>JACCDR010709034.1_pt1 | contig 36669 bp, 55 predicted proteins | sample 7446431 | NCBI WGS metagenome assembly JACCDR01 (sample SAMN15323443, study PRJNA562643) | freshwater metagenome | isolation source: river surface water | place: USA:Blue River Watershed | collected 2017-08-17 | reverse complement strand
CGCGGCTGAAGGCGCTTGAGGAGCAGGCCCGGGTGGATGCCGCGGCGAAGGTCGAGGCGGCCCGGCAGCAGCGTGCGGCCGAGGAAGCCAGCGCCGCGCGCACCCGTCGCCCGCTCGACTGGCGCTGACCCATGCCGATCATTGCCGACCCGCGCTACCAGCCGTCCATCGTCGGGCCGACCTTCGCCGCGCCTGCCCCTGCAGAGCCGGCCGGCCCCGCCCCAAAGGCCCCCAGCGCCCTGGACATCGCCGCCGCGGCCGCGCGCGGGACCCTGCCCGGGGCCCTGCAGGCCCGGCTGTCGGAGGCGGACCCCGAGGACGACGACCCGCCGCCGCCCGGGTTCGACCCGCTGGACGACATCGCCGGGTTCGAGGACTACGCCACCTCGTTCATGTACGCGCGCACGCCTGGCGAAGTGAAGGGCGTGAAGGCGCGCATCCGCCGCGAGCTCGCCGACAAGGAGACGCTGGCCCGCGCCGGCTGGTCCGGCACCGCGGCGGACATCACCGCCGGCATCCTCGACCCCTCGTTCCTGGTCTCGCTGGCGGTCCCCGAGATCGCGCTGGCGCGCGGCGGCCGCGCCGGCAAGTTCGTCCAGTCGGCGGTCGAGGGTTTGGCGAGCTCGTCGGCCTACGAGGTCGGGATGCAGAGCCTGCAGGAGACCCGCAGCGCGCAGCAGACCCTGACCATGATCGGGGCCGGCACGGTGCTGTCCGGCACGCTGGGCAGCCTCCTTGGCCGCGTGGCGCCGGCAGACCGCAAGGCCGCGCAGGAGGCCGTAGAAGCCGCGCTGGCCGAACCCGCCCCGATGACCGCGCCGCGCTCGGAAGTCGGCGCAGCGTCGGCCTCTAGCCGGACCACGCTGGAGCAGGAGCGACTGGCCGCCGGCGCGGAAGTCCTGTCCAAGCTGAGCGACATCCCGCTGATCCGCACGGACGCCCAGGTCATCCTCGGCTCCGAGTCGCTGGCCGCCCGCCAGGCGCTGCAGGACCTGGCCGAGATCACCCCGGTCATGGTCAAGAACGAGGCCGACATCGCCAGCCCGACGTCCGTCGAGTCGCTGGTGGCGCGCCACGAGGGGCGGGTGGCGACGTTCGTGACCGACCTGAAGTCGGCCTACAAGGAGTACCGTGCGCGGCCGCTCCCCGAGGGCGAGGCCCGCCTGACCCGCCAGCAGTTCGAGAGTGCGGTGGCGTTCGCGGCCCGCCGCGGCGACGCCGACGTGGTGCCGGAGGTGGCGCGCGCCGCCAGCAGCCTCCGCGGCAAGGTGTTCGACCCGCTCAAGCAGGCCGCCCAGCGCCTCGGGCTGCTGCCGGCGGACAGCGAGATCGAACTGTTCGCGCAGTCCTACTTCCGGCGCATGTACGACCGGGACGCCATCATCGCCCGCCGCGGCGAGTGGAACGAGCTGCTGGTCAACCACTTCAGCCGGCGCGGCCTCGAGCTGCTGGAGGCCAAGGCCGCCGCCGAGGACATCACCCGGCGCATCCTCGGCACCGACCGTGGGCTGGCCAACTTCAACATCCGCAGCGTCGGCGACGCCGGCCCCCTCAAGGACCGCGTGCTCGACATCCAGGACGAGCTCATCGAGCCCTTCCTGGTCAACGACCCCATCAAGGTGGCGGCGTCCTACGTGCGTGAGCTGGCGCCGCAGATCGAGGTGACCCGGCGCTTCGGCGAGAAGGACATGGTCGGCACCATGCAGGCCATCCGGGACGAGTTCGACGTCCTGCGCGCACAGGCCGGGCTGGACGCCAAGAAAATCGACGCCCTGACCAAGAACGAGGTGCGCACGCTGGAGGCCCTGACGCGGCTCCGGGACCGCCTGTACGGCACTGCCGGCGCGGTCACCGGCGCCAGCCTCGGCGAGCGCAAGGCGGCCGACGTGCTGCGCGGCTGGCGGAACCTGGTCACCGCGGCGCGCATGGGCGGCACGGCCCTGACCGGCGGCGCGCAGGACCTCGCGCGCATCGTCGCCCAGTACGGGTTCGCCAAGACGATGGGCCGCCTGGCCAAGCTGGCGACCTCGTCTGAGTTCCGGCAGATCTCGAAGACGAACGCCCGCCGGCTCGGCGTGGCGACCGAGGTGGCGATGGCCCGCCGGCTGCAGGTGGAGGAGTCGTTCATCACCGAGGGCTGGACGCAGAAGCTCGCCGACACGACCTACCGCGTGACCGGCCTGAACCACCTGACGGACTTCTACCGCACGCTGTCGGCGACCCTCCTCGAGGACAAGATCCTCCGCGCCGCGGCGGACGTGGCGGCCGGCAAGGCCCTGAAGCGCGGCCCCGCCTCGGAGCTCGCGGCGCTCGGCCTCGACTCGGCGCGGCTCGCCCGCATCGCCAAGGAGGTCGAGACGCACGGCACGGTGTCCGATGGCATCCGGCTGTCCGGCTCGGCTAAGTGGCGCGACCAGGCGCTGGCCGATGCCTACGACGGCGCGATCATCAAGGAGACCCGCCAGACCGTGATTCAGCCGGGCATCGCAGATCGCGTGTGGTGGATGGACGGCGAGATCGGCAAGACGCTGGGCCAGCTCAAGGCGTTCACGATGTCGGCCCCGCTGAAGCTGGTGGCCCGGCCGGTCCAGCTGGTCGGGCAGGGCCGGCACCTCGAGGCGGCCCGCTTCGTCGGCATGATGATGGTGGGCGGCTACCTGGCGCACGCCTTCCGCAACCTGGCGGCCGGCCGTGAGCCGGTGACGGATCCGCAGGCGGTCGCCGGCGAGGCGTTCGTGGAGTCAGGGCTCGGCGGCATCATGCCGGACGCGCTCGGCCCGGTGGCGCGCTACACCGGCCTGTTCGGCGAGTCGTCCAAGTACAGCGACCGCAACCCGGTCGGCGCCTACGGCGGCCCGGCGCTGGGCGCGGCGTTCGATGCCTGGGACGTCCTGTACAACCGGACCCGCAACGGCATGTCGGCCAACGACCTGCACAAGCTGCGCGCGCTGCTGCCCATGCAGAACGTGTGGTGGCTGCGCCGCGCGATCAACGCGGTCGAGGGCGAAACGGCCGAGGCGCTGGACCTGCAGGGCGCCACGCCGTCGTCGTTCGGGGAGCGCCTGGTGGCGACCGACCCGATGGTGCCGACCGCCCAGCGCGACAGTTCACCCACCCCGTTGCAATAGGGGAAACCCGCCCGTAGGGTGGACGGCACAACAAGCGTTCAGCGCCTCTCCGACCTCAATCCCGCCGCACTGCCGGCGCTGGAGAGGCTATGGCGCTTCCGCTGATCGGCACGGCATCCCCCCGCGCCCAGTACACCGGCAACGGCTCGCAGACCGCGTTCGCCGTGCCGTTCGAGTTCCTGGCGAACACGGACATCGAGGTGTACGTCGACGGGGTGCTGAAGACCCTGAACACCGACTACACGCTGACGGGGGCCTCGGTCACCGGCGGCGGCACCTGCACCTTCACGACCGCGCCGGCGCTCGATGCCGTGGTGACGATCCTCGGCGCGCTGGCCTACTCGCGCGCGCTGACCCGCTACAACAAGTTCGGCGCGCTGCCGGCCAACTCGCTCGAGACGGACTTCGCGCGGCTGCAGCTGCAGGTCAAGCAGATCCAGCGCGACGTCTCGTTCGCGTCCCGCATCCCGCCGACCGAGGCGCTTAGCGGCGCGCAGATGCAGTGGCCGAGCAAGACGGCGCGCGCCGGCCGGTACGCCTACTGGAACCCCGAGGGTGCGCTGGAGCCGGCCGTGCAGCTCACTGCCGGCACCACGCTGTCAGCGTCGGTCATTGGCACTTTCCTGTACCCGCGCACCACGGCCGAGGTTGCCGCCGGCGTCACGCCGAGCAACTACGCCTACGAGCCGGGCGACGTGCGTCGCTATGGCGCCGTTGGCGATGGCGTGGCCGACGACACGGTGGCGATCCAGAACGCGTGCAACTGCGCGCGGTTCGTCTACCTGCCGGCGGGCACCTACAAGACCACCAGCGTCATCACGATCGCGGACGGCTCGCCGGTCGTGGTGCGCGGCGACAGCTACCTGACGATCATCGACAAGCAGTTCAACGGCGACGTGATCTCGCTGGGCAAGCGGTCCGAGCTGCGCGATCTGACCATTCAGGGCAACGGCGGGACGCGCACCGGGCGCGGCGTCATCATCACGACCGGCTCGCTGGACGAAACGAGCTGGCGCAAGCTGTTCAACGTGTCCATTTTGGGCACGGCCTCGTATGCCATCGAGTTCACGGCTGCGACCGCTGGCTATGCGTCGCAGGTCGAGATGTGCCGCCTCGTCCCCTTTGTGCAGACGACCCACGCGATCAAGCTGCCCTCTGGCGAGACGAACAACGGCAACCGCGTCTTCATCAACGTCTGGTCGTTTGGCGCTCGCCTGATCGACTTCGGCGAGTGTGACAACACCCTGATGATCGGCTGCCAGGGCGCGGTTCCGACGCACACCAGCAACTCGAAGAAGGTGACGATGGTCGGCTGCCGCATCGTCAACAGCGGCGACGGCTCGGTGACGACCTGGGCGGTGAACGGCCAGCAGTCGTCCTTCACTGGCAACATCATCGCCACGACGGCGGTGACGCTCGCCTCCACCTGCGCCTCGGTGAAGTGGCAGGGCAACAGCGTTTCCGGCGTCACGGTCACGGATAGCACGACCGGCACGAGCAACGGCAACGAGATCGACCTCGGTCAGCAGACCTATACGCCGACGTGGACCAGTACGGGAACCGGCCCGGCCATCGGCAACGGCACGCTGAATGGCGCATACCGCCGGTCGGGCGAATTGGTGCACGTCAACATCCGCTTCGAGCCCGGCAGCACGTCCACGTTCGGGACCGGCTTCTACCGCTTCTCGCTGCCGTACACGGCCTCACGCCGCTCGGTCGGCTCGGCCTACGTCGAGGACGTGTCGGGCGTGGCCGTCTATGTCGGCACGGCGATGATCGACAGCGGCACCAACACGGTCTACGTCACGACCTCCGGCAGCACGTCCGCATACATGGGAGCGGCCTCGCCGTTCACGTGGGCAAGCGGTGACAAGTGCTGGATCGACATCGACTACGCCATCCAGTAGGAGCCGCCATGAAAGCACTGATCCACCTCATTCAGACCGACAAGGAAGCCAAGGCCGTGGTGCTGTTTGGCTCCGTGGTGCTCGTCATCCTGGGCGGGGTGGCGTTCTAGATGTCTCCGCAGGAACGCGCCGCAGATGTGGCGACTGGGGTTGCCGTGGGTGGGTGGCTTACATCGTGGGCCGTCGACGCCCTGCCGGTCATCCAGGCAATCGCCGGCATCGTCTCGATCGTCGCGGCCGGGTTCGCCATCGCCTACTACGTGAAGCGGCTGCGCTATGACTGAGACGCTGGGCCAGAAGCAGCAGCGGTTCACGCGCATGGTTGCCCGGCTGCTCGACACCGCGCACGCCCTCGGCTACGAGGTCACGTTCGGAGACGCCTACCGCGACCCCCGCGTGTTCGGCCCGCTCGGTGTGCGGCAGGGCTACGGCCACCGTTCCAGCGCCCACAAGCAGCGCCTCGCCATCGACCTCAACCTGTTCCGCGACGGCAAGTTCCTGCAGTCCACCGAGGACCACAAGCAGCTCGGCGAGTGGTGGGAGTCGCAGGGCGGCACCTGGGGCGGTCGTTTTGAGGACGGGAACCACTACAGCCTTGAACACGATGGGGTGAAGTGATGAACGAAAAGCTCGAACGTGCATGGGCCTACCTTGTCGCCCGCTTGCAGGAGCCGACGACGTGGCGCGGCTTGGTGCTGATGCTGACGGCGTTTGGCACGCAACTCGCGCCGGAGAAGCAGGAGGCGATCATCGCGGTCGGCCTGCTGATCGCTGGCGTGATCGGCGCGGCAGTGCCTGATCGTGGAAAGCCGTAAGGCGAAGATCCCCAAGCGGTTCCGCCAGATGGGCCGCACGGTCACCGTCCGGCGGATCGCCAAGGCAAGGTGGCCCTATGACCCGGACGACTGCGCCTACTTCGATCCCGAGAAAATGCAGATCCTGCTGTGCAGCGGCTACCCGCCCGACGTCCTCGAGCACGCGTTCTGGCATGAGGCCATCCACGGGGTGCTGTTCTTCATGAACCACGACCTGTACACGAACGAGCAATTCGTTGACACGTTCGCCGGACTCGTACACCAGATCATCAGATCCTCGGAGGCGTAGTGCTGAAGGCCACGACCGATGAATTCGTCGCCGCATGGCAGCGCCTGCGGAGCCCGTCCAAGGTCGCCAAGCACTTCGGTATCCGCATCGAGGCGGTCCACGCCAGGCGCCGCCGCGTCGAGCTGAAGCTCGGCATCCAGCTCGAGGTGGACCGCAAGGGCCTGCAGGGCCTCGCCGGCCCCAACGGCGAGCGGGCCAAGCGGATCGACGCCAACGCCGAGCGCCGGCACACCAGCACCGAATACACCGCCGCCGACACCGTGCGCAACGGCACCGTCATCGTCTTCAACGACGCCCACTACTGGCCCGGCATCGTCACCGAGGCGCACAAGGCGCTGGTCCGGCTGGCCAAGCAGCTGAAGCCCGACATGATCGTGGCGAACGGCGACGTGCTGGACGGCGCTGCCATCTCCCGCCACCCGAAGCAGGGCTGGGAGCAGCGGCCGACGGTCAAGCAGGAGATGGAGACCGTCTGCACCCGCATGAAAGAGATCGAGCTGGCCGCGCCCCGGGCCCGCCTGGTGCGCACCATCGGCAACCACGACCTCCGGTTCGAGTCCTACCTGTCGGCCAACGCCCCCGAGCTCGAGGGCCTGCACGGCACGCTCCTGGTCGACTACCTGCCGAAGTGGCGCCCCTGCTGGGCGTTGCATATCAACGCCGAATCCGACGGATGGACGGTAATCCGTCACGTCCACGTCGCCGGTGGCATCCACTCGGCCTACAACTCGACGGTGCGGGCCGGCACCCACTACGTTCACGGCCACCTGCACAAGCTCAACGTCACCCCCTTCGGCGACTACCGGGGCCGTCGCTACGGCGTGGACGCCGGCACCCTGGCCGACCCCGACGGGCCCCAGTTCCGCTACACGCAGGCCGGGCCGCTGAACTGGTGCTCCGGCTTCGCCGTCCTGACCTACCGCGACGGCCGGCTGCTCATGCCGGAGGTCTGCGAGGTGCTGGGCGGCACGGCCTACTTCCGAGGACAGCCCGCATGACCGACCGCCCCCCGTACCAGCCGTCCACCGTCGAGCAGCTGCTGCGCGACGCCCAGATGTACGCCGAGCACGTGGTCGAGTGCATCGACGCCGGCCGGCATGAGCACGCCAGGCTGGACGCCCTGCGCGCGGCTGAGTGCCTGCGCGCCGTCCGGGCGAGGGCAGCGCAGTGATCGGCTGGCTGCTCAAGATCGCTGGGGGCCTCTCCGGCCGACTCTGGGGCGGGCTGGCGCTGGCCGCCGCCGTCGGCGGGGCTTTCCTCTGGCACGGCCACACGCGGTTCTCCGACGGTCTGGCGGAGGGTCGCGGGCAGGTCACCGCCGAGTGGCGCCGGGACATCGAGCGCCGGGACGCCGCCTACCGCGGCGAGATCCAGCGCCAGCAGAAGATCACCCAGGAGGTGGAACGTGACCTATCCAAGAAAGTGGCGGCTGCCCAGCTTGCTGAGCGTGGCCTTGCTGGGCGGGTGCTGCGCTACCAGCGGGAGCTCGACGCGGCCCGACTCGCCCTCGCTCGAGCCGCCGCCGGCCAGGCTGATGGAGCCGGCGGAGACAATCCAGACCCGGAAGCGGCTGGACGAGATCTTGAGCAGGGGCTCCAAGACCACCTCGACGCCTGCGCCGTCGTCACGGTGAAGTACACCGAGCTGCAGGGGTGGGTCGGCAAGATCATCCGCGATCCCGTACCCGAATAGGGTAGGGGCCTGCCCACTTTGGGTGGCCTCTAACCTACCGGCCGCAACCGGGCATTCCCGGCGGTCGTGTCTACTGGTACCCTAGAGGCCGTGCCGCGCAAGTCCTACGAAAATAGGGGTTTGCGCATTCGGACAAGCCTCTTTTAATCCATTGGTCGTGGGTTCGAGCCCCACCCGGCCCACCAGCAATCAACCACTTACGAGGGTCCGGCCGCAGAACCCTCTACGTGTCTAAGGCCAGTCTTAGACACCCCTCAATGCACGGCCCGCAGGCGCTCCCGGCGCGTGTAGCGCGCCGCCATCTGGCCGGTGTGGCCGAGGGTGCCAGGCGCATCCGTCTCCGCCTTCGGCCGCAGGTCGCGCAGCCGGAACCCGGGCGCCAGCCGGCGCATGGCCGACTGCACCGCCCAGACCGTCCACGGCTGCCCGTGCGCGTTCGTGAAGACGTGCTCGCACTTGGACCGGGCCAGCGCGTCGGCCACGACCTGGCGCAGCACCGGCGTCCACAGCTTGGTGATGACCTTCCCGGTCTTGCTCTCGACCACCAGCAGACCGTCCTCGGCAACGTCGGCCCGGCGGAGCTGGACGACATCCGTCTGGCGCAGGCCGGTCAGGTAGGTGGCCGACATCAGCAGGTACAGGGCCGGGCTCGCGCGGTTCAGCGCGGCCTCGAGCTCGTGGTGCTCGACGTAGCGCCGGCTCGGCCGCTCGCGGTTCCGCCGGACGCCGTGGCAGGGGTTTGCCGGCAGCAGGCCGTGGCGCATTCCCCAGGCGCAGGCGCTGGAGAGGGCGGCGCGCTCGCGGTTCCCGCCGACCGCGGCGCCGGCTTTCTTGCGGGCCTCGAGGTACTGGGCGACGTGGCCGGCGGTGAGGGTGCCGAGCGGCATGTGGCCGCACCACGGCAGCAGGCGGGAGAGGATGGCCAGGCGGTAGCTGGCCTGTGTGGGCGGACGGAGCTCGGCCATGCCCTCATCGATGAAGCGCAGCAGCAGCCCGACCATCGCGGTCGGGCGCTCCTTGGTCAGCCGATAGTAGGCCTGCCAGAGCGCGGCGTCGCCTTCGCTCTCGCGCGTGAGGCCGGTCCACTTGTTCCGGCGGACGAGATACCAGCGGCCGTTCTTGAGCGTGACTCCGGGCGGGCGTTGCATACGGTGAAGTCCGGTGTGGTGGCGGCGGCCGAGAGGACCCGGTCAAGGGCGGACAGGGTAGTCCACGGCCGGCCGTTTGTGCTAAGGGCATACGGGATGCCAGACTCCTTGGCCCAGGCGATGACAGCCGACACCCGCTTGCGTTCGCTGATGCGCTGCAGCTCGGTGAAGTCGACGATCACTACCGCGGCTTCCACGACAGGAAGGCCTGCCGAGCGCGGCGCAGCTCGTCCTGCACGGCCGGCGGATAGCCACGGATGACGTACTCGTGCCAGAGCATGAACGCCAGGTTGTCGATGGCGCTGTAGCGGCTCACCGCTCATCCCCCTCTGTCTGGTTCAGCCGTGCGGCGATGCGCTCGGCCCACTCAAGGCACTGCGCGTGCGTCTGGAAATAGCCGACCACGCGAAGGCTCGCCGCCGGCATCCGGCTGTCTTGGATGAAGCAGAGACGGTCAGCGACCGGCTTCACGAACCACGGCCCCGGCTTGGCGGTACCCGAGAAGTTGCCCCGCGTGGGGCCATCGTACTTGCTCATCGCTTGGCCCTCGCGCTGGCAAGCCATGCTTCCTGCATCGCGGCATAGCTGCCATACTGCACCGCTAGGCTTTGCTTGCACGCACGCTCGTACCAGCGCATGAAGCGTTGCTTCTCGGTCAGTTTCTTTGGCTTGACGGGTGGACGATAGACGACACCCGAGCCGCCTCCCCAATGGTCAGTCACGACAGCACCTCCGTCAGCGCGGCGTCCACGACTTCCCACGGCCCCGGCTTGGCGCTCACGACCGCACCAGCCAAACGATGACGGCGATGCCTGCCCCGACATAAGCGCCGAGGACGAACAGCGCGAGGCGGCCAAGGAATTCAATGTCGCGGCTAGTGCTCATCCCAACACCTCCGCGTCGGTAGCCAGCCGCCAGTAGTCCGGCAGCACCATGCAGCCCCACTCGGGGTGAATCACGCAGCAGCCCCGCTTGCAATGCCTAACAACGCGGCCAGCGTATTCAGGCTTGTCGTCCTCGTAACGCGCAACGATCCACGTATCCAGCGGCGGTCGCTCATCCTTCCAGCGAATCATCCCAACACCTCCGTCAGCGCGGCGTCCTTGCCGCAGGTGCAGTAGGACCGGCCGACAATCTGATCGCCCTCGCTGTCCACCATGCGCGTGTACACCGGGTTGCCGATGTCGCAGTCCTCCCCGTGCGGCTCCGCGTGGATGCGGGCGGCCAGCGCGAAGGCGTCGGAATACCACCTGAACATCTTGCGCGTGTAGTTGGGGTCGCCGGGCTCCGGCTTTTCCGGCAGCGCGTCGATTTCGGCGCGGTAGTTCATGGCGTGGGCTCCTTCAACGCAGTGTGCGAACCCTTCAAGGCTTCCGACAGGTAGTGAACCGCCAGCCTTGCGGCGTGCATGTTTTCCGCGTAGACGACATCCATAGCGGCCTTGTCTAGCAGCCGCAGCGCGTCCTCCAGCGAGGAAACCCTGGCACGAAGTGCCGCAATTGTTGCCTCGGTTTTCTGACGGGCCGCCCTCCGCTCTGCGGAGTAATTTCTGTTTCGCTGCTTCGCGCACACCTTGCACTCGCGCCCCTCAATCGGGTGTCCGTTCACGCAAACGCCCTGCTTGGCAGACTGCGCCATGCGACGCTTTTTCAGTGCATCCAGAACGTTCTCACGCGGAGTGCCAAGCCACAGATGATCAGGGTTGGCGCAGCGCGGTTCGTCGCAGGTATGGCAGACAAACATGCCCTGCGGGATTGGCCCCTTGAAATGCTGGTATGCAAAGCGCGTAACCAAGACCACGCGGTTGTTTACGGAGAACTGCCCACGCCCACGGACTGACGCGCCATCCCACAGCCAGCAACCGTTTTCGGCTTTGCGAATGCGGGAATGGAACCTGGCGACGGGATCGCTAGTTGCCGGGCTCACGCCTCACCCCGCTTGCGGATTGCGTCCAGCAGCAAGTCGTGCGGCATCCCCACCTTGAGGGCAAGCGCGACCTCGGCAGCCACGGCCTCCCGCTCCCGCGCCGCGACGAGGCGGGCGAACTCCTCTAGCGCCTTGTCCGTCATCACCATGACCGGCGGCACGGGGTCCGTGGCGTAGGCGCGGACGGCGAGGTCGCGTATCTCTTGCTCGCTCACTCCGTGTCCTCCCCACGCACCCGCCCGGCGTCATAGCCCTCGTGGTCGCGGTCCCAGTACACCGCCCAGGCAACCGCCGCGACGACACCGGCCACGGCGAGCACGATCAGCAGGACATGCAGGATGGTCATGACAGCTCCATAGTGGGTTGACGCTCGCGCCGCGCCTTCTGCAGCGCGTACTGCACCGGGTCGACGCGGCCGGCGGTGCTCATGGACGAGTTGCGCGACGGCACCGGTGCGCGGCGCTCTGGCTTGGCTGCCACCGGCGCCTTCTCCCGCCCCGCCTCGAGCTGCGCGATCAGCTCGCGCTGCGCCACCATGCCCTCGATCAGCTCCCGCCGGCTGACCTCCGCCAGGCAGCCGCAGTCCAGCACCGACTCGCGCCGCAGCCGCAAGGCCTCGACGTCGAGCACGGTCCCGCAGTCGCACCGGCACGACCACTGGCCGGCCGTGTAGCTCTGCGCCACCAGCATCCCAAAACGCTGGCCCGTGAAGTCGGTGGGCCGGCGGCTCACTGCACGTCCTCCGGGACCCCGCTGGCGCTGTCACGCGGCCGGGCGCCCCACCAGGCGCCGAACACGAACCAGAACGCGCCGAAGAACATCAGTGCCGGTATCCACAGGTACTCGATCATCGCGTCGTCTCCTTCGGTTCAGGGTTGCGCACCCGGTAGCCCGCCAGCCACGCCTTCGTCATCAGCGACAGGGCAGGCATCAGCGGCAGGACCGCACCGGTGCGATGGCTGTCCAGCAGCCGCGCGGCTTCCTCGACCGCGCGCTGCTTGAGGGCCGAGCTGGTGTGCCGGCCAGGCATCAGAACGGGATGTCGTCGTCGAGGTCGCCGGCCGGCGCTGCCGCCGCGGACTTCGCCGGCGGCTTCCAGTCGTCGGGGCGGCCGGACAGGGCGGGCTTGGCGGCGTCGTCCTTGCCACCCTGCAGCGTCACCTGCGACACGCGGCACTTGATCTTTGCGCCGCCGGTGCCGTCGCGCTTCGTGAACGTCTCCAGGTCGAATTCGCCGGACACGCTCACCGACTTGCCCTTGGTCAGGTACGGCTGCACCGCCACGCCGGGCTTGCCCCAGTACCCGCAGTCCACCCACACGGTGTGCTTCTTGTCGCCGAAGCCCACATCGACGGCCACGGCGAACTCGCACACCTGGTACTGCCCCGCGTCCTTCAGCTCCGCGTCCCGGCCAAGGCGGCCGGCAAATGCCATGAAATTCATTCCTTGATCTCCAGTCGGTCAGAAAAGGTCAGGTAGGCGCCAGGCACCACCGCGCCGGCCTTCAGGGCCTTGGCGATGGCGGCCTTGTCGGGCCGCGGCGGCGGCGGCTCCGGCGTCTTCAGGTACTGCGGCGGCAGCTCGGCGTCCTCGTCGATGACGACGGCCGGCGGGTTCTTCTTCACCGCCAGCACGAACTCCGGGTGCTCGATCCGCGTGATGCCGGCGGCCTGCATGTTGAACAGCAGGTACTGGCGCACGCCCTCGGCGCGCTTCTCGATGCGGTCGGCGCGGTCTAGCATCCGGCGGGCCGCGGCGCGGATGGCCTCGGCCGAGGCGTCGAGGTTCCGCGAGAACGCCGCGACGCTGTAGGCCTTCGCCTGGATGTCGCCCTCCAGCGCCTCGAGGGTGTCGCGCACGACCTCCGGCGCCAGGTCGATCTCCTCGGCCAGCAACTGGAACTCGCGCTGGTGATTGACCAGCTGGTACAGCGGCGCGCTCACGCCGCGTCCTCCGTCGCCGTGAGGTAGGCCTTGCGGCTGTCGTAGGCGGCCTTCAGCTCGTCCATCGCCTGCGTGTCGCTGGCGGCCTTGGCCAGCCCCCACGCCTTGCCGAACTGGTCCTTGAGCTCGCCCAGGTCGGTCGCGCCGTTCAGCACCTCGAGGTAGTCATCGAGGCCCTGCATCTTGCGCGGCGTGATGTCGATGACGTGCGCGACCTCGGCGGCCGGCTTCACGTCGAGGGCCATGTCCTCGGCCTCCTCGACGGTGTAGGTGCCGACGGCCACGCCCGGGAACACCGAGCGGACGCCCTCGCTGATCGTCCTGGCGCGCAGCATCTGGCGCGGGTACTTGCCCCAGTTCGGCCGGCCGGACAGCCCCGCCTGCTTGGCGCGGGCCATGTCCCACTCGACCTTGAGCGAGCCGCCCGAGGGGTGCGAGAACGTGGCCGAGCACAGCGCATCGGTGTACTCGTGGAACTGCACCTTGCCGCCGGCGGCCTGGAAGCGCGCCATCAGCGCGTCGGCCTTGAGCGCCGGCCGGCCCTCGATGACGTGGTACTCCTGCATCGCCTTGGCCGGGTGCAGCCCGTCGGCCTGCGCCATCATCATCACGGCCAGCGCGGCCTCGGGCGTCTTGACCCCGAACATGCCGGAGTTCGCCATGCTTTTGGCCAGGCGCTCGATGGCGGGGATCTGTTGCGGGTCGAAAACTGTCACAGCGTTCATGGGATTCCTCAGGTCAGGCGGCCGGGTTCGGGCCGTGGTCGGCGGCGCGGTGCCGCGGCAGCCGGACCACGTTGGTCGGCTTCGCGGGCGGCACGGAGCGCAGGAAGGCGGGGACGTGGCCGGCAGCGGTCATGCCGTCGCGCACGTAGGCCGGCGAGAACTGCAGCACCAGGCCGTTGCCGTCATCGCGCAGGCACAGGCCCGCCTGGGCGAGCGCGCGGGTGAGGGTGATGACCGGCACGTCCGGCGCGACGCGGACCGTCATGGGGGTGTTCATGCGGCCCCCTGGATGCGGCGCGGCGAGAACCGGCTGATGTAGTTGGCGGGCTGGGCGTCCAGCGCCTTGGAGACGTACTCGCCCTCTTCGAGAGCGGTGTCCATCTCGTGCGTGGCGCGGTCGGCGATGAGCTTCATGACGGCGCGGCCGACGGCGAGCTCGGCGCGGTCGATGCCGTCCTTGCCGCGGGCCTGCAGCGCGACGCTCAGCGTGTCGATGAAGTCGGCGGTGGTGCTGTCATCCAGCTCGGCAGCCCAGTCGGCCAGCCAGCCGGTGTTGCCGTCGAGCTTCTGCATCGACAGCCACTCGCCGCACACTGCCAGCGGCAGCGCGACCGGTGAGTCCCGCGCGATGAGGTCGAACCCGCTGCGCTGGCTGCGCGCGTGGATCGTGTCGATGTGCGTCTCCGCCAGTTCGCGGAGCAGCTGTTCGCAGTTCGTTTCCATCTGTCCTCCCGTGCCTGCATGTGCAGGCGATGGGTGGACATTAACGCACCGTGCGTTATGAGTCAACTACGCAGGAGTTAATTCTTTTTCAGCCCGTGATCCACTTCACGCAGCAGGCGCCGGCCGTACCAGACCAGCAGCCCGGCCGGCAGCAGCTCGGCAACCGCGATGAACGCGAGTCCCACCAGCGCGCCGCCGGAGCCCATGACGAGGAGGGGATACGCGCGCAGCAGCGCGGAGCCCGCCCAGAACACGCCCAGGACGCACAGGGCGATGCCAGCGGCATCCTTCACTTCGGCTTGTCCTGAACCATGTACCGGGTCGTGCGCGTCTCCAGCGACCGCTCGAAGGCCTCGCGCGCTGCCGGGTCGCCAGTGAACTGGATGGCGTGCTCCATCTTGGCCATGCGCAGGACCGCGGCGCGGGCCGCCGGCTGCAGCACGGACCAGTGGCGCAGGAGGTCAGTCGTGTCCGGGTCGAAGGTCACCGTGCGCGGGCCGTCACCGGTGAGCAGCCAGTGGATCGAGCAGCGGCCGAGGCGCGCGATCTCGATGATCGTCTGGATGTCGGGCAGGCCGTCGCCGGTGTACCAGCGCCGCGTGGCGCCCTGGCTCATCCCCTGGCCCTCCGGCCCGGGTAGCTTCTTGGCGACCCCGTTCTGGGTGATCGGGAGGCCTACGGCCCCCCACGCCTCGGCGAGCCGTTCCCAGAACTTGCTCGGCGGTGTCTTGGCTGGACGTCCCATCCGTGCATGGTGCGACGATGAGTTAACTCTTGGGGTATTGACTCCATTAGAGCCGTAGGAGTTAAATACGGCGCTATGAACATCGAGCACTCGCCGAACCCCGAAACCATCCGGCGCGCCTGCAAGGCAGCCGGCGGCCAGTCCGCTGTCGCGCGGGCGCTCTGCCTGGGCGGTCAAGGCACGGTCTCCAGCTGGATCATGCGCGGCAAGGTCCCCGCCGAGTACGTGCTGCGCCTCGAGGCGCTGTCCGGCGTCAGCCGGCACGAGCTGCGCGAGGACCTGTACCCGCGCGAGGACTCGGAGGTGGCGGCATGAGCCTGCCCCTGAAGGACTTCCGCCTCGGCATCACCGAGGCCATCGACATCTGGCTGGAATCCGAGGCGATCGCGTTCGGCAGCGACAAGGCTGCGATCGCTCGGGAGATCCTGCAGGAGTGGGCGAAGCGGAAAGCACATGCGTTCAAGGTCGCACAGCGCCGCATGGCCGCCAACGGACTCCAGCCGGAGTTGACTGGACTCGACACGGAAGATGCCGGAGTCACCCGGCAAGGAGGCCGCCGGTGACCCCCGAAGAACTCGAAGCCGCCATCGCCCACCAGGCAATGCTGCTGTGCTACTCCGAGAGCCGCGACGTCCGCCGCGCCGCGATGGATGAGCTCAAGCGCCTGCACCCGCTGCGCAACCCCTACACGATCGCCCGCCTCGAGCGGGAGCGGGGCCTGCGGCAGGCCGACGCATGAGGTCGTGGGAGACGAACGGATCCGCGCGCATCGACTCCCGGGTCGCGCCGTGGTTCTCGGTTCTTGAGCGCTGCCGCTGGACGCCGGGGGCAGTGCTGCGCGCGCTCTACCCCCTTGCCCGGCGGGGGCGGCAGTGAGCGCCGTGGCCGCCGTCTTCGGCGTCGCCGACCTGGAGCGGGTGCTCGAGATCGCCGAGCGCCTGCCGGTCTTCCCGTGCGGGCAGGACAAAAAGCCCCTCGTGCCTCGGGGTTTTCACGCCGCGAGCCAGGACGCCGCGCAGATCCGCCAGTGGTGGCGGCGCTGGCCGGACGCGCTGGTCGGCGTCCCGACGGGGCAGGGCACCCGCCTGGTCGTCATCGACTACGACCCCGACAAGGCCACGCAGGCCACGCACACGTGGATGGCCGAGCACTCGGACCTCCTGACCTCGACCCGCGTCCACCACACGGCGCGCGGCGGCAAGCACTACGTGTTCCGCAGCACCGACCGCTACCAGACCGGCGTCGACCTGGTGCTCGGCGGCAGCCCGCGGCGCGGCATCGACCTGCGCGCGAACGGCGGCTATGTCATCTGGTGGCCCGCGCACCTGGCGCAGCCCGGTGACGAGGCTCCTGTGTCGGCCCTGCCGGCCGGCCTGATCGAGGAGCGCCGTTTCGAGGCCGCCCGGGATCTCGCCGCGCTGCCCACCGCCACGCCGGCGAGCTGGCGCGCCGACCGCCACAAGGTGGTCGAGGCGCTGTCCTTCCTCGACGCCGAGGGCTACGAGCACTGGATCCGGACCGGCATGGCCATCCATGCCGCGAGCGGTGGATCCGATGACGGTTTCGCGCTCTGGCACGAGTGGTCCGCCACCGGCAACAGCTACGACGGGATCGAGGACTGCCGCTACCACTGGGCCAGCTTCGGCAGGTACCAGGGCCGCAGCATCGGCCTCGGCTCCGTCATCAAGGCCGCCCAGGCGAAGGGCATGGTCATCCCGCGCTCGCCTGACCAGCCGGTCCCGGAGCTCGAGAGCGACCCGCAGTTCAAGGCCAGCGAGGAGCAGAGCCCGCTGGTGCTGCCGTACCGCTGGTCCGGCGAGATCATCATCCGCCGCACCGCCGAGTACGCCGTCAAGGGCCTCATCCCGGCCCGCCGCCTGGTCGCGGTCATCGGCAGCCCCGGCGCCGGCAAGTCGTTCTGGACCTTCGGCGCGGCCTGCGCGATCGTCAGCGGCAACCCGTTCAACGGCCACCGCACCGGCAAGGGCGCCGTGCTGTGGCTCGGCCTCGAGGGCGAGGCGGGCATCGAGTACCGCGCGGCCGCCCACCAACAGGCTGGCCTGCTGCCGAACGGCGCGCCGCTGGCGCTGGTGACCGTTCCCGTGTCCCTCCTGGCCAACGCCGCGGCGATAACCGAGACGGCGCTGGCGGCCTCCCGCGAGGTCGGGGAGCCCATCTCGCTGGTCGTGATCGACACCCTGAGCCGCGCGCTGGCCGGCGAGAACGAGAACGACGGCGAGGTGATGACCGCCGCCGTGCAGGCCGCCGACCACATCGTCCACGGCACGAAGGCGACCTGCCTGCTGGTGCATCACTACGGCAAGAACACGATCAGCGGCGCCCGCGGCCACTCCAGCCTGCTTGGCGCGCTCGACGTGCAGATCGACCTGGTGCGCAACCTCGAGGACCGCCGGGCGATCGTCAAGAAGAACCGCGACGGCCAAGAAGGCCGCGAGTATCCCTTCGACCTGCAGGTGATCGACCTCGGGCAGGACGACGAGGGCGACCCGATCACGAGCTGCATCGCCGTCCCCAACATGGCCCCGCCGGCGACGAGCCTGCGCGCCCAGGGGGACAACCAGCGGGTCGTCCTGCGCGTCCTCAAGGCGTGGTGCAAGGGCAAGGTGGGCGAGAAGCTGCCGCTGGACTCCGACGCCTTCCATGAGCTCATGAAGGGGGCGGGCGTTACCCAGCGTCAGCGGCGGTTCGACCTGGCGAAATGGCTGGAGGCGGGGGGTGCGATTACCCGCTCCGTGGGGGGGTTCATCGTGCATCCCGAGGTGCTGAAATGAGGCGTCCGGTTTTGTCCGGAAGCGTAACGGACCGGACGAGCGTGACGCGTAACGTCCGCGTCCGGTGTGTCTATATAGACACCCGGACCGTTACGCTGGCGGCCGACCGGACGGGAGGCCGTCCGTGACCCTCAACCGCTACGCCGCGCGCCGCGACCTCAACGAGCCCAGCATCGTCCAGGCACTGCAGGCCGTCGGGGCCTTCGTCTACCCGCTGAAGAAGCCCGTCGACCTGCTGGTGGGCTTCCGTTCCACGTGGCACATCCTCGAGGTCAAGAACCCCACCGGACGCAACCGCATCGAGTCCGACCAGCAGGACTTCATCCGCCACGCCCTGGGCGTCGCCTGTCCGGTCCACGTCGTCCGGTCCGCCGAGGAAGCCCTCACCGCCATCGGAGCCACCCCGTGAGCCCCGCAGAGGCGCTGCGCCAGCTCGTCACCCTCGCCGCCAGCGAGAACGGCGCCAAGTGGCTGCAGCTCCCCCACGAGCTCCGGATGCAGATCCCCGCTGCCGTCCGCGCCGGCCTCATCCGCGACACCGGCTACGGCTACCGCGCCACCACCGACCGCGGCCGCGATTTCATCGCCGAACGACCACCCACCGACGCCAAGAAATGCCCGCGCTGCACCCGCGTGAAGAACCCCGACGAGTTCTGGCGCGACGCCCACACCAGCGACGGCCTGTTCGTCTACTGCATCCCCTGTGAAACCTCACGCCGCAAGGAAAAACGCCTCATGCGCGCCGAAGCCATCAACGCCATCCGACAAGCCGGTGCCGACGCACTCGCCGCCGCCAAGCGGTGGGACGCCGCTGTCGCCGAACTCACCGCAGCCTGGTCCGGCATGGCCCAGGCATCGACCACGATGATGGTCAACCGTCACGCCGCCGGCAGCACGTGCGACTGGGGCAGCCTCGAGGGCCGCCTGATGTTCCAGCAGGCCCACTACCAGCTCGCCATCCGCCTCAAGGACGCCGGCTATCCGGTCCCCGGCGGCGTGATGTTCGTCGAGAACGCACCCGCATCACTCGCCGCGTGGATGGGGGATGATCCCTCGGCGTCGTACATCACCAAACAGGAGCCTGAAACAGATGGCAGCAGCCAAGGGGACAATGCCCCCGAACGCGGGGAAGGGCCGGAAGCCGGGCACGCCGAACAAGTTCACGATCGAGATCAAGTCGATGGTGGAGCAGGCGCTGCAGCAGGCCGGCGGAGTGAAGTACCTGGCGCAGCAGGCCGAGGACAACCCGGCCGCGTTTCTCGCGCTGGTCGGCAAGCTCGTACCGCGTGACCTGAACCACAGGGTCACCGAAACACCGGGCGGGTTCCTCGTTGAGTTCAGCAGCGGCCAAGGCGTGGGGGAGGTACAGGGCGCCAGGGCCGATCATTGATCGGTTCCTGGCATCCAGCGACTTCGTGCGCGGCGTCATGGGGCCGATCGGCTCCGGCAAGTCCACCGCGTGCTGCGCGGAAATCCTGCGCCGGGCACAGGCCCAGAAGCCCGGCCGCGACGGCAAGCGCCGCACCCGCTGGGCCATCATCCGCAACACGTTTCCCGAGCTGCGCACCACGACGATCAAGACCTGGCACGGCATCTGCCCCAAGGAGCTGGGCCGCTGGGTAGACCAAGGCCCGCCGACACACCACGTCAAGTTCGCCGACGTCGAGCTCGAGGTGCTGTTCATCGCCCTCGACAGCAGCGACGACGTGCGGAAGCTGCTCTCGCTCGAGCTCACCGGCGCGTGGATCAACGAGGCGCGCGAGATCCCGAAGGCGGTGCTGGATGGCCTCACCGGCCGTGTGGGCCGCTTCCCGCGCATGGACGAGGGCGGGCCCACCTGGCACGGCGTGCTGATGGACACGAACCCGCCGGACAGCGATCACTGGTGGTACAAGCTGGCCGAGGAGGACCGGCTCGCGGAGTTCTCGTTCTTCCGCCAGCCGTCGGGCCTGTCACCGGACGCCGAGAACCTGGCCAACCTGCCGCGCGGGTACTACGAGCGCGCGTGCCTGGGCAAGACCGACGACTGGATCAAGGTCTACGTGCGGGCCGACTACGGGTTCGTGATGGACGGCCGGCCGGTCTACCCCGAGTACAGCGACGGCATCCACTGCGCGCAGGCGCCGATTGTGCCCGCGCCTGGGCTGGTCACAGTGGGCCTCGACTTCGGCCTGACCCCGGCCGGCACGTTTCACCAGCGCGACCCGCGCGGCCGCATCCTCGTCTTCCACGAGCTCGTGGCCACGCGCATGGGTGCGACCAACTTCGCCGCCGAGCTCGCGCGCGAGACCGCCAAGTTCCCGCAGTGCCAGTTCGAGTTCGTGGGCGACCCAGCAGGCGAGCAGGGTGCGCAGACCGACGAGAAGACCGTGTTCCAGGTGCTGGCCGCCAACGGCATCCACGCCCGGCCGGCGAACACCAACGACTTCGCGCTGCGCCGCGACGCCGTGGGCAACGCGATGGGCCGGCTGATCGACGGCAAGCCCGGCTACCTGATCAGCCCGACTTGCATGAAGCTCCGCAAGGCCTGTGCCGGCGGCTACCAGCTCAAGCGCGTCCAGGTCTCCGGCGACCGGTTCCGCGACAAGCCGGACAAGGACGAGCACTCGCACGTGGCCGAGTCCTCGCAGTACGCGTGCATCGGCATGGGCGAGAACCCGCGCGCCATGCACCAGGTCAAGCCGCCCACCGGCACGATCAAGCTCCAGGGCAAGTACCGGGTGCTGGGGTGACCACCGAGATCCGCACGGCCGGCGACGCCTGGCAGCGGCAGCGGTTCTTCGTGGTGTTCAAGCCCGGCGCGCCGCACTGGTGGGACTGGTTCCTGAAGCCGGGCTTCACCCACGTCTACGTGCTGATCTGGGACTACGGGCTGTGGTTATACGTGGACCCTGCGCTGCACCACACCCGCGTGGTAATTCTGGAGCAATTGGACGACCGCCCGCCGGGCTTCTGGCTGGTGGACGAGGAGGCCACGGTGCTGGAAGTCCAGCCCGAGGTGGGCCGTCCTGGCGACCTCCGCGCGCCGTGGGTGTTGGGCCCGCTGACGTGCGTCGAGTCGGTCAAGGCCGTCCTCGGCATCCGGCGATTCTGGCTGTTCACCCCGTGGCAGCTGTTCAAGCACCTGCGGAGACGCGCGAATGGGCAAGGCCAAGGCACCGAAGAAGACCCCCGAGGAACTGGCGCTGGCTCGCGCGCAGGAAGCCTCCCTCAGCCAGACGGCCAATGACATCGCCGACCGCCGGCGCCGCATCATCCGCGCGCAGACGGGCGGCCGTGGCAGCCTGCTGAGCGGCGGCGAGCGTGGCGTCCGTCCCGGCGAGCAGCGCCTGGTGCGCGGCGGTGGCGGCGGGCCGGGCAATGCCGGCCGCACCGGTGGCAGCATCGGCACCAGCTCGGGCCTCGGTGGCGTCCGGGCCGGGGGTGGGGGCGGTGGTGGCGGCGGAGTCGGTCGCCGCGGCACGAGCCTCGTCTGATGCTGGCACTGCCGCCGCGGCTGGGCGACCTCGACGCCCTGATCAAGCGCAAGACCACCGCGGTGAAGCGCCGCGAGGACTTCCGCTCGCTGATGGAGGACTGCTACGACTACGTGCTGCCCCAGCGCAGCAACTTCGGCAGCGAGACCCCGGGCGAGAAGCGCGGCCGCGACATCTACGACCTCACCCCCGGCCAGGCGGTGGCCGACTTTGCCAGCCGGATGCAGGCCACGATCTGCCCACCATGGCGCCAGTGGTCGAAGCTGGCTCCGGGCCCCGGGCTGCCGAAGGAAGTGCAGGAGGACGACCGCATCTCGGCTCTCCTCGAGGAGCAGACCGAGACGTTCTTCGGCTACATCAACCACAGCAACTTCGCCACCGCCAGCCACGAAGCGTTCCAGGACGTGGCGATCGGCACCGGCGCGATCACGATGGAGCTCGACGAGTCGGCCAAGGGCCTGACGTTCGAGTCCATCCCGCCGATGATGCTGGCGATCGAGCAGGGCCCGCGCGGCCAGATCGAGACCACGTTCGTTGACCGCAAGTGCGCGGTCAGCCACATCCGCCGCCTGTACCCGCAGGCTGACCTGCCGACCGAGTGGACCGCCATGCTGGCCGACCCGGCCAAGGCGGACACCGAGGTCAGCTACGTGCAGGCGCACGTCTACGAGCCGATCGGCGAGGTCGTGTACCTGGTCGTCTACGTCGAGAAGCCGAAGCACATCCTGTACCTGCGCGCCGTCGGCCGCACCAGCCCGGTGATCGTGTTCCGCTGGTCCGTGAACAGCGGCGAGGTCTGGGGCCGCGGCCCGGTGATGACCGCGCTGCCGACGATCAAGACGCTGAACAAGGCCGTGGAGGACGAGCTCGTCGCCGCCGCCATGAGCCTCGCGCCGCCGATGACCGGCGTCTCGGACGGCGTGCTAAACCCGTACACCGTGCAGATCATGCCGAACACGATCATCCCGGTGATGTCGAACGACCAGGCGAACCCGACGCTCAAGCCGCTGCTGCAGGACCCGAACGTGCAGTTCGGGCAGATCGTGATCCAAGACCTGCGCCAGATGGTGCGCCAGGCGCTGTTCACGGACCCGCGTCGGCGCGAGGGGCCGGTGCAGTCGGCGACCGAGGTGATGATCGAGGACCGCGAGTTCGTGCAGCGCATCGGTGCGGCGTTCGGCCGCCTGCAGTCGGAGTTCCTGGCGAAGGTGATAGCGCGCGGCGTGGACCTGCTGTCGCAGATCAACAAGATGGCGCCGATCCGCGTCGATGGCCGCGAGGTCACGCTGAAGTACACCAGCCCGCTGGCCCGCCAGCAGGACCAGGAGGAGCTGATGTCCATCCGCACGGCGCTCGAGCTCACCAGCGGCTTCGGGCCGGAGGCAGTGCAGGCGGCGTTCAAGACCGAGAGCATCGGCGAGGAGATCGGCGTCATGGCCGGCGTGAATCGCAAGCTGCTCCGCTCGGATGAGGACCGCGCCAAGATCGCCCAGCAGATGCAGCAGCTGATGGCGCAGCAGGCGCAGGCCCAGCAGGGCGCCCCGGCCGCTGCATGACCGAGACCCCGAGGGACGCGGTAGGGCGGCGCCTGGCCGCTGCCGAGGGCTGGCAGACGCTGGAAGGCGCGCCGGACCCGAAGCAGAACCGCGAGCAGTGGGCGGCGTTCTTCGCCATCTGCAAGATGACGCACGACACGTTCGCCACCGAGCCCGGCCAGCGGCTGCTGCAGCACCTGGTCACGACGTTCGTCGCGCGGCCCATCGTCCACCCGAACGACACGCAATTCGCCGCCGGCATCCGACAGGGGCAGGCGGAAGTGGTGCTGCAGATCCTGCAGCAGGTTGAGCTAGCCAAGAGGGGAACACCATGACCGACGAGACCAGCCAGACGCCGGCGCCTGCCGGCACCACGGACCCCAACGCTGCGCCGGGCGGCGTCAGTCCACCAGCCGCTCCCTCCGGTGCGGTGGACCCCGGCACCTCCACCCCTGCGGTGGCGTTCACGTTCCAGGACGCCGCGCTTGAGCAGGTGTTCGGGAAGGTCGGCAGCGATGGCCGGCCGGAGAACGTCGCCCCGAAGTACTGGGACGCCGACAAGAAGGCGATCAAGGCCGACGTGATGCACGGCCAGCTCAAGTGGCTGGAGTCGAAGCTCGGCAGCAAGATCGAGGCGCTGGGTGCGCCGGCCGAGGACTACAAGATCGCGCCGACCGAGAAGGTCACGGCGGAGATCCTGCAGGAGTTCGGCGAGGACGCCCGCCTCAAGGCCGTGATGGGCGTCGCCAAGGAGCTCGACCTGTCCGAGTCGGCGGTGTCGAAGATCGTCACGACGTTCCTCGAGCAGGACGCGGCTGCGGTCGAGAGCCAGCTGCAGGCCGAACTCGGCAAGCTCGGCACCAACGCCAGCCAGCGCGTCAAGGACGTCGGCGACTGGATCGACGCGGCCATCCCGCCGGAGAACCGCGACGCCCTCAAGGCGCTGTGCACCACGGCAGCGGCGGTCGAGGCCGTCGAGGCCCTGATGCGCGCGTCCCAGCCGCCGCGGTTCAACGCGAACCCGACGCCTGCGCCGACGGGCCCGACCCGCGAGGAGTGGGAGGCCGCGTACTTCAAGACCAACGAGCGCGGCGAGCGCCTGGTGGCCGTCGACGCGGCCTACGCCAAGCGCGTGGCCGAGATGCGCGACAAGGTGTTCGGCACGACCCGCCGCGACCCGAGCGGCCGCGCTGCGTAGTTATACGGCGGCGTTCCCCGTCGGCAGGTGGCGCGCTACGGTGCGTCCAACCTGCCGGCGGACCTACTGCGAAAGCAGCCCGCATCACGTCAGGGGACCGAGGCTCAGGGGACTGGGCAAGTTCCGGCCCGCGTTGCGGACCTACCGGGGCGACACAGGAGCGGCATTGCGCCGCATGTTTCGTCACGAGTAGGAGCAATCCATGTCGATCTTCCTGACGGACGCCGCACAGGCGGAGTTCGATTCCGAGGTCAAGCACCAGTACCAGGGCGCCGCCCTGCTGGCTGGCAGCACGCGCATTCGCCGCAACGTCGTCGGCAGCACCGCCAACTTCCGTCTGCTCGGCAAGGGCATCGCCAAGACCAAGGCGATCCAGGACAACGTGAACCCGATGGGTATCACGCACGCCAACAAGACGGCCACGCTGAGCAACTGGCACGCGTCGGACTACACCGACCTGTTCGCGCAGGCCGAGGTGAACTACGACGAGAAGACCGAGCTGGCCAAGAGCGTCGCCCTGGCGATGGGCCGCCGTTCGGACCAGATCATCATCGACGGCATCGCCTCGGGCGCCTCGGCGAACGCGGCCTCGGTCAACACCGACGTCGGTGGCACGGCCACGGGCTTCAACCTCGACAAGCTGGTGCGCATCGCGCGCCTGATGTCGGCCGAGGGCGTGCCGAACGACGGCAAGCGCCACATCGCGGTCACGGCCCGCGCGCTCGAGCAGGCCATGCTCATCACGCAGTTCACCAGCGCGGACTACAACGCGATGCGCGCGCTGCAGAGCGGCGACATCAAGTCGTACAACGGCTTCACCTGGCACGTGTTCGATGACCGCACCGGCGCGACGGAGGAGGGTGGCCTGCCCATCGTCTCCGGCAACATCCGCCAGGGCTGGGCGTGGCACGAGGACGCGGTGGGTCTCGCGGTCGGCATCGACATGAAGACCGAGATCAACTACGTCCCCGAGAAGACCAGCTGGCTGGTCACGGGCATGTTCAAGGCGGGCGCCGTGGTCATCGACCTCAACGGCGTGTTCGGCCTGCAGTACACGGAGTAAGCGGACATGGCATTCGATCGCAACGGCCTCTACTGCATCACCCCGGCCCAGCCGGCAGGCACCCGCATCTGGTCGTACACCACGCTGGACACCCTGGCGACGGTGGACACGTCGGGCTACTTCAACAGCGCCGCCAAGGAACTGGCGATCGGCGACCGGATCATGACGCTCGTCGTGACCGGCGCCATCAAGGTTCCGACCGGCGTCTCGGCGGGTGGCATGACGGCCGTGACCGGCAACACCGGCACGGTGGTCGACGTGAACGACCACGTCGCCACGTTCTCGGCCACCGACACCGACTGACGCGACCCCTTTCCTGCAACTCGTCGGAGAGGCGCAGGGCGCTTGGGGTCGGCTGGAGTAATGCCCAGCCGGCCCCTCTTTTGGAGAAGGCATGGCAACTCGCACTCTGAGTTCGGACAACGCCTCGGTGCACGCGCCGGTGGTGGTCTGGACCGGCCTGTTGAACGGCGACGACGGCAGTGCCTGGGAAGGTCCGGACTTCGCGGACCGCAGCGTGGTGGTGACCGGCACGTTCGGCACCGGCGGCAGCATCACCGTCCAGGGCTCGAACGACGGCACCAACTGGTTCGCCCTCACCGACCCGCAGGGCAACGCCATCACCAAGACGGCGGCAGGCCTTGAGCAGATCACCGAGATCACCAAGTTCGTCCGCCCGATCGTGACGGCTGGCGATGGCACCACCAGCCTGGTGGCCACGATGTACGCGCGGAGGGGCCGCTGATGGAACTGGTGGAAGCGGTCAACGAGGCGCGCAAGTTCACGCGCTTCGTCAAGGCATTCGAGAAGCTCGAGGAGACCGCTGAGACGCTGCGCGGTGCCGAGCAGGCGGTGACCGAGCGCAAGGCCGCCGTGGCCGCGCTGGACGCCCAGATCGAGCAGCGCAAGGAACACCTGGCCGAGGCCGAGTCGGCCGCCCGTGTGGCGCACGACCGCGTGGCCGAGGCGCGCGGCGAGGCACAGGACCTGGTCGCCAAGGCGAAGGCCGAGGCGGCCGAGATCACCGAGGCCGGCCGCAAGCAGGCCGGCGACCTGCAGCTCGTCATCGAGGCCCGCAAGGGCGAGATCGCCGCGGCACAGCGCGAGCTGGCCGGCCTGACCAACGAGCTCGCGGCCGCGAAGGCCGTGATCGAGAAGGCCGCCAAGGCACAGGCGGCGCTGGCCGACCTGCGATGAGCGGGGAGGTCATCTGCCGCCCTGGCGTGATCCGGGGCCGCGGCGTGGTCCGTTCGCCGGACGGCACGATCAAGGCGGAGTTCGATTTTCAGGGCGATTGCACGCCCGAGGAAGCGCGGGCCCTCGGGTTGGAACTGACCCCGCACGAGGACCCCGCCGATGGCCGTAACGCATCCTGACACCGCGACCCGCAACGCCGCCGCCGACGCGGTGGTGGATCGCCTCGACCTCGGCACGACGGACGCGACTGGCGACCTGGTGTTCCGCACCGCAACGCCCACCGTCGTCTGCACCTGCAACCTGACTAACCCGGCGTTCGGCGCAGCGGCCTCTGGCACGGCCACCGCCGCGACGATCTCGACCGGCACGGTGTCGGGCGCCACCGGCACCGAGAACGTCACGACGGCCCAGCTCCGCAACCGTGACAACACGGCGATCATCCAGTGCTCGGTGGGCACCTCTGGCGCGGACATCAACCTGTCCAGCATCGGCGTGGCCAACGGCGACCAGATCAGCATCTCGTCCCTGACCTACTCGGCGCCGGCATGAGCCTGTCCATCACCCGAGTCGGCCGGCACCAGCTTCGAGACGCGCAGGGCGCGGTCATCTCGCAGCACACCGACATCAAGGAGGCCTACGAGCGCGCCTCGACGCTGCCGGCGGGCACGTACACTCTCGCCGTGGCTGACGAGCGCATCGTCGTCCTGGGCAGCGTCAGCACGCCGCCGGTCGATCCTCCGCCGCCTCCTCCGCCGCCCCCGGTCGTGCCGGAGCAGCCCGCGACGCGCCTCGGCAACCTACTGAACTTCGCGCAGACGTGGGCCCGCAACTGGAACCACGGCGGCCACGCGGTCGACGCCCGGTTCAACGGCAACTACGGCCAGTGGGACTACGCCGACAACGTGTCGGAGCCGTGGCTGTTCGACCGCCCCACGGTCGGCTTCCGCCTGTTCGCGCTGACCGGCGATACCGCCTGGCGCGACAAGGCCGTGTCCGACCTGGCCTGGTACGCCGCGCGCATCGACGCCCAGGGCATCTTCACGCCCAAGGGCTTCGATGACACCAAGTACAGCTACGTCACCCCGTTCGTGCTGTACGAGAAGCTGACCGGCGACCAGCAGTACCGCCCCGTGGCCAAGCGGATCTATGACGCCTGGCTGCGCGAGTGGCCGGATGCGTTCAACCCGAACGCCGCCCTGTGGACCGAGCGCGAGATCGCGTTCGCGCTCGAGGCGGCGGTGGCGTACTACGAGCTCACGGCGGAGCCTTCCGCGCTGGCCCGCGCCCGTGCGCTGGTCGAGCAGTGGACGGTGGCCAGCGGCTCCGCTGGCGCGCCGCTCGTCACGTACACCCAGCACGAGGGTGGCGGCCCGGGCGGCACCACGCCGACCTCGCTGACCAACTCGCCCTGGATGTCGGCGCTGTACTTCCAGGCGGCCCGCCGGCTGTACGACCTGACGGGCGACCTCGCTCCCCTTGAGCAGGCCTCGCGGTACTTCGACTGGCTGGACGTCAACGGCTTCTACGACGCGGCGCTGGCGCACGTCGAGTACACCGGGCTGGTGTTCCCGCGCTACCTGACCGGCGAGCTGATCGGCGACGCGGGCTACGACGAGGGCAACGCCGGCCACGCGCTGGACGTTGCCGGCCTGTGCCGGTTCGCGCGCCTGGCGAAGGTGGCCATCGGGGCTGACGTCACGCGGGCCGCGCAGCGCGAGGCCGAGATGCTGGCCACGGCCGATCGTGACTTCCAGCTCTGGACGCGCACGACGACGTACCTGCCGAAGTACCGGCTGTCGCCGCCGCGCAAGTTCAACTGGCAGGTCCGCGGCTACCACGAGCTGGTGCGGTAGATCATGGCCGTCGGCCTCGACGCTGACGCCGACGCGCTTTCTCGAGGAAGCATCCCGAGCGGCGGCGCCGGCACGCTCAGTGATGGCGGCTTCAAGAACACGGGCGTTGGCGTCTGGTGCTACCGGCCGACCTCGGGCAACACCTACGGCACCACGGCGGGTGGGTTCATCATCCACTTCAAGTCGGGCGCCCGCGAGTGCGGCATCGGCTACAACTCGGCCGGCTCGCTGCTGACCGACCCGCAGCTGCAGTGCACCTACAACTCCGGCGGTGGCGCTGGTACGCCTGCCACCTTCGGCAGCCAGTCACCACTCGATACCTGGTGCTATTACGTTTTCCTTGACAACGCCACCGACGGGCAAGTCGGCGCGTGGCGGCAGTTGGGGTCGGACACATGGAACTCGATCACCCGCACCAATGACAACGCGGGCAGCCAGTACACCAATACGCTGAGCTTCGGCAACACCGACACGGTCAGTGCAACGGTCATGGGCCGCTATGCCTATGCCCGCGCTCGCTATGGCTCCGGCCAGACGCTGGCCGATTGGCTGACCTACAGCAAGGACGTGGCCACGGTCGCCGGCGACTGGGGATTCTGGGACTTGACCGACAACGCCGACACCGCCGACTCGTCGGGCAACTCGCGGGCGCTGACGTTCACCGGAACGATCACCAGCGAGACCGACCCGACGCTCGACGGCGCGGTGGCAACCCTGCGGCGAATGCTCCTTATGGGGGTTGGCTAGTGGCTGACAATCTCGAACTGAACGCCGGCTCTGGTGGCGCAACTGCCCGAACGGATGAAATCTCGGCCGGGCTGCATGTCGCCGCGGTGAAGCTCTACACGGGCGCCGATGGCGTCGACGGCGGGTTCGCCTCCGACACGAACCGCGCTCACGTCGGCGCGAGCATCGAGTCATCGTCCATGACGGTGGCCGGCGTCAACGTCACGCCGAAGTACGCGGTCATCGACGCGGCGACCTCGGGCGACAACACGCTGGTGGCGGCCGTCACGGCCAAGAAGGTCCGCGTCCTGGCGCTCTACCTCGTCGCGGCCGGCACGGTGAACGTGCGCTTTGAGTCAGGCGCGGGCGGCACGGCGCTGTCCGGGCAGATGAACCTGGTGGCGAACACCGGCTTCGTGCTGCCGTTCAACCCCGCCGGGTGGTTCGAGACCGCGAGCAACACGCTGCTGAACCTTGAGCTGTCCGCTGCCATCAGCGTCGACGGCACCCTGACCTACATCGAGGTCTAACCGTGCTGAACCTAGCTTCAACGTCCGACCTCGTACAGATGACCACCAGCGCGGCTGGTGACATCGAAGTACACGTCTCGTGGGTGGACCTTAACGGCACGACGGTGACGCCGGGCCGCCAGAACACCAGCGTCACGACGGCCGCTACCACGACGATTGCCCCGTCTCCGGGCGCTTCGACGGTGCGCAACGTCAAGCACATCAACATCACCAACAACAGCACCAGCGTCTCGAACACCGTCTCGGTGGAGCACACGGATGGCACCACGCCGGCAGAGCTGATGTCGTTCATCCTGCTGCCCGGCGAGAACATGATTTTCAACGAGGAAGGGCGCTGGGTTCACCGCGACGCGCAAGGCGCGGAGTACCCGCCCGCCGGCCTCGGTGCCTATACCGGCTATCCGGTCTCCTTCATGAAGTCCGGCACCGCCGCCGACGCCGTCGGCTACTGGTACTGCACCAGCAAGGACGCGGGGTTCCCCGGTGCGTGGGCGCCTGGTTCTCCGGGTCTCAATGGGCGCGTGACCGACGGCACCACGTCGGGTGACTTCGGCTGCATCCCCATCAAGAACCCGGCGACTGGCGCGAACTACCTGACCGAAATCCAGATGGTGTCGAGCGTCCCGCACACGCACCTGTTCTTTGACGTGCTTTGGGTGAACTCCGGCATCGTCATCACGACGACCACGGCGCAGAGCATCACGTCGCCGACCCTGCCGGCCCGCGACGTGAACGGCACGACCAACGGCGAAGGCTGCATGATTGGCATTCTCTGCACGGCGGCCGTGGGCCTCGCGGCGGTGGCCAGCAACGCCACGGTGAGCTACACCAACAGCGACGGTACGGCTGGCCGCACCGCTACACTGACGGCCATCGTCGGCAGCCAAGCCCCCGCGACGCCGGTCATCGGCACCCTCATCTGGTTCAACCTGCAGGCGGGCGACAAGGGCGTCCGTAGCATCCAGAGCATCACGCTGGGCACCTCGTGGGTGAGCGGGTCCATCTCGCTGTTCATCGCCCGAGACATCGCAACGATCGGCACGGTGGTGGCGAACCTGAACGTGTCGCGCGCCCTGACCATGCCGGGCATCCGTCTCTACAACGGCTCGTGCATCCTGCACTGCGTCCTGGCGAGCGCGACCACGGCCACGTTCTTCAGCGGTGAGCTGACCATCCAAGAGAAGTAACGCCCATGGCCAACCCGCTGGGCACCTTTGACGAGACCCAGGTCCCAGCGGGCTGGTTCGATGACAACGCGCAGGCGGCCGGCTGGTTCGACGGGGATTTCCTCGACCAGGCCGCAGCCCCTGCCGCGCAGGGCGGCGACCCGTACATCGTCCACCCGATCTTCGGCCTGCTGCTCGGGCCATCGGCCGGCGGCATCACCGGCACCGGCGTCCTGCAGGCTGGCGCGGCGACCATTGCCGGCACCGGCCTGCGCCGCATCACCGGGTCGGGGGCACTGTCCGCCCAGGCGGCGACCCTCGCCGGCAGTGGCGCGAAGATCCACGCCGGCACGGGCACCCTGTCCGCGCAGGCCGCCACCTTCGGCACGGGGACCGGCGCCAGGCGCTCGACCGGCACCGGCGTCCTGTCGGCGCAGGCCGCGACGGCAGCCGGCACTGGCACGCTGACGCCGCCGGCGGGGTCCATCTCCGGCAGCGGCGCTCTGGCCGCGCAGGCGGCCACGGCAGCCGGCTCTGGCGTCCGGACCTCCACGGGCACGGGCACGCTCCCGGCGGCCGCTGCGGCGCTCTCAGGCGCTGGCGCGGTGCGGAAGCCGGGCTCGGGCGTCCTGACCGCGCAGGCGGCCACGCTGGCGGCCAGCGGCATCCGCATCGTGACCGGCTCCGGCGCGCTGCAGGCGCAGGCCGCGACCATCGTGGGCAGCGGCACCAGCACAGGCGTCCCGCCGGCGACGAGCTCCATCGAGTACCCGATCAAGGCGCGCCGGAAGCCCCGGCGCTAGTTATCCGGCCGGCGTGACCATCCCGGGCTGTCGCGGCACAGTGCCGGGGTAACCCTCCCGAGGCAGACATGGCAGGCAGCTCGCAGATCGACATCGTGAACGCGGCGCTCCTCGAGCTCGGCGAGCAGCCGCTGACGTCGCTGGACGACGATGCCGAGGCGGCCGTGGTGGCCTCGACCATCTACGACCAGGTGAAGCAGGACCTGCTGTCCAAGGCCCCGTGGCGCTTCGCCATGAAGAAGGCCGACCTGAGCCTCGACACCGCCACCCCGCTGAACGAGTGGGCCAGCCAGTTCACGGCGCCCACCGATCTGGTGCGGCTGGTGCGCGTCTACCCCGACCAGGCCTACGACGTGTACGGCGGCAAGGTCTATGCCAGTTCGACCGAGCTCGCGGCCGACTACGTGGCCGAGGTGGACGAGTCGCTGTTCCCGCCGTACTTCACTCGCCTGCTGGTGCTCGAGCTCGCGGCGCGGATGTCCAAGTCCATCAGCGGCAGCGAGTCGGCCAAGGAGACCCTGACCCGCGAGCGCCAGTACCAGTTCGCCGCGGCGCTCTCGGCCGACGCCCAGCAGCAGCCGAACCGGCCGATCCGCAGCCGCCCGTATCTCGACGTGCGGTAGCCCATGCCGCAGACGAACCTCTACCAGTCGAACTTCACCAGCGGGGCCATCGACCCCCGGGTGCAGTCGCGCCTCGACATCACGCACTACGCGAACGGGGTCGAGGTCGCCGACAACGTGGTGGTGATGCCCTACGGCGGGCTGCGCCGGCGCGGCGGCCTGCGGCACCTGTTCACGGTGCCGACGGCGGTGGCGGGCAATGCCATGCTGGCGCGGTTCGCCTACAACTCGACGGACCAGCAGTACCTGCTGCTGTTCGCGGACAGCCGCATTTACTTCTTCCGTGACAATGCCCTGATCACGAACATCAACGGCTCGGGCCTCGACTACCTCGCCAGCCCCTGGCCGATCGCGGTCGCGCGCGAGCTCAAGTGGACGCAGAGCGGCGACACCATGTTCGTGGTCCACGAGGACTACCAGCCCCGCACGCTGGTTCGCGGCGCGACCGATGCCAGCTGGACCCTCTCGGCGCTGGCGTTCACCCGGCAGCCGCAGATCGACTACAACGACGCGCTGAGCCCGACGCCGACCAGCGAGGTGCAGCGCATCACGCTTACCAGCTTCAACACCGGCAACACGTTCAAGCTCGACCTCGAGAACACGCTCACCGAGAACATCACCTACGACGCCACGAACTCGACGGCGGTGGCCGCCCGCATTGCGGAGGCCATCGGCAACCTGTACGTGGTGCGCACCGGCGAGGTGTCCTGCGCGGTCGTCAGCGCCACGGTGTTCGACGTGACGTTCTCCGGCGGTTCGGCCAAGAACTACGAGTCGATGACCGGCTTCGCAACCTCCGGCAGCGGCACGATCGCGGTCACCACGACCACCAACGGCAGCCCGCGCACCGAAGACGCCTGGAGTGCCACCCGGGGCTGGCCGCGCTCGGTCACGTTCTACGAGAGCCGGCTGGTGTTCGGCGGCAGCAAGTCCAAGCCGCAGACCGTGTTCATGTCGAAGACCAACGGGTTCTACGACTTCGACCTCGGCAAGGGCCTCGCCGACGACGGCATCCAGAAGACGCTGGACACCGACCAGGTGAACGCCATCGTCAACCTGATCGCCGGCCGGCACCTGCAGGTGTTCACCGAGGGCGCCGAGTTCTTCGTGCCGGACATCCCGATCACCCCGGAGAACAGCAGCTTCCGGCCGCAGACCACGTTCGGCTGCAGCACGCCGGACCCCGTGGAGGTCGAGGGCTCGACCCTGTTCCTCGATCGCTACGGCCGGGGCCTGCAGCAGTTCCTGTACAACGACGTCGAGGCCGCCTACAGCGCGCAGAGCCTGTCGCGGATCTCCGCGCACCTCATCAGCGCGCCGATCGACATGGACATCCAGCGGTCCAGCGAGCAGGAGGACACGAACCTCGTCTACCTGGTCAACGACGACGGCACCTGCGCGGTGCTCAACACCCTGCGCAGCGAGCAGATCGCGGCGTGGACCCGCTTCACGACCTCGGGCACGTTCCTGTCGGTGGCTGCGCTTGGCGAGGACGTGTATTTCCTCGTCCGCCGCACGGACGGCACCGGCGCGAATGCGTGGTCCGTCGAGCACCTGCGCGACGATTTCTACCTGGACGACGCCGAGCAGTACACCGGCGCCGAGTCGGCCACGTGGGCGGTCGGGACCTGGCTGAATGGCCTGTCCTGCGGCATCCGCGGCAATGGCGCGGTGCTGGTCAACGCCACCCCGGCGGCCGGCTCGGTCACGGTGGAGGAGGCGGTGACCTCGCTCGAGCTCGGCCGCACGTTCTCGGTGCGGGTGAAGACCCTGCCGGCCTCGTTCAATGGCCAGGCGGGCGAGAGCCAGATGCAGCGCACGCGGATCTTCCGCATCCTGACCCGCGTCAAGGACACCGCCGGCCTGCTGGTCAATGGCCGCGCGCCGCGCGAGCGCCGGCTGGATGCCACGTCCACCGACACCGCCGCCGGGACCTACACTGGCGTGCTGGAGAACCACCGGCTCGGCTGGGGCCGGCTGCAGGCCATCGAGTTCACGCAGGACCAGCCGCTGCCCCTGACCATGCTGGCGACCGAGTACCAAGTCGAGATCAACCCGGGATGAGCACATGAGCGGAATGGAACCACTGCTGTTTGCGGCTGCCATCGGCGGCTCGGCCTACGCGCAGGTGCAGGCTGGCCGGGCGCAGCAGTTCGAGTACAAGGCGGCGGCCGACCAGGCCAAGTCGCAGGCGCGGGACGTCGAGATCGAGCGCCGGCAGCGGCTGCTGAAGTCGCTGGCGCAGCGGCAGGTCGACGCGGCCGCCGGTGGCACGACGCTGGAAGGCAGCCCGATGGCGCTCATCAACGCCGACGAGGAGGCCGCGAACATGGACAGCCTGAGCCTGCAGGGCCAGACCTCCGCGCGGGTGGCCGCCCTCAATGCCTCCGGCCGCAATGCGCGGACCGTGGCCAACCTCGGCGCGATCTCCACCGTGCTGCAGGGGGCCAGCCTGATCTCCGGCATGGGCGGCGCGAAGTCGGCCAGCGGCCTGACCAAGAGCACCGGCACCCAGCCGACCCTCGGCAAGATCGGGAAGTAGCATGGCCTACCAGCGGTTCATCCCCTACCAGGCGCAGAACGTCCAGACCGGGCAGGCCGAGGTGTGGGGCTCGCTGGGCGAGCGCCTGCAGGGCTACTCGGACTACGCGCGCAAGACCTCCATCGAGCCGCAGATCATCGCGCGCGCGGGCGCGGAGGGTGCTGCCGCCGGCGCCAAGGGTGCCCCGCCGCCGCTGCGCAGCGACCTGACCCTCGGCGGCCGGGCGTTCAACGACGCGGCCGTGCGCTCCTACATCGGCGCGACCGTGGCCGACATCGAGGAGCAGGCCGCCAAGCTCGAGGCGGAGGCCGAGGACGACCCGGAGCGGTTCGCGGCGACCATGAAGGGGATGCAGGACGGCATCCTCGGTGGCTCATCGCAGGGGCTGCCCGAGGCCCGGCCGGCCATCACCGAGTTCATCCGCTCGCGCACCAACGAGGGCCGCATCCGGCTCGCCGCGGCGCAGCGCAAGCGCACCGAGGAGCGCCAGCAGTACGACGACCTGCGCGGCGATGAGGCCATCACCAGCGCCATCGCCCGCAAGCTGGCCATGCCGGACCCCGCGCAGCACGCCGAGGCGCAGGTGCTGATGGAGCAGCTGAGCGGCCGCATTCAGGGGCGGGTCGGCCGCACGATGTCGGCCGAGCAGGCGATGGCCTACGAGTCCCGGCTGCTGGACGGCGCGATCAAGTCGGTGCAGGACGCGCAGATCAACCAGCGCGTGGCCCCGATCATGGCTGCCGCGCGCGAGGACGTGGGCGCCATCGGGCAGGGCTTGGCCCAGCTCGCCGCAGATCCCGCGACCGACCCGGAGACGCTGGCGGCGGTGACCAAGGAGATCCGCAGCCAGGCGGAGCTGCTGCGCTTCCAGCGCCGCGAGGAGCTGGCCGCACCGCTCGCCGACCTGTCCGAGCGACTGGCGCGCGGCGACGCCAATCCCGCCCTCGAGGGGCAGATCAACGACTTCTACCGCCGCGCGGCGCTGTCGCCCAGCGAGCAGCAGTCGATGCGCGACCAGCTCGCGCGCAACCAGGCGGAGGGGGCCAAGAAGGCGGCGGTCTCGGACGAGACGATGGCCTACCTCGCGGCCGGCCTGCCGCTCGACCCGAACAACAGCGAGCACCGCAAGGCGCTCGACACCGTGTTCGGCCAGCAGACGCAGACCTTCCCGATGGGCTCCCAGCCCTGGCAGAACACGGCGCAGTCGCTGGCCCAGCGGACGCGGATGCTGCCGGCGGCGGCACAGGGCTGGCTGCGCGCGTCGGCCCGCTCACCGGACCCGGCCGTGGCCGTCAAGGCCGCGCAGTTCTTCGGCTCGCTGGAGCAGGCCTCCCCGGAGGCGGCCGGCAACATCGACGCCGACACCAAGGTGTTCCTGTCCTCGGTGCAGTCGATGATCTCGGCCGGCAGCGATCCCGTGCTGGCGTTCCAGACCGCCCGGGCCAACGTGTTCGAGACCCGCCCGGACGTGCGCGAGACGCGCCAGAAGGCCTACGGCGGGCACGCCAAGGACAGCCAGTCGGCGCTGGACTCGTTCATCGACCGCGACCTCGACACCGTCTGGCGCAGCCAGCCCGGCGCATCCGAGCTGCTGGTCGGCGACTTCGAGCGGCAGACGCAGCAGTATTTCGTGCGCGGGGCCGACATCGAGCAGGCCCGCGAGCTGGCGTGGAAGGACATGCAGCGGGTCTACGGCGAGACACGCGTGAACGGCGAGCCAGTGGTGCAGATGTTCCCGGTCGAGCGGTTCGGCGTGAAGCCGGAGGAGGTCCGCGCCGACATCGCCGCCTTCATGCGCACGCTGCCGGGCGCCAAGGTGCGCGCCGAGGACGTGCTGGTGGTGCCTGACAGCCTGACCCAGCGCGCCGTGACGGATGCCCTGACGGGCAAGCCGGTCATGCCGAGCTACCGCCTGGTCACCCGCGACGGCGAGCCCATCTTCATGCCCGACGGCACCCCGGCGCGGTACACGCTGCCGGACGCCGATGGGCTGTCCTCGCGGCTGAAGGCGCTTGAGGAGCAGGCCCGGGTGGATGCCGCGGCGAAGGTCGAGGCGGCCCGGCAGCAGCGTGCGGCCGAGGAAGCCAGCGCCGCGCGCACCCGTCGCCCGCTCGACTGGCGCTG
>JACCDR012072018.1_pt1 | contig 36760 bp, 60 predicted proteins | sample 7446431 | NCBI WGS metagenome assembly JACCDR01 (sample SAMN15323443, study PRJNA562643) | freshwater metagenome | isolation source: river surface water | place: USA:Blue River Watershed | collected 2017-08-17 | reverse complement strand
GGGAGACAGGGAGCAACCTTGAAATAGTTTGGGCTGGTTAGACTAACTTGAAATGGGTCAGAGCGGCTGCGGACAAAGCGTCTGTGATCATGTCGGCCGCGATGGCAGGGGGAAGGCTTGGCCAGCGGGTGGTGAGGTAGTCCATCGCGGCATCGGGGGTGAGGTCGGTGATCGATGGCAGACGGGTGGATAAGGTCAGTGGGGGCATGGTTGGTGAGGCTGTGCGCTGAAGAGTGAGGCCTAGGCGTTGGCCAAGGGTCGGGAGGCTTTCGTCTGCGACTTGGATGTTGCTCTTGTGCAGCTCTGAGAGGACTCGGGCGAGGGCCTCGTTGTCGTCGGCCTCGGCGGTGCCCCACGTCACCATTGGGGGCGAGCCTGGCAGTCCGTTGACGCGGAGCCATGGGCCAAACAGATGCCTGCGAAGGGTGTCGGCCAGGCATGAGCGGTCCCACTGGGTCAGGTCCTCTCGCACTGAGCCATGCAGGTCGGCGGTGCCGCTGCCCATGCCAGTGGGTTGAGCGTCGGTCGATAGGGTCTGGCCTAGCACGCGGCGGCTTTGCTCGCGGCCGCAAACTTCCCAGAACTTTTGGAATGCGTCGGCACCCTGGGCCTGGGCCTGGATCAGCTCGACATGGGTCGACTTGGTGACGACGATGCCGCCTAGCCGGTGACTGAGGCGGATGGCTCGCTCGAGTACGGCGCGGCTCTTGTCGTCGGCCTTGTCGTATTTCGCCAGCGGAAAGGGTGTGCCAAACCGGTCGAGGAAACGGGTCCACCATTCGCGGTCGAGGACCTTGAGAAACGACCACCAGGCCAGGCCGCGCATGGGTCCGCCCCAGCAATCTGGAGAGGACATCATGTGACCGCGATGCACGATGAACCGGGCGGGTGTCACGTCCCTCACCTCGCCTGTGACCTGGCGGCTGTGGGGGTCGACGATCTGCACCTGGAGCTTGCCGAGGTTGCGCCAGGTCAGCAGGTGCCAGGGCACGGGCCGGAAATAGCCCCAGTCCAGGGCGATGCCTGGCGTCGAGGCTGCCTTGTAGGTCCGCTCCACCACGGACAGCGGAAAAATGGCACCCCACAGCAGCGACTGGCAGAGCCCCTGGAAGTCCACCCGACCGATGGCGGCCTCGATGGCATCTGCAGCCGCTTTATCGGCGGGGGAGTCAGTCGCCGGCGTGATCTTTGGCGGCGAGTTGAGCACCCGGACAAACCTCGTATCAATGATGCCCTGGAGATGGGTGTCAGCAGCCAGGATGTCCCGATAAATGGAGAACAAATCACTGGTCTCGCCCTCCTCCGCGTCGGCGATGGCCTTGTGGAGAATGTCGGCAGTGAGTGAGCCTAGCAGGTTGGGCGGCTCGGTGGCCGCGTTGGCCATGGTGGTGATGGCCCTGGGCAGGGCAAGGCTCTCGATCTCAGCGAGACGAGCGGCAACGGCGGCGCGGGTGGCGGATGATTTAGGCATAATGGTGGGGAGTGTATTCCTGGCTGTCCCAGGCGGGGTTTGGGTGACGGCTCCGCTCGGGTCCCGCAGTTATCCCGCGACCCACGTCCAGGGACTCCGCGGAGCTCTCGCGGCCCTTCACAAAAAGCGCGGCGGCGATGGCGTCAAAAGTGTCACCGTGCTCACCGGTAGGGCCGACAGTGCAACTGTAGGACCCCTTGTCTTTGACCACGCGGCCAATGTCGGCCGTGAGATACTTGTGATGGGGTAACAGTAGGCGATGGGTCTGGCCGGCAGTGCTCAGCAGATCACCTTTGGCCTGCTTGACGTTGATGGCTAGGCCGTCCACATCCACCTTGTCGACGTTCTCGGAGCCAATGAGGAGCTGCCAGTCTACCTCTGGATTATCTGCAGCCACGAGGCGGGCAAAGTTTCTCTCATTGGTGGCGTCGATGCCTGCGGCGGTGATGATGTTGCCGTTGCGAATCAGTTCACGAACGATGGAGCGGATCTTGTGGAGTTGGACATTTGGGTCTGCCGTTTTCCACCACAGCACCGTTGGAATGTGCTCGTCACCCGCGTCCTCGCAGGCAATAGCAAGGGCGGCGGGGTTGCTTTTTTTACCCTCCGTTGAGGCGAGGTCGATGCCGATGGTGCAACGGTTTTTGACGTGGCTCAATGCACCGGCAGGGATGTCGGGATCATCGGCCGGCCACTCTGAAGCGAAGCCCCGGTGCATTCCCCGTTGCATGGCAATATGGAGACTGATGGGCGAGATGGCAGAGCGGCCCATCTTGGGCCGGATCAGGCGGTTGGAGCGATCCCAGCCCTCTTTGTCGTCGCTGGCCTCACGTGCTTCATCGGGGCTGATGACTTCGCCGGTCTCGGGGTGGAAAATCTTGCGTCCGGCAGCTGCTGCGTCGTCGATGGTCACGCGATGGACCCACCAGCCGCGACTGTTGCGGAACCAGTGGCCCTTGGCGTCCGTTGGCCAGGTCTCGCGACCATTGACCTCGGTGAACAGCTCATAGGCGTAGTCGCTGTAGTCGGGCGGCGGTGTGCCGGCCATGAGGAAACAGAACGTTGGGTCCGTGGAAAAGATCGGTTCGAGTTCCTGCAGTAGTGTCTGCAGATCTGGCACAAACGGCGCTTCATCGAGCTTGACACTGCCGGTGAAACCACGGGCGGTCTGGACGTTGGCGGCGATGACTTTCAGGCGGCTGCTGATGGTCTGAGAGTGCCGTAGGCGCACCTCAAACTTGCTGTGCTCCAACACGTCAGCCAGGGCCGGGATGTCGATGTCATCGGGAAACTCTCTCCAGCTGTCTGCGTCCTGCTGGTGGCGACGGTAGCCGCCGACTAGCTGCATCTTGCGCTCATCGGCCCAGCTCCGCATGTCGCGAAGGAAGGCACTCCAGAGCTGCGCCTCTTTTTCCGGCATTTCGCCGCCGAGGTTGAGTGATGCGGTGGCAAAGGTGATGAGACGGCCGGGGTGATCGGCCATTTCTAGCAGACTTTGCTCGCTTAGGGTGGTGCTTTTGCCGCCCTGCCGTAACCACGCGAGCATGTAGCGCCGGAGACCAGGCTTGCCAGTGGTCGGGTGGGTGCGGTTGGCCCAAAAGGCCTGCTCTTGGTACGCGCGGCGGGTCCTCATTTGGCAGCCACCTCCGGGCCGATGCTCTCAGGTTGATCACCAAACCAGAGTTGAATGAGCTTGGCGGCCTTGGCTTCCTGGGTGCCTTTGCCCTCGGCGATCTCCTGGGTTCGCTTGTCGTCGAACCATTTTAAAAACAGCTCGGCAGTGGTCCGTTGGAACTTGGCTTTCTCCAGCTTGAGCGCCTCGCCTTTTTGGGCACTCGTGACGCGGTCCAGCTCTAGTCGGTGGGCCTTGAGCTCCATGTCGCGGATGCTGGTCAGCGCTTTGGTCAGCTTGTCCAATGGTACGCCGATGAGTGTCGGATCTTCGCCCTCTGCCGCCTCCTGCAGAGTGAGGCCAGCCTCAAGGGCTTCCTGGATCTGGCCCACGGCGATGGCCATGAGGCCCTCGCTGAGGTTGCCACCACTGGCACGGGCTAGGCGGACAGAGAGGTCGGAGAGTCGCTGCACCTTGAGGACTTTGTCTTGATCCTCAAGCCATTCCACAAACCCGCCCGTGCGCCAGTTGCTGAGGTTCTGGTCATTCACCGGCTCGCCGCCGAACTGCTCTTTGCAGACTTTCTGCACGCGGGCGTCCGCGTTGAGCCACTCTAGCAGCGTCTGGCCGCTCTCGTTTTCACGGAGCCGGTGGTTGAGTTCCTCCCGGATTGCCAGGGGGAGACGTGCGATTTTGCCAGTGCGAGCCATGGGCGCAAGGTCCCGGTGCTAGACCCTTTTTCCAAGGGGGTGGCAGGGCTTAGCGGAGCATCCAATCATGACGTCGTGGCGAGCCAGGCTTGCAGCTCTCGCAGGGACATCATTGTGGTCTCGGTGGCCTTGTCGTAGTAGTGACGCTCCACCCTATGTTTGCCGAGCATAAGGCCGTCTTTGGTCTTTTTGGGCAGCTCCGCTCTGCCATTGCTGCGGAGCCAGTCTGCGGCCGGCACAAAGTCCTCCGAGAAAATCTGGGCGGGGCTAACGGGCTCCACCACTTTACCCTCGCCACGGTAGGCGGCTAAAACGAGGCGACGGAACCACTCGTCTTTGACCAATGTGCCAGCACAGGTCTTGGAGGTCTTTGGATCGTTGCGATGGAAGTTGATAACGGTTGTGTCGAGATCCAGCCAGATGAGCAAGTCTTTGACGACTGCCGCCGCAGTCATCCAACACTCTAGTCCCCTGCCCTTAGTGGGAGGCTCGCTGTCATACTCGCCCAGGACTTCTAGGCCGAGGTGGGTGCGATTGAAGCTCCTAGCGTGGACTCCGCGCTCAGTAAATGGCGTCATGCCGAAGACTTGGTCCTCGTCGATGAATCCATGTGGCCCCGACCTCCAGCCCATCTCGTTGATGTAGTAGCTCCTGATGTTCTCGATGTGCTGCACCGTGAAACCACGCGGCCTCGTCGCCAAACTCGGCGCGGCAGTGTGGTGCAGTGTGATGCCTTTGACCCACGCGGGCCGCCTCAGGGTAGCGAGGTAGCCTTGGAACGATTGACGGGACCAGACCCGTCCGACATTCGAGAAGCTCATTGTCAGTGTATAGATTACTGAGCAGCGTTTTGCTGGCTCAGCTTCTTGGCATCGACGTAGCTCTGGCCGCCGATGTAGGTGATGACCACGGTGGCGAGCCACTGAATGGCGGACTCGGGCAGATCCAGAGCAGAGCCGAGAGCCACGAGGGTGGTGCCGAGGGCAGCGGCCCAGAGCTTGCGACTGAGCAGCTTTTGGCCCAGGGCCTTGGTCTGCTGGATGACGCCGTCGACGTGGCTCTCGCCCAGGATGTAGGCCACTAGGATACTGGCCGCCCATTGGACAGAGGCGGGATCGAGGCCCAGGCCTTGGCCGAAAGCGGAGAGGAATGCGCCGACGACAGCGGCCCAGAGTTTGCGTGAGGTGAGTTTAGCGAGCATGGTTTTGTGGTTTTTGATGAGTTTGAGTTTGTCCCAGAGGGAGAGGTCGAGATCAGGAGTTCTCATAGGCGACGGCTCCCTCTAGGGTGAGTTGCCAGGCGAAGCCGGCGGCGGGCAGTGGCCGCGCCACTTTGCGGACGAGATTGGCGGTCTCCATGAGGGCGAGAGCACCATCGACTTGCGCCTGGGTGTAGTGGGGGTGGTTGCGCAGGTAGAGTGTGCGCAGCGTGCCAGCGTCATGAGCGCCGTCTTTGCGGTCGTAGAGCGCCCGTAGGACGGCAAAACGAACTTCTTCGGCGAGTGGGTCAATGATGGGCATGGGAGAGTGTCCATGCGCCTGGCTAGCCTGCCACTGCCGGGCCGCTCTTAGCGGAGAAGGGTCAGGGGATTCCTGATTTTGGATTCCTGATTCCTGAGTCGTCGACGATCTGATAGTTGGCTTCTAGCCATTGCCTCATTTGCTCCTTGGCCCGCTGCCGGGCAAGATCCACGGCACTGAGGCCGGGGTCAGCGCCGTGCCGAAGCATGAGGGCGGGCCAGAGGGCTAGGGCAGCGGTCACGCTCTCGCGGAAGAGCGCCTCGCGGAGCGAGATGTGCCACTCGGCACGCATCGTCTCCACCAGGACGAGCAACCAGTGCACGTCATAGGAGGGCTCACGACTCAGCGAGCTGAGAGTCTGGCCCACGTCCATGGGCTGCCCAGGCTGGGGCGTGGGCCGGGCTACTTTCCCACTTCAGCGGCGGTGGCATCGCTCTTCAGGCGGGCCATTTCGGCCGCGATCCAGCGGCTAACGATGCCCAGATCTGCCACGTCATACTTGAGCGAGAACTCAAACACCTCGGCCTCAAATGCCTCCATGGCCTCGGGCGAGTTGATGCTGCGGAGCTTGCTCCATGCTTGCTCGGGATTAACAAGCAGATAGGCCATCAGCATCACCGTGCCGGACTCTTGAGCCAGGTCCGACTCGTATTTTTCGATCAGCTTATCGATGCGCGGGATGAGCAGGAGAAACGCGGCCGGGATAGGCGGGAACGTGTTGCCGTTGACCTGCAGGCCTACGCTGCTGTTGAGCAGGGCATCGGCCTCGGGGATCTCGCCAGAGGCGCGGGCGGCAGCAGCGGCTTTTTGGCCGGCCAGATGAATGTACCAGTTGGCTTCTCTGCGGCTGATCGTTTCGGTGGGGGTGTCGCTCATGGTGTGTGTGGGTTGGGGTGGTTTCAAAAAAAGGGGCCGCGTGGTGCGGCCCCTTGGGGTAAATCTCAGCCGGTTGGCTAGGCGTCGATGCTGACGAAGGTGCCGGTGCTGGTGTCCAGCTTATACATGACCGCGTCGGCGAGGGCATCCCAGTGCATGACGGTGAAGGTCATGGTGCGCTCCGTGCCTTTGGCCAGGTCGACAGACACCTCAGTGATGCGGCCTTCGACGCCGGCAAACGGAATGCTGTAGATCTCGCCGATGCCAGGAGCCGTGACAGAGCTGTCCAGGATGGTCTCGATCTTCGCCTCGAACTGCAGGTTTTTCATGACGACGGCACGGAGGTTGCCGTTGGCCGCTTCGATGTTCTCGATGTCCGCCTTGCGGGTCACGGTGAAGGTCACGATCTCGCCGAAGGTGTCGCCCAAAGACGCGGTGCCCATGACGAGGGTATTGTCGCCCATGACGAGGATTTCTTCGGGATCGTATTGAGTCGTAAAGGCCATAGCGGTGGGTGTGGTTACTGCGTTGGAACAGGTTGGTCTGGGAGAGGTGCAGCCGAAAGGGTCAGAGCGGTTTTAGCGGAGAGGGTTTAGCCGATTGATCCCGCTGGGAGCGTGGCGATCTGACGCCACGTGCCGGACACATTGACCTCAAGGATGTGGCCCGTGAGGCGCAGCGTCGGGCCAGTGTAGGCGGCGGGGCCGGCTAGGGTGAGAGTGCGGGCCAGGTCATTGGCTGTGATGGTCTGATTGCTGCCCTGCACGAGCATCGCTTTGATGGCGTTGTAGAGTCGCGCCGTGCCAGGCTCCATGCCTACCTCATCGGGCTGGGCCGGGCTGTTGAGGATGGTGATCTGCAGCGGCAGTGAGCGTTGTTCCACGCCGCCATCAGGGGTCCAGATGACCTGCAGCCAGGCGTTGATCGAGAGCTTGCCGGCGAGGGCAGTGCGCAGCGCGGAGGAGTCTGCACTGTCCACGTCTAGGGCTACAGCGCCGTCGACCTCCTCAAAGTCCCACAGCGCCAGCGCCTCGCCCTCAAAGTCCTCGTGCGGCTTGATGACCACGGCCCCGGTAAGGCCGGACATGTCCACGTTCTCGCCGGCGGCGTCGATCAACTGCAGCGACCAGTCAATCTGGGAGTAGGCCACCACTTTTACCCTGGCCAACACGCCGCCGGTGGCAGCCGCGCAGATCTGCCGCAGGCCGGTGGTTTGTTGGTAGAGTATCACAGGGGATTTTGGATTTTAGATTTTGGATTTTGGATTCCAAATCTGCCCCTACTGAGCGAGGTGCTTGTCCAGTGTGCCTTGGAGGTCGGCGACCAGGGATTGGAGCTTGACCAGGTCAACGCCATCGTGCGCAGCCTCAGCGGCAGCGGAGGGCATGGCATTGAGTGTCGTGAGGCTGTTGTTGACGGTGCTGAGTTGCTTGCGCAGCGCGGTCACCATCTGGGACACCGCAGCGCGGCATTGCTCCACGGCCACGCGGGCCTGGCGTTGCTCCGCTGAAGGTCCAGACAAAAAGGCCGGCAGATCGGCCACGGCTACGGCCGTCGGCGTGGGTCGTGGCAGACGAGTGCGCTGCAGAGCATCGGGCAAGCCCGGGAGCTTGGGTTTAGCGGCGCGTTCAGGCGTGGCGTCCGCAGTGGCGGGCGTGGGAGTCTCGGGTGCGGTGTCGGGCTTGGCGTCTTTCATGATGGTGGTGTTATTTCATGTCTTGGTCGTTGTCTGAGACCTGACCGTCTCGCCTCTTTGCCCGCCTCTCCACCTCCCGGCGGCTTTTAGCGGAGACCCTTTTTGGTGCTCTCCGCTAAGACCGCTTCCGGGCTGTGAGCTGGACCCTTTTGACCGCAGGTTTACCCTACATGAACCTCACCAAGGCCATCCTCTCACTCGTCGTTTTCTGCTGGCCGCTGCTAGCAGTCGCACAGCAGCCCACTGCCGCCGGTGGGGACTCACTGGGCCTGCCACACCATCAGAGCTACGTGGCCGTCGGCTGGGTGGTGCTAACCCTGGCAGGGCTCACCTTCATCGCCAATCAAGTGATTGATCTCTATCGCAAATCCTTCCCCAAAGAGACGCCACCGGCTCACGAGAAATATGCCACCAAAGCCGATCTGCGGGCGCTTAGTGATGCCGTCAATGAGGAGATGAGCCAGCTCTCGGATGGAGTAGAGGCGACGTGTGCCAGGATCGAGAAACGGTTTGAGCAATGGCTCGAACAACTGGACGCGGCCAATCAAACCCGGATGCACCACTTGGACGAATGGAAACTCGGCGTAGAGCGCACCCTGGGCCGCATCGAGCACCAACATCAACAGCCCCGTCCACGCGGGCATTCATGAATCCAAAATCCAAAATCTAAAATCCAAAATCCGAAGTGACTTCCGAGGCCCTACTCACCCTCATTGCGGAATACCTCCGCGCCCGCGCTCAGCCATCGGGTGGAGTGGTGACGATCTCGCACACTCCGGACGAGACCTTGGACCTGCTGGCCACCAGTCCCGTGGGTTGGCGGCTGATCGTGCAGTGGCAGAGTGAGGCCCCGGTTGGCAAGGTGAGCAATGCCATGGACATGAGTTTCCTGCTCATCATCCAGCTCAACGAAGGCCTCACTGCAGCGGGCAATACCAGCGGCATTCCCTACCTCGAAAAGGCCTCCGAGGTGACTCAATGGATGCGGGCGCTGCGCATCACCGGCGGCCAGGTGGATAACTCTGACCGCGAGTGCAAAGGCAAGTCCTGGCTGATCGACAACACTCGCTCGCTCGCGCTGCGCTTCGTGCGCGGCTACGCCCAAGACGCCGTGCCTGACATCACCGTCAAACCCTGATTTTTCCAAACCCAACCACCATCATGCGCCTCTTCGTCATCCTCTTTTTCTCGCTCTGCCTCCCGCTGCACGGCCAGACCACGCAGTACTTGTTTACGACAAAAACCACCAACGGCAGCACCATCACGTTTGGTGCAGAGCTGCTGACCAATACGCCTGGTCACTTAGTCATTGGTGGTGATGGCATCCTAGCCAGCAGCACCGCGCTCAACGCCAGTAACCTCAGCTCTGGCACCGTGCCCACCGCCCGCCTCGGCAGCGGCACCGCTAGCAGCTCCAACGTGCTGCGCGGTGATCAATCCTGGGGCACGCTGAGCGCCGACATGATCACCAGCGGCACGATCAGCACTGCCCGCCTCGGAAGCGGCACTGCCAACAGCACCACGTATTTGCGCGGCGATGGCAGCTGGCAGACCGTGAGCGCGGGAGTGAGTTTGAGCGGGACCAACCAATGGACAGGGCAGCAGAGTTTTAACACGGCATCCACCACCGGCGCGATCAACATCAATCCGACCTGGAACTCCGCCGGCACGGTGTTTTCCGGCATCTACATGCGAGCCACAGACACATCAAGCAACGCAGGCTCTTCGCTGATCGATTTGGGCACGGGCTCCACCAGCACCTTTCGCGTTTCTCGTACTGGCAATGCCGTCCTCAATGTGCCCAGCAGTGCGGGGCCGCGAGTGGACCTGTATGGGTTTGCTGGCGGTGGCTTGGCCGTTGGCTACGGCACTTCCATGGGCATCACCGGCGGCGGCGGCACTACCACCGCCTTGCGCCTGGATAACGGAGGCACCGCCTTGTTTATCACCGCCGGAAACAATGCCACCATGGCCGTCAATCCTACGACCACGAGCCTCAGTTTCGGCACAGGTGTGGCTAGCATGGACACTGTGATTAGTCGCGTCTCAGCGGCCAGGCTGTCCATCAGCGGCAGCAGCGGTGGAGCAGCCCTGCAACTCACTGAGATGACAGCCCCCACGGGCCCCGCAGCCAACACGGTGCTCATCTATGCCGAGGACAACGGCAGCGGCAAAACCCGCATCATGGCCCTGTTTCCGTCCGGGGCTGCGCAACAGCTAGCCATCGAGCCATAATCAGCAACCCTTCCAACTCCCATGAAAACCCGCATCCTCGCCACACTCCTCCTCTGGTGCTCTGCCGTAGCCGTTGCCCAGATCCCTGCCATTGATTCCGCACCTACCACTGCAGATCTCGCCAAGCTCTCCATGGTCACCGCTGTGGACTCTGGCAACGCCGCGCTCTCCACCATGGCAGACTCTACGGCCCGCAGTTTGGCCGTCGTCTGGCAGTCGAATGAATACACCCCAGCCGAGGCCCTGGCCGCGATGGGAGACAAGGCCGTGGCGATCTTCCAGCAGCACGCCGCCGCCGTCCAATATCTCTGGACTGATGCAGCCCGCCGTGCTGCCTTTATCGCAGCTTTGCAGCGCCACAACGTCGCCTTCACGATCTCGCAAAACGGCGCTCCGGTGTTTACGGCCATGCGACCTTACACGGCCCACGGTGACGGCACGATCACGCTGGACGATTAGCGCCGGCACACGGAGCACTGGTTCCGCTCCTTGGAGCAGGCTACACAGGCGCTGCAGTCCTTGCAGGCCAGGCACTTTTCCGCATACGGATTGCAGCGGCCCAGGCAGCACTCTGGCTTGGGCTGCATGGCGGTGATACCGTACGCAGCAACGGTAGTGAGGAACAGGGCGGAGAGAAGTTTCATGGCACGTACTCGAGCTTGGTCACCACGCCGCCGCTGAAGGTCACGGCGACGTCTTGCAGGTGCGCTTGTGGGGCCTTCCAGGTGGCCACGCCGGTGGAGCTGTCACGGCTGGCAGGTTGGCCCATGATCTCCACCACGGCCTCGTAGCGCAGGCCTTCGATCTCGGGCGGCCAGGCCACGGCGGGAGTGCTGGCCAGCGGCGCTGGTGGAGCGGGTGCTGGGGTGGCCACTGCAGCCGCTTTTTCTTTGGGCGCTAACGCTGTGAGACCAGCCAAGCCCGCTGGCACAAAGACCATGAACATGGCCACCATGAACGCCACGAAGAGCACGAAGATCACCGCTAGCTGCCATTCATCCACCCGCCTCGGCGGCACTGGGGCCTTGAGCGCTGCCATGAGCTGCCGGTGGCGCTCATCCCCGTCCTCTTGATTCACCACCAGCACGGCGTGCAGCACCGCTGTGCAGGCAAAGGAGATGGTGAGAGGAAGTAGAAAAAGAAGGCTAAAGACGGCCATCAGGATGCCAGTCAAGATCAGCAGGAAGTTGAGCAATGCGGACAGCGGACGCTGGCAGGCAAACAGCGCCAGAGGGGGACAAAGGAGGGCGGCGAGGTAGCGCATCTGATTTTGGATTTGGGATTCAGAAGACAGTTGTTAATCGTCAGCGAGATCTTCGTCAGAGTCCGCTGATCCCAGCCAAGCAAGGAAATGGGTGATGTGGCTTTTGGCAGACTCTGCCAGCTTCTCGCGGTGCTTTGGTAAAGCCGTGACCATGGCCTGAGCATCTTCACGTACTCGAGAGAGCATGATCCGTAGCCGTTGATCCACCGGACTTTCACCGTAGGGGGTGGGTTCGTCTTGCAGCATGTTTTCGGGAGGGGAAACTTGACGCGGAGGGACCTAGTAGCGGGAGCCGTCTGGGCCGGTCAGCAGAGCACCGGCGTTGTCGGTTTCACCGCTTAACAGCCACTGAACTGTGACGTTCAGTGTGCGGGCCAGATTGGCCAAATGCTTTGCTTCTGGCAGAGCTTCGCGCAACCACCGTGAAATAGCGGGTGGGGCGACGCCAACTTTTGCGGCGATGACAGCCTTGCCAAGGCCTGACTTATCGATGGCTTGGCGGAGGCGTTCAGAAAAATGAACGTGAGAGATATTTTTTGTTTGACGCACTGAACGGAAAAGGTAAATCTTGTTGCGGCTTCAACAAGAGCCGCATCAAAGTATGCCACAACAACGCCGCCAACGTCAACACAAACCGCCGCCCCGCCGCGAATGCCGATTTCCGGGGATCACGCGCCACGCTGCTGAGCTGGGCGTCCACCGCGCCAGCCTCTACCGCGCCCTCACCGGAGCCTGGGATCTGCCAGATCTCGTCACTCGCTACCGCGCCCTGATCGCCGCTGAACGCGGCAACTGAACTTTTCCCATCATGCGCTCCAACCTCATTCTAGCCGTCCTAGCCCTCGCTGGCTCCGCCTGGACGCCATCCGTGGCCAAGGCCTACACGCTGCAGCCACCGCTCACCATGGACGCGGCTCTGCGCTTCTGGGGCACTGGCCCCGGCCTCTCCGCTCCTAGGTCTCCGCGCAAGAATCAGCGCAAGCAACGCCTAGCCCGCCGCCGTGCCTGGGCCGCTGGAGATCGCCACGCCTTTCAACCCACCCGCTAACCCATGAGAGCCGACATCATCATTGACGAGACCGGCCCCCTTTCACCCCAACCACCACCCCGCATCCCCACCATGTCAAACCACTACTGGACCGCCAAACGCCTCGTTGGCAAAGCCGCTGAACTCCGTGCCCAAGGCAAGGACTTCGAGGCTCAGCACCTCCTCAACCGCATCGGCCAAAAGGACACCATTCCGCAACGCTCCCAACGCCAACGCCGCAAGGCCCGCCGCGAAGCCTGGGCACGCGGAGACCGCGCCGCCTTTGCCCGCTGAACTGCCACTCCATCACCCCACCACTCCTATGCTCCTGACCGTCCTTCTCAACCTCTCCGCCATCGGCGCTCTGGCCGGGCTGGCCTACTGGGCCAACCGCATGATCAAAGCCCGCCAAGCTCGTGACCGCGCCGCCGTCATTGCCCAGATCCGTAACCGTGCACCTGTCCCTCAGCTGAGCAAAGAAGAGGTCGCCTACGGCCTGGCGCTGGCCATGGGCAGCCTCAAGTCTGGCAATCTTGGCCTCACGCTCCCTGCGGAGGCTCCGCGCTTTGTCCGCGATGACTCCGCGCTCATGCAGCCGGATGCCCTCGGTGAGCGGGACTGGGAGATGGACCCAGCCGAAGAGGTCCACACCTACCGCTATCTGGGCGGCAGCGTCCAGCACACCGGCAAACGGGCGCTGACCGCCGAAGAACGCGCCGTCCTCTGCTAGTCACCCTCAAGCCCTCGCCATCATGTCCAGAGCCGTCTTCGTCCCCAACTTCCCGCTGCCGTCCCTCGGTGCCACCGCTGACCAGGCGCGGGCACTGGCCCAGCCGCCCGCCAACCCCCTCGCTCACCTGCCCCAGGTCGTGGCTCAGCTCCGGGCTGAGATCCAGCAGTTGAAGGTGGAAAAGCAAGCCATCAGCCAAGCCATGGAAGCTGCTACCGCCAAGCTGCAGGCCGAGGTAGCAGCCCTCAAACAGCAGGCCATTAGGCGTGCCCAACGGGAGGAGAGGCTGGCCCGCCATACCATCTGGGAGGTGGATCACACCGCTCTCTTCCAAAGACGCCTGAGGGTCATCATCACAGGCAAGGTCCTCCAGGTCATTGACTACCCGAAAAACCGCTAACCCAGAACCCTGAGCACGGAACACCAACAAACCTTTTATGCCACGTCCTACCCTAGAAATCGGCCAACGCCTCCACGTCCGCCCCGCAGATCTCAGCCCGCATGATCTATGCGCCTCCCTGCCCATGCACCCGCGTGTGGTCCATGCCATCGCCAAGAGCGCCCCAGAGCGCGGCAGCCAGGGCCTAGAGCCCATCATGGTGGAGCTCTTGATCACGCCAGACTATGAGATCGCGGACGGTCGCCACCGCTGGCAGGGCTGCATCACCGCTGGCATGGGCGTCAAGCCCTGCCTGCCCGTGCGCGTCGTCTCGCCTGACGAGGTGCCAGACATCATCGTCACCAGCGTGGCAGAGCGCTACGACCTCAGCATTTCCGCTAAGATCTACATGCTCCTCCCCATGATCGAGAAGGCCGTCCTGGAGGGCAAGATGAAACAGGCCAGCACCCTCAAAAAGGGCGATTCTCCCGTTGACCGATCCAGTCGGGTAACGGGAAAAATGGGTCTCGAAAAGCTGGCCAGTGACCTTGGGTGCTCCACCGACATGCTGACCATGGCCCGGAAAACGGCCAGTCTTTTCAAGGCCTCCGACGAGCGCCGGACGAAGTGGCTCAACGCCAATCTGGGCGAGATGGAGGACTGGGAGCTTTACCGCGCCGCTGGTGGTCTGGATGCCACCTGGCAGACCTGGCGGGCTCGCCGTCTGGTGGACATGGGCCACTCAGTGAATGACCCCAAGACCGCCGCCATCATTCCGGAGGACCTCCGCGAGGTCTATGAGGCCAAACTCTTCTCGGTGGAGCCGGGGGAATCCATGGGCCTTGGCAGCATCAACAAAGCCGTGGGCAGCTACCTGTCCACCGCTGGCGGGGGCCGCTCCGATCTCCAGGCCTCCGACGAAAACCCCGCCCTGCACCTGACCCTGGAGAAAAAGCTCCTGTCCTTTGGCAAGACCATGTGGGCCGAGAAGACATGGAACAGCATGTCCATCGATCACCGCTTGGATCTGTCCATCAAGATCGCCGATACCCTGGCCACAGCGCCCGAGGAAATCAGGAACGCCGTCGCCGCCAAGCTCCTCAAGAAGAGGTAAGACCGCAGATTTTCAGACACCAGAACCCAGACCTGAACCACCACTATCATGCTTGCCTCACTCACTCTGCAGCTGGTCTACGACAAGATCATGCACGGCCCTCAATCCCAGCTCGCTGCAGCCGTCTCCCATCCTGGCTTTTTCATCCTCCTGGCCATCACTGCCGCCGTGGTCTGGTGGGCCTGGGACAGCCGCCCCAGGAGCAACCGCCCACCGTCCACCTATGGAGAGGAGGGGGAAGATGAAGAGTAAGAGCCAGAGCAAGAGCAAGAGTCCGCCAGCAGCGCCGGAACACGGAAAACGGAACACGAACAAACCTCTCCGCAAACCTCACCCCTACTCCAACCGGAACACCTAGCCGCTACTGCCGCCCTGACCCTTTCCAGCTAGACCGCACCGCCCGTCATTGCTCCCTATGTCCGCCTCACTCCATACTCACCAAGTCGCCGAAGCCAAAGCCCTGCTCGCCCAGGGCTGGAAGCAAGCCGCCGTTGCGGCCCAGCTAGGCCTGACGGCTAGCAAGCTCTGCCGCCTCCTGCAGCGTGATGCCAACGGTGAGGAGCTAGGCCCACGCCACGCCACCGGCCCGAGGGATCTGCATGAGCTGACCTCTGGCGAGAAGGCCGTGATTGTGCTGGGAATGCTGCAGAAGAACAGCCGTCGCCTGGCGGCACAAATGCTGATGGACTCCACCGAATGCACGGACGAGACCTTTGCCCGCCTAGCTGCGGTTTTTGATCGAGCCGCAGAGCAGCGCGTCGATGAAGTCTGGCCAGCGTGGTTTGCACGGGCTTGTGTGCTTACAGAGGAGCAACGGCAGGGTTTCCGGGGAGCTAAGCACTTGGCAGCCGTGGAGCCGGCCCGCCGCCGTGGCCGCTTCTTCCTTGATGAGGAGGGCAACAAAGTGGCCATGTTCCCGAACGCTGTTTGGAAGTTCGATGACATGAGCCGCAACCAGCCGTCCGTGGAGATTGGCCCGGATGGCAAACCTCGCGTCCACCGCCAAGGCCTGTATGTGATCGACCAGGACAGCGCTTTCATGCTTGGCTTTGTCAGCATCGCCCGCGCCTCTGATGGCTACCGCTTGGCTGATCAAGCCGATTTCTTCCTGGAACTGGTCGACCAGTACGGACTCCCGATGCGCGTCATGATCGAGCGAGGCCCGTGGGACAACAACTTTTGGTTCGGCGTGCCGCTGCCGCATGAATGGACCACGCGGGACTGTGTGGACTATCGCTTTGGCGGCATTGACGTTGCCGCTGGCGGGCCGGTCAAAGTCATGCAGGCTTTCAAGAGCCGGCACAAGGGCCTCATTGAAGGCAGCTTCAATCACCTGCAGAACCTAGCAGCGCATCAGACCACAGACATCGGCAGGTATCGCGGTGAGCACGAAGCCGCCGCCAAGAAGATCACCCGCCTGCAGAACCTCAAAGATGAGGACCTCATTGCCAACCTGCTGAAGCACTTCCCCGATGCGGTTGGCGGTGCCGACATCGAGAAGGCCAATATTGATCGCTTCAATCACGAGCTGAAGCGCCGCAAAAACTACTGGGGGTTTCGGAAGCAAGTCCCTGCCGAAGTCTACGCCACCGCTATCAAACGCGAGCTGAGCGAGGCAGATCGCTGGCGCTTCCTCCCCGTCAAAAAGACCTGCACCATGTCCGGGGCCAATCTCAATCTGAAGGTCAAGGACTATGATCTGCCCTTCCAGTTCACGGCTGAGGGTTTTGAGCCTACGTGGGACTATCGGCCCTACATTCCGGCTGGCTGGCGCATGTTTGCTGTCTTTCATCCCGAGCAGCCGGAGCTTGGCTGCAGGATTTTCAACGCCATGCACCCTGACCACAGGGACAACCCTCAGCGCATCCCGCTGGGCATGGCCATGGGCGTGCTGCAGTGCGTAGAAACCCCTGCGTTTAGTGATCGCGGAGACTTCGCAGGACGCAAGGCCACCCACGCTGCTTACCGCCGCGAGATGCGCCTGGCTACCAATGCAGGCAAGACCGTCCGCGTGTCCACAGTGGTGGCAGACGGTCTGTCCCGGACTTTGCGCAGCGGCAGCCCCAATCCGCTACGGACGTTGCATCCGGCAGCGTCAAACGAGCGCGGATCATCCAGCACTCGCGAGCCCGCCGCCGCCCCACGTCGGGACGTGGAAGACGCCGCCGCTCTGGCCGCGCTGGAAGCTGCCCGCGCTGACCGCATCGCCCGGCTCCGTGAGCTGGAAGAACAAGAAGCCCTTTTTTAACCCTGCACACCCCCATTCCATCATGACACTCGAAGCCGTCTACGCCGCACAGGAAGCCGCTAAGGCATCCACCGTCCACTCCTATCATGCGCTCATCATGTGCATCCGGGACAATCAGCCTGCCCTGCAGGCGCTGTCAGATCTGGCGTCTGCAGCGCTGGAAACCCAGCTGCTGGATCAGATCGCGCTGGACCTCATCGCCAACGGCAGCGCCGGCCCGGCCAACATCAGCCGCCTGGAGATCGCCAGGGCCAACGCCGAAAAAGGCTGGCCGCCCTGTACCTGCGGCAACGTGATCGACCTCGAGGACGAGCTGATCTGTGCCGAGTGCCGCGCCCAAATCGGAGCCTAACAACCACCAGCAGACACCAGACATGAGCACCACGCCCGACATGACCAAAGTGGAGAAAGCTGAGCTGAAAGAGCTGCTGAAGCGAGTGAAGGCCACCACACGCGAGACCCTGCACCTGCAGCGCTGTGAGCGCAAAGCAGAGCTGAAAGTCTTGGCTGACTTTGGGCGCGAGATCCGCGTGCACAGTCGCGCCCTCAACAAGCTCACCAAGGCACGCACCAAGGCGCTGAAGAAGATCCACACCGAGACCTGCCGGGCGCTCAAGCCGCTGGACAAAGAAGAGCAGCAGCTCCGCCGGCGCATCCAAATCTTGGAGCAGCGGCTAGCTCCCTAGCTTTCCCCAACGCAACCCACAACACCCAAGCCAACCCCATCATCATCATGGCTACCAAGACACACCTCAAAGGCATCACCACCCCACTCCCGGACGAAGTCCCCGCACTCGTCGACCGCCAGGCCTACCTGGACGCGGAGATCTCCAAAATGGAGACCGAGCTGGAAGTCATCAAGTATAAGCTAACGCTGTACGCCCTGGCACAGCCCAAGGCCGAGCGGCTCAAAGATGGCGAAAACCGCGACGGTCGCCGCGTCCGCATCCCTGGCACCCAGGGCCACACCTGCCACGTCACGATCACCTCAGACAAGTTGATCGCGAGTTTTAAGCATGAGTCGCCGAAGCACAAAGAGTTGCTGGAGATCCTGCAACAGGATGCGCAGGCCAGTGACGTCTCCGCTGCCGATCTACTGAACAAGTATTTCTCGCCGCCAGACACCTGGAACAATCGCCACAAGCACGGAGCGGATTTTCGCCGCGCTGCGAGTGAATACCTCACCGAGGACACCGCTGCCGCCTTCGTGGCCGCTTGCCGTCAGGTGGACAGGCACGGGGTGCCCAAGAACAGCATCAGCATCGAGGTCAAGGCCGATGGAGAGGAGGCCGAGTCATGAGTGAGACAACGGACCTTCAGACACCAGAGGCCAGACCTATCAGCATGAAGCGACAGATGGCCAACGACTGGGCACTTGCCATGATGGCACACCGCCTCCACAGCGCACCGCTGGAGCACACCGAACTGCACTGCGCCCGCATCCGTGGGTTTAAGCGTTTCGCCGCCACGGCAGACAACTCGGCAGAGGCTGAGGCCGCACTGGTGCAGCAGCTCTATAGCTACGCTTACCAGATCCTGGTGAGCGGTGGCGAGCTGCCGGTTGTGGAAACCACCCCACTGGAGATGCCTCATCACGTCGCCGGCATCGTGCGCCTGAATCGGCTCCGAGATCTGCTGCGCCTCCGCGCCAAGGACTGGGGCCTCGATGTCAAGAACGTCCCCAGCCAGGCCATCGTCAAGCTGCTGCACTCCTTTGACGCCGCCATCACCCGCCAAGCCATGCAGCTCCGCTAAGTCACCCCATCCCATCCCCATCATCATGCAAAACATCGAACTCAACCCCGCTGACGAACTCCAGCAGATCGCCGGCAACATTGATACCTTCCGCGAGGACCTCGGCTGGAGCAAAGCCCAGCTCTTGCGCCGCTGCCCAGAGCTAGGCACGGACAAAACATTCTCCAAGGCGCTGTCTGGCGATACGGCAGACCTCAAAGTCGAGGAGAAGTGGCTGCCCCAGTATAAGGCCATCTGGGGCCAGCTGCAGAGCGAGGACCTCACGGCCACTGAGACGCTCGTGACCACCATGCGCGGGCCAATGGAGCTCTGCCGCGCCTACCTGGAGACCCGGAACGAGACCGGCAATGCTCGCTTTATCTTGGTCCTCGGTGACACGGCCATGGGCAAGACCAAGTCCGTGGAGGTCATGAAGAGCAAGCCCTACGGTCAGCTCGTCATCAGCGTAGAGGCCTCCGATGCCTGGGCCGGACGTGGACGCGGCACTGCGGCGCCGCTGCTGCGCGGCATTGCTGAAGCGCTCGGCATGAAGGACCTGCCCAACACCAAAGACGGCCTGCTCAATGCCGTGGTGGCCAAGCTGCGCGGGGTCCGTCGCTGCCTCATCATTGAGGAGGTGCATCACCTCTGCCCCCAGGGCCTGAACACGATCAAGACGCTGATCAACCTCTCGCCGGTCATCATCATCGCCACCGCGCTGCCAGTGCTGTGGGATCGCCTCGAAGGCAGCCGCCATGCCTGGGCGGAGTGTCGCCAGCTCACAGGCAACCGCCTGGCTGAGCGGATCACGCTCACGCTGTCGGAGGTGGACGTTGACGCGTTCCTCGCGAACCGGCTGCCAGACATGGACAGCGGACTTCGCGCCGAGTGTGCCACGCTGCTCACCGCTGCCGCCCGGACGCATGGCAACCTGCAGTTTGTGAACGCAGTGGCCAAGCGCTTCCGCAAAGAGACCGCCCGAGATCAACCCGCTACCAAGGAAGTCTTCAAAAACGCCATCGCCATCGAGCAAAAACGCCGCTGAACCCAGAACCGCAAATAAGGCGATTCTACGGGGGGGTGGCCAAAACAGCCGTCATCACACGCGGCGCGGAAAAACGCTCAAACCTGCCCCCCGCGAGAAGCCGCGAAAAGCCAAACCAAAGATCACCGCACCCACCAATCCGACATCTGCACTCAAGACCATGAAAACGACATCCATCCTCACCCTTATCCTCCTCAGCTCACTCGTGAGCTGCTCCATGCAAGTCGAACGCAAGCCCCAGTCCACTCGGCTCAATCTCAATCTCCTTTCCAAGGGGCACTTCAGAGATGGCGATCTCGACATGGCTGGCAATGCCGAGGCTGCAGCAACAGAGCTTGGCAAATACGGCAAGGCTCAGCTCAACACCGAACTCGGTGTGCAAGGCATCAAGGCGGCGTCCAGCGTCGGCAACAAAGCACTAAGCACCTTTGGCAACTAACTCACTCCACTCCCACACCCCATCCATCATTATGCAACACAGCCTCTCTGACATCCTGACCATGCGCCACCTGCAGCACCAACAGCTCCGTGCGGAGTTGTTTGGCTGGTCCGCGCTCCTCATCAGCCTCATCCTGCTCAAGGCCGAGGTCCTCCTCAAGGCCATCACCCGCCAACCGCCGGACGGCTTCAACTATCACCTCGTCATCTATGCCGCGCTGGTGAGCGCCATCGCCTTCGCGTGCAGCTACAACGTCGGCAAACAGATCAAGCGCATGGCTTGAAGATAAGACAGCAGAACCTCAGACATCAGAACCCAGACCAAACCGAAAACACAACATCATGAAAATCACCACCATCACCGTCACCGCCGCCCGTGGATTCAATCATCCTCACGAGAGCTTTGCCAACTTTAAGCTGGACTCCACGCTCACTGCTGAGCTGGACCCGCAAGAGGATGCTGAGGCCGTTCACGGCATCCTCCGCGCCAAAGTGGAAGCCCTGGCCGACAAAGCCAAAGCAGACATCCTGGCCGACATCCGCCACAAGCGCGAGATCGCCGAGGCTCAACAGCAGGTGGACTACCTCCGCAGCCGCATCAAACAGACCGAGCAAGAGAGTCAAGCCATGGCAGCCGCAGAGCAGCGCCTGGCCGATCTTTGCAATCAGCCGCTGCGCCTGCACGACAGCGCCGCCCTCAAGATCATCCACCCCGGCCACGACGACCACCCAGACACCGACGCCAACGGTTACGACCAGCGCGACTAGGACAGAGAGAAAAGACAGCAGACCCTCAGACACCAGAACCCAGACATCCATCATCCATCATCCATCATCCCCCCATCATGCACGCCACCACCTCATCTCCTCAGCCCCGCCGCGTGGCCTCCGCTCGGCCGGCCGCGAGTGCCCCGCGCCCTGGTCGCGGGTCGCCGCTGAGCAACAAACAAAAGCAGGTCCTCAGCATTGAGGCCGCTGCGGCGTTTGCTCGGCTAGACAAGGTGGGCGGCATCCAGCTGCCGGCTGAGGTGGAGCGCAGCGCTACCAGCCAGCGGCAGACCTTCTGGAGGCATCAGCAGACCGCTGAGGTCACGGGCTTTGAGAGTTTCACGCTGCTAAAACAGAGCCACTACCTGCCCTTGCTGACTCACTTCCAGGCTCTGAGCGGCAAGAGCGGCAAGGCCTTTGACAACGCGCTGAAAAACGAACAAGGCAGCCCGATGCACCGCGAGCCAGGCTGTGCCTGGGTGCGAGACATGATGCACTGGGCCGACAAAGCCGGGTTCCAACTCAACTACATCCTCACCATTCAGCGCTCCAAGTTTGGCCGCACTGAGACGCGGGATCTGACCGAGGCCCAGCTCAAGCAGCTCTGCGACACTGTCATCAATCGCGCCCGCGCCAAGCTCGGCCTGGGAGATCCGATGGACCGGAACAAGAAACAGCGGCAGCAAAGGCAGATGGCCAGCCAGCAGACGCCAGACACTGAGGAACCGTTCTAGGCCGGCAGACAATGAGACAATTAGACAAGGAGACCACGACTATGCCAGACCAAGATTTTATTGATGACCTCACGCCAGTGCCCATCCGTGCGCTGCGCCTGGAGATGAAGCATGTATTGAGAGAGTTAGACTGGCTTGATCCGCACAAGGCCGAGCTGCTCTGCAGGTCGATCAAGATGATCCTTGTGGCAGGAGAGTGCTTTGATGAAGCCGCCTTTATGAGGCAGCAAGAAAAACGCTATCGCGCCGCCATTGCTTCACGCGCAGCGCATCGCGCCCACCGCACCATGAAGAAGCGCAAGAAAGCCAGCCAACGCTAATCCCACGACACCAACCAACCATTCCCCATTCTATGAAACCCAAACTCTGCCCTGGATGTGATGCCGACCTGCCCAATGAAGGCAAACGCGTGGTGATGTGTGCCAAGTGCTGGGCATCCATGCCGCAAGGGCTACGCCGCGATTTCCAGACGGCGGACTGCGTGGAGAATCGGCGCGCTGCCATCGGCTCCATGCTGCGCTTGCTCGCCCAGAGGCGGAAGAAAAGCGGCGGTGACGGGCAGCTCATTTTTGAACTCTGATCATGAAAACCATTCTTGAAATTTCCAGCTACAAGTTTGTCTTCCCGGACTCCAGCAAGGCCATGAAAGTCATGGAGCTGCTCAGTAAGGCACTGCCAGTGAATCACGGCGATTATGCAATGAGGGACAACGGACACTATGGCTTTGACTACGAGGTGGCGGAAATGCCCCGCATGGAGGCCCGCATCATGACTGCGGCAGATAGGATCCGAGTGAAGCCTGGGCAGAAAGCGCCGCTTCAATCCAAGGTGAAGAGCCTTCCAGGCCCCACATTGCTATTGGAGGACCGCGACTGATGCCACGAGGAAAGCCCATCTCCCTGGACACCGTCCGCGCCATGCACCGGGCTCACCTAGCCGGTGAGCGCTGGGTGGACATTGCCAAGCGTTTCCTGGGAGCGGAGAAAGGCCACGTGGCAAGGAATGCCTGCACGCAGCGCGGCTTTGCGGTCCGGCTCACTCCAGGAGGTGGCCGCTTTGCAGCGTATACACCGGCCACAGCGGAGGAGATCGAGCAGGCCATCCAGAGCTGTACCAAGCTGCGCATCCCAGACGCGCTGCGGAATGATTGGCGTGACTGGACACTGGCGCAAAAGGCCGATGTGGTGGCACGCATGAAAGCGGTGATTGGCTGGCGAGATCCACGGCCCCAAGGGGAGTTTTCCGATGGCGTCACACCCTGGGAGTTTGGTACACCGGCGGCACACGAGATCGCGGATCTAGCCAACACAGGCAAGCCCAGTCAGCAGCACATCTTCCAGATCCGCCTGCGGGCCGTGGGCGTCATTTTCGAGGGCCAGCTCTACCATTGGAACACCGGAACGGGTGCCTATGAATGCAGTCGCGCCCTCCACGGTGACCAACAGCTCAGCCTGCATCGCATGATCTGGGAGCGCCATTACGGCCCCGTGTCGAGTGGTCAAGTGGTCCGCCACATCGACGGCAACAAGAACAACTTCGACATCAGCAACCTCACCCTCATGGACCGGAACGCCGTCGCCCGTGAGAACCAGGCCGCCCACCTGCTGCGCAAAGGCCGGGCCATGACGGACGCCCTTTTGCGCCGGCACACTACCAGCAAATAATCACCATGGAACCGACCCACCCCATCACCGCAGCAGAGATCATCGCCAACGCCAAAAAAAGAGGCCTCATTCGCGATGCCGGAGACGAGTTTGCCCTGCAGAAAAAAGAGGGCCAGCTGGCCATTGAATACAACAAGGTCCAGATGGTGGTGATGGCCGTGACACCTGCCATGGCCAGGCAATGGCTAGAGCGGAACACGCGCAACCGCTCCATCTCTCAGCACACGGTCACGGCGTACGCACGGGACATGAAGGCAGGCAACTGGCTCGTGACTCACCAGGGAGTAGCCTTCAATCGTCGCGATGAGCTGGTGGACGGACAGCACCGGCTGCACGCCATCATTGAAGCCGACGTGACCATCTGGACGCTGGTGACCTTTGGCCTGCCCAGCGGGAAGCTCAAGCACGGCATGACCGTCATGGACACCGTGGACCGTGGCCGGCCGCGTAGCGTGGCCGATCAGCTCAGGGTTCAGCACGGCATGAAAAACGGCAGCGTGCTGGCCGCCATCTGCAGCAGCATCGCCAGCACCATCATTGGCACCCGGACCACACGGATGAGCGTCGGCCAGGTACTCGAGGTTTACCAACTCTGGCAGCCAGGCATTGACCAGGTCATTGCCCCGCGCATCACCACCCACGGGCTGCGGATGGCCGGCGTCCGCGCCGCCTTTGCCCTGGCCTACCAGGTGGATGCCGCCGCGCTGACGCTGTTTGGTGAGATGATCGGCATCCGCTGTGAGCTACCGCCCGCCTCTCCCCTGGGCCAGCTCCGGGCTTTTCTCTGCAGTGATGACGCCATCCTGCTCAACCGCAGCTCCGACCGTGGCCTCATCGAGCTCGTGTGTCCCGCCATCGAGCAGCACCTGGCCGGAGATGCCGACTGGACCCTGGCGCGAGATCCGGAGGCCGTGCAGCGGATGCTCCGCGCCCATCCCGAGGCAGTGGCGCGGGTCCAGCGGATTTTCGCGATGAAGTAGACAGCAGATTTTCAGACAGCAGAACCCAGACCAGACCCCCACCATCATGCGTAGCTTTTCCCATCAAACATTCCCTCGCCCGGCCCGCGAGATCCAGGTCGCCCCTGGTGTCAAGGTCCTACCTGTCGATGTCCGCCGCATCCCCGCCATCGGCATGTTTACGTGGCGGCGGGTCAAATGCACACTGGAGAACGGGCAGAAGGTTTATGCCTACCTCCCGGTAGAGGAGGTCCATGACGCCTGGATGCGGCTCAGCGAGGTGGAGAAAAAGCTTCCCTTGGGCATGTCCAGTGAGGTCATCAAGAAACTGATCCTGGCCGGGTTTGTGGAAGGCAGCAAAGTCACTCCCACCGACACCAAGGTGAACGTGAGGAGCCTAGTGGAGCACTTTGAGAACTGCCGCGCCGACTGGCACTTCTGGGAACGCGACAACCGCCGGCAACGCTACACGGACGGCGTGGAGATGGACATGGAGGAGGACGGTCAAGGGTGAGGTTGTCCGCTACCTTCCGAAGCGTGGCGTTGTTGGTTCGGCTAACGCAAAGCTCTCCCATGAGGAGGGCGGAAAGGACTAACTATGACAGAGAAAACTACACCGCCCGACGAATTGGGAGCAGCGTCTTGTTCGCCCTCGTTTCGCCCACGGCATCACCCACCAGACTGTGAGGGGGTTTGGTTCGCTCGCGGCGGACTTGGCAACGTCCGCATGATTGTGGTCGAATCCAAAAGCGGATGTTTGGGGGCAAATCATCCAAAGCTAGGCACCTGGGAGCCTCTGCATTTCCCCGACGATCAAGCCTGGGACGGGGTATCTGAATGGTATGGCCCCGTGATACCTGCGAGCTTCAATCCCTGGGCGAACGACCAAGCTGTGGCGACGGCGAGCAAGACGCATCCGCAAACATGACAGACCACCTTCGAGCCGTTGCCACCAGCGCATGGTTCTCCGCCGAGCGTCGGAAACGCTCCCTAAACACCAACGACAAACAACATGGCATCATCATCCTCATCATCTAGCGGCGGCATCGGGTTTCTCGGGCTGCTGACAATCGTATTCATTACCCTGAAACTCACGGGCCATATTACATGGTCATGGCTTTGGGTGCTCTCGCCGCTGTGGGGCGGCTTCGCCCTCGTTCTTGGAATCTTTGCTCTGATCCTGGGCATCGCTATGATCACCGGAGGCAAACGCCGTTCACGATTCTAGGCGACTCCGCAGGCCGTGGCGTGTGCTGCGGCCTGCGGAGAACGAGAAAGCTGTGCAACCGAGGGAGCGAAAATGAACACCGAAAACCAGAATCAAAGCACCGCCGCGACCGAAGGTTGCGCACCAGCGGCTGGGTATGCCGCCGCTGAGCAGCACCCCAAGTTTCCGCGTCACGCAGACCCATTCACGCAGTCGGCATGGCGCATAGGCTGGGAGAAAGGCCACGGACTGCGTAAGGCTCCAAAGGGCATCAAATACGGCCTCGAAAACACATACCGCCTCGGCCTGCGAATCGCCGCCGAGGATAGGCATACCACTGAGCTGAGCCAGCGGCGCGAATGAGATGCCGTTGGAGTGCTACAGGCCCGCCATTGCCGCTTGGCTCCAGCGGCTTGTTAGCCCTTGTTTCCTAGCGCCCAAGATACAAATAAACTTATTTAATAAAATAGTTTGCACTCTCAGAATGCTGTGCGAATATCCTTTGTCGGTAGCAGCCGACGCAAACAACAAACCAAATCAATCCGCACCATGAACATCGAAAAAATCACCACCGAAGGAATCATCATCGACATCACCAACAGCATTCACGGATGCCTAGAACAAGGCGGCATCGCTGGTCGCAAAGTTCTTCTTCATTGGGGCCGCCTTGCCTCTTTTGGGATCAAGCCCGGAATGAATAAAGAGCAAATCGATGATCACCTCCAAGAGCCAATCAATGACCACGGCACTGACGGCTGGGATGCACTCGAAATGGAGATTGAAGGCGGCGGATACGACAAAGTTCTTCGCAAAGGCCGCCGCATCCACTAACCAACAAAAAGCCCGCTCCCTAGCAGGGGAGCGGGCAAAACCCTTTACAGAGTTCAATTTGTTTCAATCCGCGCATGAGCAAGCCCAGGCGACAAGAAAAGCCTAAGCGAGGGCCAAAGCCCGGTCAAGGGGGAAGACCGCCGGGCCAGCCAAGGGCCACCGTGCAAGCGCGGCCACTGGTCACGACCCTGGAGCTACTCCGCACACTCTACCCTGGAGTGTCCGACAACAAGGCTGCAACAATGGCCCTGGACGCTCTGGCGGGGGCTAACACTGAGCTGAGCCAGCGGCGCGAATGATGCGCCGTTGGAACGCTACAGCCCAGCGAATGCCGCTTGGCTCAAGCGGCTGGTTCTCCGCCGATACCGCCGTGGAAGGCTTATAAAACGGACGTTACAGAGCAAAGTGAAAATAAATGAAATCCGTCGTTGATTATATCCGACTCGGATATATAATAGAGGGGTCAAAGGAACACTCAACAAACCAAACATCATGAGCACAGGATTTCACACCAGCAACTACGGCAGCTTCAGCGGGGGTATCCCCACCGACATCGACGGATACGCCTACACAACCCAGGCCGGTTGGATGGGCGCAAATATGGACTGGGGTCCAGACTCTGGACGTGGCAGCCGCTCATACCGCCTGGAGCGGTGCAAAGAGCTAGCCGCTGAGACGCGGCAAGCATTGAAAGAGGCAAACAAGGCTCTGGCTGAATGGCGCAAGGGTAACTAATATGTTTGCCGAACAACTCCAAGCCGCACGCAACGCCGCCGGACTCTCCCAGAGTCAGGCGGCTCTTGCCATCGGTCGTAGCGCGTCCACCTACCGCAAATGGGAGCAGGGCGTAAACGTCCCACATCCCACGATCCAGGCGGCAGCCCTTGCCGCGCTGAAGTCCGCTAAGCGTAGATCGCGGAAGGCGGAGAACGATCAAGCTCTACCATGAATGCCGCGCCCTCAAGCTACTCCCTCGCCAATAACTCCCACGCGGCAGTCATTGGTAGCAGCGGCTGGTTGTCCCACACTTGCCCACAGGATGCGTATAGGCTTGCCGAGGCGGGCCAATGCGCCTGCGGACAGGCAGCACTTGCCGCCGCTCTTGGTCGCAATGCTGGCGACATCCTGCACGCTTTTCCTGGGCCGGGATTGTGGGTCAATGACAAGCGAATGATTGTTGCCCTCAACACGCTGAAAGTCGGCTGGAAACAGCACGGCCAAGAGATCGAAGACACTGGCACGACGGCAATGTCGGTGGTCTGGCTGCAAGGCATCGGGTCATGGATGCGCCCAGGCGTCCCAATCGGGGCACGGAATCAACGCACGCACTGGATAGCCACCTGCGGAGATGCAATCTACGACCTTAATGCAGACTCATGGCTACCCGCCGAAGTATGGAGAGGCCAAGTCCTGCCTGACATCATCGCACAATGGAAAGCTCAACCAATCCCCGCAGTCCGAGAGACGTTCTCAGTGTGGGACAACGATTAGCTATGCCAGCTCTGGGGCATGACCAGAGCAAAACTCAAAACACAAGACCAATATGACCGAAGAAAATACGCCTTCGAATACGACAGACCAGCCCCAGATCTTGGCATCAGCGGCTTGTTATGCGCTTGACCATCGCCCATGGTGGAAACGCCTCGCTGACCGACTGTTCCCGTCGTGGCATGGGATGCTTCCAGACCTGCCAGAATGGGCGCAAGACGGAATCGTGATCGAGACCCGAGTGAACTTCTCGTTCGTTGATCGGCTGCGCATCCTCCTGACTGGCAACCTGTCCGTGAAAACGTGGACAGCGTGCGAGCAACGTCCTGGCCGCGTCGAAACGCAATCGAGCGCGAAACCCACGGCTCCAAACTGGTGCGCATAACATGAATTACCCAGAAACAAAATCGGAGTAGTCCGACAAAACCCGAAATTGCCACGCGAGATGAACACTCAAGAAGCCATCAGAAAAGCCCGTGAGGTCTGCCGGACTCGGCGGCTTTCTCGGCACACGGAGAGCTGCTATTGCGGATGGTTGGCGCGGCTCACACCCTGAGACATAGCTTTGCCACGGCGATGCTGATCAACGGAGCCAACCTCATCGAGGTGCAAGAGCTGCTGGGTCACTCTAGCGTAGAGACGACGCAAGTTTACGCTCATTGCTTGCCTCAGCTAGCCCGCCGCATTTGCAGCCCGCTGGACGTGCCGGTGAGCACGCCGCGAAACATCATTCGTTGGGCGCAACCTGCACCAACGGCTCCGATGATCGCTAACGGCTGATCTGCCCTTGCGTTGTCTGGCACTCCCCTGACCTTTGACCACGATGACACTAGAGTTTGGGACAATGCCATGGGACGACGCGGTAGCCCGCATTGCGGAGATGCCGGTGACCACGCGTGAGGTCATGGATGGGCTGCTGCCTGAGCTGCGGGCTTATGCGTTTTCCATCTCGGGGATTGATCACTTTGACCAGCTGCAGCGCATCAAGGGCCAGATCCAGCAAGTGCCCGCCGGTGAGGTGGCCTGGGGCAAGGCCAAGGCCCAGATCCGCGACGAGCTGGCCACGGCCTTGAGCCGCAAGGACGCCACCCGCCGGGCAGAGCTGCTGCTGCGCACTCATGCGTTTCGGGCCTTTGCCGTGGCGCGGTATCGGGTGCTGATGTCTCAGCTCAAGGCCTTCCCGTATTGGCAGTATAAGACCATGGGGGACGGTCGAGTCCGCCCGGCTCATGCGGAGCTCAATGGCCGCATCCTGCCCGCTGGCCACCCGCTGTGGCAGAGGATTTTCCCGCCCTGGGACTGGGGCTGCCGGTGTATGGTCATCCCGAGATCTCGCCGCGAGGTGGAGGAGTTGGCCGCTGAAGAGCGCGGCATGGTGCCCGAGGACTCCTTTGTCTGGGGGGCGGATGTGGCTGATGCCATCCTCACCTCGGAGCGGCTGCCAGGTCTCACGGGCGTCTCCATCCGGCCCAGTGACACGTGGAGCACTAGCCCGTGGAGTGTGCCTGGCAACGTGCGTCACACTTGGCAGGAGATCCAAGGCCGCTACGATGCCGACACCCTGGCCGCCTTTGGCGAGTGGGCCGCGCAAACCGAGATCTCGCCGGGCCTCACGGTGTCCAGCTGGCTGGGTGGTGCCAACGCTGGCAAGGCTCTGACCAAGCGCCCTGCAGCCGTGCCGGCAGCGCCGCCGGTGGCACCTGCAGCCGTGGCGGTGCAAGGGGCACAAGCGGCGGGCACTCCGCTGGCTGGCAAGCTCACGGATGAGGCATTGACCAAGGCCGAAAAGCGGCGGCTCGAGCGCGTGCTGGGGCTGATCGACCAGGTGCATGGCGACGGCCCGCTGTCGGCCATCCCCGTGGATCACAAAGTCTCCAAGGGATCACTGGGCACGTTCTTCTCGCGGCTGGGCACACCACTGCGCATCGCCTACCGCACTCGCAAAATGCCCAAGCTGCCAGACCTCAAGCCGCATCCCGAAATGACGCTGCTGCACGAGATCGGGCACTGGCTGGATCTGGCCGGGCTGCCGGGGAGAGGGTTCAGCAGTCTCGGCGCTTCAATGCTGCCGTGGCTGGATGCCGTAAGAGGCACGGCGGCCTATCAACGGATGATCCAGAGCTCCAACGTGCGCAATCTGCGCTACTACGCCTCCAATGAGGAGCTGTGGGCCAGGAGCTACGCGCAATACATTGCCGAAGAAACCCAGGATGCGGAGCTGCTTAGTCAGTTGGCAGACACGCGGACTAGTGCTTACTTTCCGGAGTGGACTCAGTGGGATAGCGCTGACTTCGCTCCCGTGCGTTCTGCCATCAATGACCTCTTCGCCGCCCAAGGCTGGCGCAAACCCAACCCCTGATTTTTTATGCTCATTCCTGACCTCGTCAACGAAGTGGCCGCCGAGGTGGCTAGGCTCAATGACCTCGATCCTGACCTGGCCGAGGAACTGGTCTGGGCTGCCGGCGACGTGGTAAACCTCGACGCCGATGGCAAGCGCCTGGTGACGATGGACGGCGAGACGTTGGCCTTGATTTGGCCGGAGTGAGACCATGAGCCTAGCCCTGACACTCACGCGTGATGACATCAGCCCGGTGCTGGCACAGCTCAGTAGCCCAGCGCTGATGGATCAGGCCGCGATGGCGGCGGGCATGGCGGTGGTGGCGTTAGGGCAGCGGGCCTTTACCGAGCCGGGGCTGAGGCCAGCCTCTTGGCCAGCGCGGAAAGACCGCAAGGCTCATGCGCTGCTGCTGCTCACTGGCACCATGCGGCAGAGCCTGCACGTGCAGCCCAAGGGACCGGCGGCGGTGCAGATCCGGGCGGCGACTCCGTACGCGGCGGCTCATCAGTTGGGCAGCAAAAAGCGCAACATTCCCGCTCGCCCATTCCTGCCCGTGACCGATTCCGGCCTCACCGCAGTGGCCCAGCGGGAAATCCGCGAGGTGGTCGAGGATGTGCTGCGGCCGTAGTTCCAAACGTCCCATTGTTGTGGACTCGCATTCACGATCGCGCTGCTCATGATGCAAAGATCATGACGGACCTCATCACTACCATCGGCGAATCATTTGGGCTTAGCCTCGGCTGGAGCATTGTGCTTTTCTCACTGGCCGTGAGGTTTACCTTGCTGCCGCTGAGCATCAAGCTTGCCCGCCACACGAGCCGGATAATGGAAAAGCAAAAAAGCCTAGCGCCTGAAATAGAGCAGTTGAAAAAGCGCTACAAAAAGGACCCTCAGCGCTACATCGCGGCGGTTGCTGAACTTTACCGAAAGCACAATTGCAGCTCCTTTGACATGACAGTGATGGCCTGGATGGGCGTCCAGCTGCCAGTGTTTGGCCTCATGTATCAGTCCATTCAGAATGCCATTGCTTCCAGCGGTGCGTTTCTGTGGATGCGGAGTTTGAGCGTGCCAGACGTTCTGCTCACTTTGGGGGTGGCTGCTTTGACCGCTATCTCTGCGTATCTGATGCCCGCTGCATCGGAGCACGGCAGGACCTTTGCCGTGTGTCTGCAAACAGCAGTGGCGGTTTTCGTTGTCTGGAAACTGGCGGCGGGTCTGGGTCTGTATTGGGCCTCATCGAGCATTGTCGGAATGCTGCAGACGCTGTGGCTCCGCTACCGCCCAACCTCTCCGACCGTCTAGTCTACCGGGCAAGAAAAAGGGTCTCCGCTAAAAGCGTTGCCCAGCTTGGCCGGTGGGCGGCGTGGGGTCAGCTTTCGGGGTGCCAAAGCCTAGCCCATCATCCCGCCTCAAACCGCTCTCTGAGCTGAGCCTCACCGTGCTACGGTCGACGGCTCCGTTTGACCCGGAGAAAGGCGCTGAAGGATTGCCCACTCGGATGCTCGTGCTGCCCTGGGGCCGCAATGAGACCGCCAAGGGCGCGGTGATCGTGGACGAAACCACGGTGCAACATCTGACGGCTTACCAGGCCAGCCAGCACTGGGACCGCGTGGCTCTGGATTTTGAACACAATACGGTGGAGACCTCCCGGACCTACAGCGCCACCGCGCCGGTGGCCGGGTATGGCACCATCGAGCTCGTGGAGGGCGAGGGCATCTACCTGAACATGTCCAGCTGGACCCCACAAGGCAAAGAGCTGGCCGGCGGTGGTCACTACGGAGATCTCAGCGCCGCTGTGGTGCAGACCAAGAGCGGCAGCGTGGTGGGCGTGCACAGTGTGGCTCTCTGCCGGCACGGTGCCACGCCTGGCGTGCTGTTTCTGAATGCCCCCTGGCCGCCGCAAGCCGAGACCCGCGCTCCGCAGACTGCGGAGGACCTCTTTGCAGCCCTCATCTCCGCGCTGCAGCTGCCCCCTGAAGCCACTCCCAACGACATCATCGAATCCCTGACCGACATTATGAGAACCGAGAACCCACCCGCCAACAAACCCGAGGCTAAGACCGAGGAAAAACCGACCGCTGACGTGACCACCCTCTCCGCTGAGGTGACCAAACTCACGTCCCTGGTGACCAGCCTGACTGAGACCGTGACCACGCTGGCCACCCAGGTGCAAACCAACGCCAAGAGCGCCGAGGCCAAAGAGCGCGAGATGATCCTCCTCAGCGCCCGCCGCGAAGGCAAAGAGGTGCCGAAAGTCGCCGGCGAGAAGTTGGCGCTGGACGATCTCCGGGCGCTCTGCGCTGAACTCCCGGTCACGCTGCCACTGGAGAGCGTCATCAGCGAAACCCTGCCCCTCAGCACCACCCGCGCCACTTCTGGCGAGCTGGAGCAGATCAGCAGGCTCACCGGCGTGACCGACGATATGCGCAAAAAATACGCCAGCGCCTAGTCCTCAATCCATTCCCACCCAACGAACCCACCACCCTAAAGCATTATGGCCTCCAAAGCTGGTATCTTCGATTCTCTGCCCCTTGTTGGGCATCCCCGCGTCAGCGCGGCACTCCACAACGGACAAACCGCCGCCCCTGGCCTGCCGGTCAAGGCAGCGGAAATCATCCATCAGGGCGTGATGGTGGCCTATGATCCGGCCAACAGCCAGGCCCAGGTGGCAGATCCCGCCATGCCTGCTACGGCCCGCGTGGTGGGCATCAACAACGGCCCCACGGTCGACAACACCGCCGGTGCCAAAGGTGCGCTCAAGATTAGCCCGGAAAGCGGCATCTGGCGCGTGCTGAGTGATGGCAACCTCACCGCTGCCCATCTCCGCACCATCGTGGTGGTGGTGGATGACCACACCGTCGGTGTGGCCGCTGGCACCAATGCCGACCGTCCCGCTGGTGAGCTCCTGGCCCTGGAAGGCGGCTACGCCTGGGTGGACTTCGGCGTCCAGACCATGCGTGGGCCCACGACCATCACCCAACTGGCCGTCAACGGTGCCGGCTCTGGTGCTGCTGACCTCGCTGCGCTCAAGACCGTGGTGGAAAACCTCATCGATGACCACATCACCCATCGCGCAGCGCTGGTGGCCGCTGGTCTCGCCGCTCCCGCCGCCTAACCCCTGACCAATCAAGCAAGCAACCCCACCCACCCTAGACCATGAATATTGAAAACGCACAAGCCAGGGCCCGCCTGGCAGAGGACTGGAAGATCCTCACCTTTGACGCTTACGCCAATGCGCCAAACTTCGCAGACCAAGTGTGCCAGATGGAGGACAGCAGCGCTGACATCAACGTCTACGACTTGCTGATCCAACAGCCCACGATGCGCCGTTTCCGCGATCAGGTCGTGGCCCAAAAGATGGCCTACGTCCAGGTGCGCCTGGCCAATGATGACTGGGAGGCAACCGTCGAGGTCAAGCTCTCAGACATCGAGAACAACGCCCTGGGCCGCTATACCAACAAGTTCAAAGCGTTGGGCCAAGCTGCCAAGCTACGGCCTGACCGCAGCCTGGGTGAGGTGCTCCGTGGATCATTCACCACCGTGGACTACACCGGCACCAACTTCTTTGCAGCGAACAAGCCTCACATCCCTGGGGTGGTGGACGCTGGGACGTTTACCAACTTGATGACTGAGAAGCCATCGGCTGGGAGCTGGGACAAGGCCAAGAAACTGCTGGCCAACATCCGCGACAAGAACGGCGACCCTATCAACCTCGGGCTCAGCCGCGTGGTGGTCTGCTCACCGACCTACGAGAGCACGTTCAAGCGGCTGCTCAATGCTGAGCTGGTGCTGCAGATCTCCCAGGGTGTGGGGGCGGCAGTGACTAACATCTACCAGGGTGACGCCAAGCTAGTGGTCCTGCCTTGGTTGGCCAGCGCGGAGCACAACTGGTTTGTGTTCGACACCTCGACTCCGTTCCGGGCGATCATCAACCAAACGGCGACTCAACCGCGCTTCATGGCCCAGGACAACCCTGCGATCCACAGCGACGCGTTCAAGCGTCACGTGGCACTCTACCAAGTCTCTCAACGTGGAGATGTGGGCTATGGACTGCCCCAGCTGGCTGTGGGTTCCACCGGTGCAGACGCGGCGCTGTAGTCGGAGACAGCAGATTTTCAGACAGCAGATCCCAGACCTGAACTGACATGAGCCAATCCAACACCAAAGCGGCCAAGCAAGCTGCAGCCAAAGCGAAAGCCGAGGCTGCTGCCAAAGCGAAGGCTGAGAAAGCCGCTGCCGCTGCTGCTGCTGCTCAAGCCGAGGCTGACGCCAAAGCCGCCGCTGACGCTGAGGCTGAGGCCGCTGCTAAAGCGAAAGCGGAGAACGACGTCGCTGATGCTGCTGCTAAAGCCGCCGCTGAGGCTGCCAAGGCTGGCTCTGATTCCGCCAGTGTGCCGGCAGTCGTCAGCACCCCAGACGCCTCATTCGCGTCTGGCCCTGCTGGTGGCGACGGTTCGATCCCGTCCACTGGCGCTGAGGTCAAAGACGAGAAGGCTCCTCCGGGGCCATTTTTGGACCCGGACGCCGAGATCGTGACGGACGGCTACGTCGTCTAACGGAGACAAGATTTTGCCGCGCTCTGCGCGTGTGATGATGGGGGGTGCCGTGGGCGTAAGCTCACGGCATCTTTCGTTTGAGGTTTGTTCGTGTTCCGTTTTCCGTGTTCCGCTAAGACCCTTTGCGCCATTGCTGGCAGTGGGCACGGCCCGCAGTGTCTCGCATGGCTGACTACTGCACACTTGAGCAGCTCCGGGGCGAGATCCCGGAGCCTTTCCTGACGCAATCCCTGGATGACGATGGGGACGGTGTGGTGGATGCCTGGGAGAAGGTGCTGAGCAACGTTCAGACCTATGTGGACGGTGTGCTTTCGACTCGTTACCAGGTGCCTTTTTCCACGGTGCCCCACGTCGTCAAGAGCGCCACCCTGAAGCTCTGCGCTGAGGCCTGCTACAAGCGCCGCAAGGTGCCCGATGACGCGAACCCGCACAAATCGGCAGCGGATGGGATGCGCAAGCTGCTGGAAAAGATCGCCGAGGGCAAAATCCAGCTGCAGGTGGCCAGCCCGCGAGTCGAAGAAGTGGACGACAGCGGCGAGGCCATCACCTTTCCCGGCTCTCTCGGCAGCCCTGGCAGACTTTTAGGCTAATCTCATGAGCGACCTCGTTTATACCCTCCGACTTGCCAACGATGCCTTTGTCGGTCCTGCCAACGAGGCGAGGACCGTCGTCCGTGGCTTGGGCAATGACGCCAAGGCAGCTACCAGCACGGCCAACACGGCCTTTGCTTCCACTAGTAACAGCGTCCGCAGCATGGCCACCGGCACTAGGCTGGCTAGTGCCGGCCTGCTAGGCATGGGCGCGGCCGCTGGAGGAGCCGCTGTGGGCGTGGGTGCCCTACAGGCTGCCACCGGCGTAATGTTGCCAGCGCTGCTGGCGGTCGCGGCTGCCGTGGGAGTGGTTAAAGCCGCATTCAAAGGCATTTCACTGGCTGCAGATCTGGAGCAGCTCAATACCAGCATGGTGGCCGTCACTGGCAGCACGGAGGCAGCGGCGCGGGTGATCGATGACCTCAAGCAAGTCTCCCGGGAGACCGGCCTGGATCTGCTCGAGCTGGCTGGCGTGGCCAAAAACCTGCTAGCCGAGCGCATTCCGGAAGGGGCACTCTCCGGCGAGATCCGGGCGCTGGGAGTGATCGCCAAAGTCACCGGCAGCGACCTGGCAGGCATTGCGCTGGCCTACAAACAAGTGGCCTCTGCCGGCCGAGTGCTGGGCGACGAGCTCAACCAGTTCAGCGAGCGCGGTGCAGGTGCCATCAAGGCCGAGATGCAGAGCATCCTCGGTGTCAGTGGGTCCGTCTTCCGCAAGATGCAGGAGGACGGCCAGATCACGTTCTCCTTGCTTCAACAAGCCGTGCAAAACCTGGGCGGTGCTACGGGCAAGTGGTCCGCTGTGCTGAGGGACGGCGCGGATGACACTTGGACACTGCTGAAGCAGATCGGCAGCGCCCTGAAAGACATCTTTTTGGCCTTTGGGCAACCTCTGAACGATGGGCCAATCAAGGCAGCTTTGCAGGGCATCCTGAATGTCGTCACTACGGTGAGAGATGCGGTACAGACAAGCATGGCCGCCATCAATGGAGCCTTTGAGGCTGGCAACCTGGGTGAGACCATCGGCCAGGCGTTTATCCTGGGCATCAAGACCGGCGCCAACGCGTTGATCCGAGGGGCGATGGAGGCCATCGACACAGTGGTGGGATTCTTCAACACGCTGCCCCAACGAATCGCCGGGGCGCTGGCAACCGTGGCTAGGGCCATCAAGGCGGCATTCTCTGGAGCGTTGGACGAGGCTAGGGCCATCCTGGCCAGCTTTAAGCCAGAGGCCATGCAGTTTGACACCACGGCTCAGGACAAGTTTTTCGCCGACCTCATTTCCAAGAGTAAATCGGCCGCGAAGACTGCCGGCAAAGAGGCGGGCAAAGACTGGGCCAAAGCCCTGGACGCCGGCGCGGCGGAAGAAAGTAAGACCCGCACGAGCACGGGTGGAGGGGGCGGTAAAAGTGGGGGCGGCGACGGCGGCATGATGACGGGTGGCGAGCTGTCACCACCAGCGCCCAAAGGCCGGATCTCGCGAGGGACCATCCGCCGGGGAGATGCAGGACTGATCGGGCTGCCCG
>JACCDR012510642.1_pt1 | contig 36768 bp, 64 predicted proteins | sample 7446431 | NCBI WGS metagenome assembly JACCDR01 (sample SAMN15323443, study PRJNA562643) | freshwater metagenome | isolation source: river surface water | place: USA:Blue River Watershed | collected 2017-08-17 | reverse complement strand
TCATTAAGGATTTTATTATGCAAGGTATTACTGCAAAAACCGCTTCAAATTTCACCCCTGTTTCACCCAATTCATTCCGATTAAAAAGAGCAAATTTAAGACACGTAATCGTTGCCGAAGACGTTGCCTTTTTACTATCCCCAATTACCTTAAAGTTCTATTTAATTTTAATGATTTATCAAAAATATAACGACTCATTTCTTAGTGAAATACTAGACAGCCCGCAAATTAAAACCCAGTTTAGCCCAGACCAAATAACCATGTGCCTGGATGAGCTTAAAGAAATGGAATTAGTTGTAGAAGGAGTTCAATAATGGTCAATGCAAGCACAGAAAGATACTGCAGTAATAGTAGAGGCGCTCTCATTTCACAAAATTGTGAAATGCGCAAAGCAGGAGTGCATCATGATTAAAAAAATTCATAACCCCAAAGCTAACGTTCCCGCAGTTTATATTCCTTGCTGGCTTATTCAAATTCCTGTTCAAAAAATTTCACACGGTGCAAAACTTCTTTATGGGCGTCTTGCTCAATGGAGCAGGGAAGACGGAACTGTGTATCGTTCTAAAAATGATTTAAAGGAAGAGCTTGGCATTAGCCTTAGAACCTTAGGTGACCTGATTAAAGAATTAAAGGATGTTGGTTTAATTGATACGGTTCAGCCTGTAAAAGGGGGTATAAGCCATTATATTTTTTATGACCATGAGTGGATGTATCAGCCAATAAAAAAACAACTTGTTTATAAATCTTGCGATTCAGACCCCATGCAGGATTCTGCACTACCCCATGCAGAGTTCTGCACTACCCCCATGCAGGATTCTGCACACATAAATATAAATAAAATAAAAATAAATAAAACAAATACAAAAAGCACTTCTGGCGAAGCGCCAAATTTGTCTTATACTCAACCTGATAGGCGGAAAGATAAAAAAGAAAAGTCTGATTATCCAGATAATCACGGACAAGCCCGCAAAGTCGATAGCCAACCTATTGAATCAAAAGTGAAAACAGAAAAGTCTGATTATTTTGAAAATAACACTTTAAAACAACAAGTTACCAATTCGAGCAATAATTTCTCCGTTAAAGACATCCTTCGGGACAATATTTTTCAAATTCCTGAACAAATCATTCATGACTGGATAACTAACCGCAAAAAGAAAAGAGCAGCGCTAACCTTAACCGCATGGAAGAATCTCAATAAGGAGCTTGCTAACTGCAAGAAGCTTGGATTAGACCCCATAGAGACACTCGCAAAAGTAGTTGGAAAAGGATGGACTGCTTTTGAGGCAGAATGGTTTCTTGCGAAAGAGGAACTAACGAAATACGAAGCAGCAAAAAAACGAAGTATCGAGCTTGAGCAAGAAGCAGAGAGACGCAAGCAAAAAGAAATCGAAGAGGCAAAAAGAGCAACGCGAGTTACCAAGGCGTCTGAGATAGAGAGGGAAAAGGTTCGCAAGCTTGTAGGTGTACGCTCATTAAGCGTTGTCTCGGCGGTTAAAGGTGCATAAATGGCTTACCATCCTTGGCCTTCGCGACTCAATAGTTTCAAAACCTATTGTGAAAACAAAAATATCAAATTACTCAAAGATGATGTTTTGTTTATCGACCGAATGCTAACAAATATCCACAGAGACGATTTTAAGGCCGTTTTAATCGATTATGCGGAAAAGTGGCTAGAGGGAATGGGGGGTGGCGAAAAAACGGCTCTATCGCAAAATTTAGGCCGAAAAATCGCAAATTCTTGGCTTATCGAAAGGTGTGCTTATGAAAAACGTCAGAAGAAGTTATAAAACCTGGTGTTTTAATTGCGACAAAAAGATGAATTCACCAGGTAAATGCAAATCATGTGGCGCTAAATGTTTTGTTCGTCCCGATAAACGCAAGAGAAATATTATTGCTTCAATGCGTTTATCGGAGATGAGAGAAGTTGATTTATATTAACTTTTTTATGAGTATAAATACTTCTTTAATTCTCTATCCAAATGAGAATTTCCATAGCAAGTTATTCTCTCAATTTTTTCATTTTTTATTAGTGAAACATAAGCAATATTTCCATGCGTTCTTATGTTTGCCGACACTCCTTTTGTGTCCACTATTTTCCAGATTATGTCCAGAGTATTTTTGTTAACTATCATGTTCATTCCTTTAATCCTGCTCATCGCGCCACGCATCATATAATTCGTCGCTGTTGTCATATTCTTCTGGCTCTGATTCATCAACTAAATATTCATCGCCGTGCCAACCATCCATCATTCCTCTGAAAGCCATTTTAGTGACCTCCTTCGAAATAAGATGTTGCTTCAAGTATTTTTTTGCAGTTTTCTCGTAGTTGCTCAATTTCAATGCTGTTTAATTCTGTGGAATATTCTGGTTCACCATGAATTGAGGCGGTAAATGTGTAATCAAAATAGTCAACACCATCACCTGAAAATTCACAGCTAAAGGAGACGTTAGTATCGGATAGGTCTGTAATGTTCATAGTTATCTCTCTGCTTAATTAGTTTTTATATGCTTCGAGTAGTATAGTAATAAACATTTGTTTACATGTCAACACAAATTAACAAATAGTTTTGCGTGATTAAACAATGCACATTGCTTGGATGCCTTGTCAATTAAGGATACACTTAATTTATATACAACTTTATGCACCGTTTTTGTGGATAATTACAGGGGTAGTTAATGGCTTGCTTAAAATCGGAAATGAGGCTTTGTATTCGCTGCAAAGGAAGAAAGACACTATACAAAGTCGGTGGCGGCTACACTTTTACCAATATGGGCGGCAAAGAAGTCAAATGTCCTATGTGTTTAGGTGAAGGAAAAATAAAATCAATGGATGCTTTAGTGAAAGCCTCGAAAAAGAAAACACTAAAGAAGGAAATCCAAGATGAGCAACGAGAAGAAGCCTAAAAAGACTGAAAAACGCAAAATCGGTAGACCTACAATTTATACTGAGGCGCTTGCCAAATTGATTTGCAATCGGGTTGCATCGTCAACCCTTGCATTGGCTAGGCTTTGTGATATGTATGATGATATGCCGAATAAAGATACCATCAACGAATGGCGAAATCATAACGAGTCTTTTTCCGTTTTGTACGCACAAGCCAAGATGAAACAGGCCGATTTAATGGCCGAAGAAATCCTCGAAATTGCTGATAATGCAACGAATGATTACATGGAGTCTTTGAGCGAAGACGAGCAGGGCGAAGCATGGCGATACAATGGCGAGCATGTTAATCGCTCTAGGCTGCGAATTGATACTCGAAAATGGCTCGCGTCTAAATTACTTCCTAGGCAATATGGCGACAAATTGTTGCTTGAGCAAAAGAGCGAAGAGAACGAAAAACTCAAGCAAGAATTGCTAGAGTTACGCAAGAAACTGGATGACCAGAATAGGAAGGATTATTGATGAACGACAGCAAAAAAGAAGCTGCACAGAAAAATCACTTAATGGAAGCGATAGAGCATTATCGAAAATATCTTGGCTATGCATCACATAATTCGCGCTTTGCCGTACCTGGACAAGCAGATGATGTTCTTGAGGAGCTAGAGTGTGTTTATGTTGACCATTATGGAGAGAATCCATAATGGGATTGGATTTGTTTATGCCAAGCAGCACTTGCAAAGAATGCGGCCATCAAAGAAGCGGATTTTCTGCAAATTGCACCTACAACGTAGCTCCAATGTGGTACAAGATTTATCCAAATGATGACGGCATGGTTAAAATTGACGGAATGACAGGTCAAGAAGCCTACCAAAAACTGGTTCATGCCAGCAAAATAATGCAAGAAAATGCTGACGAATTCAAAAAATTAAATCCTGAGAATGGTTATGGTGATTTTGAAGATTTTTTGGAATTCATTCATAAACTAATTTGGGCATCATTAAAATATCCAGAATCTATATGGAGTGCTTGTCGATGATAATCAGCGAAAAACAGATAATGAAATTAATCACTATTGCTAATACTCATGCAGCGAATTTGCATATTATTCATGAATTAAAAGCATGCGAGGATATTCAAAATCTATTGAAAGAAATTAATGATCAACAATGCGATGAACTAAAGGAAATTGCATGATAATCAGTGAAAAGAGCATTATCCAGTTAATAAGCATTGCTCATTCGTATAGGGCTTATTTGTTAGTGCAAAATTCGAGATCTGCATTAACAGAAGCGGGTCAGCAACATTTGAAAGAAATTTCCTACCTTTTAACCTATATAGCCAATACCCAATCAAACGAACTCAAGGCAATTGAATGACTCATGACGACCAACTAAACAAACAACGGCTTGAAGAAGATTTAACGAGGGCGATACTTCAATTTCAACGGTATGCAGAAATTCCACCCTTAGACAGAAACAATTTTATTGTTAAAACTTTAGAAGAATTGCTTGTTGAAGCTAAAAAAATGCAACTTCAAGAATGCAAACTAAACGAGGTTGGCGAATGAGCCTAGATACAACTTTCTGCGCAAGTCCAGATTGCAAGAATGAATGTGGCAGACAAATAACCAAACAAATAAAAGACATGATTGATAGCGTATCTAGCACTGGCTTTTCTCGCCCCATATCTTATGCCTATTTTTGTGGCGAGCCAGAGAAGCCAAGGGAAGTTGATAGTGACCATTAAACAATCATGGCATAAAGATATGTCATTGGAAGATACAAAAAATCTAGCCTACTGGGAAAGGAATATGCTTGCTCTTTTCCTGGCTAACTGTTATCCAATTTCGTCAGGATGGTATAAAGAACCTTCTTATCCAGGATGGACTAGAGTAATTAGTATTTTAAATGGCTCAATCACTTTCCATATTCCTGATGATTTTGAAATAGGGGATTTGAGGCAAATAGAACCAAATTGGGATGGCCATTCTACCGAAGAGAAATGGAAAAGAATAAGCCGTATATGCGGAATAAACACGGGAGTAGCAGCATGAGCGATGTTTTTAGAAAAGAATACAAACCATTGTCTGATGAAAGTAAGCAACGAATGGTTGAGATAAAAGACAAGGCAGAAGAGCTTTACAGTCTTATAGGCGATGGAACTAGAGAGATGGCCTTGGCGCGTACTAAGCTTGAAGAATCCGTTATGTGGGCTGTTAAAAGCATAACGTCATGAGGAAAATATGAAAATAGTTTTTTGCAATACCGAAAATAAAGAATTCGATTCCACTTATGCTGAAACACTAAAAGATGCTTTTCGTAAATTAACAGGATGGAAGGTCGAAAAAGACACTCGAATTGATAAAAATTTAGAAAAATTCTCTCTCGGTTACTCAAAAGAAAAAAGAAATGTGCGTGAGGTTGCATCAATTTTCGCAATAGCAAATAATATTTTATGACAATCGCGGCGTTGTTTAGTGAAACGCGAAGAGAGTGAGTGATGGCAACCCCTTTTACCAATGAAAGGTCGTTAAACACCTAGACTGTAGGTCACGGAATCTAGTGCGGCAACATGACTTGGTTGCTCTGAGAGGTAAAAGTGTTACTGGCACCAGACCATGCCATGAGCAGTGCAATTCTGCCGATTGTCACTTGAACTCAATCAGCCTAGGTAATGGTTGAGAGGCGCTAGCACCTTGCCAGAATGAGGTCGTTACGTTCCACGTAACGCCGGAAGTGCTCTGCGAAGACTGGTAGTAATAGAAGTCCAAGACGGTGAAAAGCCGTCGTTATTTATAAACTTCCTTTCGATGGGCGATTCTAATAACCACGATAGATATTTCTTTATCTTTAATATCACACATAATGCGATAGTCTCCCACGCGATAGCGCCAAAACCCCTGAAATTCACCAGTTAGGGGTTTTCCGTCTTTCCTGGGATTATCTTTTTTCTCAAGCTGCCCTAAAAATTCAAATATCTTAATTTGAGCTTTTTTGTCGAGTTTCGATAAAGCTTTTTCTACTTTTTTGCCAAGTTTAATTGTCCAACCCAAGATTTTTCCTTGCCTCTGCTAACGTTACATATTCAGTTTCTTCTTCCAAGGCAGCAACCGCTAAAAGATAATCCTCACGGTCCTCCAAGAATTCAGTAATAGCCTTCTTTGCATAATAGCTTTTAGTTCGCCCAGTTTTCTCGCATAATGCGTCTAAACGAGCTTCCGTTTCTTTGTCTAGCCTTACACCTAACATTATAGCACCTATTTGTTAAACATGTTAAACATATTATAGTATCGGATTATTAAGTCAAGATTAAGTGAAATATTTTGAGCTGGATTAGCGTAAAAAAAAGACTTCCTAAAAACGGCCAAAGATGCCTTATTTATGACCCTTCATGTAATGTTGGATGGGGTGATGAGGTGACACACATCTATACTGCTAATTTTGAAAAAGGCGAGCACAGGCCCAATGGTCCGTGGCGTAGTTGCGATAGCGGCTTTACTTCAAATGAAAAGCCTTGGTGCTGGACAGAAGGAGCAAAAACTTGGTTTAGTCAGGATATTACTCATTGGATGCCTTTGCCTGTGGCGCCTGACTACGTTCCAGAACCCAAAGACACGCCTTGCGTTGGAGGTTGGCTATGAAATGGTATTCAATAAAGAAATATGACCCTCCTACTTGTACGGATTTATTTGTAAGAATTCTTAGAAACGACAAGGAATATGAAAGATATGTCGTTGCTTTGTGTGAAAACCTAAATACAAAAGAAATTCCTAGCAAGTGGGAAATGGCAAACGGAGCATTTCCATCAATAGACCTTGATGATTATCATGTAACACACTTTGCTATTCCAGATTTAATAGAGATTGAATAATGATTGACTACGAAAAACTAAAACTTGCTCATGAGCTGGCACTTAAGACAGAAGGTTATTTTGTTGGCTTTTATTTTGGAAATACCATTGAAAAGAAAGATGAATTTACATTGTTTAATTCTAACGGCGTAATAGATAGGAATTTTGATTCGATAGATAGCCTAATCGCCAAACTTCAAGAGCTAATAAAGCCAAAATTCAAACTATGTGATGCCTGCCAAAGATGGCTGGATAATCATATTTATGATACTGGCTTTCCCTTGATGTATGTTAGCGAAATTGTTAAAGAATGCAAAGAAAAAAGACATATTGAAAAACAAAAATACCAATTAGGGCAAGAAGTTTGGTTTGTTGATTGCAATGCTGTATTTAGCGCAGTAATAGATTCCATTGGCATTGATGAATATCGCGTTGACGATGGAAAAAACAAAACGGGCAAGGATTGGTATCATGTTTCAGAACTTTATCCATCTCGCGAAGCCTTAATCGTGGCGCAGCTGGAATATTGGACACGTCTAAAAAACGAAGAAAAATCGACACATTCTGATGACATGTCGATTTCGCCGACATTTGAAGGGGAAATAAAGGGGTTTAACTAATCCGAGGATAATCTCGAAATGGTTTGCAATCATGGCATATTTAAAGGCAAATCCTACCCAAGAGGATTGCCACCCAAAAAATGCAACAAATGTGGCGAGCTGTATTATGAAATTTGAAGATGCTTTATTACAAATGCGCCTTGGAAAGAAAATCACTCATCCGTCTTTTGAGAAAGATGTTTACTTCCAAGCTTGTCGCGTGGGATTAATCTTTGATAAAACACCTTTAGAGCAGCGACCAATGTCCATTGTTAAGATGAAAGGAGAGTGCCAACATCCTGACATGGGAGTAGGAGGTGGTATTGATGACATGGTTTACCCTGGAACTTTAATTATAAAAGATAAATTTCTTGATAAACCATGTAAGCATGGCATTACTCCTCAACTATGCTTATTTCTAGTTATGTCAGATGAATGGATGGTGATTGAATGAATGACTTTACTAAAGAAGAGCTAAAAGAATTAAAGAAATGGCTAAATCACAAATACACCTATAACTTTACATTATATAAGAAAATACAATCCATGATCGATAACTACGAAAAAGACCAAAAAACTAAAGAATCGTTAAATTATATCGTTAAAAAAGCCCGCGAATGGATAATGGAGTTGTGAATGACTTCACGAAAGAAGAGTTAATATCAATTTTAGATGCATTTAATTACGTTGAAGACGATCCATGTTGGCGTAATGCAGGAGGGATTGATGACCCCTTGAAATCCAAAATTAAGTCCATGATTCATAACTATTGCGAGCATATAAATAAATGCACAAATCATAACACTTTGGTTTGTGAAGACTGTGGCAAGGAATGGTAGAAATAATGCCTGAGTTCAAAATTGGAGAAAAAGTTTATTATTTAAAAATAAACAGGCACTTCGTGCCAGAAATAGAAAGCGGGGTGATATTTGGTTTGACGCAAAAAGATGCCAAAGTTAGATTTAAAAGGAAAAAAAATTTAATAGCCTCTATTGGGCGTATTTTTAATTTTGGTAACTATGATATGTGGGTGACAGACACAGAAATCGACATTAAATACTTATACAAAACAAAAAAAGAAGCCATTGACGCGATGATTAAAAGACTAGAGTCAATGAAAGATGCCTGACTATAACAAAGATGCGTGGGAAATTTTTAAAGAGGGTCAAGAAGTGTGGTGGTTTTGCACTTTTGATAATTTAGAAGAACATCCCATGCATTTATGCGAAATTCATTTGAGATCAGGAAAAATTAAGTCCATACATTCCAATAACAAAATGGTTGTTGATGGGGTTGATGGTGTTGCGTGGTATGAAACATTCTACGCTAATCGCGATGAAGCGATTAACGCCATGATTAATAAAATTGAGGGCATGAAAATGGATTTAAAAACTAATTCAAATGAACCGTTGGATGTTGTTGTTAATGGGTTCTCTATTCGCCATACGATATTAAGTATTTTAGAAAAATACTTGCTTGAAGAACAAGCGAAGATAATTTCCGATGAAATTACAAATGAATTATCTACAAAGATGCGATTAAGGCAGGGAATGAAAGATGATTAGCTTTTATATGGTATTTAATGCGCAGTTATGTTCGTTAACGCTTGGCGCGGCTCCTTCTGATATTTATAATTTTTCTGATTGCAAATTTGATGAAATTGCAATAAATGTACCTGGAGATTCAATAAATGGACCTTATCCTTGTATGGATATTTCTTTGGGGAACGCGAAAAAGTTTGCAAACTTTCTGAATAACTTGATAGAGAAAATGGAGAGCAAGCCCGTTGGCGACATTAAAGAAGGGAATGTAAATATGGAACAAAAAAATGAATAATCACCAAAAAACCAAATTCATACGCTACATTGAGAATATCAAAGGAAGAGCCCAACTTCTTAGAAATATGACTGATTCAAGCGCCACGCAGCCTTTAATTGCTTTAGATGATATAATCAATCAATTAGATTCTGTAATTGAATTCATTGCGCTTGAACAAACAACCGCTGTTTGCAAGCATGATGGTTATAAGAAGTGCAGAAAATGCGGGGAAGAAATTGATATTTGGGATTAAATGATTGATATCGAGAAGGAAGAACAAGCTTCAAAGTTAAGAGGCTCTCTCATCGAGTTCTCACGATTCTTTTACGAATATATTACCGGCAGAAAGTTCATTATCTCTCAGCCAATAGGGCGAGAATCTCACCACATTACCATCTGTAAAGAACTAACACGCATTTATCGGCTAGAGGTCTTGCGAGGTATTATTAATACGCCTCCTGGCTCAAATAAATCAACTTTGGTTAGCATGTTCATTGCTTGGTGTTGGGCGCAACATCCTGATTCTAATTTTCTGTATATTTCATACGCAATTGATTTGGCTGCAAAACATACGGCATTTATAAAGTCGATTGTATCATCGCGAATGTATGGCTATTTATTTGACGTGCAAATCTCTTCCGAAAGCAAATCAAAAGAAGCCTTTAAAACAACCAAAGGAGGTTCTATTAAGGCTTTCGGCTCTGGTGGTCCTATTACCGGACAAGACGGTGGATTGCCTGGCTTAGACCGATTTAGCGGCGCTGTCATTATCGATGACGCGCATAAACCATCAGAGGTGCATAGCGACACACTAAGGCAAAAAGTAATTACTAATTACGATGAAACCATTAGACAGCGTCCAAGAGGTATTAATGTTCCCATCATTTACATAGGGCAGAGAGTCCATGAGGATGATTTAACCGCTCATCTGTTAAGCGGTAAAGATGTAGATACTTGGGATTCAACCATCATCAAGGGGCTGGATGATGCAGGGAATGCGCTCTATCCAGAAATGATGACAAGAGAAAAGCTCTTAGCACTACAAGAAAAATCTCCATATGTGTTTGCAAGCCAGTACCAACAAGACCCATTGCCAGCTGGTGGAGGGTTATTCAAAGAAGATTGGTTCGTAATATTAGAAGAAGAACCAGACTTTATAATGACTTTTATTACCGCAGACACCGCGGAAACCGATAAATCATGGAATGATGCCACTGTCTTTAATTTTCTTGGGCTTTATGAAATAGAATCAATGGGCGTTAAAACTGGAGAGCTAGGTCTTCATTGCATTGATTTGCTTGAAACAAGAATTGAGCCAAAAGACTTGGAAGAGGAGTTTTTGCAATTTTATGTTAATGCATGCCGTCATCCAACACCGCCATTAACAGCGGTTATCGAGGAAAAATCAACAGGGGTTACACTCGCAAGTACACTTAAAAAATTCAGAGGTCTTAACATACGCAAAATAAAAAGAACACGAGCAAGCGGGAGCAAGACAGAACGATTCTTGGAAATGCAGCCTCATATCGCAGCGAAAAAAATATCATTGCCAGCGAATGCGCCTCACACAAAATTGGTTATAACGCATATGGCGAAAATAACTGCGAACAACACACACCGCCATGACGATATAGCAGATACCTTCTACGATGGAATTCACCTCGCTTTAATTGAGAAAACATTGTACGCTATTGACAAAAAAGAAGATGAACAAAAACAAATTCTCGATAATCTAAGCAGTAGTTTCCAGCGCAAAATAAAAGCAGGAGCAGCGCGTTATGGCAGCATTAGCAAAAACAGATTTAGATAAACTCCCTGAATTAAAAAAGAAAACAGAAGACTCCCGTAATTACTTTAAAGATAATATAGACCGATTCAATGAGTACATGAAGTTCGTATTCAAAAGCTCAATGACCGAAGAGGCAGACGGCGTAAACCAAGATATCGGAATGCCTAACATTGAGTTTAATATTGTTGAGGCGTACGTCTCAAAACTTCGTGGTGAGTTCGCGAAGCAGCAGCCTTCTTTGTCCGTAAGAGCTGCGGATGGTGTTCCAATTTCCATGCTGACACCTGACTTTACCGAGCTTATTGATATTCTTGAGGCGCATCTTCGAGCCATTTTCTTTGATGGTTCTAATGATAAACTGGAATACAACGTTTACTCGGATGGGTTATCGGGCGGATTTTCCGTAATGCGCGTGTTTACGCATTATGTTAACGAAATGAGCTTTGAACAAAATATTGGCGTTGAGAGGGTATTTGACCCAACCATGTGCGGATTTGACCCGCTGGCGCGAGAGTCCCATAAAGGTGACGGTGGCTATTGCTATGAACTTTACCCCCTCACTAAAGAGCAGTTTATTGAGCAGTTTGGAGAGGCTGCAGCCCAAGATATCAAGTTTAGCAAAAGCAATTCTGGATTTGATTGGTCGTACAAGAATGGCGCGGTTGAAATCGTGTTGGTTTGTGATTTCTACGAAAAACAGCGAAAACGCGAGAAATTGTTAAAACTTGCCAATGGTCATACGGTTACAGAAAAAGAATACAATAAATTTCTAAAGCGATGGGAGGAGTCTGGCAATCTAGCTCCGCCTCTACAACCTGTAAACGCTCGCGAAACCTTTATCGAAACAATTGTTCGTTATCGATTCTGTGAGCATAAGCTTCTTAAAAAAGACCATACTGACTTTAAATACCTGCCCTTAGTTTTTATTGACGGCAATAGCGTCAACCTTAACGAAGGAGGCGAAAGCCACCAAATGACGCGCCCCTATATTTACCATGCAAAAGGCATTCAGCGCCTTAAAAACCTTGCTGGTCAATCAATGGGTAACGAGCTTGAAAACATGGTGCAGCACAAATTGATTGCGGCATTAGAATCAATTCCAGTTGAATACCAAGACCCTTATAGGAACTTTCAAAAAGCTGACGTCATTATCTATAAGCACTTTTTAGACCCGCAAAACCCAGATGTGACATTACCACCACCGCGCGAAGTAGTACGAACTCCAATCCCGCCGCAAATTATGGAAACTTTTAGGGTTTCCGATGAAATGACTCAAACAATTCTTGGTTCATACGATGGCGCAGCAGCAATGCAGCAAGCACCATTATCAGGGATTGCTTTTGCAAGAGGGGCGATTCAAAGCAATAATGCCTCGTTGCCTTATGTGGTCGGATATATAAAGGGTATTAACCGTGTTGCGCAAATCATTCTTGATTTGATTCCAAAGTACTACAGAACACCTAGAAGCCTTCCTATTCTTCGCTCAAATGGCGACCGAAGCTATGTAGAGATTAACAAGAAAGGCTCTCTCTATATGAACTATGACCCCAATACCTTGCAGGTTAAGGTAGAGGTCGGTGTTAACTTTGCGATGCAGAAGGAAATAGCACTGCAAACAATAATTGCTTTAATGCAGGCATCCCCCTTATTTAATGAATTCATGAATCAAAACGGGTTGCAAATTCTTCTCGATAATATCGAAATTCGTGGAATTGAAGAGCTTAAGCAAAAAGCGGCCGCTTTTGAAAAGCAGTTGCAGGAGCAGAAAGAAATGGAATCACAGCTTACAAGGCAGCAACAAATGATTGAAATGGCTCAAGCTAAGAAACTACTTCAATCACCAACCGAAACCGAAGTTGCCATCATGGCAATTCAAGAAAAGGCTCAAAACGATGCGGCAAATACCGCCATTAAAGAGCGCGCCGAGGAAACTGAGTTCTTAAAAGTTTTAAGCCAAATAAGAAGCGAAGACGTTACCAACGAACTTACGGCAGCCAAAGTTGAGGCAGAAAATGCAAGAACTGCGGTACAAGGCGCTATTGAGATTTCAAAGCATATTAGTGAACTTGGAGAAAGTAATGACGAAGCTAACAACGAAGACTAGAAAGTCACTGCCAAAATCTGATTTTGCATTACCTGGAAGTAGAAAATATCCGGTTAATGATAAAGCTCACGCCGCAAACGCGAAAGCACGTGCTCAGCAACAATATGATAAAGGAGCTATTTCAAAATCCACTTTAGCGAAGGTTGACGCCAAAGCAAACAAAGTTCTTGGCGATGGAAAACCAAAAAATCCAGCAATGGCCAATGCCATAAAAGCCGCTAAAAAAAGAAAATCACCATCAAAACCAAAGATTGGTTACTAGCGTTCAGTTGTACTCCACTAGCCCAATTAACGCTCTATTAATTGGGCAATCTCTCGGCACTTGATGTTATTTAAAAACAAGTTATACTTGTTACAAATCGTTACAATTGTTACATACAGTTACATAACTTTGCTGTCAACAATTGTGAAAGTGCACCGAGCACTCAAATTATTCGGGTAGCCACGCACCCATGCGGGATAACTGGGCGACACTCATCGGCATGAGGAATTTTACCGAGCACACGGGTCAATGTGACTAAGGAAGTTTGTAATGGACGAGATTCAAGTGTTAGAAGAAGCTACTGCTACCCCGAATGAACAAGATGGCCAAGAGAAATTATTAACTCAAAGCCAAGTCAATAAAATAGTTCAGCGTGAGAAGCAGGAAGCAGCAATGCGCGCACGCCGCGAAATAGAAGAAGAGTTTCAGCGAAAATTGGAAGAGGCAAATGCCACTTCACAACAGCAACAATCAAGAAACCAGCAGGTTTCAAGAGAAATTGACGCTGACGCCATCTATCAGCAGGTGAGTGAGCGGATAAACAAAGAGACACAGGCAAAACAGCTTGAGGCAGAAATGTCGCGTGTCGCTGAAAGTTATCTCTCAAAAGTTGCGCAAGGCCGCGAAGCCTATTCTGATTTTGATGACATTATGAAACCATTTGACCCAACTGCTTACCCGCAATTGGTTTATTTGATTTCAGGACTAGAAAATGGCGGCGATGTCCTCTATGAGCTAGTTAAAAATCCATCGAAATTAGACACACTTGACCGGCTTGCTGGTAAGAATCCCGCTCTTGCTCAATCTGAACTTGTCAAAATTGCCACCGCAATATCCGACAATCGCAGGGCGCAAGTTGAGGCTGAAAACCAACAGGTCAATGCACCTCTCGACCGTTTGCAACCTTCTCGTGTAAGAGGAAGCAACGGCAAAATGAGCATCAGTGACCTACGGGCGCAACCCTGGCTACGAAGATAATAAGGGTTTTTTTGTCGTTGCAAATATTTCTTTTCGATAAAGGAGTTTTGCAATGCCAACGAACATATTGCAACAGGTCATTACCTATAACGAATCAAATCTGGCGTTGTTGCTAAACACATACGCTTTTGTGTCAACATCAAACGGTAAGTTTAAAGAGTTTAATGACGATATCCCTAAAAACTTAGGCGATACTGTAAGTTTTGATTTACCACCTCGCTTTACTACTAAGAACAGCCTTGTTGTTAGCTTCCAATCAGCCGACCAGCGCGTTCAACAATTGACAGTAAACAAGCAAGCATCAACCGCTTACGAATTCACTGCTCAACAATTCATTTTCAACGTTCGCGATTACCTCGATAAATTTGGTGAATCAGCGATTGCTGAAATTGGTACGGAAATCGAAGCAGACGTGGCTTCATTGGCCGAAACAAATACCTTCCGTTTCTACGGTGATGCTGTCACCCCAATCTCAACTTATTTGCAATTAGCAAATGCGCTGGCCTTCCATCGCAACTTCGGTGCGGCCAAGGCTAATACTCGCGGCTATTTATCTGATTTAACATTTCCATTGATTGTTAACTCAGGATTAAACCAATTCGCCCCTTCAAGAGGTGATCGCGAAGCCATGAGTTGGGAAATTGGCCGTTTTTCAAATTGCGACTGGTATCAGTCAAACTTGTTGAAAACTCATTTAGCAGGTACCGAAGGTAATGCAGGGGCTACTTTAACTGTAGTTAGCGTCACTAAAGATGCTAATGACGCAGTTACTTCCATTACATTCTCTGGTGCAACTTCACCAAGCGACCCAAATTCAATTAAAGCTTACGACAAGTTTCAATTTAATGACGGTGTTGGCTCACTGCCTAACCTTCGATTCCGCACCTTCATTGGTTACAAGCCAAGCCAATCCCCTGTGCAGTTTCGAGCTACAGCAGATGCACAAAGCACGGCTGGCTCTCAAGTCACCGTCAATATTTACCCGCCATTAAAAGCATCAGCAGGTAATACCCAAAATATCACCTCTGAAATTGTAGCCGGTATGCAGGTAAGCGTCCTCCCTGACCATCGTTGCGGCTTGATTATGTCAGGCGACCCCTTGTTCTTGGCAATGCCAAAACTGCCAGAAGAAGTTCCTTATCCGACTTCTGTTGCTACAGATGACGCAAGCGGATGCTCAATTCGCCAATACTTCGGTTCTCTCTTCGGACAAAACCAAAGGGGTATGGTGCATGACGCGATTTGGGGAAGAACGTTAGTCGATGAGTACGCCTTAATGGTTGCCTTACCAGTCTAATTATTGGGCGCTTAGCGCCCTTAAACTATTTCAGGAGTGAGTTATGCCTACTACACCTATCGTTAATGCAGGCGTTAAGTATGTAAATGGCTTGGCGATTGCTAAAACCGCTGCGAAAACCATTTCTATGGCAGCTGGTGCTGCTCGCGATGTAACAAACACCAACGACATTGTTCTTTCAGCTCCAGTAACTGTAAATGGTGCGAATGTTGGAATTAATGGGGTTGACGTTGCAGCCCTCGTTGCAAGCAACTTCTACGCTGTTTATGTCGTTGCCGATTCCAACGAATACCAGCCAACTGGCGGATTGCTGTCGTTAGATTTCGAACAACCTAACTTGCCTGGTGGCTATGACATGTATCGCCGAGTTGGTTGGATTTTAACCGATGGCTCTGCCGATATTCTTCAATTCTGGCAATACGGCGAAGGACAAGAACGTACTTATTATTACGATGTTCCAATTTCAGAATTGTCTGGAGGCTCTGCGACAACTTTTACTGCAATTGATTTGGCAACGTCAGTTCCTCCTATTGCAACCGAAGTTCTTCTGAACATTCTGTTTACACCGGATGGCGCAACAGAAATCGCTGAATTCTTGCCATTTGGCTCAGCAGCAACTTCTGGGATGGTTCAGTACGGTTGCGGTGTAGCAGCAGCTCAACGCGGCATGGTAACCGTTCCATGCGAACTTGATTCCAGCGTACCTAAGATTTTGTATAAGGTCGCAGCTGGTGACACGTTAAGCGTTGGCGTTGCAGGTTATACCGACTACATGTCCTAATAAAAAGGAGCATCGTCATGGCCTATACAACGAATCAATTAATATCCGGCGCATATTATGAAACCGGAATTGTTTCGCGTGAATTTGAAACCGTTAGCGGCGGCCAAATTGGCGATGCTCTTTTATGGCTAAACGATATTCTTGCCGAGAAAACTGTCGATGAGGGAATGATTCCTTACGAGACAACTTACACAGACAGCTTTCAAGTTGGCGTTGAAACTTATCCAATTCCGAATTTAATCCAGATTGATACGCTTACTTTTTATAAAGAAAGCGTTCGTTACTCAATGCAGTACACAAAGCGCAATCAATATTTTGGAACTAACCGTGTTGAGAACATTAATACATTGCCATTTGAATGGTATTTTGAGAAAGGTTTTGGCGGCGGTACGCTGTATATCTATTTCAATCCAGACCAAAACTATCCTTTCGAAATAAAGGGAATCTTTAGGTTAGCATCGGTTGCCCTTGGTCAGGATTTAAGCCTTACCATTGATGAGTTCTACCGAACTTATCTTCGTTATGCACTTGCAGACCGAATTTGCAGCGAATACGAGTACGACACGCCTCCAGGTGTTCTTCGTCAGTTACAGAAATACGAATCATTCATCAACAAGAAATCTCGCATTATCGATTTGAGAATGCAAAAGGGTTCTACGTTACAACGTGGAAATGGTTTCGGCTGGGCGTTTATTAACCTTGGCCGTGGTTGGTTTCCCTATTAATAGGAAGGTGACTAGATGGGCGTTAGTCAAGCAACTCCAGTACCTATTAATGTCGTTGGCAGCTCAACATTTGGCCGATATCCTAAGATTTCGCTTGAAAAAACTTACAACATGTTTATTTCCGACGGTTGGCTAATCAACTATGCGGGGTTTAAGAAAAGAGCCGAGGTTTTAGCTGTAGGAGAAGGAAGAGGATTCTTTCGCTCAATTCGCGGAGGCTTTGCTATAGCCGTTCTTTCTAGTAGCGTTTACAGGCTTTCACCATCATTAGTTCCTGAGTTCATTGGTAATATTGATACTGTAAGTGGCGATGTTTCAATCGATGAAAATTTATCACAGCAAATTTGTATTGCAGATGGCCAGGCGGCCTATATATTTCATTACGATAGCGGAGGCGCGTTTTCACTAACAAAGCAAACCCTTACATTTCTCGGCAATCCTATCATTCCGAATTATGTAAGCTATCACAATACGTTTTTTCTGATTTCATCAACGCCATTTAGCGATAATCCGCAAAATTGGTACGCCTTTGAGCGCGCCACTGATACCACTATTCAATTAAATAGCCAATTTGCAATTCAAACAAAACCTGATAATGCATTAGCTGTCGTTCGTATACCAGGACGAGGTAATAACGTTATTGTATTTGGTTCAGCGGTTGCTGAGATTTGGACGCAAGTTGGTGGCGCAGAAAACTATCGGCGAGTTCAATCATTTAATATCGACAATGGCGTCGTTGCCGCATCCACCATTGCAATCAATGAGCAATATGTTTGCTGGCTTGCTCAAAGCGAAAACAATGCGCCAAGTATCATTTGGACGGATGGAAGCTCAGTTAATCGAATATCAAGTGATGGCATTGATTATCTAATGCAAACAATTAAACATCCTGATGAGTCAGCCGCTTTTTTCTTTAGACAGGACGGTCATTTATTTTATCAATTAAGTTTCTTTAATCCGGAAGATAATTTAACGCTGTTTTATGACTTTACAACCCAGAAGTTTTTTCACGCATCAAATCAGGATTTAAATTACCATCCTGCAAGAAACACCATTTTCTTTAATGAAAAAACTTATTTCATATCGGTAGATGACGCCTCTATTTATGAAATGGGAACAGATTTTGTCACTTACGACTACAACATTGATAGCGATTCGGAAGGCGATGTTATCCCAAGAATTCGTATTTGCAAATCCGTCAGACGCGATGATTCTTCGCGATTTAGGGCATGCATGTTTACCTTCTGGCTTGAGCAAGGAGTTAACGAGTTCTTCCAATTAAATCCAGACGACCCCTTTGTTTGCCAAGGGCTAATTATTAATCAGGTTGGCGATGGCTTTATTTTGGCTCAAAACGGGGACAACTTAATCTCACAATCTGGATTTTGCGCAAGCAATCTGAATCGACCGCGAGTTGATATGTCTTTTTCAAAAAATGGTAATCAATCATTTAGCAATATTGTCGGTAAATACCTCAATGCGCAGGGAAGGTATATCAATCAGATTCGTTGGTGGCGAATGGGTCAATGCAATGAATTCACCATTCAACTTCGTTTTTGGGGAATGCAGCGATTTGTGGCCTATGACGGTGTTTTGGAGATAAGGCAATGAGCGTTCCTAATTTACCGCCGTTTTGGAATATGAACTTTACTCAAGCCGATGGCTATCTAACGTCAGATGGTTATTTGTATATGGACCAATCGTTTCAAAGCCTAAATACCATCGTGAATTTTTTTAATAACGGCGTTGAGTTTCCAAATAAAACGACGGCACAAATAACGGCGTTTGAGCCTCAAGCTCGATTAGGAACTGTTTGGTTTAACACGACACTTGCAAAGCTTCAAGTAAAAACTGCAGCCGGTGTTATTGAAACGATTCAAAGCGTTTAAGGAACAAATATGAGCATGCTAAGCAATTTTTTAAGAGGTGGTAAAAATCCTGCGAATGCGGCAATGCCATTTTTTGAAAAAATTCCTTCGATGGAGCGCGATATTTATAACCCTTTTATTGATAGAGGGAAAGAAGCTGGCGACATGCTTTCGGCTAAGTTTCGTGAACTTTTAGGCGACCCGTCAGGCTTCTTAGAAACGCTGATGGAAGATTACGAGCCTTCTCGTGGATACCAACTGCAGCGCGATGAAGCATTAAGAGCGGCTGGAAATACCGCCGCAGCTGGAGGACAAAAAGGAAGTTTACAAGATATTGAACAACAGGCACGAATCACTGACATGTTAATGGGTGATGACATGCAGCGTTGGCTATCAAATGTCACTGGATTGTTTGGAGCAGGATTAACAGGTGAAAAAGGCTTTTTTGACACGGGTTTTAATGCATCTGGAAACTTAGCTTCTGACCTTGGAAACATTTATAGCACTCAAGGGCAATTAGCATTCCAAGGGCAGCGAGAAAAAAATCAGCGAGTAGGTGATTTATTGCAAGCGCTTTTGCAAGGCGCTGGCGGTATTGCAGGTCTTTCTTTGCCTGGAAAAGATGCTGGCACAGTTGGCGGCGCTCTATTGAGCAAGTTTATCTAAGGAGCAAGCTATGGCATTTCAACCAGTTAATTTTGCAGGAATTGCGCCACAGGGAAATCCTGCTCTTAGAAATTTGGTTAGCAGCTTAGTTTCTGGCTATCAAGCAGCGCGTTTGCCCACTCAAATATCTCAACAAGAGAAAGCTAGAGAACTTGCCAATCAATTTACCGAATTGCAAGTTGGTTATGAGCCTAAAAGGCAGCAGCTTGAAGAGGCGCTAACAAGAGCAAAAACAGAAAAAGCATTGCGTCCTGCGCAGCCCGTAATGAGTAACTTTGAAAAAGTGCTCAATGGATTGCCTCGAATTAAGGCTCAATATGGCGAGAATTCTCAAGAATACCAGTGGGCTAAAGACTATATTCAGCGTTTTTCTCAAGGAACAGGAACTCAATTAACCGTTGACCCCAATACTGGGGCTGTAACTTTTAGCCAGGGAAGCGGATCAAGAAATGCGCCTGCAATGCAGATTGTAGACGGTAAAATTGTGCAAGCTCCAACTACGCCAACTAGAACAGCTCAGCAAAAAGGGTCGCTTGCCAATGTTATTCGAGAAGAAACGGCGAAATTTTCATCGCATCCTTATGTTGGAACAGGTTCAAATGCAAGTCTTTTAAAAGATAGATTCCTTTATGGAAGAACAAAAGACCCTAAAAAGAAAAAAGAAATTGGTGACAGATTAGTTGCTGCAGCAGCTGCAATGAGATTAGTTCCTGAATACGCTCTCGTTCAGTTACAAGCACAAGGAGCACAAGCAACTGTTCCTGCCATCGAGCATCAAAGCCAAGCAATAATGCAGGGATGGGCAGAGGGATTGCCTCAAATTGTCAACAACCTTCCTAAGGAATTACAGGAAGAAGCAAAGCAACGTCATGACGAAGCCATCGAGTCATTAAATGGCGTGAGAAATAACTTTATCGCCCAAGGACTTCCAATCGAATTGTCGACTCAAAATAAAGAAAAGGTTCAACAAAGCAAAACGATTGGCGGCAAAACCTACGTTCAAATCAACGGGAAATGGTACGAAAAATGAAAGAAGTCACTGACCAAGCGCTATTGGCGCAATTAAATTCGGATTCAGGTGGCGGAACAAGTGCCACTGAACGGCCTTCAAACAATAAATCATTGAGCGAAAACTTGCGTTCAATGTTTGCTAATGCGCTTTCAAGGCAATTAGGACAAATTGGCCAATACGCAGCCTCGTCTGTTCTTCCTGATGATGTTGCAAAAGGATTTGGAAATGCCGTGCCGCAAAGCCTTTTATCTGGTATTCGAGGCGCAGGTCAATTATTTGACCAAGATTTATTACCTGAAATTGAAGAGCAATCTCCTGAATCATTTGGTGAAGCCGCGGGGCAGGTGCTTGGCAAAGCAACTGGTTATGGCGCTTTAGCATCTCCATTTATAGCCGCAGGAGAGGCCGCTATTCCTGGCGTTATTGGTTCATTATTAGGCTCTGGTACAGCTGGCGCTGTTTTATCTCCAACTGGTGAACGATTAGAGGGTGCTGCCGAATTTGCAGCACCTGTTGCCGCAGGAAAAGCTCTTGCTCCCGTGCTTTCGTTTGGAGGTAAATCATTAGGTGCTGCACTTCGCAAAGTAACGCCTAAAAAAACCTACACAAAAATTCAAGACCAGTACGATGCCATTAAAAATTCCCTTCAAGATATTTTTCAATTTGTTGAAAAACAATCTGAGGAACGAGGAATTAAAAATGTAGGCGAATTAAATGACGACATTTTTGATACGGCCATTGAGTATGGGCCAAGAACAAAGTCATTCAAATTGCTTATTGATAGGGCAAGAAAGGGTGATTACAAAGACGTAAGACGCTTTTATTCAAAAGCCGGAGAAATATCTCGCAAATCTGGAAAGGCAAATGATTGGGAAAAGAAAGAAATATTCGATGAAATCCAGCATGACATCAATGATGGACTTTCCGAGCATTTTAAAAATACAGGTCATTCTGATTTAGCCCAATGGCTTGATGCCGCCAAAAATGGCTGGCGGCAAATGATAGATACCTTTGAAAAACATCCTTCAATTCGTGAATTAGTCGGTGATAACAAGCTTGTTCCTTCAACGCTTAATCCATTGACCGAAGATTCTGTGCGCATGAGAAAACTTCTTAAGGCCAATCCAGATGTCGCTGCCGACATTGAAGCCATTAAACAAAAAGAAGCTTTCAAAAAAGCATGGGAAAAAACCAAGAAACGAGCCATTACAGCAGGCGGCTTGGCGTTAGGAAGTAAGTTTTTGAATCAAGGAAATCAATCTGAAAGATAAGTTTTGATTTCACAACCTGATTCGATGATGTGAGCAACAACGATACAAACGATAAATAGCAGCATATATACCTCCAAATTTTGGGAATCCTAACAGGATTTGGATAAAAAACAAGCATCATGCAAGGAAGAAGTTATGGCATTAGATGAACGTTACTTTATATCAGGCCCATTGAATCAATACTTTGTTGATAAAGACAGCGGCCTTCCTTTGGCTGCGGGAACGCTTACCTTCTACAGAGATAGTGCACGAAATGAGCCAAAGCAGGTGTTTCAATTAACTGGAGCACCTGGAAGCTATACTTATACTGCATTACCAAATCCTATTACCTTAAGTTCTGTTGGAACAGTACAAAATGCAGGCGGTGATAATGAGGTTATCTATTATTACCCATTTGACGACCAGGGAAATGTAGACCTTTATTATATTGTATGTCGCGACAGCAATGGCATTGAACAGTGGTCGCGCGAGGCGTGGCCTAATTTGACGGCTGGAAATGACCCAACCAATGAGCCGTTCCATATTACCAATCAAATCTCAAACCCTCAGTTTACTAATATTTTAATTAATGAGGGAATGACAACCACCTATACAGTTTCAGCGCCTACCAATCAGGTATTTGAATTTGCGCCAAACTGGGATTTTGTAATTTCTGGAACTGGCACTGTGGTAGTGCAACGAATTGCAATCGCTGGTAATGATAACGTTGTTACAAGCCCTCCTTATGTATTAGACGTTACGGTATCAACAGGAATTACCTCTTGTCAGCTTCGCCAACGCATGAATGTTAATTCTGGACTTTGGGCAAGCACTGATTCTCAGTCAATTTTCTTAGCTGGCGCACTAATCGCAAGAAATGAAAATATTGGCACTACTGGTTTGCAGATGCTTTATGCAGAATCAAGTGGAGGCGTTCCTGTCGTTATTGTAGACGACACGTTTACGAATGCTCAGTTTGAAGTATTAAGGGGAACTACTGCAACAGCTATTCCTTCGTCTACAAATACTGATACTGGTGAAAATGGCTACATCGATATTTATATTAGCTTTCCAACTAATTCTCATATTCGTTTGTCTAGCATTCAAGTTGTGCCAACGCTTAGCGAAACAGGCGGCGATTTGTTGCAGTACGATATTAATTCAAGCAATAGAGAAGAAGCATTTCAGGGTGATTATTATTTGCCTCGCCTACAGAATAAAGAGATTCCAAGTATTTTAGCTGGCTGGGATTTTCCCGTTAATCCCGCTCAACTTGGAACCTCTTTCACAATGACCGCAACACCTGGTTATACATGGGATCAAACAATTAGTGCTCGTGTAAATAATAACAATACGGTAGCGAGAAGTTCTTTAACAAGCGGGTTTCAGGTAACAACTGGTGGAAATACTGATGCATTTTACATGCTTCAATATTTAAGCGGTGTACAGGCGAAAAAGATTTTAGGCACTCGATTAAGCGTCAATATAAATGGATGGAAAGGAAGTGTAGGGGATAGCTGTACTGTACGAGTTTATTTGTTTAGAGGTGGCTCTGCAGCAGTAATACCAACTTTACCTAATGTTATTGGCTCTTTGGCAACATCAGGCGTTTTCACTAAAAACAACACGGCAGGACAAGGTCAAAACTGGACAGAAATTGCAAGAAGCGGCCTTGATACAGCAACCGCATTGTTAACCACTGTCACCACTAATGACGAAATTAACGACAATGTTGATTATAAATTTACTGGATGGGAAATCACCTCTGCCAGTGAAATAGGAGATACAGATAAGTTTGCTATGGTAGTTACTTTTTCATATCCGAATAGCAATACCGTTATTACGATTAATTCTATTTCTTTAACGCCTGGCGATATACCAACACGCCCAGCCTACAAGTCTTACGAAGACACATTGTCAGAATGCCAGTTTTATTATGAGAAAAGTTACGCGCCAACTGTCACCCCTCAAACTCCAATAGCAGGTGGTGGTCTTCAACGAATACAGCACTCTCGTACCGTTGGTGCAAACACTGAATTAATTTGCGCAACATTCGGAATTACTTTTCATCAGCCAGCAAGGGCAAGCAATCCGATAATCACGCTCTATTCAACCAATACAGGCGCATCTGCAAATGTCTATGGGCAAGTTTCTGTTAACGGGGGAAGTGGATCGGCTGATATTCCATCATCAAATTGGACTGAAATAGAAAAAAGCGCCACAGGCGTGATGTTCCAAGCCAACAACAAAACTACGTCATTCGCGCCAGCTGTGGGAACGAACTTCCCTGACGCATGGGTTTTATTTCATTACACCAAAGATGCGCGATTTGGCATCGTTTAATTATAAGGAATATAGAAATGGTTACACCTTATTTATCACAACAACCAGTCGATGATTTTGGATTTCGTTTTTCAGACCTTAAATACAGCGCTAATTTGGCTGCGTCTACAGATACTACCTTAACAATCCCAGGTAATGCGCCACGTTATAAAGCGCTTATTAAAGTCGAGCAAAACGGTCTTGTATGGGTTGCTAATAATGAAACTGCAGCAGTTCCCGTTGGGGCAACTTTTGCTGCAGTTAGTTCAGAGCTTGTCAATGATGCCAAATCATTATGCCGTGAAGTAAAAGCAGGCGATGTTCTTCACTTTATTACAGCAACAGCAAACACAGAAGTCAGCGTCGTTCTTTATGCACTTAACACCAATAACTGATGAGGTGCAATGATGGCTGACCAAAAATTTGACCAGTTTACAGATGGTGGAGAAATGCAGATAGGAGACCAACCTGTTGGTCTTCGTCCGTCTGATTTAACTAAAAACTTTATTTTTGATTTTCCTGGACTTGGAATCAAGGATGGTAACGGCAACTATCTTTTTCAATATGCAACCGCAGGGGCATCAGCTGTCAATTACCTTCGATTTATTAATTCATCAGCTGGCCAACCCGTTGTTATTACAAGTGGAGGTTCTGATGCGAATGTTTCTATATCCATTAATCCGCTTGGTACAGGGGAGGTATTTATACCGGCGGATGTTAGTCAGCTTACGAGCCTTGATGTTGATAATATTCGTCTGGATGGGAACACGATATCTTCGACAGACACCGATGGAAATATCAATCTTTCCCCTAATGGCGCTGGTACATTGGTGTTCGATGGCCTGATATGGCCAATTAGTGATGGCATCAACGGCCAATTTTTAATGACCGATGGCGCAGGGAATTTATCATTTGAATCAGTGCCAGGTGGTGGAACAGTAAGCGCCGGTCTTCAAAATCAGATTGCTTTCTATCCAGCAGACGGCGACTTGGTGGATGGATTGGCAACTGCCAACAATGGTGTTTTGGTTACCGATGGAACTGGAGTTCCTTCAATCTCAGGTACTCTTCCAGATGCAGTTCAAGACAATATTACGCGCCTTGGACTAATAGCTAGCGGAATGAGAGTAGCAAGCGGACAAGGTTTGCGAACAAATACTAGTGCTGGAAATACAGCGCTTTTACAAGCCTATGATGTTGATGGTGCAGCCTACACAACCTTTGCGACATTAACCGCAGGAAATACACCAACTTTCGATTTGAATGCAGCCACGACATTAGGCGGCAATACAATCCTAACGTCAGGAACTGCGTTTACCTCTGTCAATGTTCAGGTATTTAACTCTAACGGCACTTATACCCCAACTGCAGGAATGAAATATTGCGATGCATACGTTACTGGTGGTGGTGGTTCTGGTGGCTCTGGGCAAGGGGCTGCAGCGCCACAGGTAGGTGCTGGCGGTGGAGGAGGTGCAGGCGGGACAAGTATCCGTTTTGCAATTCCTGCAGCAACTATAGGTGTTAGTCAATCAGTAACAGTAGGAACGGGTGGTGCTGCTCCAGCGGCTGGAAATAACCCTGGAAACGCTGGTGGCGCTAGTAGTTTAGGTGCTTTGATTACCACAAATGGTGGCGCAGGTGGGGCTGCCGGTCCAACAACATCAGGAATTGCTGTCACTCGCCTTGGAGGAAACGGAGGTGCTGCAGGTAGTGGGGGTAGTGTTAACTTAGCTGGAACTCCAGGAGGAGTATCAATCTTGAACGGAACTTCAACTTTTGTTAACTGCGGGCAGGGCGCTCCTTCATTCTGGGGTGGAGGCGGAAATAGCACTAACCTAGGCAATGTTAATGGCGCAGCTGGCAATGCCCCAGGTTCAGGTGGCGCTGGCGGAAACTCAACTACTTCTAATACATCTGGCGGTGCAGGTGCTAACGGTGTCGTCGTTATTGTTGAATATATATAAGGAATAAGAATGAAAGCATTAATTCAAAATGGAGAAGTGCGCCAAGTCGTTCCGACACCGGAGGGAGGTGGAAATCCTTTTGAAGTCAATGATGATTTTGAATGGGTTGACTGTGATGAGTCAGTTCAAATGGGATGGAGCTATGTAAATGGTGTTTTTAGTCCACCACCAAGCCCACCAGCACCAACTAATGCGGAAATGAGACGTCTTTTACTTCCTGCCGATTCAATTCGCCTAGAAGCGTTATGGGAAAAGGTTGTGCGCGGAAACTCACAACCCTCTGACGATTTGGAAGTTCAGATTCAAGACATTTACACACAATATCCTATTTAAAAATAATAATTAAGGAAAGAATCATGCCTATATTAAGTGTACAACCAGACCAAGCAGGCCAAGCAGGTGTATTGCCTTCTATTATATATATATTGACTAACGACACGATTGCCCAAGTTACCGCTACTGGCTATTTAAATGGATTAGTAAGCTCAAATATTCCATTGCGTGAAGAAATGATGGCACTAGTTACCACTAAAACAACCCCTGGAGCATCAAGCACGCAAGTTGCATGGCTCGAAGTAACAAAGTCAGGCGACAATTGGTCTTTGACTTCAAGCAATGGACCTGGAAGTGTTGCTTTGCCAACCATTCAAAACCATATTGCAGTCTATTCCAATACGACAGGCGGTTTAACCGAAGATGCGACAATAGCAATTAATGGTGGAAGTCTTCAAGCTGGATTATCTGGTACAGCAGGATTTCTTGCTAGTTTCCCCGCTACTGCGGCAAGGGGTAGCTTTAGATTTGTAGCAACAGCCAATACAGGCAATACCATTACCCAGCTGACCAATGCAGCAATGGGACAAGCGACAGTTTTAACTATCCCTGACCCTGTAGCTGCAGCTGCTAATATGCTTGTAGCGCCATCAGCACTTGTTAACAATAACCTAGTTAAAGCAAGTGGCGTCGCAGGTCTTGTTGTTGATGCTGGAGCTAGAATAATTTCGGGTGTTACTGCGGTTTATGGTGGTGGTGGCACAAGCAATGCATTTACCGTAACAGGTTTAAGCGCCACATCACATGGGGCGGCAGTAATTCGCACTTCAACCAATGCCGTATCTATTGTAAGCGCAGTTCCAAGTGCAGATACCTTAACTGTAACCTTTAGTGCTGACCCTGGGGCTAATACTACGGTTGATTACATCTATACTACAAACCCTCAGACCTAATATTGCTCATTTGCAATATAATTGTTACATTCATGCCTAGGAATTTCCTGGGCATTATTATTTAAGGATAGGTATGCTAAAAGAAGAATTGATTAAACGTATAAGCGAACTCAATAATGCACTTCAACAAAGTGCTGCCCATCACAACATGTTATCTGGAAGAAAGGCCGAAGCTGAATTGTTGCTTAAAAAAACAATGGAAGCCGAAGCAATGGAATTATTAAAGGCCGAAGAAGAGAAGCTAAAGCTTCAAAATCAAACGGCAGGCAATGATTCAGAAATTCCACCAATGGAAAATCCAGGTTCAATTGATTGTCCAGAAGACATTGATGAGAACGATGACGAGGATAGAGTCGCACTTTCTGACCCTGCAGAAATTTGATTGCAGTTACCAAGTACATTATATATAGTACTGCTCGCATCCTTGCAAATCCACTCGATATGGTTCTCTCTATTCACTCACTTAGAGAGAACCGAGTGCACTTCCTTCGAAATGTTTCCCAAATGTAAATTTTCAAATCTTCGTTCGCGAACTCATGAATTTCGCTAAGTCTGATTAGTTTGATAATCAGACTTAATATTTTGCCAAAATTCGTGCCACTTTTTTGGAAAATGAAAATATTTCAACAAAAGTTTTGTAACAGTTTGTAACAGAGATCGGACAATGCAATAATCGAAGGCAGAGGGATTGGCAAATGGACAAACTGTCGTGAAACTTTTATTAAGAACGATTCTTATAGTTTTTTCGGTTCTTTTAATTGTCGGGTGCTTCATTGCTCCGGCAAATAAGCGTGTCATTGAATTCGAAAACATTCCCTGTATAAAACCGCACCATCGATACAATTATGAAATCTGCTATCCGTTTGTAGTAAAGATAGATAATGAAGCGGTTACAGTGCCAGCCAACTTCGATACGGATTTAGCATCAATACCAAGATGGTTTTGGACATTTATATCGCCAAATTATTCAGGATTTGTAGCGCCAAGCATTCTTCATGACTATCTCTATCAGTGCCCAAATTATCGAAGTCGAAAATCCATTGATGAAATTTTTTATTACGCATTAATTAAAAACGGCGTATCTATGTACACTGCTTATAAAATGTATGCTGCCGTTAGATTATTCGGTGGGGCGCATTATCATCGCGAAAATTATTGCATTTATGACGAAGAGAAGCGCGAACTTGAATTAATCGATGATGAGTGTGGCTATGAATAGGATTCATTATGAGCAATGAAAAATGGCAACAAGCGATTGATAAAGTATTGAGTCACGAAGGCTTATTTTCTAATCATAAAAATGATAGAGGTGGTCCAACAAAATATGGCATATCACTTCGGTATTTAAAGATTGAAGGAATGGACATTGACGGCGATGGTGACGTTGATATTTATGACGTTCTTTCCATAGACAAAAGAAGGGCGCAAAAAATATATAAAAAAGAATGGTGGGACAAATATAAATACGATCAAATTTTATCACCAACAATATCAACCAAAATATTTGATTTAGCCGTTAATATGGGAAGCAGACAAGCCCACAAAATAGCTCAAATCGCAGTAAATAGAATTATCAATCATCCAATTGAGGTAGATGGTATCTTAGGAAAGGAATCCTTGGGTGCTATCAATTCTTTAATCATTCAGAAAAAAGAAGCTGAACTATTGAATGAAATTAGAGAAAATGCAGCCCATTATTATGTGAATCTAGTTGCAGACAATCCTGAGTATCGCGTTTTTTTAAAAGGATGGCTTAATCGAGCAAATGACTAAGTATCTCGTATCAGGTGAGCTATCCGAAGACAGCATTCAGACCACGGTTTTTGAATGGATTAAATGGCATCCTCTTCTAAAAAAGATAGTAATTCATATACCAAATGAAGGGAAAAGAACGCCATCTTACGGGCGAAAATTAAAACTAATGGGTATGCGTGGCGGTGTTTGGGATGTATTAATTGCTTGCGCTCGACATGGATATATCGGCGCATGGGTTGAGTTAAAAAGCAGGGATGGCAAATTATCAAAAGCCCAAGTGGAATTTGGAAAAGATATGCAAGAACAAAACTATTTTTGCAAAGTTTGTTATTCCGTTGACGAGGCCATTGATAATATTACATGGTATTGCTTGGATAAATAATATTATCGACATCTTCTGGGTTAAATTTTAGATTATTGATTAGAAACTCCCGCAAATTTTGTAGCTGCTTTAATTTTTCCGCCTCTTCATCAATTACAACTTTAATATATCCAATACCAGGAATTTCAGTTGATTTTCCAACAATGGCTCTTTTAAATGCCTCATATACTTTTAGTGAATCATCCATTGATTCAAAAACGAAATTAGTGGTTGAATCTTTTTTATCAACCAATATACGAGGATGATATTCATTTTTCACGATTAATTGTATGTAATCAGTATTGAGAAGATAATGCCAATTCGTAGGGTTTTCGTCAGTCCTTCCTGTATATCCATTGAGAATTTTGCATTTTAAGAAAACTTCAATCCACATTTTAAACCTCTAGAATGGTATTCCACTATCATCATTTGAATCATCATTATTCGCATCATTTCGCTTGGCATTCGGCAATAATTTAATTTCACTTCCTGTAACAGAGTAGACCCAATGCCCAGCATTAACGCCATCCTCAACTTTTTTATTACTAATCTCACCTTCAACATAAACAAGATCGCCAACATTACAATGATTATTGGCAATTTCCGCTTTCTTGCCGAAAAAATTAACATTATGCCAGGTTGTTTGTTGCTGCACTTGGCCATTGGCGTCAATCCATTTTCTATTAGTAGCGATAGAAAGGGTGGCCATATAGCCACCGCTTCGTATTTGTTTATAGTCTTTTTTTCCAACTCGTCCCAACAGTATAGCTTTATTTATCATTTCAATTTTCCTAATTGCAGCAAGAACAATCGTGCTTGCGCATCGGACAATTCTTCCAGTTCTTTTACGTTAAAATATTTAAGAGCTTTTTGTTTACGCTCCTCTGTAAATTTTTTATCTTTTAATATAGTTGAAATTTCGTCGAGCTGTTCGTCACTTATTGGCTCATCGTCCTTGCCAGTATTATGTATTGAGTTTTTCGAAGTTCCAGCTTCGTCCATCGGCTTATTGTCTTTGTCTTCGCTTGTTTCTTGCGTATTTTCTGAATCATCAACCGAAGAATTAGCGCCATTATCAGATTCAATGGGTTCGTTAACAGTCTTCTCATTTCCTTTCCTCGCCTGTTTTAATCTAGCCTTTACTCGTTCAGTCTGTGAAGTAATAGGTGAATCATTAATTGGTTGGTCAATCACCTCGCCATCAATAACCGAATCGTCTTGCTCTACCTCAGCAATTCTGAGTCCTCGAAGAGCATCTGCGAATTTATCACGCAAAGCAAGCGAACGAGCACGCATTTGCATCATTCTTTCTGGATACAAACACCACGGTGATGGCATACCATTGTGGCTTTTCTTACCCCACAGACCCGCTTGTTGAGCATCTTCCATAGTAAATGACTTTTGATGTGGCTCATGTCCTTTTCTAAATACCGTACAAGTATAACCAACAACATGGCCATCCCTAATAATAGGAGTTTCATTAATTCTTTCACAGTCAGGATGATTCAAAACAAGCGCCATTAAACCGTCACCCCAAAGGCATGGACGGCCATTAATAACGGCGATATCTTGCAATGACTGCTCAACTGGAAATCCAAGCTGATAGCCCATTGCCATAGCAACAAAAATATCCTCTGGCTTTGATTTATAAGCAAATGGAATTACGTTTGATTTCGCCAACGTTTCCGCAACCTTTTGATAGTGCGGAAACAATGCCGGAGAAAAGAGGCTATCTTCAAGTCTCGATGTTTTTTCAGCCTGTAGTTTTTGAAGATTGAACTTCAACTCCATGATTTCATTTCGCTGTCTTTCAATCATTAATTCGTTTTTAAGCGCTACTAATTCGTTACTCATCATTAAACCCCTTTTAACAAAAATGTACGTGAACCTTTTTTATTTGCTTTCCAAGAAACGACAGGCTTTCCTGACTCATCAACTAGGCATTCAGCATCTTGCATAAATTGCATAATGTTAAATTTGAACTTCTCTTCGATTTCGTTAAGTTCCTTGATTTTAAATTTGGTTTCCGTCAGTTTTGTTAATTGTTCAGAAATGTCATTGTTAACCGATACCATTTTTTCAGGGTCATGTTTTGGATACATCAACTTTAAATCAATTTGCTTAATTGGTGCTGGCGCTTTCTTGTTTTGAACGCAATCCCAAAACTCTTTTGCCGCATCAATGACAATCGACTCAAGCTCTAAGTCTCTTTTGTACTTAAATTCTCTGTAATCATTACCACCAATAAGAACCGCAATATAAGCGCTATCTGCATTCATCACTGCACAATAATGGGCAACTTGAACTAAATATTGCATAGGGATAACGTCAGAACCATCTTCGCCCCATTCATAAGCCATAAATTGAGATGAGCATTTTACTTCTAAAATTGAGTTCCATTCAGGAATATACCCATCAACATTACCGCGCAAATAATCATGGAATGGATGAACAACTGTATCTGGCGTTTCAACTTTTACATTATTTCTTAGAGCGAACTCTTCACGAACAATTGCTTCTAAACGATTTCCCCAATACTGAACTGGCGTTTCTTCATTATTAACTTCTATCAATCCAGTCTTTTCTAAATACAATTGATAGGGTGTTTTATAACTTGAAAGCCCTAAAATAATTGGCATATCAGAGCCGCCAATACCGAGATTTCTTTCAACTCTTTGTTTATCTGTAATCATTATTTTATACCTGCTTAATTATGTTTATTTGAAACTCGTTGCCATTCTATGAAAGCAGTGTTAACATGTCAACAAGAATTTACAGGAATTAATAAAATATGCGAATAGAGGATATTTATGCCTTCTATGATTCATCTCAAGATATTCAGGATGCCTTAGGCATTACTAGGCAGGCATTATCTAATTGGAAGAAACGCGGCTATATACCGTGGGAAAAACAGCTTTGGCTTCAAGATATTACTAATGGAAAATTACAGGCAAGCAGAGAGCATTTAAAGCCTGAGCAATTATCAAAAATTTATCTACCGCAATTTAGATATTTTGATAACAAAATTGGCATGTGCAAAGTCGTTTCTCTTTATTTCAATGAGGGGAGAAGGGCAAGGATTATCTATAAGGAATCGCTTTCAGATAAAAAATCATACTCCACCTATATAGATGATTTCTTAATGCAATCGTCGCACATAAAAGATATCCACGGAAATTTTGTATTTGAGGGAGATGTCGTAAGTTACGAAGGGTCAAAAGACAAATATTACATATTAAATAACATTGCGGATACTAATGTTCTTATGGTTCTCAATAATATTGAGATAATTGGTCACATCTACGATGGAAAAAATTATGGATGCAAGCAAAAAGGGCATGATTAAGCGATTAAACAAAGGCTTTGAAGAAGTTGACAAGGTAATTGCGCGCCTTAAAAAGGACATGAGAAGCAAAGATGAAAATACTTCTTCTGCGGCAATGTATGTCTCGCTGCAGTTATTAAAAATCGTCAATTCATTGGTAACAAAGCCGCACGATAATGGAGCAACGATAATAAATTAAAACAGAGGATTAATTGATGAGCTTGTACAATAGTTTGTTTGGTGTAAATGAAAATGCCAAAATTCTTTTAGATTTTTTGCAAATTAACCCCGAAAATATTCCACGCTTTCGTGATTGTTATTTTGATAATGATAAGAATCGAATCGTTATTCATACGAGAACAGGCGGTGGAAATAGGAATTACTACGAAAACATTGAGAGTTGCAAAGCCAATTTTCCTGAATACTTTGGGAGCGACGATGACCCTAAAGGACCTTGGAATGATGATTTAAGAACCCACCCTTTGTATGACCGTGACGAAGACTCTTCGTTTGATTCGACCTATGCAGACTTTTATTTCAAATTGCCAACCGAAATTGATGAGGAGATAAAAAAACATTTAGATGAGTCGTTACAGCATCTTAAGCCAACCGAGAAATGGGAAAAGCTCTTTGAAATTCTAGGTAAAAATCATGACTGACCCTATAGCTTTGGCTACGAGCGGTCAATTGCCTATTGATTGCCCTCCGCAGTCTTACACTGGATTAATAATACTTGGTGTCTTGGGAGCCTTATTTTGGGCGATTGTTTTTTATACATACTGGAATAGGAATGAATAAATGAAAATAAACATCAATACTAATATTATAACTCATACTGTTTTTATAAGACTTGAAAATAAATTGGGTGAAGTTTTGATTTTAGAGTCAAGCATGCAAAGCCCAAATAGTTATAAAGGAATTCAATTCGAGCTTAATGAAGGCCAAGAAGATAGCCTTACGAAGTTTTTAGGAAATAAAGAAACCGTGAAAGTTCGCGGTGAAGAAAGACTTTTAAGTGAGTTTGATGGGGCTAAGAATGAATGACTTCACAAAACAAGAGTTGCAAATTATTCATCTTGATATGATACGAGCACTTCATGAGACACCGATATTAAACCCGTCTCCAAGTCATGTTGCATTAATACACAAAGTTGAATCCATGATTGATAACTATCGCGATCCAAAATTGGATTATGGTCATCTGACTGATAAACATATAGGTCAATGGGCTGGATATTTAATAGAAGAATATCCTAGATGGCGAGAGCTAGAGAATCTATTAATAAATAATCCAGAGATAGAGGAGTTATTCTTAAAAATGTACAAGAAAGGGTATCATGACTGCAAGACCGCAGGAGGAACAAGGAGTGAATAACTTTAAAGTTGGCGACAATTATTGGTCAATAGAAGTTTACGTGGAATGCGGCGAGATAATTAGTATCGAGAAAAGTGGGTATGGAATACACCATAATCCAGAGGAAGAAAGCAAAGCTAGATTTACTGGTAATACCAAGAACGAAGCCATTTTTAAACTAATAAATCACCTACAAACCATGCTAGAACCTCAAATCGATGAAAATAACTTTACTATGGTTGCGCATAATGTAGGCGCAAAATCAGGTAGCTCCTCTTCAAATATAACAACAAACAAATGCCAATATGGTGGCGCCAAAGGTCGCGGTGAATGTCTTTGCGTGGATGAAATTAGAATAAAAACCGATGGCGGCGGCGGATGGGGCAATGGTAGCGGGGGGAATAATAAATGATTGACCATGAGAAATTAAAGCTGGCTCATGAATTGGCAAAAGAATACAAAGAAAAGTGTAATTTATTTGATGTAATAATTGTAAGCACATTTCAAGTGCACGCAATAATATTTCATCATGAATTGAAAGTTCTTAAAAATGAATGCAGTGAAACAGAGTGCTCGGTATATATTACAATTGATGCTTTAATCGCTAAGCTAAAAGAGCTATTGCAGTCAAAAAACAAATATCAAATTGGACAAGATGTTTGGGTGCTTGGCTTAAAGGGCGGTTTCCATAAAACAAAAATAAAGGCTATTAATGATGACGGTTATATGGTTTTTGGTGGTCTTGACTTGATTTACTCAGAGAACGATCTTTACTTAAACAAAGAATCCTTAATCGAAGCGCAAAATGAATATTGGAGTTCACTTCTCGAATCCAAAGAAAGCACAATATGCCCCAAATGCGGCGAAAAAAGAGTCAATGATGGCATGTGCTGGAAGGTTGGATGCGATTATCACCAAGAAATTGCGCAATGCGGTTCAAAAGGTGATGGGCGATAATATGGAAATATTATGAACGGCTATTATATTTTGATTGGGTATCTTACGCTACTGGCAGTTTTTTGCGGAATTGCTAATTTTCTTTTATGGCTAGATAAAAAAAGCGACGGTAATAGCAACGCTATGGTACAACAAAACTCTGAAACCATTACTTCATACCAATATGTCATGCATCCTGAAATTGGAGTTAGAAAAAAATATAAATGCTCTAAATGCCAAGAAAAACGCGCATGTGTTGTAAAAATAGAAAACAACCTAATTTGCATAAAATGTCGCAGCAATGAAATAGGGGTTGAAGCTTTTTATGAACCTCTTTACAAAGAATAGAAGTCAAAGGCTAAAATATTCCGAATTTTTTCTTTCTATTTTTTTTTACAGGAACGCTTTGGTGTTCCAAAAGACGTTGATTACTGTTTAAAGTTTCGAGAATTAGAGTTTCTTTTTCATTGCATTTATCTAATTGTTCGCGCAAATATTGATTATGTTTCTCTTTCTCTTGAATCAAATCTTTAAGATTTTTAACTTCATTTTCAAGGACTGCTCGCGATATTGAATCATGATTGTTCGCGCCAGTTCGCTCTTGTTCGGCTTTAAAGGCATTAGGAAAAACCCTGTAAAATTCAGTCTTATCTATAAGGTAATTACCTAGTTCGTCCCTAGTGGCAGAAAGCTTTCCTCGCTTTATAAGCCCTTGAATATGACGTGTAGTAAAGCCTAATTCTTCTGCAGCCTGTCTAGCAGTTAGCTGCGAACTGTTATTCTCCATTTTTCGCTCCCGTTCGTTATAAAGATTACAAAATTAACACGATGTTTAGCATATATGCATGTTATTGATATATTGAGCCTGTCGTTATACATTACGTATCACTGCTATTTATAAAACAGAATAACTAATGTAATTGCTCATGCTGATAGATACCCCCTATAAGCAAGAATAATTAACAGGTAATCAATTATCAACAAGAAACCGTGTTTTAAGTTGTATTTTGTAAAAAAGGAGTGATTATGCTGATTGAAGAGCTTTATAAACATTACGGTGAAAACTGGTCTAATGTTGCGAGGGGATTGGATTTAGGGTTTAGTACAACAAGGCGGTGGAGAAAGATAGGGTACATTCCCTATGAAACTCAAGTTTTAATTGAAAAGAAAACAAACTGCTTGTTCATCGCGGATGAAACACACGGCAAATCAAGATTTATCAAAAAAACATCAGTATAGTGGTTTAATTTTACTGATATTGACGTTAGAATTTATAGCCTTGCGAACATTGAAATTTTCGTTCGCAGGCGTATTTTATCAATTGGATTTCCCCATAAATTCGGAATTTGTCTCTTGATAGAAATGCCTATTAAGGCGTATAGTCACGTTAAAGCGTTTATCAAAAAGATAGATGAACATCTTTTCGACAAACGCATTAACATTGTAACAAAATGAAGTTTTACAACAACAGATTTACAAAAAGACAGGCAATAAGTGACGGCGAATCATTTATTACCCCAACAATAGTCGTAACTGCTGAAACAATTTGACCATTAGTTTATTTCAGCTATTAAGCAAATAGCTAAAACACAACAAGTGAATTCTATCGCATATGGTTAGTGACAGCAAGTGCGACAAGGATTCAT
>JACCDR010843468.1_pt1 | contig 36808 bp, 29 predicted proteins | sample 7446431 | NCBI WGS metagenome assembly JACCDR01 (sample SAMN15323443, study PRJNA562643) | freshwater metagenome | isolation source: river surface water | place: USA:Blue River Watershed | collected 2017-08-17 | reverse complement strand
TATATACGGCAAAATGCCAAAGGTATATGGCAGGCGAATAACTTGTGGAAATTTTCACAAAGACGACCCAACTCTGGGTCCGATCAACCTACAACAGCCTATATCCGTTTATTATCTCTGTCAGATGGCTGGATAAAGGAAGCACAAAATACAATGTTCAGAGAAGTACAACCATAATTATTGATTTTATATATAATGAACAATACATAATTTAAAATTTCAAAACGTACGCCACTATTTTTTTTTAAAAAAAACCATTCAGCCCCCCCTATCCCCTCCCTTTTTTTCTGTCTTACACATAGAAAGGCAATTAAAACAGCTGATCTGAATCTGCACAGATTCTTTGTATAGGTAGATAATTTTTATATTGATCAATATGCCTTAAATGTAGAAGGTGGTGATGGGCTATCGCCTAATTATACGCAACGTTTCCCCACACAATATGCAACACTGGGCAATAGAGGTAGTGTAACACGAGAAAGTTTTGAGGCAGCTTTGAGAGACCCAGCCAGTAATTTAACTCGATCAGCAACTAGAATAGGACACGTTTTTGCAGAAACAGTACGTTCCAATGTTGTACGAGAGTAATTTGTTGATGGCTGGTATACGAGGAATAGGAAAATCCCAGAGAATGTAAATTTAGACGAATTGTATATGCTAGTCAATAACTGGAATAATATATCAGAGTCTTTTGATATCAATGTTCATATAACTGATTTTCGTCCACTGAATGTATCAGACGATGTACAGGTTGCGAACACACAAACTCACAATAGACAACATCAAACTCCACATGGTGCGAACTGTTTATCTCGGCTGGCCCGAGCATTAATAGTGGGAATCACTCACGGCCTGCTACAGGACCGGGATTGCGGTTGGGAATGCTGGGTGTCTACTAAACCGACAACACCTCGTATCTTGGCTCAAGGCCAGATGGTAGAGGTTACGTCCCCTGTAGATGCCCATGTAGAAGTATACACACGTCAGGGGGCATTGGTGGCACAGGGCAACGTCTCCAAAGAACAGCCCGCATCTCTGCCTGTCAAACAAGGCAATGGCTTGTATCTGGTATTGGTAAAAAGTGCTTCTGGTACACAAACTGCACAAAAAGTATATATCATGGATTAACGATTTATTGCAGGGAACGGGTTGTCTCCAGAAGGTTTTGCTGCTCGCAAGCCTTCTGGAAACAACCCGTTCCCCTTCGTGGCCTATAGCTATGCCAACAGTCGTGAACCTACGCTAACAACCGAGCCATTGGCGAAACCCGCTTTTTTGCCAAGCCTGTACCTATCAACAACGCACTGATTTTATACTTTTTGCTACATTTTTGGTTGCTGAATATTGTCAGGTGTGGCAGGCAGTCCTGTATCGATGAGCTGCCCCACGTAGTTTTTGTCTGCATCCCAAACATATAACTTGTTGTTGATGACGATTCTGTATTCTAGCCGATTATCTGGAAATCGTGTTTTATTCCAAGATCTGACTTCACTCATGTTGTTAGTGATTTCCTGTACTTTCATCACTACTTCTAGGTCTGTTTCGCTCATGCCAATAAAACTAGATTTGCGTAACCAGTTTCCTTGGGCATCAATCAGAATCACTTCTGGCGGATTATCTCCGGCTTTGATTGAGACACGGTAGCGGATTTTATTGGCTTCAAAAAAAACGTTCAGGATTTTTTTCACTCCTGGATATTCTTTCTCAACTGTTATCTTTACATTCTCAGGTACCTCTTCGTAGGTAACTTTCGCTGCTATCTGTGAAATACCTTTTATTCCCATGCTCAGAGACAGGAACAGAGTTAGGAGTCCAATTTTGGATAACATATATAGTAGGTATTAAATGATACGTTGTTCTAATTTATCCTAGATTAGGTATAGATATACATTGGTAACCCTACTTTTTGTACTTGTGATGTAATTTATAAAAACATTTTTAGATTTTATTTTACTTGTAACATAAAGAGGACTTATGCAACCTACTCTACGTCAAGCCCTGAAGGGGCGTAATCCATCAGCACAGGGTATAGCCCTGTGTATGTTGCGTAAGTCCTATACCCTAAATATTTTGGTTGTGATTCAAAATGTATGATAGATTTACAGTCTGACTATCAGCAGTTTATGTGTATAATTATTTTTTGTCTTCCCGCAGGGATCTTCGCACACAGACGACGGCCGCTGTATTTGCGCGAAGATCCCTACGGGAAGACAAAAAAAGGCGTTCAAGCAGAAAGGAAGCTTTTTTATTCATCATACATTTTGAAACACAGCCAATATTTTTTATGAACAAGCCATGTAGGTAGGAAACGTAAGTTCGGCGAAGCCAATCTCGCACCAGATTTATCCATAGCTCACGTTATCTACTTATCATCTCCCCGCCACCTGCTGCAATACCCGCAGGTATTCTTTAGCCAGGTGCGTCCGGTCAAAGTGATGACGGGCGTACTGGTAGCCATTCTTGCCGTCAGTGAGTTGCTTGTCGGAGTTTTCTAGGTATAGGCGTACCTTATCGGCAATGTCTTGTATATTTTCAGGTTCGGCATACAGGCCACATTGAGCGGCTTCTACTAACTCCCGCGAAACACCGTCTATGACCATCAGGATAGGTTTCTGACAAGACATATAGTCAAAGGTTTTGTTGGAATAGACGGTTTTGAAGGTATCATTCTTCTTCAGTACCGAAGCTCCTAGATTAGAAGCCAGAATGTACTTAAACACTTCTTTTTTAGGCACTGCGTCTACAAATTCCACATTGGCCAGCCCACGTTTGCGGGTTTCGTCTTTCAGCATGGCTTTCTGCATGCCTTCGCCAATCAGGACAATATGTGCCGATGTGTCTTTTAGCAGTTCGGCTACGTCTATCATCTGAATCAGGTGGTTAGCCACGCCGTGGGCACCTACGTATGTCACCACAAACTTATTTTGCCAACCCCGCTGATTCCGGAAGTTCAGGGCATCAAACGAACGCAGCAATTCTTCGGACAAAGAAAAATCGGCTGCATTGGGAATCATGACCGTCTTGGCCGCAGGAACCTGTTTTTCTTCAATCAACTTTTTCTGAAAGGCTGGTGTAAGGCAGTTGATCAAGCGAGACTTTCGGTAAATAAAACCTTCAAACCAATAGGCAAACCGGATGATCGTCTTATTGGTGAGTACACCTGTATCAATGGCAGATTCGGGCCACAAGTCACGAATTTCAAATACCAGCGGAACCCGTTTCCAACGCGACAACAGATAACCAGTAATGCCTACAAACAACGGCGGAGACGTGACCAATACCACGTCATATTTCTGACGTGCCTTGAATATCCCTGCCAATACACTAGAAAATACAAAGGAAAAATATGCCCAGAGTCTTCCCAAAAAGTTGGAATTGTAGGCTTCTGACACATGGCACCGATACACCGTAATTGACTCATCGTAGGTTTCTTTGGCAATAAACTTCCCCTTATGCTTTTCTCGTTTCTTGCCTGTTGCATAATGAACCATACCGCTAATAACGGTTACCTGATGTCCATTTTCAGCCCATACACGTGTCATTTCATTAAAACGAGAACCACCCGGATCGTCTTTTTCCAGAAAATATTGGTGTACTAAAAGAATATGCATACTTGTTTATTTAAAAAATCAGATTCTTGTACGTATGGTGTGCTACTTCGGTTCATCCCTCTATCTGCCAACATGGGCAAAAATAGAAGTTTTTTTGAACGTAACAGGGATTATTTCAGAGTTTAGCACAAAGAGGTAGGTGTATTCCATCGTATTTTGACTATTTTTACATTTTTATTCTTGCAGAATTATGACAGACTCCGGAAGCACCCTTACATTCGAAGATTTTAAACTCAACAAACAATTGCTGAGAGCCGTGGAAGAATCGGGATTTACCGTACCGACAGAAATTCAGCAAAAGGCTATTCCACTGGTACTTGGCGGACATGACATTCTGGGTATTGCCCAGACAGGCACAGGTAAGACTGCCGCCTACCTCCTTCCACTACTGCTGAAACTCAAGTATGCCCAAGGAATGAATCCGAGGGCATTAATCCTGGCTCCTACCCGTGAACTGGTGATGCAAATAGATAAAACCATTACTGAACTAGGCAAATATACCGATATTCGTCATGTAGCTCTGTATGGAGGTGTAGGGCCAAAGACACAGATCGAAACGATGCAGAAAGGACTTGACCTAGTAGTAGCCACGCCAGGACGTTTTCTAGACATCTATATGCGGGGAGAACTAGCACCCAAGGATCTCAAAACACTGGTGCTCGACGAAGCCGACCGGATGATGGACATGGGTTTTATGCCTCAAATCCGCCGGATTCTGGAAGTAATTCCTACCAAACGTCAAAATCTGCTTTTCTCGGCTACCTTCCCACCCAAAGTAGAAACACTTTCGGAAGAATTTCTAGGGTTTCCGATTCGGATAGAAATAGCTCCACAAGCCTCTACACCTGATATTGTAAGCCAAAGTCTATACGAAATCCCTAACCTAAAAACCAAAGCTCATTTTCTGGAATACCTCTTGCAAGACGAAGCCATGAACCGGGTGATGGTCTTTACACGTACCCGCCAGACAGCAGAGAATATTTATCGTTTTCTGACCCGCAAGATGAAAGAAGACCAGATTCGTGTCATTCATGCCAACAAAGGGCAAAATACACGCATCAACTCCATGGAGGCATTCAAGGATGGCATTGTTCGGGTATTGGTTGCCACAGATGTAGCCTCACGGGGTATTGATGTGCAAGAAATCAGCCATGTGATCAATTTTGATGTGCCTATTGTGTATGAAGACTACGTACACCGCATCGGCAGAACCGGACGGGCGTTTCGGGCAGGAGCCGCCATTACATTTATGAACAAAGCCGAAAAGTACCACATCGAAAAGATTGAGAAGATCATACAGATGGAGATTCCTCGCCAATGGCTGCCCGAAAGCTTGGAGATATTCCCTACACCTTTTGACGAAGACCAAGAGATGAACCGGGAAATAGATGTACAGAAACGTCGCGAAGATCCTAATTTTAAGGGGGCATTCCACGAAAAAAAGAAGAAAAAAACTACCGCTACTAAACCAACCAAGTCCACTAAACCGACCCGTACGAAAAAACGATTTGACAAATAAGGCAGAAAAGTCTTAGCAACTGTTTTAAAACAGGATTGGGGTAGGTATAGGCATAAACCAAGCCTTGGAAGTCAGAACCTTGATTTTTAGGATTATAGGATTGCCTTGATTTCTTTATGTACACTACGAAGAAGCTGTTTTAAAACGGGTTTGGTGTGTGGTTTGCTGGCGTCCTGACCAGCAACCACGTATAGGCACAAACCAAGCCTTGAAGATGAGCCAAGAACGAGTTTTTTACTTATTCATTGGCTCACTTGCTCGTTTTAAAAGAGTTTTTCAGGAAGGATTTGCATTCAGTTTGGGTAATGTGAATGTAAAGACAGAACCTTTACCTACTTCACTGCTTACCCGAATGCTGCCATTGTTTTTTTCGAGTAACTCCATACACAAAATCAGTCCTAGCCCAGAACCTTTCTCATTGGCTGTTCCTAAGGTAGTAAAGTGTTCTCGCAGTTGAAACAGTCGAGCCAGGGTTTCAGCATTCATGCCAATGCCTGTATCTTCCACCAAAACCTGTACCTCATCCTGTACATCCTTCGAACTGATTTTCACCGTTCCACCAGTATCGGTAAACTTGATGGCATTGACCAGCAGGTTACGAAACACCATGAGCACCATCTGGTCGTCTGCATATACATACGTACGTGGTGGCACCTGATTTCTGACTACGATAGACTTCTCTGCGGCCATCATGGCTATTTGAGCAATACTTTCATTGGTAAGCAGGTACAAGTCTACAGGAGCAGGAATAAACTCCAGCCGTCCCATCTGAAATTTGGCCCAGCTCAGCAAGTTTTCCAGAAGTTTCTGAAGATTTTCAGCCGATTTATGCAAATGAGACGTTAGCTTTTTGCGTTCAGCCTCCGCTAAATTGGGTTCCAGTAAAAATTCAGACAGCCGCAGGATGTTAGACGTAGGTCCACGCAGGTCATGGCTGATAATCGAGAAAAATTTATCTTTGTTAAGATTCAAGGCAGTCAGGTTTGTTTCAACCTTTTTGCGTTCACTTCGGTCCCGTATAAAAATAAAAAAGCTTCCCAGTCCAAACAGAAAAGCCGTCACAACCGAAAGTAGATTCAAAAAGAAAGAGTTTCGCTGTTGACGTACGGCCTCATCCCGGTAATTGGCTAATTTGGTGGATTCTAGCGACTTGGTTTCTTCCAGCACAAAGGCAATTTTACGGTAATAAGCAGTATCTACTTTGTCTTGTGTATGGTCTTTGGCAAGCCCCAGCTTTCCTATTTTACGCAAAGTTTCCAACCGCAAATCAATCAGATGATCCATGGTAGTTATATTCAGGCTCTGGTCTTTGTCTCGTACTACCAGCGAAGCCAACACATCTAGATTCTCATTAACCATCTGATAGACACTACTATCCTGGTCCCAACTATTCGAGTAAGTTACAATTTTTTCTTCCGCATTACGAATCCGATTTGAAAGCAATTCAACCTCATTTATTACTTGTTGGGATGTAGCCATTTTTGTAAAGCTATCATCTTGTGTGGAAAAACTATTATAGCTCAAATACCCCAACACCACAAATACAATTGCCGCTACAAACACAATACCAATAACTGTGCGGTTTTTGGACGCACTTTTTATATCTAGCCACTCTTTTAGAGTCTTTTGAGTTTTTTTCATCTGTTACATACACCTTTGATAATCAATCACTAAAGTTAAAGTATACAGCTGCCAACTTACCCAATAAAATAAAGTAGAATATTACAAAGTATCGTTTTACGAAGAATAAAACACATTATTCAAAATACAACAAGGCCACACGCTGGTTGTTTACTAATTGTTCATTACTTTTGCGCCTCGAAAAACTGTATTTATCTACCAACGCCCGTATTGTTACCTATGAAATCATCTATGGTTGTTCGTTCAGGTACCCCGCAGGATATTCCAGCCATGATGCGTCTGGTACGTGAATTGGCTGCCTATGAAAAAGCGGCACATGAAGTAGAAAACACGGAAGAACAAATGTTGGCAGATGGCTTTGGGCCACAGCCGTTGTATGGGCTTCTGGTTGCAGAGCTGGAGCAGGAAATTATAGGCATCTCCGTTTATTATTTTCGGTATTCAACCTGGAAAGGCAAGCGGCTATACTTGGAAGATATTGTTGTAACTGAACCACACCGTGGAAAAGGTGTAGGCAAAGCTTTGTTTGACGCTACCCTACGGGCCTCTATAGAAACCCACTGCAATGGCATGCTGTGGCAGGTGCTTGACTGGAATACACCCGCTATTGAATTTTATAAAAAATACCAGGCTCATTTCGATAGCGAATGGCTCAATGCTAGTCTGAGCCGCACACAAATTGAAACATATCTGCATTCATAACTCTTTTACTTATCATATATTATGGCTCTCCAATGTGGGATTGTAGGTTTACCCAATGTCGGCAAATCTACGCTGTTTTCAGCATTAACGAATATTCAAAACGTAGCTGCCAATTACGAATTTGCAACTATAGATCCTAACATAGGAATTGTAGAAGTACCAGACCCTCGATTGAAAATTCTGGAAGGAATCGTCAAACCGCAACGGGTCGTACCAGCCACCATCGAGTTTGTGGACATTGCCGGACTGGTAAAAGGTGCCAGCAAAGGCGGCGGACGAGGCAATGCCTTCCTGACTAATATCAGGGAAGTACATGCCACCATACACGTGATCCGCTGCTTTGACGATCCCAATATTGTACGCACAGCTGGCCCCATCAATCCTGTATCTGACAAGGAAGTCATTGAATTTGAATTGCAGCTCAAAGATCTGGAATCGGTTGAAAAGAAAATGTCTAAGGTAGAAAGGTCTGCCAAAAGTGGGGATACCAAAGCAAAATCGGAACTTGCGGCACTGCAACGATTCAAGGCTCATCTGGATCAAGGCAAAAATGCCCGCACAATGGAGGCAACAGAAGAGGAAAAAGAAGCTGTAGCCGACCTGTTCCTGCTCACACTGAAACCGATGCTCTACATTGCGAATGTAGACGAAAAATACATACACGAAGACAATGACTATGTAAAAGCTCTACGTGAAGCCGTAAAACCCGAAGGAGCAGAAGTACTCCGGATCTGTGCCGCTCTGGAAGCTCAGATTGCTGAAATCACAGACCTGGAAGAAAAACAGATGTTCCTACAAGAATATGGACTGCATGAATCTGGTCTAGACCAAATGATACGTGCGGGTTATGGCCTACTAAACCTGATTACCTATTTTACAGCAGGTGAAAAAGAGGTTCGGGCATGGACTATCGAAAAAGGCTGGAAAGCTCCTCAGGCAGCTGGCGTGATTCACTCCGACTTCGAACGTGGATTTATTCGGGCTGAGGTAATTAAAATAGCTGATTTCCAACATTATAAAACAGAAGCAGCTTGCCGGGAAGTGGGTAAAATAGCCGTAGAAGGCAAAGAATATGTCACCCAAGACGGTGATATTATGCACTTCCGGTTTAATGTATAAGCTTGACTTCTTATTGATTCAAAAATAGCAAGTTGCAGGTCTCAAGCTGGTTCTCTGCTAGATAAATCATTAAGACTTACGCAACCTACTCTACGCCAAGCCCTGAAGGGGCGTAATCCATTAGCACAGGGTAAAGCCCTGTGTATGTTGCGTAAGTCCTAATCATAAAAAAAGGCTGACAGAAATTTCTGTCAGCCTTTTTTTATGATTTATCTGATTGCTGCTCTTAACTCTTAACTGTTTTCCCGAAAGTCTATCCGGTCAATCAGGTATTTGCCGCCAAACTGCTTGATCACAATGTATACTAAGTAGGACTTACCATTAGACTGATAGGTACCTGTACTATATTTGGAACCTTCAGGCGAGGCACCTTGGTGTACATACATAAAATCTTTAGCTGGATTTTTCTGGAAAAACGTACGCAAAATCAATTCTGCCTGCGTATGGTTTACTTTATCCATCTCCACATTCTCTGACTCAATAATTAATTCAATGGTATTATTAAAATATTTGCTCAGATCTTTGGCATTGCCTGATTTCAAAGCCACCTTTGCTCCATTAAAAATATCGTCTTGCGTCTGCGGAGCCGCATGACTCATGCAAAGAAACCCTAACAGGACTGCTCCCAGAAATAACTTTATTTTTTTGCTCATAACCGTTGAAAATTTTTATGATAAAGAAGGTGCGAAAACTATGCCAAAAGTATAGAAAGATTGAAATAATGCATTGATATTTTCTGCAAAGAAAATAATTGATACAGTATAGACCTTTCTGTCATTCTTTTATACAAATTTACTCGTTTTTTACAGGAAACCATAACTCTCTTACAATCAGACGCACGGCTTATGTTATCCTACCGATAGTTGCGAATATAGGTAAGGGTAAAGACAGGAGTAAAAACATGGCATCTGAAAAAATCAGCCACATCTTGTACCACTTTCTGATATTTTATTACCAATTTTAAAGTTTTGTAACCGACAGGCTTTATTTTAGTGACTTATTTCTTTTGCCTTTGTGTTTCTAGCATAAACCTATTTCCCAATACTTTACAATTTTACTATTCTTTCATTCATGAACAAAAAAGTTATTTTACTTATTCTTGATGGCTGGGGAATTGCTCCTGACCCCAAGGTATCCGCTATTGATCAGGCTAACACTCCTTTTATAGATAGTTTGTATGCCAAATATCCTCATAGTCAGTTAAGTACTTCTGGTCTGGATGTAGGTTTACCTGCCGGACAGATGGGCAACAGTGAAGTAGGTCATATGAATATTGGTGCAGGCCGTGTGGTGTATCAAGATCTGGTGAAAGTAAACAAAGCTGTAGAAGAACATACCTTGGACAATGAGCCTGTACTGGTAGATGCCCTGAATTATGCCAAACAAAACAATAAAAACGTTCATTTTATAGGTCTGGTTTCTGATGGAGGCGTACATTCTCACTTAGACCATCTCAAAGGATTGTGTAGCATTGCACACCAGAAAGGTCTGACAAATGTATTTATCCATGCCTTTACCGATGGCCGGGATACTGACCCGAAAGGCGGCTTGGGCTATCTGACTGACCTGCAAAGCCATTTGTCACAAACTACAGGCAAAATTGCCTCCGTAACCGGACGCTACTACGCCATGGATCGTGACAAACGGTGGGGGCGTGTCAAGCAGGCGTATTATGCTATGGTACATGGCGTAGGTACCAACGTACAAGATGCCCTTGAAGGATTGAAGAAATCATACGAAGCAGGTGTGACCGATGAGTTTGTCCGTCCGCTTATCGTGACAGACAAAGATGAAAAACCCGTAGCCGTGATCCAGGAAGGTGATGTGGTGCTGTGCTTTAATTTCCGTACAGACCGTGGCCGGGAAATCACTGAAGTACTTACCCAACAGGATTTTACTGATTATCAGATGAAGAAGATGGATCTGTACTACGTCACGATGACCAACTATGACGATACATTCCAGAACGTAAAAGTAATCTTCGACAAAGATAACCTAAACAATACCCTAGGAGAAGTGTTGTCTAAAGCTGGTAAAAAACAGATCCGGATTGCTGAAACTGAAAAATATCCACACGTAACCTTTTTCTTTTCAGGAGGCCGTGAACAGCCCTTTGAAGGCGAAAGCCGCCTGATGTGTGCCTCGCCTAAAGTGGCAACCTACGATCTGATGCCAGAAATGAGTGCCTTTGACATTCGGGATGCCATTATACCTGAACTCAAAAAGAAGGAAGCCGATTTTATCTGCCTCAACTTTGCCAATGCCGATATGGTAGGCCATACAGGCATTTTTGAAGCAGCCGTCAAAGCCTGTGAAGCAGTAGATGCCTGTGCCAAAGATGTAGTAACAGCAGCTCTGGACAATGGCTATACGGCTCTTGTCATTGCAGACCATGGTAACTCAGACTGCCTGATTAACCCAGACGGTTCGCCAAACACAGCCCACACAACCAATCCTGTTCCTTTTATTCTGGTAGACAACGAGTATAAGGGACCACTTAAATCTGGTAGACTGGGAGATCTGGCTCCTACCATTCTGAAACTGATAGGCGTAGCCAAACCTGAAGAAATGACTGGGGCAGACCTAGTCGGCTAAACTTTTGCTCATCTCTCTGTGTTCACTTACCATACCTGTGTATGCATACAGGTATGGTAAGCTATCGTTAGTAGTTATATGAAAAAATTATTCATTATTCTTGTGGGTGTCGTGCTGGCAGGTTGTGAAACCAATACTCCGCAGACTGGAGCAGTCAATACCGCATTTGTTCCCATAGCAAAGCTACTTGACCAACAAATTGCGTTATTGGAGCAGACCAACCCATCTATCACTAAATCTATTGTCGCCAACGAAAAGAAGGAAAGCCGTGTAGTACAAATGCAGGATTGGAGCAAAGAACTAGAAATTTTTCGGGCTCTGGATATTAGTAAGCCTGGTTTACAAGGCATGTTCACCATCGAATCTCCTTCACCAGATGTACGGATGTATACCCGTAAACCGGGTGAAAAAGCTGTGGTTGAATGGCTGAAAGTACAGCTCAATGAAAATGGCCAGCCCATAGCCTTTGATGGAAGCATTCGGCAGAAGAATTATCTGTACCAATCAGAAAAACACTTACGTATGCAGCTAAAACCCAACACCGAGGGTAAACTTCAGTTAGCCACCTATCAGATTGATAATCAAAAGAAGATGTTGTTTTCAAATCCTGAACACTTTACTATAGAAGCCACTGTTCAGTAATCCAACTCAGCGTAGGTAGCTTTCTGTAACTTCAATGCTACCTATAATGTGGTCATTAAATTCGTCCAGTTCTTCGGCTGGAATCCAAAGTTCGTCACAGCCTTTAGCTCCTACGGTTTGTACAGGAAATTTTTTAAGATACGTTGCGTCTACTTCAAACTTTGTTACGTAGCTACTTCCATACGCTGGCAAGTTCCACTCAACGGTAATCTTGCGGGCATAGTCTGCATTGAGTACCGGATAAAAAATTGGCTACTCTGGTAACCGACGTGGAAATGCCGTCCAACCTGACTTTTCAATCAAATCCAGTTCTTTCTGGCTTACCGGACGATACAACGTAATGGTTTGCATGTTTTTCAGATTTTCATTATTTGGCACAAGTTAAAGCCTGCCTTGCGGCAGGCTTGGGTTAGTTACAAGTCTATCAGAATCTGGTTTCTCAGAATATCTTCTATGGTTTCGTGCTGGCGGATAAGTTTAGCTTCGCCATTGTATACCAATACTTCAGCAGGTCGGAAACGAGAATTGTACTGGCTACTCATCGTAAAGCCATAGGCACCTGCATTCCGAATGGCCAGAATATCGTTTTCCCGTGTTTCAGGTAATGTACGGTTAGAACCTAAGGTATCTGTTTCACAAATATATCCTACTACATCGTAGACCTCAGGCGTACCGTCTGGGTTAGACACATTGACAATCTCATGATAGGCATCATACATCATGGGTCGGATCAGGTGATTGAGTCCTGAATTAACCTGCAAAAAGGTAACGTTAGGTGTACGTTTTACCTGATTGACACCCACAAACAAGATTCCACTCTCACTGACCAAGTATTTGCCAGGTTCAAACCACATTTCTAGTTGTCTGCCATACTGCTGGCAAAACTCCTTAAACGCCATCGAAAGTTTTTGCCCTAGTTCTGGCATTGGGGTTGTTTTATCTCCTTTTTTGTAGGCCACTTTAAATCCACCACCAAAGTCTATAAACTGCAAATCTGGAAAGTTTCTGGCAGCATTAAAAAGGACATTGGCTCCTTCTATAAAAGACTGAGGATCTAAAATATCTGAACCCGTATGAATATGCAATCCATTGATAATCAGTCCATATTTTTTCACTAATTCCTGTACATCGGGTAACTGAGCCAATGGTACACCAAACTTGGAGTGTTCATGTCCTACCTGAATTTTGGCATTTCCCCCAGCCAGAATACCAGGTTTGAGGCGAATGCAACACGGAACGGTACTCCCATACGTTTGTCCGAACCATTCCAGTGTAGGCAGGTTGTCTACGTTAATAGCTGTTCCTAAGGTTACAGCCTCCTGAATTTCAGCAAAATCTACGCCATTAGAAGTAAAAGTGATAGCTTCCGGAGCAAAACCAGCCAGCAATGCCTGACGGATTTCGGGTACAGACACGGCATCTATGCCAATGCCCTGCTTTTGCATCAGCTTGAGTACGGAAATATTGGTTAATGCCTTACAGGCAAATTTAATCCGAAGAGGAACCGTAGAAAAGGCATTTTTCAGATTATTAATTTGCCGAATAATCACATCTGCATCATATACGTACAGAGGTGTACCAAACTGACGACAGATATCTGTCACTGAAATGCCCTGAATTTTGTAGGATTGATCTATATGCTGCATACATTCATCTAAATGAGGGGGCAAAATTAGGAAGAATACAGACAGCAGAAAAACTATTTGTAGATAAAAGAACGTCTGCCTAAGAAAAACTGTGTCATACAGGATTTCTTAGGCAGACGTTTACTTCACACAATCTCATCAATGAATGAACCTATTTTCGAAAATATTTTTTTGTCATTCGAGCATCTTTGTCCACTTCTCTGAACTCTGATTGGACTTAAGAACCGTATCAATAAACAGCATCCCCCGCAGCCCATCTTCCAGACTCGGAAAATCGGTCATTATTTCGTCGGGGGTTTCGCCTTTCATTCGGCTGCGTACAGTTCTGGCAAAGTTACGGTATAGGTTAGCAAAAGCTTCGATGTAGCCTTCTGGATGCCCAGCAGGCAGACGTGTACTACGCTGCGAAGCTTCTGAAATGTCGCCTCCAGAACCTGTCCGCAAAATCTGTTTGGGCTGTCCAGCAACCGTATATAGAAGAGAGTTAGGTTCCATCTGGTGCCACCATAGTCCGGCATGTTCGCCATAAACCCGGATATTGAGGTTATTTTCTTCACCTACTGAAATCTGGCTGGCATGCAAAACGCCTTTGGCTCCGTTTTCGAAACGAAGAAGCATCTGGGCATCATCGTCCAATTTGCGGCCTTCAACAAAAGTACTTAGGTCGGCACAGATTTCGGTGATTTTCAGTCCGGTTATGTATTCAGCCAAGTTAGCGGCGTGGGTTCCAATGTCTCCAATACAACCTGCCGCACCCGAACGAGCCGGGTCGGTACGCCATTCGGCTTGTTTTTGTCCACTGGCTTCCAACAATGTACTAAGCCATCCTTGCGGATATTCTACGAGTACCTTGCGGATCTTGCCTAGTTTGCCGGTCTTGACCATGTCACGGGCCTGCTTCACCATCGGGTAGCCCGTATAGTTGTGGGTGAGGCAAAATACCAGATTGGTTTTTTCAGCTACAGCCTTCAGTTGACGGGCTTCGTCCAGATTGAGGGTCAGGGGTTTGTCAAGCACCACATGGAATCCATTTTCTAAGGCCAGTTTGGCTGGGGCAAAGTGTACATGATTGGGTGTGACGATGGCAACAAAATCCATGCGTTCTCCTTCCGGTAATTTTTTCTCTTCCAGAATCATGGTTCGATAGTCTGGATAGATGCGGCTGGCTGGCAGATAAAGCATCTCACCTGATTGCCGGGAACGTTCGGGGTCACTACTAAAGGCTCCACATACCAGCTCAATTTCGTTATCAATTGCAGCAGCCATCCGATGTACCGCTCCAATAAAAGCCCCTACGCCACCGCCAACCATACCCATGCGTAATTTTCGGTTTATCATTGTATCTATTTGGTTGTAAACGAAGAAATAAAAAAAAATATCTGCCAGAACAGGCATTTTGGCGGTTCAATATGCAGTTTTTTCACAAATTTTATACAAGGTATCTATAAAAAATATCTTCCTGACTTCTACAAAATAGAGGCATACTCAGAAAAACCATACATGATGAAAATACACCTAGCATTCTACTTCATTCACAGGCGAAGCCATTTTTTAGGTAGAGCCAGAGAAAATGGTATAAAAACCTACATGTGCCATCTCCTACACACAAAATAAAGTTGACTGAAAATCAACCAATTACAAATAAATCATTATTTTTACTCGTAGTTGGTCAAAAATAAATAGAACAAATCGAATATTTTCTTAAATAAAAGAAGTATATTTTTCGCATCTGTAACCTTACTTTCTTTATGCTAGTTATGACCCAAAAATTTACCCACAAGACGCCATGGCTGCTACTGGTCATGTTCTTATCTATATTCACTGCTCAGGCTCAGTCTGTAACTGTATCTGGTACTGTCACAGATGCCACTACCAAAGAACCATTGGCAGGTATAAGTGTATCTGTCAAGAATACAATAGCCGGAACAATCACCGATACGAAAGGAGCTTTCTCACTCAGCACATCTACAGCAACACCTTTTAAGCTGGTATTCTCGTCTGTGGGATATACCACACAAGAAATAGAGGTCACAGGTGCACAATCAAATATTACCATAGCCTTAGAAGAACAGGTGATTATGGGCCAGGAAGTAGTTGTTTCGGCTTCTAGGATAGAAGAAAGCATTCTGAAGTCGCCGGTTTCAGTGGAAAAAATGGATATACGAGACATACGTTCAACAGGAGCCCCCAGCTTTTATGATGCCCTTCGAAACCTGAAAGGTGTAGAAACCAGCACCCAAAGTCTTACATTTACTTCAGTAAACACGCGTGGTTTTACAGGAAATGGCAATGTACGGCTGGTACAAATGGTTGATGGAATGGACAACCAAGCTCCTGGACTCAACTTTGCAGTAGGAAATATTGTTGGTATTTCTGAACTGGATCTGGAAAGTGTGGAATTACTACCAGGTGCTGCATCTGCATTGTATGGGCCAAATGCTGTGAATGGCTTATTATTAATGAATAGTAAAAATCCGTTTACCTACCAGGGGTTGAGTGCCTATAGCAAGGTAGGGATCATGAATGCCAGCAACCGTACCACCCAGACAACGCCATTCTATGATGTTTCGATACGGTATGCCAAAGCCTTTAACAATAAACTTGCCTTTAAGATCAATGCCAGCTACCTCACCGCTGAAGACTGGCAAGCCAACGACACCCGCGACCATAGCTTTTCAGGTCTAACGGATGGAGACAAAAACGGCTTTAACCGAACATTGGCCCAAAATCCTAATTACAATGGGGTTAATATCTATGGAGATGAAAACCCGACGAGTGTGAGCTTATATAGTAATTTATTCGGCAATGGGATTCCTGGTGACGGAAGCAATGGAACATCTAAAATCCTTGGAGCCATTGCTACGCAAGATATAAGTCCGCAACCTGGAGTGCAAACCCTACCAGGATTAACAGGTTTAAGTCCTACAGAACTCTTTAATCAGATGATTCCGAAAGCACTTGTGGCACGTACAGGGTATGCAGAAAACGACTTAGTAGACTATAGAACCACCAGTCTTAAATTAAATGGCTCGTTACACTATCGGTTCTCCGATAAAATAGAAGGTGTACTCCAGGCCAACTGGGGTACTGGTAATTCTGTTTATACCTCTTCCGATCGTTATTCTCTGAGAAATTTTAGCCTAGGCCAATACAAAGCAGAAGTCAAAGGCTCTAACTTCTTTGCCAGAGTATACACTACACAGGAACGGTCAGGAGATACCTATGCAGCTGGATTAGTAGCAAGCAATCTCAATGATTCTAAGCCGCAGCAAAATGCAATTTGGTATCCACAGTATTTTGGTCAGTTTGGTTTAGGGGCAGTCCAAACCTATGCAGGAGCTTATCAAAGTGCACTGGATGACGATCAGACCAATGCACAGGCCATAGCAGCCGCACAAGCAGCCGTCCAAAATGCATGGTCTACTTTACATGCTACCTCTCGCAGTTTAGCCGATCAAAATCGTTTACAGCCTGGCACTGCTGAATTTGACGCAAAAGCCGACTCTCTAAAAAATACACCTATCCCCAATGGAGGCAAGTTTCTGGATAAAACAAATATGTATCATGCAGAAGCCATGTACAACCTTAAAAATATCATTGATCCGAAAACAGTAGAAATACTGGTTGGAGGCAATTACCGGATTTATGATCTAAACTCTGGAGGTACTTTATTTTTGAAAGATGCCAGTGGCAACGAATACACCATCAATGAATATGGTGGTTATGTACAGGCAACCAAAGCGTTCGCTGACAAATTAAAAATTACTGGTTCTGTCCGCTACGATAAAAACGAAAACTTCAAAGGCCAGTGGAGTCCCCGTTTGTCTGCGGTCTATACCTTGAAAGATGTACACAACATTCGGGCAAGTTACCAAACAGGATTCCGGATTCCGACTACTCAGAATCAGTTTATTAACCTAAACACACCAGTGTCTTTGCTACTAGGAGGCTTGCCTATCCTGTGGGATTATTACAAACTGCGTGAAAACAATACAGTTATGCTGGAATCGTATCAGAAAAATCCTACAGACTCTACCAAATGGGTAAAATATGCTTTTCCAACCTTTAATCCCGAACGTGTACTGACATTTGAAATAGGCTATAAAGGACTGATTGCTAGCAAACTATTAATAGATGCCTATTACTACAATTCGACACTAAAAAATTACTTAGGACGGGCTCTGTTAATAAGTCCTGGCAATAGTACCAATGGCCTACGTGCAAATCAAGCCATCTCCATGTCCAGCAATTATGACAAGGATATCAAATACCAAGGGTTTGGGTTAGGTCTGGAATACCAGTTGCCTAAAGGCTATACCATAGGTGGAAACATCTCAAACAATACACTCAGTGCTGGCGGTGTAGGACTATTTGACAGCAAAAAAAATCTAAATGTGCTGGATGATGGGTTTCAAGTTGGTTTCAATACACCTAGATATCGGTACAATCTTTCGACAGGTAAACGTATCTCAGCTAGTTCCAACTGGGGCTTTAGTGTGAATTACCGCTATCAACAGGCATTCTACTGGCAGGAGTTGATTCTACCTACAGCAGCTCAGCTTCCGCAAAATAATCCAGAAGTATTGATTCCAGCCTTTGGCACAGTAGATGCACAGGTAAGTCTGAAAATTCCTGCCATCAAATCCATTGCCAAAATTGGAGGCAGCAATATCTTAAACAACGGCTATCGTACAGGGTGGGGAAATCCTATTATAGGAGCCATGTACTATCTGTCGTTGACCTTTGACGAGTTCCTGAACTAACCAACTGAGCAGCAGACCAAAATCAGTCACTAACTGACAAACAAAAAGGCATCTTTCACAAGATGCCTTTTTGTTTACATAGAATGTTTGGTTATTTATTAGTCGTGTGGCAGATCCTCTAATCAACATCAAACTACCCTTAACTAGCAACCATTTGGCAACTACCCATTTAGCCACTAATTTTTCACAATAATTACCACAGGTCCTTTGGTTTGCTTTTTGACACTGCTACTGCTGGGCGAGTTCATGGCTGTTTTGAGGCTTTCACTCAACTCACGGGTATGGATAGCAATCTGTTCCCGAATATCTTTCCAGACCATATTATGCCACATTTTATCTCCATTTACATAGTAGGGATATTTGGCATCTTGCGTAATAGTACCCAGAGAGGCCCGAGCCTGATGAACAAAATCTGTAATCTCATACGTATATGTTCCATCTGACTCGTTTATTTTCAGGTAGATGGTGTAGTAAATGGTTCCTTTGGAATAATCATTTCCGGAAGCTACTTTGCTTACATACTGAAACGAACTTACGCCTTTGAAAATCCCTTTCTCACTCCGCAACTGAGATTCTTTGGCCGTAGGAGTAGCCTTGGTATAGCTGTCAAACCAGCTCCAGGCATTGGTTACTGCGGCGTTTGGTGTGAGACGAGAATGGTAGGGTATACGCTCAGTATAATTTAGTTTAGGTAATTGAGCCCATACAGTTAGCATACCTGCCAGACAGACGATGACAAAAGATAGGAGGAATTTCTTCATATTAAGAAAAGAAATAATTGAATTCGTTGAAAATAAAACGCTTACCTCTCCATTGGCCAATAGCCTGAGTAGACCATTCATGGGTGAATGCGACCAGTTTAAATAGATGTATGTTGAAAAAACATATTATCTATTTCTCTCTTAAAAACCATGACAAAAATACATTTTTTCTTCTAAAGATATATTTTTAAAAGTATTCGTTTAATGATTTATATGAATTCAATAGGTATTACCTTTTTTTATTTACTCTCAGCACGGTATTTAATTTTCATTAAAGCAACACTTATATACTGAAAAAGCCTTTTATAAGAATTTACTACAGACAGATTCTATTTTTGACATGTAGCCATAACAGGCATATCTGCGTAATCCAATGGGTGTGTATAGTGGTCTGTTTTTTTAACACAGTCTCTGAAAGAACCTATCCAAGATTTGTTCTTGTTGTTTGTGGAGGCGATACTCTAATAACTCACAATCCAGTCTCTCTAGTATACACCAACCTAAGTCTTTTCTACATACGTTTGAATAGTTGAAAAAGTTACAAGTTTTAATAGAATATAATAATCTGACAGTCAAGCACTACTGACAACCTATAGTCTATCTCTCACACTTTTCACCTAAGTACTGTTACTAACTCGGAAGTAGCCACGGCATGGGTTATAACTCCGGCCTGGAGTAATTTTTCCATTACATCTTCCAGCATTTTTGGGTCTATCTGATTTGTGGTAGCCCATTCAGTTTCCCTAAGCCAGGGTTCTACGTCTGTCAGTTGTAGTCCATACCGCTGGGCAATCGTAACAGCCAGTTCTGGACGACTTTTCACTGAACGGCAAAAATGGTTCATTGCGTCACACATAGCCTGCAAAACCTGTGGGTATTTTTCAATGATTTCATTGCGAGCCACCAGCACAAAACCTGGCCATGGCGTAGGGCATACTCCGACCCGTCGCAGCTCTCCACTGCTTACATAGGGTTGTGTCATTACCTTTTCCCACATAAACACATCAGCCTGCCCGTTACGTAAGCCTTCTCTCATGCCATCTAAGTTATTCAACACCACGAAAGATAGATTATTCACATCCCAACCTTGCTCAATGGCATGTACATACGCCATTAGGTGTGATCCAGATCCCATACGACTCACCGCATACCGGGCTGTACGTAAATCATTTATGTCCTGAAAACGAGACGACTGCGACACAAACAAACCCCAGTTGAGGGGAGTCTGCACATGTATTTTGAGTATTTTGGACGAATTTCCCTGAATCATGTCTGCCACAATGCCTTCGGTCAGGATCGTAGCCATATCCAGTTTTCCTGCCCGCAAAGCTTTGTTCATAGCTCCTGTACCTCCCGGATAGTCTGTCCACTCTACGGATACATCTTCTCCTATACCTATGTCTGAAAAAAGACCTTCTTCAATAGCCAATCGCCACGGAAGATTAAAATGCTCTGGCACACCACCCATTCGTAATTGAATCATAAAACAACTGTCAGAAAAAAGGGTTAATAATTACCCACAAGAAAAAGATACTTTGCCAATGACACAAAACTTTCTTTACTTTTATCGCAGAAATGGGGCAGAGTGATAAGTTGTCGAAAGCAGCCTTTTGCAAATTCCAGAAAAACCTGTTAATCTTGACCTATAGTCTATTTTATTAATAAATATTCCCATTGCCACGCCGAATAATTGTATTTTTCCATGCACAAACAAACCATCAGTCTCGCAGATACTCAGCAGTTTTCTTCTTTTTTTCTGGATTATCTGGCAGAGAAGGAATCTCTACGTCTCTTTTACAACCATTTTCCTACCTTGGAGAATCTTGAAAAAAGTAGTAAAGAACGGGTATTTGATTCCAACAAACGCGAAATTCTCCGGGATGTTTTGCAAGAACAATATGCCTCTTATCCCACAGGTCTGGCCAAGCATCAGATAGACAGTCTGTTACAACCCAATACATTTACTGTTACCACTGGGCATCAACTCAATATTTTCAGTGGCCCATTGTATGTGATTTACAAGATGGTCACCACTATCCGGCTGGCCCAGCAGCTGAAAGAAAAATATCCTCACTGCCACTTTGTGCCTGTTTACTGGATGGCAACGGAAGACCATGACTTTGAGGAAATCAATCATTTTCATTTGTTTAACAAAAAATATATTTGGCAAACTGACCAGACTGGAGCCGTCGGAAGGCTTCATCCAGAGGGAATACAAGCCATATTTGCACAGATTTCCGACAAACTTCCGATTTTTGAAAAAGCTTACCTAGAACATGCCACGCTGGCAGATGCTACCCGTTACTGGGCACATGCGTTATTTGAAAATCAAGGTTTGATCTGTCTGGATGCAGATCATCCACGGCTTAAAAAACAGTTTATCTCGGTTATCAAAGCAGATATTTTTGACCATACCACACAAACCATCGTTAGCCAAACATCTGAGAAGCTAGGCAAAGCAGGATATAAAACACAGGTCAATGCCCGTGAAATCAACTTCTTTTACCTAGATGGCAACTTACGTGAACGAGTCACAGAAAATCCACAAGGCGGCTATCAGGTTCTGAATACTTCTCTTTCTTTTACCAAAGAAGCCTTGGAACAGGAAATAGAAACACATCCAGAAAAGTTTAGCCCAAATGTACTCCTACGCCCTGTATATCAGGAAACAATCTTACCCAATCTGGCCTACATCGGTGGCCCAGCAGAAGTGGTCTATTGGCTACAGCTCAAAGAGTTGTTTGAGGCATTGCATACACCCTTTCCAGTAGTTATGCCCCGTAATTTTGCCCTATTGATTAACCATAATACGCAAAAAAGACTGGAAAAGACAGGCTTACGCCCAGAAGAACTATTTGTAGATGAAGCGGCTCTCAAACGGGCTTACATTGAAAAGAACGTGGCTGATCCGGTTTCGTTGGAAGCAGAAAAAAAAGTCATGGAACAGGCCTTCGAAACCATGCTGCAAAAAGCCCTGATACTGGATAAATCGTTGGAAGGATTTGTAGGGGCAGAACGAAAAAAAGTACAAATTTCTTTGGAAACCGTTGAGAAAAGACTCAAAAAAGCCGAAGAACAAAAGCAGGAAACGGGCATCCAACAGTTACTTACGTTGAGGAGTCGGCTGTTTCCGGAAGGTGGTTTGCAGGAAAGGTCTGACAATTTTCTAAATTTTTATCTCAACAATCCACAACTCATTGAACAGTTACTGGCAGGTTTCGACCCGCTTGATTTTCGGTTTTACATGTTTACAGAAAGCTAAATATTCAGACAAACCAGAAGAAAGCCTCTGCGCAGAAGCCTTTTGTTGTATATCTGTTTGCCACAATCATCTATGAAAAATAGCTATGTATCTACACAAGACCCCGTTCTGGTTACGACTGTTGTACCCAACTTTTACTTGGAGAAAGCCGGCAGGTGAGAAGAAAATTTACCTAACCTTTGACGATGGTCCCATTCCAGAACTAACCGAATGGATACTAAACACCTTGGCCACCTATCAGGCTCAGGCCACGTTCTTTTGCGTAGGTGACAACATCCGCAAGCATCCAGAGATTTTTGAACGTATACAAACAGAAGGTCATTCCATTGGCAATCATACATTTCACCACTTGAACGGCTGGAAAACTCCTCGACAAAATTACATCTCAGACGTAACGATGTGTCAGGCGTATTTAAACAAACCACCTCAGTTGTTTCGCCCACCATACGGCAAGGTCACTCGTAGTCAGGCCCACAAGCTACAGGAGTCTGGTTATCAGATTATCATGTGGGATGTGCTGACAGCCGATTTTGATGCCAGCCTTTCACCAGAAAAATGCCTACAGAACTCCTTGGCGGCTACAACAGATGGTAGTCTGGTGGTATTTCATGACAACCGCAAAGCCTCCTCAAACCTTACCTATGTGCTTCCAAAATATCTCAGGTTTTTTCATGAAAAAGGTTTTACCTTTGCACCACTTTAGTACACCCAGACAGTAGGAGTTACTGGAAAACAGGTGTAACATAACTATACATGAAAAAATATATCCTAACAAACCTTATTGTTTTTCTTTCTACATCGTTTTTGTTTGCACAGCTTGCTCCTATTTCGATACCTATTGGCAAGAAAAAAATCAATACTATTACTTGTCCAGTAGATAGTGGGAAGTTTTTTATGGTACATATGCACGAAGAAGCCATCGGAGGCTCCACAACCAATGGAGTGAGAGAGTTTGTACAAATAGATTTATATACTGCTGATCTAAACCGGTTGCAGGGTAGCCAATATATATTCAGTAGTTCTCTTTCATTTATAGGTTGTACTCAAAACCGTACAGGCTATGCATTGTTATTCAAATCAGACCTTAACTTAGTTCTCTTTATAAAGAATTTTTCTGGCAAGGACATAAAAGAACTATCTTTTCCTGCACTCCACAAAGCCTCTCTTTTAGCAGATAATAAGATCTTCACACAGCCAAGTGATAGTTCATTTTATGTATTCTACCCCAATAAACGTAAATCCAGAAGAATACAAAAGATATCCTCTCAAGGTAATCTCTTATGGCAAAAAGAATTTATCACATCTAAATATGCCAATTTATCTTCTACCATCATTCTAAAAGGAGATAAACTTATATTCGACTACTTGCCCGCTAAGAGTGCAACCATACGTAATCGAATGTATATCAGTACTTCCAATGGCAATACTATTACAGATGCTGCCTATGTAGACCCTTTTGATAAACAGAAGAAAACGCAAATTACAACAGCTTTTACCAAAGGAGACACTATTTATACAACAGGTGTATACTTTCACAAACACTCCAGAGGTCATGACCACGATGGAATATTTATACAAGCAACTACGGTTACAGGCACAAAAATCGTTGAAAATTATTATCCTGTAGATCAGCTTGCTTCTATCTTTTCTCAGGAGCAACTACAAGGAAAGCCAGAAAAATTTATTCCCAGATACCTTATTAATACGGGTACGAAGTTTATTATTGCAGGTGAAACCTTAGACAAAGTAGCATCTGGAGCATTTGCAGCAGGCGTGGCTTCTGGTATTGCCTTGGGAATGCTAGGCATTCCAGCTTTTATTTCTCCACAGGTTACAGCCTTTAGAATACAGGATTTAGTCTTTGTGGAGACTAGCACAGAGGGTTCTTTGGAAAAAGCTACAAAAATAAAAAAATACCTATCAGGCAAAACGGTTCCCTACACAGGTGCCATGGAAACATGGGTGACAGGGGTCTTTGATGTAGATTCCTATATTCACGATACTCAAAAACACCAATACATTTTTCTACTCAAAGAAAATCCTATTGCTGAAAAAGATCAACCTCGCATAGGCTATGTAGTCATGGGAGAAAATGGAACTACATTTGAACTCAAAAGTCATCTCCTCAGTAAACTGATACAGGAAGAGAAAAAAATAAAAGCCATAGACTGGTTTCTGCTGTCTAACGGAGATGTTGTGCTAAAATACCAAACAAAAGACGACTTGCACATGAAAAAAGTAACTGCGGATGAATTTAACTGAGTCAGGAAAACGGCCAAACGTAAGTATTCTGATTGCCGCACGCAATGAAGAACATACCATCCTCCATTGCCTGCAGTCTATTGAGAACCTGACTTTTCCTAAAACCCACCTTGAAGTCTGGGTTGGTGATGATGACTCTACGGATAGAACGTATGCCGTTGTGGATGAATTTATCCGAAATAAACCGTATTTTCATTTGATCCGCATTACAGAAACCCTCGGGCATGCACGGGCCAAAGCCAACGTACTGGCTCACCTGACTCGCCAGGCAACCAGTAGCTATTTCTTTATGACCGATGCGGACATTGTACTACCACCGGGCTGGATAGAAACCATGCTGGATGCATGTCAGCTGGATGTGGGTGTGGTAACGGGCATTACGGCACCCAAGGCAACAAACGTGTGGGCTGCCTTACAGGCACTGGAGTGGATATATGCCATCCGTATCATCTGGCAATTGAGCCTGAAAAATATTCCTATTACATCTATTGGCAATAATATGCTCGTCACACGACAAGCCTATGAGGCTACTGGAGGTTATGAACAGATACCCTTTTCCATTACAGAAGATTTTGCTCTGTTTCGGGCTGTTATTCAGAACGGATACGGGTTTCGTCAGTTGTATACACCAGAAGTACTAGCCTCTACAGAACCCATGACCGATGGCATTCATTGGCTCAGACAACGTAAACGCTGGATGCATGGAGCCATGTCGTTGCCGCTGCACATACGTTTGGTACTGATTGCTCAGTTTTTCTTTAGTCTGTTTCTGGTAGGTCTGTTTTTTGTTCAGCCTGTAATTGCTGCTATCCTTTTTCTGGCCCTCGGCCTCTGGCAACTCATAGCTTTATGGCGGGGGCTGAGCATACTGAAACTTCCGCAACTTCGAAAATATACAGGGATTTTTATATTCTATTTTCACTTTTTCGTGTTGATTTCCATGATTTATTATTTGTTGCCAACAGCTACCCACTGGAAAGGACGCACCTACTAAGTCAGGCTTTAATAATTTGTAAACGAGAAAGTTAGCCAATGAGCAGCTCAAAAACTCTTTATTGGCTCATGTACACGTTCATTATGCAACAATCATTTTATTCCTTGTTGTATACAGTATTTTTACACTTTATTTTTATTTATTCTGATGCAATTTATTGATACACACGCCCATATCTACGACAAGCAGTTTACCAACGACCGACAAACCATGCTCGAACATACATTTGCGGCGGGTGTCAATCGGATTTACATGCCCAACGTAGACAGTGAAACCATTGACGGTATGCTGATGCTGGAAGCGGCCTATCCCACACATTGCTTTGCCACGATGGGCTTGCATCCGTGTAGTGTGGAAAAGAATTTTGAACAGGAACTGCAAATTGTCGAAAGTTGGCTTCAGAAACGTTCTTTTGCCGCCATTGGCGAAATCGGGCTGGACTACTACTGGTCTATGGAGTTTGTAGAACAACAGAAAAAAGCCTTACAGATACAGGTTCAATGGGCCAAACAATTTCAGTTGCCGATTATTATTCATTGCCGCAACTCCTTTCACGAAACCGTAGCCGTATTGAAAGAAGTTGGTATTGAAGGTGTGACAGGTATTTTTCACTGCTTTAGTGGCACACTCGAAGAAGCCCAGACGGCCATTGACTTGGGTTTTAAACTCGGTATTGGTGGGGTATGTACGTTCAAAAATGGAGGTTTGGACAAAGTATTGCCCTTTGTAGACCTGAAACACATTGTGCTGGAAACAGACAGTCCATACCTAGCACCAGTCCCACATCGGGGCAAACGCAATGAAACCAGCTATATTCCTCTTATTGCCCAACGTGTGGCTGACTTAATGCAAAAGCCTCTCAAGACTGTAGCCGAAGTTACCACACAGAATGCCTTGAGTCTGTTTCAATACTAGTCTTGTAGGATCGTTATCCCGTAGTATATGTAGGGGCGACTTATATTCGCCCACCCGTCCAGTACAAACACGCCAAACTTGGACAATAGTGTTGTACCTAATCTTTGGTATTTATGTATTTCGAGAGCACAATGAGCCGTTTTTAGATCATCCTACATACAAATAAATGAGTGTGCGACTTTTTTGTACCTTTGCTCGAAAAGTATCCTAACTTACGCACACATGAAACAAAACCAATCAAAAATCAACAAACAAAGCTGTCAAAGAATCATCCTTGCCCTCGTGCTAGGTCTTTTTTGCATGGCCGCAACTGCCCAACAGGTAGAAGATCTGTATATTCCATTAGAAATCCAGAAAGCCTATACCAAAGCAACGCGTAGCATGGATGGCAAACCAGGTGCCAACTATTGGCAAAACCGATCTGACTACCAGATTAAAGCCGAACTCGTACCCAATACACGTCAGATTAAGGGCGAAGAAACCATCACCTATCACAACCAAAGCAATGATACGCTTCGGGAAATCGTTATTCGGTTGTACCCAGATATATTCAAGAAAGGAAATGCCCGTGACGAGGATATAGATGTAGATGATGTAACAGATGGTGTCAGTATTAACCTCTTACAAATCAATGGGAATACGCTGTTTACTAAAGGCTCTATGTCAAGTGCTGCCAGAGTGATGCGTCGGACAACCACCAACATGATTGTACGGCTGCCTCAGGCTCTATATCCCAAAAGTTCCATCACTGTCACCATTCAATGGGATTACATAATTCCTGCCACAACACATATCCGTGAAGGCACCTATGGAGACAATACATTTATGGTTGCCTACTGGTATCCACAAATAGCTGTATATGATGATGTGCAAGGCTGGGACAGACTGGAATACGGTGGACAAACTGAATTTTACAATGATTTTTCCAATTTTGATGTCACCATTAAAGTACCTCAGAACTTTCTACTCTGGGCTACAGGCGTCTGGCAAAACCCTGCACAGATCCTGACCAAAACATTTCTGGATAAATACCAGCTCTCACAAAAATCAGCAGACATTACACATATCGTTACGCAAGAAGATCTCAGTAAAGGTTCTATCACGCAGGGAAAAGAAAATCTTACCTATCAGTTTAAAGCCGAAAATGTACCTGATTTCGTATTTGCCACTAGTAACCGCTACCTTTGGGATGCTACCAGTGCCTTGGCTGATCCAAAAACCAATCGTCGTACGGCTATTAGTGCAGTCTATGATCCCGCATCTAAAGATTTTTATGAAGTAGCTCGTTTTTCCAAGCAATCGGTAGAATATTTCTCTACCCAGATGCCAGGTGTTCCATATCCCTATCCAAACCTGACAATCTTTAATGGTTCAGGCGGCATGGAATTTCCGATGTTTGTCAACGATGGATCTTTTCCCATAGAAGAAGCTGCTGAGGTAGTCGCACACGAAATTGCTCATACCTATTTTCCTTTTTACATGGGAATCAACGAACGCAAATATGCCTGGATGGATGAAGGATGGGCACAATTTCTGCCCAATGAAATCCCTTTCCAGATTGGGGGCAAGGTTTTTTATCCGCAGCAAGACAATGCCATGTATTTTGCCAGTGCCAGTGGCCGTGAAATGGAAATGCCTCTGATGATTCCCAGCACCTTACTCGACAACTCGTTTTCCTATACTATGGCTGCATACATGCGTTCGTCTACCGCTTATGCTACCTTGGAAGATTTACTAGGAAAGGAAAAATTTAAACAAACGTTGCAGGAATACATGCGTCGCTGGAATGGAAAGCATCCGTTGCCCTATGATTTCTTTTTCAGCTTCAATGATGCGGCCAAAGAAGACCTGAGCTGGTTCTGGCTACCATGGTTTTTCGAGCCAGGCTATGCAGATCTAGGAGTAACAAAAGTAGAAAATGGAAAAACAGCCAAAATCACTATTACCCGCAACGGAAAATTACCATTACCGCTGGATTTGACTATTACCTTTACTGACGGCACTACAGAGACAATCCACGAAACAGCCCGTATCTGGAAAGGAGGAGCCAAAGACTTTGTCGTGACTAGGAAGTTTGCCAAACCCATACAAAAAGTACAGCTAGGCAGTGCTAAAGTACCTGACGTAAATAGAAGAAATAATATATATGAAGTAAAATAATGATGAAGTGATTGATTGTCAAATGGTTAAAAAAAAGAATACCATTTGACAATCAGCCATTGTTTTTTATAATTTTCCTGCTTCCAGTCTGGCTTTTCGGATGTCAGCATTCACTTGGTCACTTTCAACCAGCCCATCCCGCAAGCGTACAATTCGGTGTGCGTAGCGAGCAATATCTTCTTCGTGTGTAACCATAATAATCGTATTTCCCTTGCTGTGTAGATCTTCAAACAAATCCATGATTTCATAGGACGTCTTAGAATCTAGGTTTCCCGTTGGCTCGTCGGCGAGCAGAATACTGGGGGTATTTACCAACGCCCGTGCAATAGCCACCCGCTGCCGTTGCCCACCTGACAATTCATTGGGCTTATGCTTAGATCGGTCGCCTAGGCCAACGTTCCTCAGGGCATCTAAGGCCTTTTCAGTACGTTCGGCTTTCGTAAAGCCTGCATAAATCAGGGGCAGGGCTACATTTTCCAGCGAAGACAGACGTGGCAAAAGATTAAAAGTTTGAAAAACAAAGCCGATCTCTTTGTTACGGATTTCTGCCAGTTCATTTTCACTCATGTCACTGACATCTTTCCCATTCAGGGTATAGGTTCCATTGGTGGGGGTATCCAAACAACCAATAATGTTCATCAACGTGGATTTGCCGGAGCCGGATGGCCCCATGAAAGCCACATATTCACCCCGGTTTACAGAAATAGTGATAGATTTAAGGGCTTCGACCACTTCTTCACCCATGATATATCGTTTGGAAATGGCACGTGTGTCAATAACTTTTTTCATCCGGCAATGAATTAGATGGTTTGATGGTTCAAGGTTGTCTGTGCCTTTAAGAGAGAAAAGTCTAATGCCTCTCCAGCTGTATAGACGTTCCTGTTTTTCGTTTCTCTAAAAAACTTCAGTTTCACCTAAAAGTACTCAAACTACTTCCATTCTGCTAATTTTTTTTCGATCAATGCACGTTTTGCTTCGTATTGCGGTACAAAAGCCTGATAGTCGGCAGGTGCCAATGACTGCAGTTGTTCCATTCCATGGGCTGCATACTCTGTAAAAGACAAATTTAGGCACTGCATTATATAGGCTTTCTGTACAGTTACAGAGGTTGAGTTTAGTTGCAGCATGTGTGTCAACATTTCATAGGCTTTTTCTGGATTTTTCTGACGGTTATAGAAATCTACTATAGCTAACGTAAGCCTGTCATCAAACGGCTCTGTCTGCATAGCCCGTTGGTAGTTTTTTTCGGCTTCGGCCATTTTTCCAGTATGGGAATCTATTTCAGCTTGATAGAATGCCTGATACCGGGATGATGCACCTTTCAAGGCGGTTGCCAGTCCAGTCCAATCTTGTTTTTGCCACAGCACTTTTCGTTCCAGCTCCCGAATTGTTTTCTTGGCAATGGTATCTGTAATAGCCAATGCCTGTAATGCCCGAAGGTCACTTTCTGTTCCTGTTGTATTGCCATGAGTCAGATGACTTTCTGCCAGATACAACAACGCAGAGGCCCGATAGCTTATGTCTTGGATAGTAGACACCAACGGTACCAGATTGTCCTGTGGACTATAGTAGACCACAGCCACTTTTTCTGCATCTGTCAAACTATCTATACCGGGTTGTATCAGATAATGAGCTACTTTTGACATCGTTTGTGCAACGCCTCGTGCCTGAGGATAGGAACTTATGCGTAGGTTATCCCATAGCTGTGTTGCTTCGGGAAGTTTTCCTTGTCGGGTCAAAGCAAATGCATAGTTAATCTTATTCAGACTGTCACCTGCACTTACTGCTTTCTCAAACCGATAGGCGGCCAGTGTCGGAACATCCTGTTGCAAATACCACATGCCTAGCACCTCATTGTAATTGGCCGACACATAATCACTGTTTTGCTCTGCTTCTTTCAATACATCAAAGGCTTCTCTGGTGTGATGGGTATGATACAACTGGACAGCTTTGGCAAATTTTAGGTAATTATTAAAAGCAGGAAGATATGGTTTTTGTATGGTTTCATTGATGGCATGCAGAGCAGTTGTATCGGAATCTGTTTTATGATTCAGTACGTAGTTGTACAGATAAGCAAACGCAGCCCGTGTCAGCAATGTATCCTTGGCAGGCATATACGGATGGGTATCTTTTTTATTCAACAGATTGCAGATCGCCAGTCGGTTATTCTCCAAAGCAGGATACGCTGCGTGTGGGGTATTTGTGAGTATAGAGTCTAGTTGGGTTGGTGACAGTTTTTTGGCCAGCATCGCTAATAAATTGGTTTGTACCACCTCAGGCTTACGAGTACGAGGCATTGCTTGTACATATGAAAGATAAGCGGAGTCCAATACACTAGTACGGCTATACATCACAGCCAAATTATTCCATAATTCCCCACTTTCTGGAAATTTTCGGGTGCCTTCTTTTAGGGCAAATAAGGCATCAAAATACAAATCTTCCTGGGCATATAACTGGCTCAGGGCACCATAGGTATGAGGTGTAGGCTTATTGGCGATAGCTTCTCTGAGAAACGCCGCTGCTGCTTCCGCATTATTGTTGCGTCGGGCCAGAGATGCCAGGGCATAGTTTGATTTATGATTACGAGACTGAAACAGCAATCCTTTTTTGTAGTACGACTCGGCCAGTACATCATTGCCTTCCGCAAAATATAGGTCTCCCAGATAATTGTTGTATCCGGCTACACCCTGATCAAACGGAAACATGCTCACTTTCAACAACAGCATCAGCATGATGAGCCCTGTCAATGCAAAGGCTAATCCAAAGGGCATCAGACGGGGTTGAAACATGACTTTGTAGATAGCTAATCCCTGTGTCATTGGCCCCCGAAAATTGACAAATACATACAAATAAAAAGCCACACCCATAGCCAGGTGACTATAGGTAATGGTATCTTCGAAGGCATCCATCATCGGATCATTGCCCGTAGCAAACGCAAAACCAACCGTAGCCAACGATACCATAGCCCAGCCTGCATAAATAATGGAACTATAGGGATTAGAAACAACATCACTGACACGGCGATGGAAGCCCATCACACCCAATACCACAGACACTATCAATAGATAAAATGCATTGATATACAGCAAGTTCCACTCAATAAGCCCTGAGCCTTTCATGTATGAGATAACAAGATTTGCCAGGTAAAATCCCGTAATAACCGTAAAATGAAAAATACTGTTAGGACCTGTAGCTATGCCTGTGCGCGTTACCAGAATGAGTAGATGACTAGGAATTTCATGGGCATTGATTAAAATAAATACAATAGTCAGGAAAGCAAACCCACGTGTTCCATAGGAAAGCAGGCTCATCACAGGTTTAGGTGTTTGAGCAAAATAGATCCACATAAAAAGCAAAAGCCCCACTAACACTGCAAAAACAACCAGCCGCACATGGAAGGAAATGTCTGGTCGAAAGGCATGAAAATAGTAGCTAACCGGAATAAGAACCACCAGAGAGATACCAAATACTACTGCATTTACAAATCCCCAGATCTGTAATACTTCCAGTTGTAAGCCTGCCAGTACCCCAATACAAACCATCATACTACCTAAGTACCACCAACGGGGCAAGAATGTAACCCCACTTACCAACAGCACCATTCCCAAGGCTACACATACGCCATAGAAAGATACAGCCAAGGTATTGATCTGCATCACAGAAGCTTCAAACCACTCCACAAGAAGAAAACTCTGGGCCTGGGTTTTAAAATTAAAAATACCTTTGGTAAACGAATCTATGTCAAAAGAGATGTCCTGGGCTTCATTCTGGACTTGCCAGCGAATGACCGCATCGGCTCCTATAAAATATTGTACTAGATAGACAACCAATACAACACCCAGCAGCAACAAGATGCCCCAGTATAAACGGCGATCTGTAGGCCGCCATGATTTCCAAAAGAAAAGATCCTGATTCATATAAAAAAAGTAGCAACCGAAATCATCGCTAAATTATTGATAAGTAGATGATTAAACGGATATAGTCAGGCAAATATTGCACATACGCAGGGCTTACAAAAAGTAAATCCGCCAGCAATGAGGCGGATGTAAGTTTTTCCTGTAAAAAAGTTGACTGCTGCCTGAAATCTGTTTCTTATTCAATCACTTTAGGCACACAAAAATGAGCTCCATCATGTTTAGGTGCATTTTTCAGGGCATCTGCCAATTTCAGTGTTTCTGAAACTACATCAGGCCGCATCACATTTATCTCGGCGGTCATGTGTGTGAGGGGTTCTATGCCTGTTGTATCTACTTCATTCAGCTTTTCTACCCATGTCAGAATACGATTCAGGTCGTCCAGTATCTTGCTTTCGTCACTTTCTTTCAGTTCTAGACGAGACAGGTGGGCTATTTTGCGTAAAGTTGTGTGGTCTGCATTCATAACAAATAAGTAATAGAGACAGAATAAATACCGCATCAAAAATACTATTTTTTTATACAAATCAGCTGATTTATTACACAACTCATATTTTTACTACTCCTCTACCGTAGGCAAAGAATAGGTAGCAATCACCGGATGATGGTCTGAGAATGTGACATCCTTATAGGTATGATAGTTATGAATCTGCAAATCTGAGCCAGAATAAAACTGATTATCAATCCGTAAAAAGAAAAGTTTCTTCTTATTATAGGTAAAACCAAACCCATTTCCAGCATCTTCAAAGGCATTTTTTAGATGGCTTCGAATCCGCTGGTAAGCAAACCCATAGGGCATCTCATTAAAATCCCCACATACAATCACTGGATGCGGGCTCTTTCGAATGTAACGTTCCAGGGTAGTTATTTCGCGACTATGCTTGATAAAACCTTTTTTCAGCCGACGAAAGATGTCCAGAAAATCAGACTTTACCACCTCATAATCTTTGTCTATTTCCAGTTTTTCTTCCTTGATACTCATTGAAGAAAGGTGTACACTAAAAACCCGAATGGTATCTTTGGCTATTTTTATATCTGCATAAATACCTTTGTTCAGGGTATTTTTATCAAAAAACAAGTCTCCATGACCTACAATCGGAAACTTACTGAATATAGCTACTCCATGAAAACCTTTCCAGCTGTGAATTTCCTGGTAATCATCTGTAGTATAATACTGATACTTTCCATTCTTTAGCAACCGGGGCATGGAATGAAATACCTTAGAATCATCTCTATTGAAGAACTCCTGCAAACATTTGATATCAGCCTCATTCTCTGTTAACCAAGAAATATTTTCCTGGGGACGATTTTCTTCATTTTTATTAAAATATTCATACGTATTAAAATTCTGTGCATTATAGGTGAGTACCGTAAAACTGCCTTTGGCAGGAGGTTTCTGGTTTATGTGTAGCGTAAATGTACGTTTCAGCAAGGGAAACGCTAGTATCAGTACAAACACCGAAAATACGGTTCGCTTGGGAGAGACCCAAAGCCAGTAGAATAAAAATAACAGATGAAGAATCAGTACAATTGGAATAGACAGGGTCAAAAAGCCAGCCAGCCAGAATCTGGCGGGCGGAACATATACAGCCAGAAAAGCAATCAGGCTGTATACTGCCAAAAGAATATTAAAAAACAACAGGCTTTTCCTTCGACGTGACAATCCCGAAAATGCTCGCCTGAACTTATTAGATACTATACGAAAAAACACAATCTGCTGTGTTAAGGTGGTTGCAATCTGTTTACTATAAAACTACTTCTAGGTGTAAAAATACTCCTCCACCTAACAGTTTTTGATTCATATATGTTGTAAGTAAACTACAAGATAAATATTTATGCAAGTTAGCTGCAATAAATTATTCAACTTTATGTACGAATATATTCTTTTGGATACCATTTTTCTGCCAAGTCTGTCCCCCTCATCCCGTTTTAAAACCTTGAATAGAGCCTAGTGGGTTCTATTTCTTATCCTATAAAAACAACAAAAACCTGCATCAGAACAGATACAGGTTTCCTCACTATCTATGTATTGAGTGGTTTATTGCCGTGATGCCTGAATTGGATCTATAACAGTTACTTCCACCCGGCGGTTATAACTTCGTCCTTGTGACCGCGAATTATCAGCAATCGGACTTTCAAAATTGTATCCGGTAAAAGACAGTCGGCTATACGTAATTCCTTTGGATATCAGGTATTTAATTACAGCAACAGCCCGATGTTCTGACAATTGCTGGTTATGTGTTTTACTACCCACATTGTCTGTATGTCCTACGATCTGACACGATAAATTTTTGTTTTTGTACAGATAAGCCGCCAGAAGGTCTAACTGAGCTTTTGAACTATCTGGAATCAGATACGAGTCTGTATCAAAGTATACATTCGTGATCCGGAAAAGTTCAATGTCACGTGTTGTAGGTATGCTCTCTATCTCTGATTTATTACCTGCTACAACACCTGTACCTATCCGATCTACAAACGCAGTGGTATTGTCGTCAAAGCTATCTTTGGTAACAGTAGTAGCAACAGGCACTTTAGGGTCGTTTTCGCTGGAAAAAGAACCTGCTTCCAGAAATACCCCAGAATCCAGTGCATAATCTCCCACATCACCAATAGCCAGTTTCAAGTGGTATTTTTTGTGAGGTGTCACATAACACTCAGCCGTCAACACCTTAGTAAATCCATCATATTGGAAGTAGGTTACCAATTCCTGATTCAGGCGTTTCTTCTCACGTTCGTCAATCAGCACTGCATTTTCGTTGAGTGACGTTTTGTTGCTGGCAAAAATAGTGTTGGCTACTTTATGCAAGCTGGCTTTTGAACCACCCATTTCTGTATCTTTACCTGAATGAGTATCCGCAAAATAGTCGTTGTTCAGGTATATTTTGCGATACTTATTGTGGTTTACGTTATTAACAGCCACAGGTTCGTCTGTACCGGGAATCACAGCCAGATTCTTTTTAGGCAGATCAGCTCCTTCAATAAAAAAACCAAATACGTCGTTGAAACGAGAACCTACATATTCACGGTATTCTTCAGACCCAAACGAGTAGCGAAACGTAACTTTGTTGTGTACGGGAATGAAGTCAAATTCAACCACCATTACATCCATTGTACGGCTTCCACACAACCGATTCAGGTCACTGTCTCCTATATTTTTGCTTTTGAGTGTCTGAGAAGTGGTTACGATTCCGGAACGGCCAGGTACGTCATTGGGACCAATAGCATCGTGGACTTTTCCTGTAGACAGCAGCAGACCATTCCGCATGCCTAAGACATCTGAATTTACATGAAAATATCCGATTCCGGCCTTGCTGCCTTTCATCTGAATATTTCCTACCTGTACCCCTTTTCCCATTAGAACCTTACTAACCATATCTTCGATGGTATAGGTGGTATCTACTTTTAACTGAGCCTGGGCCGCAACTCCGCAGAGGATAAATAAGGCGGCTACGAATACTTTTCTGAAAACTTGCATGTTGTAAGTAAGATTGCGTGTAATTATGTATGAAAATCACGCGACATTTTATAGTTTTGATAGTCAGCTACTTACTTAGTTGCACTATTAAATATCATAAAAACTTAGTCGTTTACAAAGAAATTTTATGATTTTATTGACAACTTTAAGTATGTGATTCTTACATTAATTCCAGTTTTCTTACATAAGGTAAACGGTAAAACGTAAGAATTCTCTAAAAAGAAAATACATAGGTTGAAACCTTGGCTTAAATACCGTTTTCATACTATCTAATCTTGTATAGATTCTATTAAATTTGATTTCTAGCCTCTCCTTTTATGAAAAAAATCCGTGCGGCTGTTGTAGAAACAGGGTTTATAAGCTCTGCACATATAAAAGTGTTGCGGTATTTGTCAAATGTGGAAGTAACAGGTCTGGCTGACAATACAGCAGAAATAGTCTATGCAAAAGCATTGTTTTCCTACCTAGTTATTCAGTATGCCCCATCTGCACGCCTAATTTCTTACATGATTTGATGGAAAAAGCAGCTTTACTGACAGGCAAACATGTTATCTGTGAGCTACTGAAAGTTGAAAAAAAAGGCTTTCTGGATTATTCCAAATACCTTCTATGCCGCCATTAGTGAAGACTATCAACCATTTTTCCTACACTTGGGGATCACTCATGGGAACTAATTCTTCACGAGAAGATGGTGGAAAGCCAAAAAAATAAGCCAGGGTGCGGATAAAATATTCTACTCAATCATGATTGAAAATCAATTAGGCCTTACTATCAGTAGCTTATGTGTGTAATTATTCTTTTGTCTTCCCGCAGGGATCTTCGCACAC
>JACCDR010359376.1_pt1 | contig 36819 bp, 47 predicted proteins | sample 7446431 | NCBI WGS metagenome assembly JACCDR01 (sample SAMN15323443, study PRJNA562643) | freshwater metagenome | isolation source: river surface water | place: USA:Blue River Watershed | collected 2017-08-17 | reverse complement strand
CTGGAGCATCGGGTCGAGCACGTCCTGGTGCTGGACGGGCTTGAAGTTCTGGCCGCAGATGGCCAGCAGGCTGTCGTCGTCGGTCCGGTAGACACCGCGCCCGATGGTCGGGTCGATCTCCTTGCCGGTGTGGTCGAAGATCGGTTTCACGACCGCCGACCAGTTGGTCACAGGGCTGTCAAAGGGCATGTGTTGTCTCCTTCATGCTTTGGGGTCAGTCCCGAAGGGGACCCCGCGAGAGGATGCTCCACAATCTGAACGGGGAAAAGCACCGCCCCCGAAGGGACGGTGCGAGGGTCAGGCCGCTTCTACCGGTTCTTCCGGGTAGATGCCTTTCCATGTGCTGAGGGCGTTCGGCCCTTTGGCCTGCGACGGCACGTAGTTGTGCAGGACGTAGGCGTAGTCAAAGAGCAGCCGCTGGTTCTCGTCGTCGGCACAGGCCGCGGCTTCAAAGAGATCGCCACGGATGACGCCCTTCAGGAAGCTGCCCGGCACGATGCCGAACAGGACCCACCGGACGATGCCGCCATGCATGCGCGATGGCAGCTTCCAGAGGCCTTGGCCCCATTCGGGGCGGCCGGAAAGCTCGCCATAGGCGGCGGCTTCGACGCCGGTTTCGGCAAGGAGCCCATAGCGGGCGATGGCTTCTGCACGGGTCATCATGCGTCCACCTCCAGGGCCTCAACGTCTTTCATGTCGACCGCCAGGAACTCGGTCATGGTGCCGGTCCAGAGGGCCGAGCAGCCGTAGTAGACCGAGCCGTCCGAGTGTCGTTTGGCCTTGTCTTTCTGCCCCTTCACTTCGGAGGGGGACAGCCGGGCATGGGCCCACTGCTTGTCTTCGTGGTTGTTGAAGCCGCGCAGGATGATGACCTTGCGGTCATCGAGGTCGAAGATGTAGCCCCACTCGCAGAACAGGCTGTCCTTGATGAAGGCGGTGTCTTCGGTGGCGATGCCAGCGTCGAGCCGCTTCATGAGGCTTCCCTGCTGCTCGCGCAGTTGGGAATACCAGTCGTCTCCGGTGGAAACGTTGCTGTTCAGGAACTGGCTGTATTTCAGGGCCTGTTCCGGAGTGGGTTTCTTGTCGGCGTCGACGTAGATCATCTCGTCGACAAGTTTGCGGAGGTAGTCAAAGGTTTCTTCGGGCTCGTAGCCCCGCTCGACGACCTCCTGCATCTCCTTCTGCAGCTCGACCCCCGTTGAGGTGGGGTAGGTGTCGAACTGCTGGTAGCTGGCGTGCAGCACCTTGTTGTGCAAGGTGCCGATCACTCCTCTGGTTCCCATGATGTGTCTCCTTCATTGGGGTTTCCCGTGGGGACCCCGCGCGAAAAAGATCGCCCCGAGGGGCGATCAGAGGTCGAGGTCGATCCGGCAGACCTGCTGGACTGCCAGGGGCAGGCTCGACCATTTGGCCTGGAACTTGCGGTTCCTTTCCCGGAACGTCTTCACGTCCGTGATGACCATCTCGCGGGGCGCCCCCGGGCCGTTCTCACGGTCGAAGGGATCCTCGCCGCACGACCTGTAGCCATAGAACTTGTTCTGCCAGGTCGTCCCGTAGAGCGGGTAGCGGTAGAAGATGGTGTAGCGGTTGGGGGTCTCGCCCCCGTTGTCGTACATGGCCAGGATCCCGCTGGGGCATCCGCCATCCCGGTAGAGGGGGTGGCAGGGCTTGAGGGTCAGGCCCTTCACGACTTCTGGCCCTTCTCGGCAAGCTCTTCGATGAGCTTCTCCATCCGGACCAGCGCCTTGCCGATCGGCTCGACGCTGTCGAGGTCGGTATGGCGGTTGCGCGGGTCGGTGTGCTGGTAGTTCCGTCCGTGGAGGACGTTCGTGTGCAGGACCCGCATTGCATTGGTCAGCTGGTCATGGGCGGATTTCATCGCCAGGGCGGCGGCCCTGAAGTCGCGATGCTCGTTGCCGTTCAGCTGAGGTTGTGCGTGAAGCATGGGTGTCTCCTTTCATGTCTCCGATGGGGACCCCGGCGAAAAGCCGCCCCCGAAGGGGCGGCGGTCGTCACCAGCTGGACGTGTAGATCACGGTCCAGCCGCGGGCGATTTCTTCCTTGGCGCGCTTGATGAACTCAAGCGTGCGGGGCTTGTCGCTCTCGTCACTGGTGCCGAAGAAGAAGCCGGTCGTTTCCGGCAACTCGTCGGCCAGGGTCAGCTTCTCAAGCTCCTCGATGTCTGGGAGGTCGAGAACCACGTTGCCGTGGAAGCTATCCCAGTGGAGGTTGGTCCCGCCCTTGCGGCGGTAGATCTGGTCGATCGCGCCGTGCAGGTTGGGGTGCTTGCGCCAGTAGGCCAGCGCCTTGAAGCCCGGCTTGCAGACGAAGAGCTGTCCGTAGACAGGGTCATCGGCAAAACAGTCCGGGTAGCTCAGGTCAACGACCATATCGGCTTCCTCGAAGTCGACATCGGTCGCGGGGCGTGTTTCGCGCGCCCAGGCGTATTGGTCCAATCCCATCAGGTGTCTCCTTTGGTTGGGTGTTCCCGTGGGGACCCCGCGAAAAGAGAGGGCGCTTGCGCGCCCTACTCCCGTAGCCATTCCTGCATGCAGGTCTCTCCAAGGGTGTAGATGCCGATGCGGCTTTCGCCGTCATCGACCAGAGCATAGGCAGCGCCGTGCTCCATCGCGGCCGCCACGAACTCGATGTCGTCGAGTTCGCTTTCATGGGCGACCTGGATCATCCGCCCCTTCTCGAGGTTGTGGTTGATCTCCTTCCAGTCGATCCAGACGCCCAGCTCGTCAAAGCCTTCGGTCTGGCGGTCGTCCGCTGCCCAGTCGTAGGTGGTGAACAGCGGCGTGGACTTGTCCAGGAGGCTGAGCAACTCCCCGATCAGCTCCGCAATCGCGTAGCATTCCGGGTCGATGCCATCCAGGAGGTCGTCATCGTCGCCAACCGGCAGATCCATGTCGAGGTGGCTCGAGGAGCGGACGTAGGCCAGCATCGCATCTGCGATGAGCAGGGTGCGCTGACAGTCCGTCCAGTCGGTGCCGTTCTCCATGTCGCGGTCCATGACCCATTGAAGGTCCATGCGGATGGCGTTGAGGATCGAGCTTGGCTTCCGTTCGCCGTTGCCGTTCAGGCGCAGGCCCATGGGAAGGGCGTCGATCTCGTCGTAGTCGTAATCGGGTCCATCATACATTGTGGTCTCCCTTTGGTTGATGGTCGTTCCAATGGGGACCCCGCGGCGCGGGCGAAAAGCCCCGCCGCGTCAGCGGCAGGGCTCAGTCAGAGTGGCGTTCCCGTCTTGGCATCGACCAGCAATAGGTCAATGTCGAGGGCCTCGAGGATGGCAAACAGGGTCTTGCCGCGCGGCCAGATCGTGCGTCCCGACTTGATCGAGTTGATGCACGCCACGGAGAGCCCGGTGACCTCTGCGAGGTCCTGGGCGTTCCAGGTGTACATCTTCAATCGAAGGGCGTTCATCACGTCTTCCGGCAGGCGGTAGCCTTGCTTCGTCTTCTTCAGGGCGATCACATTCGTCATGTCGTTCGGTCCTTTCAGGGTGTCCTATGGGGACCCCGGCGAAAAAGCCCCGCCGGACCGAATGATCGGGGGCGGGGAAGTTGGGCAGGTCAGCGCCGTTGATTGCCGTTGCCGTTCTGAGTGGTCTGCTGGCCCTGAGCGGGCAGCTGCCGGACGTTGTCCGGCTGGCCATCCCGCGTCTGTCCGCGGCGTTGATAATCCTCGCGGTTGATGATCAGCGTGAGGCACGCCATCGCAAGGTAGAAGTCTTCCTTCTTGCGGGCATGCAACAGCGTGGTCATCGACTGCTGGATCAGCTTCTCCGTCGACATGTGCTGGATGTCGTCCATATGCGGCCGGCGGCGGCCGAACATGAGCCAGAAAATCAATCGAAACATGGTCGTCTCCTTCGGGGCGTGTTGTCCCTATGGGGACCCCGCGCAAATCCGATGAAAAAGCCCCGCCTTGAGGGCGGGGAAGGTGGGTCAGATCATCCGTGGGCAACGTGATGTCTGGCCAGGCATTCCTTGAGCGTGGCGACCAGATAGACCAGGCCGCCCGGCCACTTCAGCACCTCAACCGGCCAGACCTTGGCGCGGAAGACGACGATGGGTTCAGCCCCCCGGTCCATGAGGACACCCTGCACGTTGTGCAGAGGTATCGCCGCGGGCCCGGGGACGAGCTGGATCCATTCGCTCCACGCAGGCAGCGCAGGGTGAAGGGTGAGGTAGTCAGGCAGTTCCTGATTGGTCAGGGTCGCCACAAGCTGGTTTTGCTCGTGCCAGAAGAACTTCGTTGTCATGTGGGTCTCCTCTGTTCCCTATGGGGACCCCGCGCCGGCACGGAAAAAACTCTAGAACGTCGGTTATCCGGCGGCGCTTGCTCGCTCCTTGTCGATGCGTCTCGTTCAGTGGGCTGAGTTCTTCAGTGTGGGGTGGAATGCAAGGTTCCTATGGGGACCCCGCAAAAGACCCCCGGAGAACAGATACGCTCACAAGCTTTACGGCTCGGCCTTCTGTTTCCGGGGGCCCGGGATTACCCCTGACGAGTGTCGATCGTCACCGCAATGCGGGCCGACTTTCGTTGCAGCTTGCCAAGTTCAGCGGCAGTCCTGCGGAGGCGCTCTTTCAAGACACCTCCCTCGTCACGGGCCTTCTCCAACCTGTTGAGCAGGTCAGTTTCCCGGTTCGTCCAGTTGTCATTGCGCGGGCGCATGTGCAACTCCTTCTCAGGCGGAGCTTCAGGGTGGGCTGGCGCTCCGGATGCCAGGTTCCCAATGGGGACCCCGCAAGTGCCCTCATTCTTTCACGGGAAACAGTTTGCGAAAATGCGACCACCCCGTGAGGGATGGTCGTGGGTTTCAGAGGCAGAGCGCGATGATGCGCGCCTCGAGTTCGTCGCGTGCGGCCTTGGCAGGCATTGCGGCGAGGCGGGGCTTGTTCTGTTCGAGCCAGAAGTTGGTCGCGTAGGTCGCTCCGACATAGTCATCGACCAGATCCCAGCCGCCAAGCTGGCGGATCGCCGTCTCACTGCGGCGTGACCGGATCTTGGTCATCTTTGCGGTGAGCTGGGCGTCCACCTTGGTGGCGGCCGGATTGGCTGGGTGATGGTAGACGGAGTGATCCTCGAGGACCAACTCGCAGGCTGCGTAGTCGAACTGGCCCGCCTGAGCCATGCCTGCAAAGGCGATGAGCGCGGCGGAAATCAGGGTCTTCATGGGGGTCTCCTCTTGGTTGTCCCTATGGGGACCCCGGCTCTGGCGGCATGCCGTAGAAGGCCAGCCAGACGATCCCTTCCACCTGAGGGGTGAACATCGAGATCTTGTAGTCCTGGGCCTCCGGCCCCGGCACAAGCCAGAGATTGAAGGGATAGCCCTCGGACTTCATTGCCTCGATCACCACGTCCAGATCGGCAGATGTGCGCCAGCTGGCGGCAGACGACGCGAAGAAGTGGTGGTGCTCCTTGCCGTCAGCCAGGGTGGTGACCGGGATCAGCTTGGGTTTTCTCTCGGCCATGTGGGTTCTCCTTTGCATGGGTCCGGTGGGGACCCCGCGCGAGATGGCCGGACCTGAAGGTCCAGCCCCACAGCAAAAGGCCGCCCCCGAAGGGGCGGCGATCAGTTCGGTTTCGGCAATGGCCCCTGCGGGGCCAAGGCGATCTTGAGCATGGTGCCGGGTGGCACCAGCACAGCCAGGGTGACCTCCCTGTCGAACTCGTCGCGCCCGTCCTCGACATCCTCGACGGTCAGGTCGAGGACGAGGGTGGGGTCGGAGGTCCGGTGTTCGGTCACCCTGAGGGTGATGAGGTTCACGTAGAGCTTCATCGTCAGCCCGGCTTGTAGAGGCCGGACTTGTCCAGCACGTCCCGGAGGACGTGGTTCGCTTCATAGAAGTCCAGCTTGTAACAGCCGGCGGGCGCCCCGGGCTTTGTGGCCCAGAGCCGCCGCATCCCGTGCCGGTCGATCGACTTGGTGGCGAGGCGAAGGCGGATTTCGCGCTTCATGGTCTCGACCACCTGGTTGTCGTCGGTGTCCAGCCGGTAATGCATGGGCTTCTTCCAGCCCTCCTGCGGGAGGAGGTCCGGGTGCTTCTTCACGAGCCGGTCCATCCGTGCCGGGCCTTCCTTGCGGCCGCGGCAGAACTCGATGTAGGCGATCGGCTCGCGCTCCCAAGGTCTCTTGGGGTTGGCGATGCCGTCGTGAAAAGCCAGATATGCGTAGTAGGTCATGATCTGGGGGTCCTTTCTCTGGTTGTCCCTATGGGGACCCCGGCGAAAAGCCGCCCCCGAAGGGGCGGTGAAAGTGCGATCGTCAAAGGTCTATCCTTATCCGGCTCGTGTGATGGTTGATGATGGTGGCCACATCGGAACGGGGGATGGTGTAGGTGCTCTGCACCGCAAGGTCGAAAGCCTGCCCTTTGGGCTGCAGCTTCTCCTTCATGCGGAGCAGGTCCTCCAACCCCTTCTCGTTCAGTATGCTCAGTCGCACCAACGATCGGGTTGAGGTCGCGTGGATGATAATGTCCATTTGGGTCTCCTTTCCTATGGGGACCCCGGCGAAAAAGCTTGGCCCCGAAGGGCTTCGCTCATTCAGTCACTTCGCGGACTGTTGCGAGCGCCTTGTCGAGCGCCACGATGGTCAGTTTCATTTCCTGAATGGCTTCTTCAGCCCGATCCAGTTGCTTGATGTGCTGGACATGCCCATCCGCCTGCTCTTTTGGCAGGGCGGTCGTCGCTACGGTAGCGGCTACGACCGCCAACAAGAGGGCGAGTGCGATGATGGATTTGTCGATTGCTGTCAGGTTCTTGGTCATGGTTGTCTTTCCAGTTGAAAGTGAAATCTTCCTATGGGGACCCCGCGCCAAGAAAAGACCAGGCGCGAAGCGCCAGGTCACACAGAGCAAATGGACCGACCCCGAAGGGCCGGCCAGGAGTTACCGATGCGGCGTGCGTGCTTTCTGCTGATGCCGGTCCCGGATCATGTCCAGGATCTCGGCTACCTCGTCGATGCCATCCAGGCCTCTTCCGGACCTCAGGATCGCAGCCGCCCGTTGTCGCAAGTCCGCAGTTGAGAGATGCTGAATGTCCTGCATCTCAGTTTGGCGGATGTAGCTCGTGAGCATGTGCTCTCCTCTCTTGCGCTTGGGGTTACTCCCAACGGGGACCCCGCGCAAAAAACACACCTTTTCAGTGGATTTCCGACAGGTATCCCTGTCTAGCCATTTGCCGTATAGGCGCCGTGTTCACCCGCAGGTCTCTCTCCTGCGTTTTCCGATATCCCAGTAGGATATCATTCAGTGTCCCTCTGCCATGTTAACCCCCCGTTCGGTTCGTCCCCCCACCGGCCAGGTGGGGTCTTTGCTCTTTCGAGCGTGTGGGGTTTCCATGCATTGCTGCATGGTCAGGCATCTCCGTCGCCGTCTGCTACTGCGTGCATTACAGCAGCTCTCCTCTTTTATCGGGGTTGACCACTTACCCCAAAGGGCAGATCGGTCTTCCTATGGGGACCCCGCAAAAAAAAAGTCTTTCACTTCCTAGCGATAGGTCGTGTCGTCCTTTTAGAACCTCTGTCAAATCCTCGCATGTGCCCCGCCGTTTCGAGCGCCGTGTCAAGGCGCGATGTTAGCGGGTCGTATGTGGCGATGCCCTCGCTTTATGACGGGGGCAGGCTTTGGTTTACGGTTCTTTCCTATGGGGACCCCGTGACTTTTGGCGGCGGCAAAAGACCACCCCGAAGGGTGGTCCGGTCACGGCTCGTAGATGCCAGGTGCAGGGCGGTCCTCAAGCGTCAGCCCGTCAGGGCCTCCGATATCCAGCACGCCGAAGAACATCTGTCCTATAACGGCGGCTGCGATTGCGAAGGCAATGAAGGGTAGAACGCTGGGCTCACTTCTGTCTTTCATGGTGTCTCTCCAATGGTTCGTTTCCAATGGGGACCCCGCCAAGAAAAGATCAGGCGCGGAGCGCCAGATCACACAGAGCAAAAAACGATGCCTTGCAGCATGTTCCCGGCCTAGATCCTGTTTCAGTCTGTCTCCAGGTAAACCTGGTCGGACCTATATCGGACCCGTCCTCCTTGCAGAGGACTACCAAGCGATGCCTTGCGGCATGCCGGGCGAGGCCGTGTATTCCTATGGGGACCCCGTGACTTCTTCCGGCAGGCCGGCGCTGGCCCCGGCCATGTCGGTGATCCATTCGGCCACCCAACCCTCGCTCAGCTGCACCTGCTCGTAGACCAGGATCATCGAGATGTACTTCTCCTGGAAGGTGGTCAGGCCCAGCCCGGGCAGCGCCTGGGCCACGGTGTTCAGCGCTTCCTCTAGCGTGGGGATCAGCGCCTCAGTCAAGGTGAAGCCCGTCCGGATCCCAGGGGCGCCCGTTCCAGGCGTCGTCGCTGGGCTGCATGCGCGAGCCGTCTGCGGCCATCCCCAAGCTCTCCATGAACTGGTCCTCCTCGTCAGGCAGATCGACGGTGTCCTCATCGACCTCCGTGGTGTCAGGCTTCGGTGCCATGGTTCTCTCCTTGTCAATATTAAGGGCAGACCCCCTCGACAGGCAGACCCGGCTGACGCATAGTGCCCTTGCGCCCTGTCGAGGGGGCGCAAGGGTAGATTACCAACCAGAGGGGTTTCCATGCAAGGACCAGCCAGTCCCTTGACCAATATGCTGTGGGAGGCATCAGGTCATGCCTCAGTATAGAGTGGCGACACAAGCCGCGCAACGCCGTAATTGCAAGGTTGACAAGCCGAAGCGCCCAATCCGTATTGAGGGCGACATCGCCTTCATCCCCCTGACCAAGGGACATGAGGCCATCATCGACGCTGCAGATGTGCCGCTGGTGGAGGGGTGGAACTGGACCTATGCGAATGTGGGCTATGCCTACCGCAATCCCGGCATCCTCCTGCACCGAATGCTTCTCGGCCTTGAGGTCGGGGACGGCAAGATGGGCGACCACATCAACGGCAACAAGCTGGACTGCCGAAGGGCAAACCTGAGGGCGGCCACGATGGGTCAGAACGTCCAGAACCGTGGCGCCCGCAGCGATAGTCGGACCGGCATCAAAGGGGTTCACTTTGATCACAGGAAAGGCCTGTGGGCGGCAGAGGTAAAAGCCGGCGGGGTGCGGGTCCTACGCAAGCGGTTCAAGACCAAGGAGGAGGCGGCAGAGGCCGTCAGGGTTGCTCGCACGCTTCACCACGGGGAGTTTGCCCGCCATGAGTGAGAAGCTGATCGACGTCGCCTTACGATTGGCCGACAACGGCTTCGCCATCTTCCCTGTCGCCACAGACAAGAAGCCCTGCTGGTCCAACGAAGAGCTTGGTCTGGCGCGCGGTCAGGGTGGCCTCAAGATGGCCACCACCGATCTGGAAGAGGTCGAGAAGCTTTTCGGCCACCCCCGCGCCGCGGGGATCGGATACCCGACCGGGAAAGTGAACAACCTGACCGTGGTCGATGTTGACCTGGGCAAGAACAAGCCCAACCGCCTGAGCGCGATGGAGTGGCTGGATGAGCACCGCAAGGCCCTCCTCGGCGCTACCGTCGTTCGGACGATGTCAGGAGGATTGCACTACCTCTGCCGGTTCACCCCCGAAATCCCCTCTGCCGCCAACGTCTGGGCCATGGGTGTCGATTGCCGGAACACCGGGGGATACGCCATCTATCCGCCGTTCATGGGTTACAGGTTCGAGCGACAGACAGACCCGGACGATTGGCCAGCACCCCCTCCTGCCCCCGCAGCGCGGCTCCGCCGCGCCATCGTGGACCTCAAGGACGGCAAGTGCCCCACCGAGATCATGGCCATGCGCGACCTCATCGAGCAGAGCGTCACCTGGCACGATCCGGTCCGCGACATCATCGCCCACCTCGTGGGGTCGGGATGGTCGGACGCGGAAATCCTGCGCTTCACCTTCCAGTGGACATGGGCCGGGCACCAGCCAGCCGAAACCTTCGAGCAGCTTTGCGTCATGATCAACGGCGCGCGGGACAAGTGGACCCGCAAGGATGATCCCACAACCACAGAAGAGGCCAAGCTCTGGAAGCTGGCCGACACATGGAACCGGTCGGCGCCCGCAACGCGCAAGACCTTCTTCGACATGATCCGGGAAAGCGAACTCAAAGATAGCGAGGGACAGAATGACTGACGAACGGGGGCCGCGGCGACCGACAATCGTGCCACTGACTGCCGAGGTCAGCGAAGAGCTGGCGACCCAGACCATGGTGGCAAACCTCGAACCCCTGCAGGTCCGCATCGGGCTGGCCTGGGCGCAGGAATACGCGGACGAGTTCTGCTACGACCACGGCATCAGCCAATGGCTCCGCTGGACCGGCATGCGATGGGAGATCGACAAGCGCGAGTATGCCTTCAACCGCATGATCCACTTCACGGAAACCCTGCGTGTCCGCGATCCCCGCTCGTACAAGGCGGTGGGGTCAGCCGCGTTCAATCGCGGCTCCCTCGAGGTCGCTGCGGCCTCGGTCCTGATGGCCCGCCACGCAGATGACTTCGATACGCAGGACCTGCTTCTCGGCACCCCCGACGGCTACGTCGATCTTGCAACCGGTGCCATCCTGCCCCCCGATCCCGCCAAGCGCATCACCATGCTCACCGCCTGCAGTCCCGCCCCCACCGCCGAATGTCCAAGGTTCCTCGCCTTCCTGCGTGAAGCCCACGAAGGGCAGGAGGAAGCCATCGACTGGCTCCAGAAGGTCGCCGGCGAAGCCCTGATCGGCCGCCAGACCGGAAACCATTTCGTGTTCTTCCACGGCACCGGCGGCAACGGAAAGTCGGTCTTCACCGGGATCATGCTCCGCATCCTCGATGAGTATGCCACCGTCGCGCAGGCAGGGACCTTCACCATGCCCGCCGGAAAGGCAGGTTATCGCGGACACCTGCAAGTCCTCGCCCGCCTGCGCGGCAAGCGCCTGGTCGTCGCCTCGGAACCAGACGAGAACGAGGTCTGGGATATGGGCCGGGTCAAGGAATGGACAGGCGGGAACAAGATCACCGCCGACATGAAGTACCAGGCCGCCCTCACGTTCGACCCGAAAGGCCTCCTCGTGATGGAGGCCAATCACAAGTTGCCCGTCAACACGGTGGACAACGCCCTCGCCCGCCGCCTGCGCCTCCTCATCTGGCCGCACACGTTCGCCGGGCCCGGCCACGAGGGCAAGGAAAAGCAAGACCTCAAGGATGACCTCGTCGCCAATGAAGGGCCGGGCATCCTGCGATGGATGATCGAGGGCGCCATGCGCGTGCAAGCCGAAAATCTCAAGTCCTGCGCCGCCGTCGAGACAGCCTCCAAGGACTACCTGCGGGAGCAGGATGTCATCCGCCGCTTCATCGACGACTGCACCGAAGAGGATGAGCACGTCCAGCCGGGCCTGAACCTGCGCGATGCCGTGGCGGTCTACAACGAATGGGCGCTGCGGAACGAAGCTCCGGCGCGCAAGAACATCGGATCCCTGCTGCACGAGAAGGGATTGACGATCACGAAGTCCAATACCGACCGATACATCCGCCAGCGTTCGCTTACCGAAGAAGGGCGCACGCTTATGGGCAACATCCTGATGCGAAAGATAAAAGACCGCGACCTCACGAAGACGGAAGCCCGGCGGTGGGAGAGTGAACTTCGCTCGTGGAAGCTGCATGGAGACGAAAAGGAGTTCCTGGACGGGATGCTGGGAGTGGAAAATTGAGTGCCAAAGTTTTGGCACTTACTCAAAGAGTTCGCGTGTATGTACGCACGCGCGTACGCGCGTATACGCGAGCTTCCTAGGGAAGTGCCAAAATATTGGCACCGAAAAAAGGAGCGCCCGCGTGATGCGGACGCTGCCATTCTGCGGTCACTTGGCTTTCAAGCGACGGAACTGTCTGTTGGACATGCGCGTCATGCGGCGCTTCTCGACCTTGGTCCCGCCAGTGAAGGCGGCAATGGTGATAAGCACAGCGGTGGCAAGCGCGATCCAGGTCAGGTTGGCTCCGACGAAGGTCGTCAGGTCACTGAGCAGGGTGGCGTTAAGCGTGGGTTCCATGTGGAACGCTCCTCTTGTGTCGAAAGCGGATTGCTTCCTATGGGGACCCCGTAACCTGTTGATAAAAGCTAATGATTGGAAAACGATCCGACGCCGCAGCGCGGCGCAGCCGCGCCGGCCTGATCAGCTTGCGTGATTAGTGTAAACTGACGTGGCGGGGTCCCCATAGGAAACATCAACCAGGAGACCAACCATGAAGACCCTGATCGACAAGCTTTCTCACGCAATCAACCTGATCGTCGTGAGCCTATGCTTCACCGCCGCCGCCATGGCAGCTGCCCCCAACTACAAAGTTGAGGTCGCTGTCGAACGCGTCGTCTGTGAGGGATGGTCTTACTGGACGCTTCAGTGCTGAGGCATTGAAGCATCGACCTGGCATCACAGCCACCTGACGAAACCACAAGGCCACCGCCCGCAAGGGTGGTGGCTTTTTTCGCACGGCGTTGGTATCGTGTCGGCACACGACCGAGAACGCACCTCCATCGCGAACCGAAAGGAACTCCCATGAAGTCCAAGTCCACCTCGCGCATGCCCGGCAAGCCCGTCCAGGCGCTGAGCCGCTCGCGCCTGCCGAAGTCGGCGCCCGACCTCCCGATGAAGGGCACGCTGAAGCCCGACAGTCGCCTGGCGAACCTGTCGAAGTCGAAGCCGAAGGCGAACAAGCCGCAATGAGCGCGATCTCTCGACCAGCCACCACCTTCGGCCTCCGCATGGGCGTGACGCCCAAGGTGGGCAAGGCGATGAAGGCTGGCAAGTCCAGCCATGCGGGCGCCGGCCGCGATCAGGTGAAGGCTGGCCCTGCCGGGGCTGGCCGCGATTGCAAGAAGGGAGGCAAGTGATGGCCAGCAAACTTACGAAGGGCGCTCTCTCCTTGTCGCAGAAGGGCATGGGCAAGGTGATGTCGCTGCTTCCGGTCAAGAAGCCCAAACCGAAGGTTCAATCCAAGCTGAAAGGGAGCAAATGATGGCTGGACGTGATGGTTCTCTGTCCAAGAACAAGCAAGCGGGCAAGTCAAAGGCCAATCCCATGGCTGCTTTGGCGACCCCATTCCAGACGGCCACGGGTGTCATCAGGACGGCGTTTCCGAAAGCGTCCATTGCCGACGCGGTCGTTCGTAATGTTGCGGCTCCTGTCGCCTATGTCTCCAAAGCCAGCAAGCGGGCGAAGGACAAGAAGCAGGCGCGCGAGGGCAGGCGGTGAGAGAGGCTGAGTTCTGGGCGCAGATCCGACGCAGCATGCCGACCGGCTGGTTCGTCCGCCGGATCGAGGATGCGAGCGGGAACCTCGGAACCTACGACACCTTCCTCGCGCACCGCGGCTGGGGTCAGGCATGGATGGAGCTGAAGGTCGCCGGTCCGAACGCCAAGCCCGACCTTCGCAAGGGACAGCCTGCCTTCGGCCAAGGTCTCGATGCGGCCGGCGTGCCCTGCGCCTACCTGGTTGGCAGTCCGAACGGCAGGGTGCGGATGATCGGCCCTCACACGACCGGCGATGACTGGCGCGAGCATCTGATCGCCGAGTGGCCTGCGCTTGATGTGCCGGCAGTCTTGACCGCGCTCTTCCGTGCGAGGAACGTGGTTCAGCTTCGCAAGGCAGGGTGACACGATGGCAAACCCCAAACCCGCAAAGTCGTGGACCGGGCCGGATGGCTCGAACCCTCCGCCGAAGGGCGGCCGCCCGAAGGGCAGAACCGACAGCCCGGGCAAGACGATGCGCGTCAGGAACAAGCTCGACGAGATGCTTGGCCAGGCGCACACAAACGTGGCCAAGGCGCTGAAGAAGGGCGACGTGCCCACCAGCCGGTGGATCATCGAGCGCCTGGCCGAGGAGCATGGCAACCGGATGCCGAAGGGGCTGATGGCTCCGCTGGTGCAGGCGCTCGAGACGCTTGATGACGTGGCGCAAATCTCGAAGCAGGTGCTGCTTCTGGCGATCGAGGGTGACATGACCTTCGACCAGCTGAAGTTTGTGCAGGAGGCGCTGGCCCGGCACTCGGTGCTGTCTGGCATCGTCGAGCTTCGCAAGCTGCGCGAGGAGGTCGAGGCGATGGCCGAGGCCAACAACATCAAGCCCGCCGCCCTGGGGCGCGATCACCTGCCATCGTGGGGTCGGCTTGCCAAGGATGTCACGCCCACGCATGATGCAGGCCAGCAGCTGCCGGCGGAGTGAGGACAGATGAAGGTCGCTTGCCCGCCGGGTTACCGCACCGACCTGCCGCCTGTCGCTCCCGAGCCGTTCTGGTTCTACGGCGAGAACATCCGGTTCCGGATGGGCATGCCTGAGACCATCGGCCTCTACATCAAGGCCTATGCCCGGGACACGGGTGAGCCAGTGGTGTTTCCAGCGGTCGAGAAGACGGCAACGCTTTACGGTGATGCCAACTTCCTGATGCTTGGCCACGGCGACCAGCTGACGATCCTGCGGTGGGATAACGGCGTTCGTGTCACGGTACCCACGCCGCAGGCGGGTGGGTACGGGCGCTGGTGGTTTGCCGCGACGGAGACCGAGGTCATCTGCGGGCGGTCGAACTTCAACGGCAAGACCTATGTGGTCAACCGGGAGACGCTGACTGTCAGCCTGCTGCCCAACGCCCCCGAGGGGTCGATGGGCGGGGGCATCGTGGCGGGTATCCTGATCCAGGCGGGGACGGACGGCTTCGCGGGGGACAGCCCGAAGATGGTCGTTCGCTGGTCGGCCAGGCGCACTGACCCATCATCGTCGGGCGGGCCGGGAGGCCCGTTCGGCTTTGAGGACTGGACGCCAAGCGATCTGAACGCCTCGGGTGAGTTCCTGCTCGATGAGGGCAGCGAGATCAGGGGCGGGGCTTCGACGCAGTTCGGCTTCATGGTCTGGACGGACACGCGCGCCATCCTGCTTGCGCCGCGCAACGACCTCTACGTCTTCACGAAGTCTGTCGTCTCCTTGCGCGGGATCCTGTCGAGCCATGCCTGGGTGGAGAGTGACGGTCGCCTGTGGTGGTTCGATCAGACGCGCACGCTGAATTTCTTCGACGGAGGTGGCGGTCGCCAGGTGATGAACCCGATGCGGCACGTCAGCACGGAGATCATCTCGGACGAGGACCTGGACCTGTGCTTCATGTCCTCGGACATCGAGAACGGCGAGGTGATCCTGCACTATCCCGACAAGGACGGTTTCTTCCGTGAGCTGGTCTACAACTACATGGAGGATGCCTGGTATTCCTTCGCGCTTGACCGCATCTCGATGACGGACGCGCATGGGGACCGGCCCACGATCGGGCTGGACCAGTCGGGGCAGGTCTACTTCTACGACATTCGGGAGGCGCTGCTGCCCAGCATTACGATGCCGAAGAACCCGCCCGCCCCGTTCCATCCTCCGGTGCCGTTCAAGGACCCGCGCGTGTTCCCGGTCATCCCTTCCAGGTCTGAGCCTATCAGGCCGGAGCCGTTCTCGTTCTTCCTGATGACGAACTGGATCGCGCCCAGTGACACCACGCTTGAGAGCCTTCGGACCCGCAACATCGTCGTTTCGCACACGACTGCCACCATTCCCGGGGCTGAGCTTGGCGCTGACCAGCTCTATGTGGCGGTGCAGAGCTACGGCAAGCTGGACTTGGCGGAGGATCCTGTCCTGGACTTCGATCAGCGGCCGGTGGGGCAGATGCTGCGCGAGTTGAGGGCCGGCGGGAAGGTCATCCAGCTGGTTCTGGCGGCCAAGGACATCCGCACGCACATCGCCTTTGCGCCTGTTGACGTGGAGGCTGACGTTTCCGGCAAGCGGTGATATGCTTGCCGCATCCCACGGCCTTTGTGCCGAACCAAGAGGAGGGAGAGAATGGCGAAAACCCCGACGACGAAGGAGGCACCCGCGGCGGATCAGGCGGGCCTGCCGGTTGAGCCGACGACAGGCGAGACCACCATCGACCCCCCGGCTGAGCCGGAGGTTCCCGAGATGGAGCTGTCCACCTACGAGCAGGCGCTGGCCTTCAAGCCTGATCCCTGGGATCAGCTGCCGGATGACCTCGAGGTGCGGTCGATCTACCTTGCCCTGAACGGGCACATCAACTTCTTCATCAAGCGGAGGGCCTGAACCATGGCACGCAATACCTTCCAGGGCCTGATGCGGACGACCTGCGGTCGTCCCGGCTCCGTTCCGGACGCGGCAGGACTGCCCAAGAACATCGCTCGCATGACGCTGCGCGGTGTGATCCAGTGCCGGGCGGTCGATCTGGGTGCGAACGATGTGGTGATCGGCATGCTGCCGGCGAACTTCCTCGTCACCAACACCATCGGCATCATTGCGCCTTCGGGTGGCACGGTGGCGGTGGTGCTGCCTGCCTTCCGTGGCCTGCCCGAGGTCACCCTCCGCGCTGCGGCGGCGGTGGTTCCGGGCGGCGCGACGGCGGTGACGCCGGCGGTGGCCTATGGCCGTGACCGCCCCATCGCCCTGCGCGGCGTAGCCGCGACGATGGGGCAGGCGAGCGTCGGCATCGAGGGCTTCCCGCTCGATGACGCTTCGGTTGCGGGGGACTGATGCTGGATGCGGGATCAGGCGTGGGTGTGGCAGAGGCGATCCTCGAGATTGTCCGGTCGCAACCTGCCTATGCCGCTCTCCTGCCGGACGACTGGAATGGCCGGGTCATGCGCCCGGCCATTGCCGCAGGCAAGGCTCGGCTGATCTGTGATGGCACGGCCTTCGTGATCTGGTGCCGCCCCCTGTCTCCGCCGCATGTGGCGGTGAGTGCGGGCGCGTTCTTCGAGGATGGCCCGCTGACCTGGGTGATCGACATCGTGGGGATGCCTGGCGTTCCTGCGATCCGCATAGGGCGCGAGGTCTATCGCGTCATGACGTCTGATGCTGGCATGAAGAAGGGGCAGCGCGCCCTGTTCTTCCGGACCAGGAACGAGCGCATCGGGTATTGCACGGCGCGCGCCTGAGCGATGGAGACGACAGATGGGCAGCCCCAAGACGCAGACCACCACGCAGAAGACTGACCCGTATTCCGGCCTGCCGGACTGGGCGATGGACTACTACAAGGATGACGCGGCCACGGGCAGCGCGCTCCTGGACAGTTCCTCCAAGGTTGCCGAGTGGCTGTCGAAGAACCCCCAGCAGATTGCCAACATGTCGAACAGCGAGACGGCGGCCGTCGAGCGCATGTTGCGTGAGGGGCAGCAGAGCCAATCGCTCCTGGACCAGGCGCGCAAGTCGATCGGTGGCGATCAGTACATGTCAGAGTACACCGATGACGTGGTTGACACGACGCTGGCCGGGATGGACCGCAACTATGCCCGGGATATGGCTGCGCGCGGGGCTTCCGAGGCTGCGATCGGCGGAATTGGCGGGACGCGGGCCGCAGTTGCAGACGCGCTTGGGGGTCAGCTGCACGGCATGGACCGTGCCCAGATGGAGGCCAAGCTCAGGGATGATGCATTCCGCTTCGGGTCGGAGATGGGGCTCAACGAGGCAGCAGCGCTGGAGAGCCTGGCGGGCTCGGGCCTCGATGCGGCAAGCAAGACATCGCAGTTCCAGAGCACCTATGGCGCGATGAACAGGGACATCAACCAAAAGCGGCTCGACGCGCAGCGCGAGGCCCCGCGGGATGCGCTCAGCTGGTATGCGGACATGTTCAACTCCTCGCGTCAGTTGCCCTCGACCGGTGGCGGGACGGCTACCGGCCAGCAGCCGGGCAAGAGCGTGGCGTCGCAGGTTCTTGGTGCGGCTTCGACGGCGGCCGGGATCTGGGCGGCCTTCTCGGACGAGCGCGTCAAGGAGGACATCGAGGTCGAGCACGACGCACTCGACAAGCTGCGTGACCTTGAGGCCTACCGCTACCGCTACAAGGAGGGCTACGGCCACACGCGCGATGAGACGACCGGCCTGATGGCGCAGGACCTCGAGCGTGCGGGCATCGTCGGTGCTGTCCGTGAGACGGAGGATGGGGTGAAGGTGGTCGAGCCCTACGCGGTTCTGGCCACGGTCGTCGCTGCGGTGAAGGAACTCGATGACCGGACGAGGAGCAACGCAGGCCTGGAGGCGGCCTGATGGAGCCCTACGACATCTGGCAGCATGCGGTGGATGGCGCCACGAGGTCGGACGCGCGCAACCTCGACCCTCGGTTCGTCGCGATGCTGCAGCAGTTCTATGGCGCAGCCCCCGAGGAGCTTCGCAACGACCTGATGATCATGTCGGCCTACCGCTCGCCCGAGCGGCAGCGCGAGTTGTGGGAGGCGTCGGACAAGAGCGGGAAGATGGTTGCTCCGCCGGGTCGGTCCTACCACAACAAGGGGCTGGCGATCGACTTCCGCTATGGCAGCGATGCGGCCCGCCAGTGGGCGCACGAGAACGCTGACGACTACGGCATGGTCTACCCCATGTCCTATGAGAACTGGCACATCGAGCCCGCTTGGGCGCGCTCTGGTGGTGGGCCGGCGATGGATGGCGCGGCGGCTGGGCTTGACTACCCGTCGCGGACCGGTGCTGGATTGTCCATGGGCGCTCCTGTAGCGGAAGAAGGACTGAACGAGCCGACGGTTGGGGATCGCATGGATCGTGCGTCACGGCTGTTCGAGATTGCAGCAACGCTACTGGCGTAGGGAGACGGACATGGCTGGAATGGCAGGCTTGGGTTTCGGTGCGCGACCGCCGACCACAACGCAGTCGAGGCAGTTGGCGGAGCTCTATGCGGCGCAAAAGGGCACGGGTCAGCCCATGCTGCGCTTCCAGAACCCGGCGAATGCGCCGCCCGGCAAGATGCCGATGCCCACGAGCAATGCGGGGACGTGGGCGAACACCGGCACTGTCGTCAAGCCGGCGATGGCGGCGGCTTCGCCGCCGCAGGCCTCGGCGGGGCTGGTGGACGACCCTGGCCTTGTCTCCAGTCTGAGGCCGCAACCCAACCCGCAGGCCGGGATTGGCGAGGCTGAGAAGCCCGCATCGAGCATGTCGCCGATGATGGGGCTGATGCAGATGTTCATGAACCAGATGATGGGGATCAAGACGCCCAAGAAACCCATCGAGCAGCCGCAGGCTCCGGTTCAGGAGGCTGCGCCGAACAAGTTCGACCGTGCATCGCGCCTTTTCGAGATCGGCGCAGGGCTGCTGTAAGGGGAGGTCGGCATGGCTTCGGTGAACGAGAAGATTGACCAGTTCCTTGACTGGGCACTGAAGGATCAGAGCGCCGTCGATATTGAGCCAACCCTCGGCGGGGACGCAATTCCGTTTTCTTCTCGGCGGGCGTCCATGTCGCCTGAGGAACTTCGTGACCTGAGCGACAAGAGGGTCATGGACCGGCTCTTCGAGAACTTCCAGAAGCTGAACGCGGCAGCTCCCGCCATGGATCGCGGGCCGCTTGTCGAAGCCCCGTCGGATGCTGGACTTGGTGACGCGCCGGTCAATGCCCCGGACGCACCTACCCGTGCGCCAGGTCCACCTCTGGCGCGGCCGTCTGGTGGTGCCGGCATTAATGAGGGCCCACTGCCCTATACGGGTGGGCCGATCAACCTGCGTGAGGGGCCGGTTAACTCCGACATATGGCGGGAGAAATTCAGGCTGAAGGACTTGCTCGTCCTTCCTCTCTTGAACAGGTCTGCGCGCAACATCAGCGGTGCCCCCCTGCGCGATGAGTTTGCAAACCTCGGTCGCTTTTCTGCGTTCGTGGGTGGCCCCCGCTATGAGATGGCGGTCAGGGGCAAGAAGCTTCTCGATGATGCGATCGCGGCGCAGGAGGATCAGGGCCTCATCACGAACCGGATCAACAAGGAGTTCGAGCCGAAGCTGAAGGAGGCGCGCAAGGCCCTGGCAGACGCGTCCAAGGGGCGAAGCCAGTCACAAATCACGACGGCCACCAACAACCTGAACGCGCTCCTCGCGCAGAAGGATGACGCCATTGCGGCGGTGACGGCCAATGACCCGGATGCGCTCCGTACTGAGATCGACAAGCAGATCGGGGCTGATTGGACCAAGACCAAGAACAAGATCAAGAAGGGGGCAAAGGTCGGCGCTGCTGGCCTGGCCGCCGTCGGTGGAACGGTGGCAACGACCCTGGCCGCCAAGGCGATCATGGATGCCAATGCCGGCGGTGAAGACGGGGACTTGGTTGTCCGGTTCGCCCGGGGTCAGCCCATGACCGATGACGAGATTGCCGAAGTCGAGGAAATGTTCCCGCCTGAAGAGTTTGAAGCTCTGCAGATTACCCGGAACAAGGGGTTGGGTATCGACTATCCTGAAGCCAAAGACCCCCTGTTTTTCCAGGGTGGTGGCGGCATGACGGACGATGGTGGCTCGCTTACCGCTCCTGCAGCCTCACCGGCCTCTACCGTCGAGGACTGGAACGACATCACCCAGCGGTATGTCAGTGGTGGTGATGTTACGCCCGAGGAAGTGGCGACGATGCAGGAGTTCCTGTCGCCTGAGACCATGGCCGAACTGGATGGATACAGGGCCGGCGTGCAGCCAGCGCCCGCACCATCTCCGGGGCCAAGTGCTTCTTCGTATAAGCGACCTGAGGTTGTCGAGCCTGAGGCGACGATGACGGCCGAGGAAGTTTTGGCCCTGATGGAGACGGACCCGGCTGCAGCGGCCGCCTATGTTCAGGAAAACCAGAACCAGCGCGACCTGGACGCGATCCGCAATTATGTCGATGCCGGCATCCAGAACTTTGCTGGGGCCCTCGACCTTCCGGAGAGCGTCCAGGGCGGTCTTCGCAACGCGGCTGAGGGCGCCCGCACGGGCCAAGTGGGCGACGTCGTTCCTGACAATGTGGTTACGGACGTGTGGGATGGATACTCGGACCTCTGGTCCGATTATGTGATGAACCCCTATGAGAGTTGGAAGCGCGGCGGTGATCCGAATGACCCGTCTTTCCTGCGGCGGCCTGCGGCCGCTGCGGCCAAGGCGCTGCTTCCGGAGGATGCGTATCGCGCCTACGAGGAGTACGGGATCGGGGAGTTCCTCGACCCGATGAACTACGCCGACATGGTCCTTGGCACCAAGTCCGACGAGTTGGGGCAAGGGGTCTACAACCTCGCTCGCGAGGGCCTGACTGCGATGGAGGCGGAGGGGACGACGCCCGAGAGCTTTGCCGAGCCTTACCGCAAGATCCTTGGCGACCTTGGTGGCCAGCCCCTCGGCTATCCGGGTGAGCAAGGGTCTGTCTTCGAGCCCGAGCAGCTTCCGATGTTCGGCGGCGCTCGGCCTGAGCTTGCCCCTGGCGGCATGCCTGCGGCCCCTGTCCTCCCGCCCGATGCGATGTCCGGCTTTGTCCGCCCAGAGCTTGCCGCGGCTGGCATGCCTGCTGCTGCCGGTCCTGCGCCGATCATGGAGCCTCAAGCCCCAGACATGCCGCTGGGGCCCGACGCAGAGCCGCAACCTCCGTCTGGTGGTGGCATCAGTGGGTTCTTCGGTGATCTGTTTGGCTCGGGCGACGACCAGCAAGCCAAGGACGATAGCATCGACGGCATCATCGACGGGGCTGAAGTCCTGAACCCAAGGGGTCAGATGGATACGTCTCCGCGCCCCCTCCCTCGTCCAGCCGGGCTGAATGAAGACGTGGCGCCGACTGTCGACGCGACTGTTCCGACTGTCAGTGCGCCGGTTGTGGCTACGCCCACAACTCCCGCCGGGCGTCCTGCCCCAGGGGCAGTGGGGGATCTCAACACTTCGCGTGAGCGCGGGGTGGCGGGGCTGGCTGAGGATGCGGAGGCGGCCGAGGAGGAGCTGAACTGGATCAACCGCATGATGCGGGACAAGCTCGGCCTGACGGACGCCTCCGAGCGTGCCAAGGCGGCTGAGGCGCTGGTTTCTTTCGGATCGACCGTCCTCGCTTCAAAGGGTGACACTTGGCAGTCGATTGGGGAAGGTCTTCAGGCTGGCCTGGGGAGCGTCCTTGCGGCGAACGACGAGGAGGCTGCTTCTATCGCAGCCCAGCAGGACGCCATGGAGGAGGACGCTCGCTGGCGGGCTGATTATGCCCTCAGGGAATTGAACGCTCGCCGTGGCGGAGGGGCTACGGGTGGCATGCCAGCGGACGTCCAGAAACTCGAATACCTCACGGGCATCTTCTACGAGCAGCTGATGGCCTCCGGGGAGATGACTGCTGAGCAGGCTGCGGTTGAGGCGCAGAGGATGGCGACTGACAGGATCTTCGAGGCGGAGGCCGCATACTGATGGACCAGGCAGGTCTGGGATACCCGGCTGCGCCGGCAGGTGTCGGGCTCAATGAGGCTCCTGCGGTCACGATGGGTGATCGCAACCGAGCTTTTGTCGAGAACCGCAAGATGGGCATGTCTGTGGTTGATGCTGCCCGCGCTGCAGGCATGGCCGTCGCACCTCCCCCGGTCGCGGCTTCGCCCGCTCCCGTCGACGACCCTTCGATGCTGGACCTTGTTCCGGGGGCTATTCGCAGCACGGCGGCGAACACCCTGAAGGGTCTGGCGGAGATCGGCACCCGCCTGACGGGTGATGACGAGATTGCCGCCCAGGGTGCTGAGTGGGCGGAGACCATCGGCCCGACGGAGAGCCAGATCGCACTGTCCAACGACATGCGCGAAGATCGTCAGGCGACCTATGAGGAAGACCAGAATGGCGTGAAGCGCCTTGCTGGGGATGTCGGCCAGGCGCTGACGGAGAGCGCCCCGCAGCTTGGCCTCTCCATCGGCTCGGGGCTTGCCACACGGCAGGGCTATCGAACTTCGATCAAGGCAATCTCCAAGCTCCTTCCTGGACGTCTGGGGAGGGTGGCTGAGGCTGTCTCTGAAAGTGCCTTTGGCAAAAACGCCTTTACCACGGCCGGCGCAGCTGCCCCGAACCTCGCGCTGTCCTATGAGGACGGGATCCAGAAGGCGCTGGATCAAGGCCTTGATCCGTCCGACCCGGAGGTACGGGACCGCATCGACCAGTCCTCTGTCGCGCGCACCGTATTCGAGACATTTACCCCGTTTGCCATTCTCAGGAAGATCGGCACGCAGGCCCACGTTGCCCGCACGGTGAAGGGGGCTTTGGCGCGTGAGGTGCCAAAGACGGGCCTCATTGAGGGGTCGAGTGAAGTGGTCGACATGGCCATCCAGGAGGTCATGCTTGACGAGGATTTGCGCTCGAAGCTGAGCGATGAAGACAAAACGGCGCTGCTCCCCTATGTCGCCGATCGCTACGGGTATGATGCCGCCGTTGCTGCCCTGTCTGGCTCCGCTGCCGGCGGCGCGTTCGACGTGCCCGGTGTCAGCATGCAGCAGAACCTGACCAACCGGCGCTTGGCTGAGGATGCTCGCAAGGCGGCGACAGTGCTTGAGCCGATGGGAATGAGCGCCGCCGACCTTGAAGAGCTGACCAAGACCCCAGAAGGGACGAAGAAGCTTCGTGAGGCGGTCGAGCAGTTGGGGGCCGTTGAGGCTGCGCGCGCCCGCCACTTCCGCAAGATCGACGAGATGGGGGCCGAGGAAGACACCGTCGCTGAGTTGAAGACGCAGGTAAACCGCCAGCTCGATGAGCGCGTCGACAAGATTGCCAAGGCGGTAGGCGCACCGAAGTCACTTGAGGATGTGCGTCGCGAGCGCACCTCGTGGGAGAAGGAGCGTCAGCGCACCGCGGCGGACCGGCTGGCTCAGCGAGGCCTGAAGCCGAAGAAGGACCTGACCCCCGAGGTTGGCGAAGAGGTTGCCAACACCCTCGATCAGGCCGAGGGGGAGGTTGACCGGCTGCAGACCCGGCTGGACGCGACGGCCAACGCTGAGCGCCGGGCCGGGACGCAGGCTGAGCTGGACGCGGCGATGGCCGCACGCCGGCAGGCTCGGATCGACGCGCGCATGAAGGTTGAGGGGTTGACCTCGGCCCAGGCCGTCAGGGCTGTGGAGCAGGAAGGCAAGCAGACCGAGGCAGAGAGACGCCTTGAGGCGCAGCGCGGCGCGCGGGAGCGCGCCGTTGAGCGTCAGACCGAGATCGAGATGCCCGAGACCATGGCGCCCGCGCTGCGCGCGCAGCGGGCACAGGAGATCATTGCCGAGGCAGAGGCGGACACCCGTCCGGACGCCGGCCTCGATGGGAAGATCAAGCGCCTTGAGCGCCAGAGACGGGCCGCGACATCTCCTGAGGATGTTGATAGGCTCACAGACGAGATCGCCGATCTTGAGGCGCGGCGCGGTCTGCCCACACCTGCGGTGGAAGCAGCGCGTCGTGTTCTGCAGGCTCAGGGGCTGGCGGTCCCGCAGGGTGGTGAGGCGTCAGGGCCCACGACCCAAAACGCTGTGCCAGAGGGGTTGCAGCCCGAGGATGCAGCATCAGGGCCGGTGGGCGCGGCAGCGCCTGCCGGTCCGCGCACTGCCGAGGTCGATGGAGACCTGGTTGCCAACCTCAAGCGGGGTGGTGATAGCGCGCCCCCACTGTCGGACACGACCCGCCCGGCTCGGGCCCGGCGTCTCTACAAGCGCCTGGTCGATCGCGGCGTGCCGGCAGATGATGCGGCCAAGCAGGCGGCGGAGCTGACTGCACCCGTGCCGGAGCCGTCGCCAGAGCCGGACGGGAAGGGCTTCCTCGGTCGCCTCCTGTCGCCGCTCCCCACCCCCGCGCAACAGGGTATCGTCCTCGATGCCCTTGAGCGGGCGCGAAGCTATGTCCGCCCCAATGGCACGCTGTTCGAGGCTTATGCCTACGAGGACCTGGCTGGGCGCTTCCGCGCGGCCAAAACGGTCGATGAAGTCTACGACATGATGGGCGACCTTTCGGATGCTAGGTATGCCGAGGTGTCTGTGGTCATGACCCCCGACGGCCAGATCGTGACGGCAGGGACGAACAACAACCCGAACTCTGTCATTGTCATGGTGCCCAATGACGCTTTCGAGCGGGGGTTGATCGACATTCACACCCACCCGGTCCCGTCTGCCTTTTCGATGCAGGACCTCTATTCGACCATGAGCAGCGGTCTGACATCGAGGCTCGTGCTGACAGATGGTCAGGTCCTTGAAATTCGCCCCCTGGTCGCTGACGGTGAGCATCTGAACGAGGCCAAAGAGATGCTTCGCGAGGTCTCTCGCGCCATCATCGACGCAAGCCCGTCGCGTGGACCGACGGGTTACTACAACGTCCAGACCCGGGCCGAGGCGATCACCCAGGCCGCCGAGATGATGGGCATGATCGACTACGTCCGCCCGTTTAGGGGTCTGGACCAACAGCAGAAGGACATCGTTGATGCAACCCTCGACACCTTCAGGCCAAGGCTCGAACGGATTAAGGCAAGTCTTGCGAGTGGACCACGACCGGATGGAGGAGCAAGAGCTTCGCAAGCTGGCCGGGAGCGGCGATCCCCTAGCCTCCGAAGAGCTTTCGATGCGGAGGATGGAGCGAGCGAAGCGGATGACATCGACCAAGACGAAGTCTCCGACCTCCTCGACGACCCCTACGATGTCCGCCACTCCGCCAGAACAGACCGTAGACCTTCCGTCAACCCCGAGCGGTTGAAGGATATCGCTGCATCGGTGCATGCTGAGCTTTTGCGGGGCGCCAATGCCAGCAGGCACCGGAAGTCGCCGCTTGTGGCGGCGGTCCGGGATGGCAAGGTGACCGTCGAGCAGATCGAAGCAGGCATCAAGGCATGGGTGGAGAACGACGGCTACAAGCGCATGCACGCCCTTGGAGATGTCGTTCGCAGGATGTTTCCTGACCATGTCATTGGGCCTGACGATTTCGTCGTCGACAAGCGGAACAAGGTAGGCCAGGCGCGCTACGGCACGAAGTACAACCGCCTTCTCGACGCGGCTGTGGAGCCGCACAAGATCGCGCTTGAGCTGGCGGAAAAGGTCTATGTCGGCAAGGCCGGCTACATTGACAGCCGGATGATTTGGGTCCGGAACAAGTCCGGCCTGAGGTTCAAGAGCGGCCTCGTCGTCGTCAGTGACCGGTTGAAGAGCAGCCTTGAGTTCACGAGCCCACCGCACACGCGGTTCGACCCGCCCTGGCCGGCTGACAACGTGTCGAAGATCAAGCGCGATGTGCGTGGCAACGCTTTCACCGACGACGCGCTTGAGCCAGCGCGCCGCACGGCGCGCTATCTGCAGGCCAACCGGTACACGCTCGATGCGGACCGCATCGCCAAGCTGACTTCCGACGACATGATCTCGAAGAAGGGCCTTGCGGCCGATGGCCTCAAGAAGTCCGACATCGAGCTGTATCGCAAACTGATCCGCACGCCGCGGGCTCAGTGGACCGACATCGAGGCGAAGTTCATGGCCCGGCAGGGCGACAGCATCGGCGAGAAGATCGTCATTGCCGAGAACAAGCTCAAGCAGCTGCGCCGTGCCTATGAGACTTTCAAGGAGCAGCATGGGCCCGACGCGGAGACTGGCTTCCTCTACCAGGTGGACAATCGCGGCCGGATCTATGCGGACGGCCAGTTCAACCCGCAGGGTGGCTCTGCGATCAAGGCGATCTTCAAGCACAAGGGTGTGTCCCTGGCCGACATGACCGAGGTCGATGCCTCGGCCTCCGGCTGGCAGATCAACGCGCTCATGGCACGCGACCACATCGCGGCGCCAGAGATCAACCTGGGCCGCGATCAGGCAAGCGTGCCGGACGGGGTGAAGTCTGACCTCTACACCAACACGATCGCCAAGGTGGTGGAGCAGATCAGAGCTGATGCCGCGGTGGACGTGAAGTCTCTCCCGATCAGCCAGAGGCCTGATGCCCTGCGCCGCCAGCGCCTTGCCAAGGCCTTCATCAAGGCTGGCCTTGGTCCGGATGGGAAGCTGAACCGGGACGCCATCAAGGCGTCGGTGATCGCGGTCAACTATGGCGGGACGCGGGCGAACTTCTCGAAGAACCTCCGCAAGGTGTTCGATGCTGACATGGACGCTTTCCGGGATGTCCAGGGCGATCAGCCCTGGTCCTACATCGGCAATCTGGCGTTCGAGAGCCTGAGAGCGACGGCCCCGCATTCGCTGGCCTTGCAGGAGTGGACAACCTCTTCGATCTCCAAGCTGGCCGAGGCTGTCGAGAAGAAATACCCGCCGGGCGAGATGCCGCCGCTCGTGTTCTCCGTGGGCCTCGAGGGCAAGGTCAAGGTCAAGAAAAAGAAGACCAAGGAGGCCGAAGCTGCCATTCGTGGTCGCACGGCGACGACCTTCGCGCGGGATGCCAACGGGGCATATATCCTCGACGAGAGTGGGGAGCGGGTCGTCCTCAACAATACGCGCGAGGACGTGGTCAACTACAAGCAGCGCGTCGACGTCCTTGAGGTGGATGCCGACAAGATCGGCAGGGCTGTCTGGGCGAACATCGTCCAGGGCTTCGATGCCTCGGTCCTGCACCGGGCGGTCGAGCGCTACAAGCAGATGACCAATGGGGCGTACATCACCACGAACCACGACAGCTTCACCGTGCCGCCGGAGCATGAGGGCGCGATTGCGGCCTCGGTTCGCGAGAGCATGCGGGCGATCATGGAGCAGGTAGATGCGCCGGCGCGCATCTACCAGGAGATCATGGACCAGGCCGCAGAGCATGGGGTCGAGATCGACGTGCGGCCCTTTAACAACATGGGCCAATACAACATGGACGACCTGATGACCTCGACGCCGGTTTTCGGCGAGGGAGCAAAGGGCAAGGACTACATCCCCGACTACGCCGAGATCCCGGAAGATGCTCCGACCTTGCGCCGCGCAGTCGATCCACAGGTTCCGGAGGTTGGCGCGGGTGCTGCCGCCGCCGGATCGCCCCCTGCCCGCGTCCCGGTTCGCGAGCAGGGGGCCTCGGATATTTCCGACCTGTCCCCGAGCCTGCGTCGCGCAGTCGACGTCGCTGACTACATGGCCTCTCTTCCCGAGACCTCGTCTGTTCTGGCCAAGGTGCAGGCGGCCGCGGCTTCGCCGCAGGTGGCCAACCGCAACCTGATGCAAATCCTTGAGGACACGGTCTTCAACTCGTTCGCTCCGATCCGCCGTCTTGAGATTGGCCTTAAAGGAAAGTTGCCCGATGGGGCTGAGAGCGCATTCAAGGCGGCCGAAATGGCTGTGCAGGACAGCGGTCGGCAGGAGGCGCTGCTCTATTACGGCGCGGCGAAGTTCGGCCAGCATGGCGAGTATGCGGTGGCGCCCGGCACGATGGGGCTGAAGGATATCTTCAAGCTGGCCGGTGGAGACGGCGCTGACCGTGGGCAGCGCCTGCAGGACTGGATGCAGTGGATGGTCGCGCGCAGGGCACAGGACCTGGCGGCGCGCGGGATCAAGACGCCGCTCACACCGCAAGACATTCAGACCGCGCTGGCCAAGGGGGCGAATATCCCTGAGTTCCAGCAGGCGGCGGATGCCTGGAAGAAGTTCAACGACGCCAACCTCGACTTCCTCGAGCAGTCTGGCCGCATCAACGCAGCGCAGAAGGCTGCGATGCAGGCCGATGACTTCTACGTCCCCTTCTACCGGTCGGATGAGCGGGTCGACGGCACCTCTCCCGAGCTTGTCCTGCCTGGCTACAGGCCCGGCACGATCCAGGCGGGTATCCTGAGCCGCAACCCCGGGATCAAGGCGATCAAGGGCGGCGACAAGCTCCGCATCGACAACCTGATGCAGAACATGATCCGGAACAGCCAGGCCATGGTGGGCGCGGCGATGCGGAACAGGGCGGCCAACCAGACCTTCGATCTGATGATGCAGGCCAACATGGCGAGGGTCGAGCCGATCAGCGCCTCCAAGCCCGATCCGAATGCCGTTCGGATATGGAAGAACGGGGTCGAGAGCTGGGTCGTCCCCGAAGGGCGCGAGGCTTACCCCCTGATGACAGCGCTGGCAGGCATGCAGCCCGTTCAGATGAACGCAGCTATTCAACTGATGGCGGATGTGGCCAGCATCTTCCGGCAGGGCATCACGCTCACGCCACCGTTCATGATCCGTAACGCCATTCGTGGCGCGGTGTCGTCGGGCATCATGACGACCGGCGCGAACCTCACCTTGACCAACAACACGATCACTGGCTTCCGGGAGGCCTACAACAACGGGCAGGCGGCGCAGGCGTTCAAGGCGCAAGCGGGGATGGGGGACTACCGGTTCGGCAACTCAGATGCCGGCTTCGGGAAGGACGACATCCTGATCGAGTTCGGCCTTCTGCCGAAGACGATGGGGTCGCGCTTCCGCAAGTTCATGGAGAAGATGGAGCACGTCGGTTCCGCGACGGAACTCGCTGACCGCATCGCGGCCCGCGAGACCATGATCGCCAATGGCATGCGGCCAGATGAGGCTTCCTATCAGGCCCTCACGATCATGAACTACAGCAGGAAGGGCAACAGCCAGGCGCTGCGCGCCTGGCTGCCGCTGGTCCCGTTCTTCAACGCTCGCCTGCAGGGCTTCTCCCGCATGGCGGAGGGGGCTGTGGGCAAACGTGGAATGGCGGGCCGCAAGCAGGCACTGATGCAGATGGCTCTGAACGGCCTGGTCCTCTCGATCATCTCGGGGGCGATCTGGGCGTGGAACTCAGACGACGAGGAGCGGAGGGAGAAGTACAAGGACGAACCGCTCTACCGGCGCCTGAACTATCACATCATGTACTTTGGCGACACCGCGCTCTACATCCCAAAGGCATTCGAGCTTGGCCACGTCTTCTCCTCGATCCCTGAGTTGTTCGCGGATGCCTTCATCAAGGGAGACATGAACGAGATCGGCGCTGGCCTGAGAAAGATCGCGACCGATACGGTGACGATGAACATGATCCCTGCGGCGGCTCTGCCCATCATCGAGGGGCTGACCAACTACAGCTTCTTCCGTCAGGCTGAGCTTGAAGGGATGCGGGAAAGCGCCATGAGGCCAGCCGACAGGACGTCAGGGGCATCAGCCCTGACGCGCCTGGTCGGGCGCGACATGGGGATCAGCGATCTGACGGGCATATCGCCGACGATGATCGAACACTGGGCGTCCAGCTACGGCGGGATTTACTACGTCATGCTGTCCACGGCGATCGACAGCGTTGCGTCGGACCTTGGCCTCATGCCGGTTCGTCCCGGTGGCGCTTTCGGTGATACGCCCTTCCTGTCGCCGGCCCTCAACCGAGCCTTCGGCTCGTTCCTTCGGGACAGCAACACCACCACCACCAAGTGGATCGAGGAGTTCTACCGGACCAAGGACTGGATCACCCAGATCCACAGGTCCGCGACCGCTGCCGAAGGCGCGGGGGACATCGAGTATTCCAACAGGCTTCTGGCGGCGGCACCAGGTCGGCCTGCAGCCTACAAGCTCGTCAACAAGGCGGGAACGGACCTGAGCGAGATCAACGCCGAACTGCGGAAGATCAGGGATGACCGGTCGATGAGCCGCGAGGAGAAGCGCAAGCGCGAGACCGAATTGATCCAGCGGAGAAATGCGATCACAAAGAACGTCATGCGGACGATCCGGGACATTGAGGATAGGCAGGGGGCAACCTTCAGGTCGGTTCAGTGAGACCGATCCTCTCCTCAGAGATTGCAGAGATCCGGCGGCTCATCGACAAGCAGCGGCTGGCCAACTTCGACATCCTCAGCCGGATCGAGCGTATCCCTGCGCCGCTCGAGTTCGGCCAGGCCATTCTCGGGGCCAAGTTCGACGCCTGGCAGCGTCGTTACATGGAGGAGTGCCGGCACCGCGGCCGCATCGCCCTGGCGGCCTGCCGGCAGTCGGGAAAGTCCACCGTCACCGCCATGTTCGTGGCCTGGTGCCTGGTCTTCATCCCGGGCTTCCAGTGCCTCGTGGCGTCCCGCTCCCTGCGTCAGGCATCCCACTACTTGAACGCTGTCCGGAACGCGGTCCTCTCGGTCATTCCGCGCGAGGCGATGCCGCAGCTCAACCGGCTAAGCATGGAGCTTCCGAACGGGAGCCAGATCATCTCGATCCCCTGCGCGCAGCCGGACGCGGGCCGGGGCTTCTCGCCACACCTGATCATCCTGGACGAGGCCGCGTTCGCGCCGGAGGCGCTCTTTCGGGCCATCACACCGTCGCTGGCGGCGACGGACGGGGCACTGCACATGCTCTCCTCGCCGAACGGCCGGCAGGGCTACTTCTTCGAGGCATTCGAGGGTGAGGCGCAGAGCGTCTTCATGTCGCTGAAGGTGCCTTACACCGAGTGCCCCCGCATCTCCGAGGAAACGATCCGGAACGAAAAGATCGCGCTGGGCGACCTCTACTTCCGGCAGGAATATGGGGCCGAGTTCATCACCCCGCACGGTGCGTTCTTCGGCTTCTCCGCGATCCAGAACCTCGAGGAGGGGGAGGACCCGGACTTGACCGATCTGGAACTGCTGGACATGGACAAGATCCTCGAGAAGATCATGCCCATCCCGGAGCCGAGGAAGGAGGACCTTGCCGTCGCGCTGGACCGGGCCGAAAGGGTGAAGCAGGTGCTTTATGAATGAGGTCCCGCAGTTCAACCGCATCCTCGACTGGAAGAAGCGCGGCTATCACCTGCGGACGCCGCCGCTGATCCTCGTCGGCTACGACCCCGCGGGCGACGGTCGGGACCGGGACGCCCTGACGATGACCGCCAGGGAGGAACACCAGAAGGGCGAGCCCTACGATCCAGACTTCTCGGTCATGATGCTCTACCGGTGCCTGATGGCACATGAGATGGCGCCCGACCTCGAGTTCCCTGACAAGCTGGCGATGCTGCTGCGGCTGCACCGGCAGCTCAAGGGCTGGGCCCGCTCCGGGCGGGCGGCCAACCACGTCTTCACCGTGGAGACGAACGGGGTCGGCTACGCCATGGGATCGGCCCTGCGGGCCAACATCGGCAACAACGTCATCTGTTACACCACGGTCGGCACCAGCGGGTCCGAACCCTATACCGACAAGAAGCTTGCCATGCCCCGGCTTGCCGCGCTCGACAACCTGCGCGTGCTGGCCGAGACGCACTCCCTGAAGCTGGCCAAGGACGCGCCGGGCCGCGATGCGTTGACGCGGCAGATGGCTTCGTTCGTCTGGCGCAGGCCGGGACGGCCGGAAGCGATCGAGGGGCAGCACGACGACCTGGTGCTGTCTCTGGCGGGGGCTTGCTGGATCGGGTCAAAGGTCATTCCGCCCATCCTCAAGCAGATCCCGGTGCGCGTCACCGGCATGCGGAGGCACTGAAAGTGCGGGGTCTAGCGAAAATCCGTGACTTCCGTATGATGGAGCGACCAGCGACAGGAGCGGCGCATGGCTGACGGCGATCTCATCTTCACGCGGGACGAGGACGGTGTGACCTTCGGGCCGCCCGCGCCGCCACCCGCGCCTGAAGTGGCGGAGCACTCCGCGAACCTCGCGGCGACCATCGAGCAGACTTCGCTCGACGCCATTGCTGAGAGCCTCACCGAGACTGTCGCCTTCGACCAGGAGGGCACATCGCCGTGGGAGGACATCGCGACGGACGTGATGGACCACTTGGGCCTCGGCCCCGATGCGGAAGCGGATGACGGCGCGGACGACACGTCCGACACGTCCAGTCACACGCTGATGCTGACCGCTCTCCTGCGCTTCCAGGCCAAGGCCCTGTCAGTCATGCTGCCGTCCGACGACATGGCCATCCGGACCAAGCCCGCATTCGACCTGACGCAGATCGAGGACGACAAGAAGCGCGACGAATTGGCAGAGAAGGTTTCGGAGGCCGAGCGCCGCGTGCAGGCGTTCTACACCGACTACCTCTACCACCGGCTTCCGTCCTACGAGGAGGACACCGACCAGATCCTGCACGACATGGGGCTGATGGGCGTTGGCCTTCGCAAGATCGTGGTGGACCGGTCCCGGCAGGGCACGCCGGTCATGCCCGAATATGTGCCGCTGGGCGATCTGATCGTTTCCTATTCGAGCCGGAACTTCCGCATGGGGCGCTACGCGCACAAGATGGACATGCAGACCGGGGACCTGATCCGAAGGATCCAGACCGGCAGCTATCGCGCGATCAAGCTGACAGATCAGGCCGCCCCCGACAGCACTGCGGTCAGCGATGCGCGGGACCGGATGTTCGGCCTGATGCCGGCCAACCTGATGAACACCGAGACCCACCGGATTTACGAGGTCTACACCCACCTCTTCCTTGCGGCCGACCCGCACAAGTTGCGCCTGCCCCGCCCCTACATCGTCACCATCCACTCGGAGAGCCGGGAGATTTTGGCGATCCAGCGCAACTGGGATCAGTCCGATCCGGACGAGACGCCGCTCGAGCATTTCGTGGGCTACATCTACCACCCGGGCAAGAACGCGGCGACCGGCATCGGCCTGGGCCAAATCCTGCTGCAGACCACCAAGGCACTCCGCAAGGCGCAGCGCCGCACGCTCGAGGCGGGCTACCTGCAGAACCACCCCTCCGGGTTCAAGCTCTCGAACCTCTCGATCCGGAACGGCGACACCAAGGTGCGCCCGGGCGAGTTCGTCGACGTGGACAGCCCCACAGGGGACATCCGGCAGGCGCTGATGATGCACCCGTTCCAGGGGCCGTCGCAGGGCCTCATGGCCCTGGCTGGTCAGCTTGAGGCCAACGGCCGCGAATTGGGCGGCATCGCCTCGATCGACTTCGCCAGCCTGATGAAGGCGGGCGTTGCTGCCGGTCCGGCCATGGCGGCCTTCGAGGAGAGTAGCGAGTTCCAGACGGCCGTTCACCGCCGTCTCTACAAAGCACACCGCAAGGAGCTTGAACTCATCCACGACCGGATGCGAACCGTCATGGGCAACAAGCCCGTGCTGTTCGGGACAGACCAGACCCTTGAGCCTGGCGACCTCACCAGTGTCGACATCCTCCCCTACATGCAGCCCGGGCAGGCCTCGCGCCAGAAGGTCATCATGGAGGCGCAGGCGATCTGGGATCTGGCGAAGGAGAACCCCGACCTCCTGAACAAGCGCCGCGCCGCAGAAAACTTCGTCCGCGCCCTGGGGTCGCCCGATGCGGACCGGCTGGTCATTCCCGACCCCGAGGAGGAGGAAATCCTGCCGGCAGACCCCATCACCGAGTACACGATGATGCTCGGCGGCAGGCCCGTGAAAGCCGGGCCCATGCAGAACCACCAGGCCCACATCGACGCGCACAGCGCGCAGATGCGGATGGTCCAGACCTCGGCTCTGCCGGTCGAGCAGGGGGAGGCCGTCATGGCCGGTCTGGCCGCGCACATCGCCGAGCACATGGGCCTGCAGCTCATGGTCGAGGCCGCAGGCATGGCTGGCATCGACATGGCGCAGATCGGCCCCGAGATGCCTCCGGAGATCGAGGCGCAGCTTGCGCCCGTGCTGGCGCAGGCCGTCCAGCAGATCGAGGCGATGCGGCGCCCGCCCGATCCGGAGGAGGCGCGGATCCAGACCGCCCGCGTGGTCGGGGAGAGCCGGATCGAGGCGACCCGCGTGGCGGCCGAAGGCCGCCTGGCGCTGGCTCAGGCCCAAGGGCAGCACGACAAGGAGATGCAGGACCTCAAGGCCAAGCACGCCAAGGAGCTGCAGGACATCAAGGACGCCGCCGCCCTTGATCGGGAGATCGAGGACAACACGGCCGCCCTGCAGATCGCCAAGCTCAAGGGCAATAAGGACGCCGTAGCGTCGGCTGGCGCTTCCGCCAGCGGCGGCGCGGTCGCCCGATCGGGAGCCTCCTCCTGATGGTGGCGATCCTCAATCCGGCGGTCGAGGCCAGCGTCTGCCGAAGGATGATCGAGCAGGTGCAGCGGCACCTTCAGCAGGCCGAGCACCAGCTGACGCACACCCCGCTCGACATGAACGCCTACCATGCCACCTTCGGTCGCGCGGCGGGCCTGCGCGCGATCGTGACTGACCTGACGGCCATCTACGAAGAGAACTTCAACGTCTAACCGGAGCACCCATGTCCAACCTGATCCTACCCAAAGCGACCGCGAGAGCTGTCATGGCAGATCGCCAGCAGCAGGCCGTCGCTGACAGCATCCAGAGATCCTCGATCAACCAGCTCACCTCCGACGACTTCGTGACGGTGAAGGAGGTTGAGCGGCAACTCCTCGAGCTGCGCGCCTACATCGAGGACCGTCGCCAGGTCGAGCCCGAGTACCGCCTGCCGCACCCGGCGGGCTGGCGCGTGTCGGTCCTCATGCTCACGGTGCCGGAAGTGACCGATGGCGGCATCCACATCGTGGACGAGATGCGTGAGGCGCGGGGCATGGCCTCGCCCCAGGGCATTGTCTTGGCGCTGGGCGACGGGGCCTTCCAGGACAAGAGCCGCTTCACCGTGAACGGCGAGCTTTCTCCCTGGCTCAAGGTCGGGGACCGCGTGATCTGGAAGAAGTACGACGTCACCACCTTCCAGATCGGAAACGGCCAGCGCCTGGGGTTCATGAACGACACCCAGGCGGTGGCAACCATCGACACCGGCTGGATTGTTCCGGCTTAACCAGGAGAGCACCCAATGGCAGACGAAGACGACTTCCACGACGGCGGCGGCGATAGCGGCGGCGACCAGCAGGTTTCCCAGCAGCCGGTCGTTGATCTTTCCCCGATCGAAGACCGGCTGAACCGCATCACGAGCGCGATCACCGGGATCGAGCGCAACAACGAGGCGCGCGAGGCGCAGTCCCGCATCGCGACGGTCGAGACGCAGCTGCGGCAGCGCGTGGCCCAGGCAGATACGGCAGTCACGCTGGCCGAGCGCCGGGTGGCCGAGGCCTATGACGCCGGCGACGGCGCGCAGATCGCCCGTGCAAACCGGAACCTGACCGAGGCTGTCGCGGCCCGGGAAACGGTCAAGCTGGACGTCCGTGAGTTCGACCGGTTCAAGCAGAACGGCGAGCGTCAGCGGGCGGCTCCGCAGGCACAGCAGCAGCCTCAGGGCGGCGAAGAGGGGGCCAAGGACACCCGCAATCTTAATGACTGGAAATCGCGGAATTCTTCGTGGTATGGTGTCGATACGGACATGACCAAGGCCGCCCACGAAGTGGACCGTTCCATTCGCGAGGCAGGCGTCATCCCCGTCGGCTCCCAGGAATATTTCAAGGCGATCGACAGACAGATGGCGCAACGCTACCCGGACAGGATGAGATCGACCCCCGACACCGCTGGTGCCGGTGGGGGCCGTCCTCAGGCACCGTCGCGCCAGGGCGGAGGCCGCATTCCGCAGTCGGTCCTCGACAGCTGGGGTCGGATGGGGATCAACATCAACGACGACAAGACGCTGCAGCGCATGGTGCGGAACCAGGAGGCGCTGGTGGCCAAGGGCATCTTGCCGGCCGAGCGTCAGTATGGGGCGGTGATCACGCGATGAACAAGCGCACCCATGCCGAGCCGGAAGAGACCGGCCTTGACGACGCCACCTCCGCATCGACCTACGATGCGCGGATGGCCGACCTCGACGCCCGCGAGCAGGAGCTTGCCCGTCGCGAAGCAGCCCTGGCCCCGCGGGAGCGCGAGGCGCAGGTCACCACCCGGAGCCGGGTGATGGACGACACGAAGCGGTTCGAGCGCCAGTCGATGGACTATTACGCGCCGCCGAACCAGCTGAGAACGCCCGAGGATCCGGAGTACCATTTCCGCTGGATCGCCGAGCATGTGAACGGACAGCACATGCCCCGCAACGTGCAGATGCGCCTTCAGGAGGGCTATGTGCGCGTTCGCATGGATGAGCTTCCGGAGGACTTCCTCGTCGACGAAGACCTGAAGGGGGACGGCTACGCGCGCACCGGCGGGCTGCTTCTCATGCGTCTCCCCGTCGCGCGGAAGCAGCAGCGGGATGCCTACTACCGGAAGAAGTCTCAGGAGCGGGCGAGTTCCGTCGATGAGCTTCAAGGGATCGCAGGCCGCAATGCTGTGCGAGAAGACCGTGGAACGCGCTCCCTGACCGGGGCGGAGGCGGGCCGCGCCATTGCCACCATGAGCCAATCGTAAGGAGACAGAGATGTCAGGTATGGGCTTCAGACTGGCCCGGTCGCAG
>JACCDR010275574.1_pt1 | contig 36823 bp, 55 predicted proteins | sample 7446431 | NCBI WGS metagenome assembly JACCDR01 (sample SAMN15323443, study PRJNA562643) | freshwater metagenome | isolation source: river surface water | place: USA:Blue River Watershed | collected 2017-08-17 | reverse complement strand
TTAGAGATATAAGCGGATCGAATCTTACCCGTTGAATCCTCTGAGAAGTTTGCCTTCTGGGCACCTTCCCACATCTTTGTGATATATTTCTGAAATTCTTTGTCTTTCGTAATTAGAGATTCTACAGATTCCTGAGCTTCTCTAACTGCATTCTTCTTGACATAACTTGTCATTGAATCTCTTGGATCAATGTGCTTGTCAAGAGTGCTCCTAATAATCCTCGTGACTCTATCTGTTACTTCGCCCTTACGAGCGGCCAATCTTTCTTCATTGAAGGTTTTACGTTCTTCAGTGAGTTCATCTTTCTCCTGAGTATTCCCTCTAGAGAAGGATGTGATTCCCTCAATAGGTTTTTCACCGAACATGTAACTTTTCACGATTTTTGCAGCAGTCAGGAGGTCATCATCTTTCGCCTCCTTACTAGATTCTGCCATTGCAAAAACCATGCGCTTGATAACATTCCCTATAATGTGAAAATACGCTTTCTCATCAATCTTTTCCAAGGTCGGGAGGTAGTTATCGACCATTTTGGCGAAGTTCTCTTCATTTTCCTCCTTGATGTTCTTCAGGAGGGTTGAAGAATCGCCCTTCCTCAATTCCTCTTCAACGATAGTGTAGGATTCAATCTTATCTGCCGCTTCTTTAGCTTCTTGAACATTAGGGAATACCTTGCGGTACTCAATATTCCCGTAGTATCCCTTCTCAAGCTGGGGAAAATCCTTGAATAACGTAGGATACTTCTTCAGTACAGCCTTACGAGAAAGAGGAGCTAGAAGATCTTCAACGTTTTCGTCTTCCTTGGGTTCTTTTGCTGCGTCTTCTTCTTCGACGATGGTAAGTTCTTCGTCGTCTTCGCTGGGCTCTTTGTCTCCCTCTTCTTCTTTATCATCTGGTTCCTCTTCCTTTTCTTCTTCATCATCTTTAGACAAATCAGAAAGGATATCATCCTTAGTTAATTCACCGGGATCATCCGGTTCGAGGAAGTCTACAGGTCCAAATTCATAATCAAGAAGCATTGGGTTGTCCCTTTACAGGCGCAGCGGCCTTATCATTTTGGGGAGACTTGCTCCCTTTTGGTTTTCCAGAACTTTCTTCGGTTTCTTGCATCATCGCCTGTTGCATCATTTGTTGTTGCATCATTTGCATTTCATACTGTAAATGCATTTTGAGATGCAACTGAACGTTCTTGTAGCCGTTAGGATTGTTTACTTTAGCAAATCTACCTACCTCTGAGACTGACCAGCCTTTAAGGATAGCAATATGAACCGGACCATTATCAACATCTGGTTCAATATCAACTGATGGCATTTCCTGCTCTGGTGGAGGCATAGGACCGCCCATCATAGCGGCTTCCTCCATCATCATAGGATCAGTTGGTATTACAATAGGTTCAGAATTCAGAAGAATATTAATTTCCTCGTACTGCTTCTCTCTATCATCCTGACCAGGAAGTGTCAGATCAGGGAGGCCAACAGCTTCTGCAATAATAGGTAGATTCTGAGGATCAATCAAAGCCTGCATTACAACAGGATCAGCAGCCTGGATGAATTGCATCAGGGTATCTTTCTTCTGCATCCAAGACTGAGGAAGATTCTCTGCTGCTTCTAAGGTAACATCACCAATCTTGCCTTGCATTTCAGCTTTAGCAATTATAACATTGATAAACTTTCCAAGTTCATCTCGCTTGACGAATCTTTCATCCTCGACCATATTCTTCATATACATGGGAATTGCTTTCCCATACATATTCTTCCACCAGAAAGTAAGCATCTTCCAGGGCGTCTGCAATCGCTGCATAGCCTGGTTCTTGCTCATACTATACTGGGCTGCAGTCTTTGAAGAATTAGGTTGAGCCCCTCCGAATAATGAAGGAAGTGCCCCGCTAGCCAACTGCCCTAATTGCTGAACCTCTTGCCCGAAAGGCAAAGTCTCAGCAGATAGAGTAGCAGTTTTAATCTCATAGAATGCATCCCCAATACTCTTTCCTCCCTTCGGCGTAGCCGGGAAGATCATACCGGGCGCAGTTTCTACCTGATTGTAATCATCAAAGTTTAGGACACCAGGATCAGCAAATGTCTGAGGAATACCATGCTCAATTGTCTGCATGACAAGGGATAGAAGCTCGTTAGTTATGTCCTGAATAGTAACAAGCAACTGACCAAGTGGCTGATAATAAATGTAATCACTAAGAGGATTATAAGTGAGCGTCCAATGATCGTCCAGAGATTCATTACATCCCTCGACAAATTCATCATTAATGAAAGTCGCCTTGATTCCAGCTGGGAAATGTTCCCTTAGAAGCTTTACATCTTCTTCTTGATTGAGTGCATTGAAAGAGTCATAACGAAGCCAACATTGGCGGATCGTAACGACATCTGAGGGATACTCTCCTAGATACTGAGTAGATAAACGTCCCCATGCTTCGTAAGGATCATATGCCCCCTCGGAGCCTGGATTAATTTTATTACTTTTATTCGGCTTTCCCGTGTAGCACTCGTATTTAGCCCTTGCGAGAGCATAATGCGTTTCGTACGAGTATATGAGATACGGGGTTTCTTTTTGCTTGCGGGCATAGTTCGCAACCTTCACATACAGGCCCCCGTATGCTTCGTTGCAAACGCGAGTCTTAGGATTACTTGTTGTCCCGACCAATCTTGGAATGATTATCTTACTAGTTTGAATCTCAGGATCCATCGCGCTCTGACAATAGGGACATGCTAGTTCTCCTTCTTGCAGCATATCACCAATCAGAATATCATCCTGGCCGGGATTGAATTCATCTTGTTCCCGTCGTGCCATTTCCTCTGCTTGGGAAAACAATTCAGGAGGAAGCTCCATACCACAAGCAGGGCACTGGTAGAATTCCTCTACATGATCCTCGTAAACCTTTTCCTCGTATGTCCCGTATTCTTCTTTCTCGTCAGTGTAAGTATACCCGGCTACCATTCCCTCAGAACAGAAGATAAAGAGTGCATGAATCCAGAGCAAATCTCCATCATTATGACGTTTCAGGAGTTCAAAGATTTTATCTCCTGCTTTTGCAGTAGACAAATCCATTGGATTATCTGCATCATCTGGGATGCATTTTACGGTAGGAATGGTAACAGAGAGAGCAGCAATAATGGACTCTAGATACGCCCTAAAAACGTTAACTCTCTTGTCGTAATATGCCTGATCAGCATAGGATTGCTGGTATGCCTGAGCGTCCCATACTCTCCAGTCATGTGCAGTATCCGACCACCAAATGTTTGTGAGATTATCCCAATAAAACTTGAGTTGTCTCCAAGTACGTATTTGCCGTTCCCTAACAGCACGGTCTTCTCCCTGGTACTGGTCTACCAGTCTCTTAATGAGAATTTGTAATTTCTCTGAAGGGATGTTGTCTGGAGGCTTTACTGGAGCCACCGATTGCATCCCAGGTTGCATCATGGGGTCAATCATTTTCTACTTCTTCTTTTTGAAAAGGAAACTTTTCTCTTTTCCCTTCCCATCTTCTTTATCATCCAATTTTTTGGGAGACTTCTTTAAGTTCTTCTTCTGACTGAGAAATTCCTTGGCGTGCATTGTCAGAGGCATCTTCTATTTCCTTTTCTACAGAATCCATTTCCTTCTGCAAGTCATCTACAGAAATTTGCCCAAGGCCCTGTTCCTTTAGGATCTGTGCTCTCTTGCGATCCATTGCTTCCATTTCGTTCTTACGAACTTGCCAAGGAACATATCTTGACTTTATTGGCTGAGGGGCTTTTATTGGCTCGGGAATAGCCTTCTCCAGGGGGCGTGACATTTCTACTATAGTGGCCAAAAGTCTGGTTTTCTCAGCCCTCTCTTGCTCGACAAGAAGATGAAGGTGCTCGCATGAGGCGCACTGTTCCTTTTCGAGGTTAAAGACTTTCTCGATGATTCTCGTAAAGATGTTCATCAATGCCTCTTATAACGCTTGATGCCGAATTTAGATACCGTCTTCTTTTCTAACATGGCCGCGCGCCGGTAAAAGGATGTCATATCTCCTGTATCTTGGAGAAATTTGGTAAGGGCATCCTGCTTCTGTAGGGTTTCAAATTCCTTTTCCGCGTCATCAAAGTATCTATCAGCGGCATCGCATAGGTAACGAACTGTATCATAAGGATCATCACCATCAAATTCAGCCACGTCCTCTGCGGGAACTCCATCTTTTGCTTTAGCATAAGTGCAAGACTTGATCGCTCCTGTAAGTAATGGACACGTTCCATCAAATATTTGAAGTTTAGGTATATTCACTTCCGGCTCTTGAGGTTGAAAGCGATCCAAATACTCCTTGTAAGCTTCCAATCCTTTATTCCTAATAAGCCACATTGCATGGGGTTCAGAGTATTTGATGTTCTCCTTCGCAGGAGGTCTCTTAGTTTCCCACCTCAAATACTCATGAAGCAACATCTTGCCTGCTATCCTACTTCCCGGAGAGTTATTTGATAACTGGATTGCATGTCCCAGAGCTTCCTCTATCTGCTGCTGGATCGTATGCTCTTGTCCCCTATCTTGTGCCGTTGATTTACAGAATCCAATAATCTTCGGCCCTTCGCGTTCAACATCTTCTTTGAGTTCAGCAGCCCAGATTTCGATCTTTTTCTTGACCCAGAATTTTTCTTCATAACAGTATACGCGTCGTGTAGGAGATATAGCAGCCTTTAGTACGTAAGTCATTGCTGCAAATCCCCAATCTCCAATAAAGACTCGGGGCCACCATTCTGGTATATCAAAGCTCGGAATCACATGTAGTGCATTTTCCGGCTCGTCGGGATAAAGTCTATCACGAAATTCCGCGAATACCTGTCCAAGATATGCGTCAAAGTTACCATGAAGTTTCGCATTTTTCTCAGCTTCAGGAAGTCCTCCGAGAGATATCTTATAATTCGGGTCAATGTAAGGATTATCAGCTTGTGTAGCATGGATGAAAATCCTTTTTATTCCGCCACGCCCAACGAGAATCTTGCCCCCTGCAGGGAAAGGATCAACAAATCTCTTTTTGACCCATGTATGTCCAATTCCGCCGGGCATCCCTGCTGCCCTAATGATAGCGGGAAGTGAAGGGTCAGACGCTCTAGTGCGTTGCAATCCAATGTAGAGGTAGATCCATTCTGTGAATGAAGTAAGCTCATCTGGAGTAAATAAGTTAATCTCCATTGAGTCGTATTTGTGAACATCATCTTCATTCTCACAATGGCCTAAAAGGATTACCGAGCCAGCATTTGTTAATCCAGTTCCCCCAAACTGATCCACTCTAGGGAATGTCCAAGCCATATCTGACTTGTTGAAGGTAGCTCCAAACCTTCTATATATTTCTCGGGAGCGCGGAACGATTTCGTTCCTAAGTTCAGGAAATGTCCTTCTTGCAAAAACTTGTTTGAATCGGGGGTTGTGATGCCACTGATGTACCAGTGGATAATAAAGGAGAACATCACTTTTTCCGCTTCCTGCCCCTCCTCCATAGAAACCTTCCTTAATTGTGACCGGGATAGCGAGGAATGGTTCCTGTTTGATATTAGGCTTCCATCCTCGCTCCCGTTCTATCAGCTCCTGCTGAATTTTGTTTTCCTCAGGGCTGAGCATTTCTATTCCTACTTGCTTGGAGTTTCCTTAATTTCTTTCCCATCCTTATCAGTTGCAACAGGAATAGTCCCAACATATCGCTGCATTCTGAGATTAGAAGGCGGCGCAGGTGGTACAAATTGCGGAGGAACGATAGCAGCATTCGAATGTGCTGTTTCAATACCATTGATAGTTGCTGTCATATCAAGGTTAAGTCCAGCCGCATTCAATGCAGTAGGAACAGTAGCTGCACAAGTTTTAATAAATGCATCAGCAGTCGTAGTACATGATACCCCAGTTAGAGTAGTTCCTACAGCAGCCCCCACTTGATAGAGTTTGTAGATATAACTTTGTGCAGTGGCTACATCAAACGGAGGTCTAGTCCCACCCGCGGGAGCAGGAGGCCCCTCCATTTCCCATTGGGCGCGTAGAGTAGTACTAGTCTGGGCGTTCACTACACTTACGCAATAGGCAGCAATACCTAACATTACTAGAGCTACTATTGCAGCTAATTTATGAATTCTCATATTGTGCATTCCCATGAAAGTTCCGCTCCTCCCCAATTAGCTTGGGTAGCTTTGAAATTCATTATCAAATTTCGGTCATAGAGAACAATCGTATTATCAGGTTCCAGGGTTTCTTCATGCACTGATGGATCTAGTGCGGGCATTAGTATTCCAACGAGGGAGGAAGGGGCTGTTCCATTACTATAAAAGCGAAGGGAACCTTTACTCAATCTACCGTAACAAACTGAATACATGTCGATTGAGTTAGGATTCTTCCCTAAATCTTCTGTCGTGAACATCCTAATCCCACCGTCGATAGTCATGCTGAAAACATGACAAGTAGCGGAGGGATTAGATTGGCAAGGCGGTAAAGGAGTAGGCCCATGATTATGGGGTGGGGCCTGAACCTGAAGTGCAAGCAAAGCGAGCAAGAGTATCATTTCGGTGTAGTCAAAGTCCAAGGTGAAGATGGAACACTCTCGCAACAATTCCCATCGAAAGTAAAAGCATAAATAGCATGCTTCCCAGGAACGTTAACCCTATTCACTGTACCCTGAGGAACGTAATTTTCACATCTATAAGTATTCCCACCCGCGCGCTCGCAAGTTCTAGGTGGGACGAGAGTATCAAAGGGTGCGGTTAGTGCCGAGTTGTCAACTCTAATTCTAACCGGCATAGCCATTGCATTCTGCAATGTCATGTTATCTAGACGGAAAGATACTCTATCCTTAGTAGTGATAGGGCCAGTTCTAATAGGAGAACCATCAGCTCTCACTAATTCCTGTGCGCTACTAGCGCGCGCTGAGGCTAAAATCACAAGGATAAGGAATATAATCTTCATTGACTAACCTTAATCAAGTAAACCTTATCATCAACTCTCATAATCTGCCCTGAAGGATAAGTCATATACCTGCAACAGGGTGGCTTATTCTCCTGAAGTTGAGTATCAGTGATCGTATATTTCACTGAGAAACACCAACTTCTTCCCATCTCGAATGTTACCATCCAAGATTGGACTGCCATCATGAGAGAAATAAGAGCGGAGATCGTTTCGATCATGCTACAGTAAGAGTATAGTTACCACCAGAAACAGTAAGAGTAATAGTATTAGCACCCGTGAGAGCATAGTCCGTGTATTTTCCGCTAGCATGTTTTAGACGAAGAACTTCTCCTACCAAATCAAATTCAATGTTCGTGACATTAGGAGTTACAGCAGCCGTAACAGAATGCCCAGGTCCAATGTATGCAGTGACAGTAGCTTGTGACATGTTATATATCCTTTGGAACAAGAAGAACAGTTACCAGAGCGCCACCAGATATTGCATCCAGTTCTGCGTAGATAGAGGAAACGTTAGTATTGACAGTTCTCAATTCACCACCAACGACAGTACCTGTATCGATAACGGAATAATGACTGTTATCTAAGCTGCCCCACAATTTAAAAGTGCAGGAAGCAGGGGGCGTCCCGAAAAATGTTTGCCAGGTCAGTGTAGTTGTATTCCCTGGCAGGGCATAGTGGGCGGATTCTAGTCCTGCACTAACGGTAGCTCCGTCAAGAAGGAGCTTAGGAAGGTTAAGGCTGATTCCGACCATTATCTTTTCTCTCTTTTTACAGTAACAATTACTGTGACTTCCGTTCCGGAAGCCACGTTTGCCCTTAAAAACGTGGGGCCAGCCTGGATCGTTTCTACCCCTTGATCTGCTAGCGAGTCAAGTACTGAGAAGTTCTCTCCATCAAGTGAGGCTTCGAGATCAACGACAGGAGAAGTACCAATAACCTGCCAAGTTATCCTGGTCCCCTGGGATGGGATAGCGAATACTTCAGATTCAAAGGGACCATCCTCCCCATCAACAATAGTAGTCGGGCGATCGAGATCAAATCCAGGAGTAGCAACTACAGAAGGTGGAGGTACTGGTGGAGGCTCTCCCGATCCAAGGCCAGATGTTAAAATCTGGATATGCTGCCCTAATGGCATTCCTTCTGTAATTAATCCGTTCATTACTTTGATACTCGCATCGTAATAATATCAGTATACTTGCAGGTTAGGAGTTTCCTAGTATCCTGAGTAGTAGTGAATAGAATATCTACTTTATCATTTGGGATGTCAATCGTAAGGTTATTAACCTTGGGAACAGTATACTCACTGCTCATTCCATCAATTTGTTTCACAGTATAATAAAAGGTCATGATGCCCTCGAAATAGTAGTCGGGTCCGTATCTGAATCAAGGGTGAAGGTCATACTAGCAGTAGTACCATCTTCCTTATTAACTGTCATGGTAGTTCCTACTAGACCCTTCTCCATTAGGAACCTGGTTATCATTAGGAGTGCCTGATTAACCGTCGGCCGAGAACCGAGAGCAGCAGTGGAATCAGGAACAATAGTAGTAAAAGCTGTAGCAAGCGCGAGATCATCAACTTGGCTGACTGTAGTTTGGATGTTAACTTCACAATCGCACCACTCTGCCCCTGAGGCATCAGAGAAGATAAGCTGGATATTATCTCCTGTCATTTCAGCAGCAGAAACTGTAACCTTAACAGCCTTACTGCTAGCGGGGGTGACTACAGGTAGTGTAGTTAGGTTATTTAGCGATCCCCCATCAATACTAACCTTTACGTCACCAGCCGCCAGAGTAGGATTAGTCTGGAACAGTTTCGTATCCGCCTGGGATACGAGGCCGACATAAAAGATAAATTCAGTCGCGCGCTTGGGGGTAACGTAAGATGCCATGTTATTTACTTTCGCTCAGGAAGTGATTCCGATGTCCAGTCCAGGATTCCCGATTTGAAGGAAAGAGGCTCCACCAGCAGTCTGAACGTTTAGTCCTCCGCCCTTACCACCTTTCCCGCCACTAGAACCTCCGCCCGCCCCTTTTCCTCCACCAACTAAGGACATGCCGAAGCCGTAGGTAATTCTGGATACTCCTGTAGAGGACGCAGCAATAACATCTTGGATTCCAATAGTATCTCCCGAATTAACTCTAACCTTGTGTCCTGCAGCTGTGTCGTTTCCTGTAGTCTGAGCCGCACCAGTAACCACAATTGATAGAGTCTGGGCTACTGCATTCTTCCGTAAAGAGAATGTCCGAGTTTTGGTAGCACCCGGCGCGCCTGATAGTCGAACATAAAAGGAGCCAATGTTCATTGGAAGAGAACAAAGTAATGGTGTATCTATGGGAGTAGTTTCTGATACTCCAGCATTAGGGAGTGGGGAGATACAATCCATATACTCGGTAGCAGCAGCAGTGCCCATAGTGCCACCACCAGACTCGCACATTACTGGGGCAGCATCTCCAGTAGGAACGAAAGTATAGCAGTAGCTAATAGACTTGGAAGCTGAGGGAGAGGATACAGCATCAGCATGAATGTAAAGAAGATCACCTGCTGTTACTGGAAGGGAGAAGGTAGCATTGGCAAAGGTTATGCTACTTCCATTTGCTAGTGAGAGTGAACAGGCAGTATTAACTGTTCCTCCCGTCCCATCCTGATCTGTTCCATTCTTATTAAGGATAAAGTTGAATGAACCAGAAGTTCCTGCTCCTACCTGAGATAACCTAACTGCTGTTACTGTCCCGTCTGCTGGTATTACTGTAGGAACATTAGCTTGGGCATTATCAGGAAGATTGAAAGAGAATCCGCCGTATACATCTACTCCAGTATATGTTCCCGAACTAAAGTACATGCACTCCTTGGCAGCAGTGACTAGCTCGAAGTAACAGTACTTGAGAGAGAAGCCTACAGGAGTATTAGTGGGAACTACCTTCCAGTCGAAATAATCACCGGCAACAAAGGATACAGTATGAGTAGTGTCGGATCCAGAAGTAGCATTGATGATAGTGAAGGTAATAGCAGTGTCCGCTCCGTTCTTTCGGAGCGTGAAAGTCCAGCCAGTTCCTACTCCAGGATTACTGTTGGCAGTAAATCCTACATTCTGAATAGTCCCAGCTGAGGACATTACCTGGGATAACCAGACTTCAGTAGTGAATCTAATATTTGGAATAAGGGAATAGTAATAGGTAGCAAACCCATCCAGGTTTATATTGAGCCGGAGAGGGACGGGTTGGATGAAGCTCATTCGTTAACCACAATCACTTCATACTGATCTTCATGTCGTGTCCTAGGCGCGTATACATGGAACTGAACAGAAGGTGCGTTCTGATTGATATTTCCCCTGCCCTCAAGTCGCTCAACAACTGATGCTATCTTATTTGCAGCTTCTGGGAGTTGCTTCTGCTCGATATAATTGGGATCAAACAGATCAAGAGTTTCCATCAACTTGGTAGTTGCAGTGTCAATGATCCCAAACTTCCGTTGAGTAATGCTGGTTTGCAGATTCTCATCTACCTTACGTTCATCAACGTTAGTCCGGTCATACCCTTTAGACAGAAAGGATACTTCGGACTGTGCAACATTATGCACTCGCGCGATGGAGGTTTGCGGCAGAGAACCGAATGCGCCATCCAGGGCGATCAGTTCTCTAGTGATCGGATCGATATTCTTTGCCCCTTCTGGCCTTCCCAATTCAGGAGGCGTGATAACTTTTGGCAAACGAACGTCGCCCTCAATAAGATCAGACAAAGGAGGCTTCATACGCTCCTTCAATTCATCATCCGAGATGATAATTTTCATCTTTCATACCCCAAAATTATGATGCCAGTTTCGAGCGCCGAATGATGAAATCCGGCCGCATGGATAGGGTAACACAATATGATAGGGATGTCAAGGGCTCAATTTTCCCCATTATGGGGTTTTCTCAGCTAAATTTAGTGGGAAGGGTTACTATTCGGGAGAGCGGAGAAATAGGCTCAGAGGGTTGACAAAACCCCATAACCGGGTTATAATGGGCTTCCCCAAAGCGCAGTGCGCCCAACTGGGCCGAGCTAAAATTCACTATCATATTCCCAGAAAGTGGAGAAAGTTCCCTCAAAAATGATAAAGAAGCTCAAAAAGAAGGATGTCATAGTCAAGAGATTAGTACCATGCGCCCGTAAAGGATGTGATGTTTCATTCCCACAGAAAGGAAATAAGAAGTTCTGTTCCAACAAGTGCCAATGGACTGCGTACAATGAGACTCATCCTATTGCTAGAATTCCAAAATGAGAAGGAATAGAGGTAGTGTAACTCAGTACCCTTACATTCTAGTATGTAATGTAAAGGAGTACAAACTCTACAGGCACATAAAATGGGACCCGCTACCAGAACATCACTTTAAAGTACTCTGGTACAGAAGTAAGATAGGAGGAAGACTAAGGATTGATCCCTATGATATTAACAATGAATTAAAGGCTAAATACTGGACGCTTCCCAGAACCAAATAAGGAGGCTCATCTCATGTGCGAGCGAAGCGAGCAGAGGCTCATAAATCACAAAGGAGAGCTTGATTGCTACCAGCAAAAATCGTGCCAACATGGAACCACCAGATATTGGGGTAGGGGGTTACCTGGCCACAAGATATAGTGTGTTCTATTCTGGTACATATTACACTTTCGTAATAATCCTGGCACAAACCTTGCTTGTGTTCTATTTTGGTACATATGCAAGCCACGTGCCGCCTGGAGGGTGTATCATATTAGGACACTCGAGCACCTGGCGCGCATCTTGCATGTGTTCTGATATGGGACATGTGCAATTATGTGCATTATTGCATTTGTCAATACCTAAAGTGAGTTATGTTTTTCTGTGCAGATACGAGCTAATCACCCCTGCGCGAAAATGCACAAAACTGCATTCCTGGGTCGTGAATACTTTCACAATGTACGTTACCTGGCGTAACTTGTGAAACTTTTCACATTGTATGCTCTTCAACGTACCTTGTGAATTCTTTCACATTGGGCCTTAGCACATTCGGGCCTGACCTGTCAAATCCTGTTCGCCTAGCGAAAATTGCACACTTTTGCATCATGCATTTAGCCCACTTTTCCACAGGCTAACTTAACTAGATGCACACTTTTGCATAGCCTCCTGGAAGCGTTTGCAGCCTCGTATGGCTTGCCCCTGGCTCTCCCCTGGCTGACCCCTTACCCTCTGGCCGATCGTTGCCCTACGCCGAAATCACACTTTTGGTACTTGCACACTTCTGCAAAAATTCTTCTGGCTCCCTACACTTTCCCCTTGACCTGTATTCCTGGCTTGCTATGCTTGGGACTCGATGTTTGTTTCATCCTTCGTCAATTCGCTGGCTGCCGACTGGTTCTCGGCTCTTGCTCTCAAGGCGCCCGTTGCGCTGAGCGGCCAGCACTTTTCCCGCGAGGTATCGCCTATCGCTCCCAGCGCATAGCTCCTCGACTCATACCACTGCGCTTGGCTAAGCCAGCGGGTATCGTGGAACGCTCACGGTATCAATCCGACCCTGGAGAAGGGTGCCCCATACAAACGGGCAACGGACTCCCCGCAAAGCATCCCTAGACGCGCGGCTCTCATTAGCGGGAGCATAAACTAGCTAACCACCTTAGCGCCGCTGGTAATATCCGTAGGCGGCCAAATAACGCCAAAAACTCTGGGAGCCAGAGGCTGTATCGTGCAAGGCCGATAGCGTGGTTGAAGTCTTTCGCCACGTAGCACCGGAAGTGCTACCGAAACCCCTAACGCTAGCCGCTGGAAGCAACCCCACGAAGGACGACTCAGAGTTAGTAGGATTTCTAGATACCCTCTAGAGCCTCGTTATGCGCTTGGCTAGCATTCTGGAGCCAATATGCCAAACGAGACAGCAATCGCTCTGTATCAGGCTCTAATGACCGAGAAAGAATGGTCTAGCGAGTCAATCAGACTTACGGAGCATCCCGAAGTGAAGCAGGTTATCAAGGCTGCTTTCCCACACGCTTTCGTCTACGTTCCGGGGGCCGAATAATGATTGTCGAAATTCGCACACTGAACACAAAGGAATCTCCCGAATTCGTCCAGTATCAAGACGTTTCCAAGGTTCTCTACGATAAGACGGAAACTCTTGAATCGGACGGGTTCTACGTTCGTCGCACTTTCCTTGTCATTCATTTCAGAAACGCGCCATCCGCACGAGTCTTGACGAGTGACATTCTCAATCTGCTGATTTTCAACGACTAGTTCTCTTCTCCACCAACCAAGCCAAGCGTATAGCAAGGCTCTAGAGGGTTATCTAGACTCTGTAAACCTTTTTGCTTTCCTTTAGTGGCTTAGAAATGAGTTTCTCTCATGTTCAAGACAGGTCTGACTTTCTCGATGAGTCTGATTCTCCAAAGGAAAAGTAAATGGTAACTATCACTTACGCTTTTGGTAAATACACCAGTGTCATTATCGTACAGGATTGGAAAATGGCACTGGAAATCGTTGATGCTTGGACCCTTCTAGACGAAATGGACTGGCTTCGGGTCCAGTATTCCTTCGTAGCGTAGTTATGAGGGCCACATTTAGCCTTGATAATCTACGGCTCCTGCTACGGCTCAATAAGATGTTCAAACAGCCTAGAATACTTTGCTTTGGCATCTGCAATAGTTGTGACCGTCCAATAGAATGGCACCAAAGGACTGGCGATTTTGAATCTGCCAGGGAGTCATTCGTATATTTCTGGTATCAATTACAGACAGACTGCAATTTGATACAAGAATTCGACCCGGAGTAATTCCCTCAACCTTCATACCTTCCAAGCCACTAGACGAGAGCAAAAAGGACACAGAGAATCGGAGAGAGTTTACGGAGTGTGCGACATGACAGAATCGTCACTCACTTTTTCTGCACCGAATTGCACGATTTTGCTTGACCTTGGAGCCTGCCTATGAGACACTTATCTCGTAAGGCTGTCAAGGCAAGCAAGGCAAGGCGGGCCGAATTTCGCGAACGTGTGACCTTAACGAACTGGGAACGAATCACAAACACAGTCAGAAAAGAGGATATACCAATGCGTATGCGTAAACTCTCTGGTAACGTTGACCTTCAGGAATCGACCACGAACGAATACGGTATCCCGAAGGATCCTGATGCAGCCGTCAAGGCTCTTGAAGACCCGAATAACAAGACTGTCAAGGTCACAGAAGACCCGGACAAGGTTGTCGAGGGTGTCATTGTCGAGACGTATAGCATTAAGGTCAAGGACAAGGAAAGTGATACCGTCTATTACGAGACGAAGACTCAGCCCTTCGCCTATATGAAGTATTCCAATCTCCCGGCCATTCTCAAGGCTGAGGGAGCGGAATTGACCGACGAGCAAGTAGATTTCCTGGGAAACGCTCTGTCCGATGCAGACGATTCCAAGGAAAAGCCTGTAGGCAAGGCTGTCAAGTCTCTCATCGAAGTCTACAACAGCAACACTCGTGCAAATGCCAAGGGTGCCGACTATCAGCGGATTCTGAATCTCAAGGCTCCGATGACAGAAGAGACCAAGGGCAAGCGTATCGAGTCGATGATTGCCATGTTCGCCTCTATCAATCGTGTGTCCCTGGATACGGCGCGCGAGAAGATGAAGGCGGCTGGCCTTCTGGACTAGTTCTTAACCATACTCTCTCCGATTCTCTATCTGTCCTTTCTTACTAGCAGGGATTAGGGCTAGTGCGGTTTGGGGATTTACTTTCGAGTATTTCCCCAAACGTTCCCACATTTACGAGGCTACTATGGAGTAAACAACGGAACGGACTACCCGAGCCGATAAAAGGGTTGAGGCTAGAAACCTTTATTGGGGTTATATCTAGCCAATATAAAGGTTAAACCCCATCAACTCGACTATGCGAGTATAAATAGCTTTTAGGCATAGTGCGGCTCGTGTATGACATGAGCATAAGGTTGCCTTAATGGGTAGCACCATTAAGAATCCTGGGGGATACAGTGCTAATAGGATAGCCCAGGTAAGCCAATCGCGTGACTGTTTACGTCAAGGATTCTGTAAACGCGAGGTTCAATAATACAATCCTGACTGCTACTCTATAACGCTTGTGTATTCGGTTATAGAGCCACAGACAAGGAATACATCTAGGATTCAGACCTTGGCCGTTACATGAATCCTTGATTAAGGTAAAACGGCCTGCATTCTTTATCCCTTTAGTTAGACTCTCCCCAAAATTGAGAGTCTAATTAAGAGGGTAAAGTATACCTTCTTTGAACGAAGAAAGGATTTAAAGTTGGACTTCATCAAAGGTGATAGAGTCAAGTTCATTGCGAAGCATGAAATCTTTTCAGCATTCTTCAATGAGCTTGGCACAGTAGACGCATTCAAGAGAGAGCCACGATTCACAACTATCGTAGTTCTTCTCGACAACGGGCGTAACCTGATAGCAGATGGGGAAATGTTCGAGCTAGTCGAAAGAGGATAGGAGGTAACAATGGATTGCAAGGTCTGCATGGCAAAGGATTGTGATTGTCTCTGCAATACTTGCAAGAGAGCAAGAATCATCGAGTCAATGCCTGACTTTCTTTACGAGGCAAGTGATTTCACTCGTAATGCTTGGATAGAAAGGCAAATGAAGAAATGAAAGAGAAGAAGAATCCCAAGACAGTAACACTCTACTCTGCCAATCCTACCCTTTGGGGTATTGCAAGGGTAGCAGCAGAGCAGAGTGGCGTATCACTATCAAGTTTCGTAGAAGAAGCCTTGAAATTGTATATCATTTCAGGGCATAAGCCCATAGAAGGGAAACTCATTCTGAGGATAGAAGAGTGAAGAAACTTATTTTCGTTTCTTGTTTACTAGCATTCCTTATAATTGGAATGTCTTATGAACTTCTCTCCCATGATATCGACGAGGTATCAGAAGCACTAATGAACGCTGCAATGGAGAGAGCAATTAGAGGAGAATTCTAGTATGCTCTGGATTACAATCACGACAGATAACGAGGCTGAATACCTCGATGCCGCTAGCTTTCTTATCAAGGATGGTATTTATCACATCCTTCTGCTTGATGGCACTAAGCATGAGGGAAAGGTTTCTGATATTACTTTCCTTCACACTGAGGCTGTCGAGAAAGAGACGAGGTAACTAAATGGCTTCATACTATGATGATAACTTCGGCCATTGGGAAGGTATGGACGAAGAAGAGAACAGAGAGTTTTATCACGAAGTACAGAGAAAGTCAGTAGTCAAGAAGTGTAGAGGCTGTGGCAGGAAAGTAAAGATTCTCCCAGACTATGCCTACTGCAATTCTTGTGCTGACAAGAGAGAACGTGGAGAGGATTTCTAATCATGCCCATCAGTGAACGTGATTCATGCCGCTGTGGCTCAGGATTATACAAAGAGGCACAGTATGATGGACGAGGAATCTTCCTTACCTTCACTTGTCCCAAATGCCATGACAAGAAGATGAAGGAATTCAATCCTATCATCCTCGAATACTACACTCAAGCCGACGTAGACGAACAGATAGAGGAAGATGACTGACAATTTTCCTCTCAAATCGTGAAAGAAACTGAGAAATTGTCCAAATCTCTCAGTAAGATAGCCTCATGTTAGGCACGGTTTACCCGGTGTCGTAACCCATGCGGTAAGGGCACCGGGAGCCTCTAAGCCGAGTCGTATCAACGAGTTACGCCGTACCCTCCCCCCTATCTCATGACTATCATAGCCTCTAGGGGCAACTTTTGGTCCCTTTTGTAATTCTTACAAAGTGGGGTGTCAAAGGGTTGGCATGGTTGTTGTAGGTGTTTTATATATAATAAAATAGATATATACTATACCTAGCAACTATCATGCCACCCTCACCGTCAACTTCTTGACGCTTGACATGGCACATTGCCTGTGATAGGATAGGGGAGTATGACGGACCTAATGCGGCTTAACTCGTTGCTAGGATTGGACTTAGACGCCGACGACGACGCTCCAGGTGTGCCCCTGGCTGGGGGTATCTTCGCCTCCAGCCCTACTATCATTAGGGCTACATCAACACGGCATTCTGAGTTTAAAGCACTATTCGAGGCACTACTAAAGAAAGAATCCAATAGTAGGGCTGAAATAGTACAACAGGTAGGTTGGAGATGTAACTATTTCTTACCATCTGGTGTCGAATGCAATACAGCCAATGGCTTGCGTGGGAATACAAAAGACGTGAGAAAGACTTGCGTAAGATGTGCCCGCCCAAGACAGAATAAATTCACTCTAGAACAGGAGATAGAAAGGGAAAGCCTCATAGGAAAGATAATGGCAGAGAAGAGAATGGATTATTCTTCTGCCCTAGCATGGCTTTTGGAAGTGGAGAACTAAAATGGCTCAGAGAATAACCTTCTGGAAGATGGAAGGGAAGTCTGACATTGAATTAAAGGCTATCAGACTGAAATCAAAGGCTGATATCCCCAAAGCAATGTTACAGATGCCAGATGAGACTGATATTGCTACGTTAGATAGGACGGATAGACAAAGTATTATCATGCATCATATCTGGCAACGTAAGTCTTACATTCCGCTCGATGAAAGATAACAGATGACAGAGACAATCATAGTCAAATGTCAATCTTGTATCGAACGGCAAATCGTACCAATCGAGGATCATGTTGGATTCTATAAGGGAATGCCGATATGTGAGAAATGTTTGGGTGCTATCTTGAGTAATCAAGAGAATGTCCAGGCTGATCTCATTAAAGTTGAGGGGGATGCAAATTCCCTTGAGAACCGCAAGGTTCTTGCAATGAAACTCTTAGATGAATTCGAAAAAGTCTTCGATGGCTTTCCTCTTACAGCAGAAGAGGTCTTATCCGAACGAGATCTCTTTTACAATCATAGGGCACCAGCATTGATTAACTGTAGTACAGAGGAAATAAAGTCAATGATTAACAGACGCAAGGCCGTCTTATTCGCAATAAGAATAAAGGACGAGCAATGGTCTACAATCATTGAGCAATTGAAGAATGAAGCAAGGAAGAATGCTGGATTAACCGGCATTGCGAAGAGCATCAAAGAAAAGGCAAAGAAGCCTTCTGATTTCAAAGAAGCAGAAGCAAAGAAACTTGCAAAGATGCTTGGAGTATCCGTAGCCCGTATCAAAGAAATGGGTGAGGAAGCCAGGAAAACAGAATTTGCAGGTATCTTACAAGGCAATCCAGTAACCAAAGTTCCAACTAGGGCAGTTGAACCCAATAGCACAAGGGTTCATCTTATAAAGATTCAAGAGAATCTTAAAGGTGTTGCCCCTCCTGGCAACGAAATCAACCCGGCCACGGGTCGGCCATATAAACCAAAGGTATGATTTATGTGGAAAACGCTATTTCCTCCTGAAGATCTTTGGATTTACCTTCTCTTGCTTGTCTCGATAATTATTCGCTATTCTCCGAGATGAGAAAGTGACTTGGAAGCGAAACGGAGTAGATGTACTTGCAATGGATCCCTTAACAAGGGATGATCTAGAATGGTTCAATTATGAGGCTAACAGACACTTGATAGAAAGCCTCATGAGAGGACAGCAAATCTATTATTATGGGTATGAGTACGATCACCATGAATTCGACAATAAAGTACACATACCCAAGGGAGCGGGCAAGGCAGCAAATAGTATTGATACGAGAGATGATAGAATCGCTAGGAAACAATCTGACGAATACGAGCGAACTATCATGACGAATCGTCTCATCGCGCTCTTTGCGAAGACATTCAGAGTAAGTTACGAAGTAGCAGAAAGCCAAATAAAGAAGGCGTTAATATGAGATACAGACTCATCTTGCGTGATCCAGTATACTTCAATGAGTATACACATTCCGTTCATGATTCATCTGCCAAAGCATTAAAGATGGCACTTAACTTGGGATGCAGATTCTTCCGAATCGATTTTTACCGTCCTTTTCACTCTTACAATGAAGCTCCTCACTTGAGCACAGAAAATGCTAAGACAAAGTGAAGCATTGATAATTGGAAATGAATTGTTGAAGAAACATGAACTAGCCAAACAAGGCTGGAACATCCAATTCAACAAGTCAACAAAGTATCTTGCTGCTTGTTGGCATCAGAGTAAAGTAATTGCAGTCTCAGTGCATCTTCTAAACGGTGCTGATGAAGGAACTTTCACAAATACCATGCTCCACGAAATAGCCCATTCTATGGTTGGGCCACATCATGGACATGATAGTGTGTGGAAAAAGACAGCTATCGAAATAGGATGCGACGGCGAGCCTTGCGGTCACTTTACAATTGATGCAACTCGCAATACAGACGCAAGTGAACAGAAACCCAGGGTTCACGTTGCGCCTATTACTATCACTTGTCCCAAATGTGGTAAGACTGCAATTGAGACAAGCCGGGCAACCTTTCCTAATGGAAAGACCTACACTAAACTCAAGTGTGGTCATATTGTAGAGGCCAAGCATATTTCTACAAGACATCCATTCGAGGAATGGGAATCTGCATCTGGTAAGAGACTTTACCCCTATCAAGTAGAGGGTGCAAAGTTTTTCGAGCAAGCCAATGGGCGCGCGCTCTGTGCTGATGAACCTGGACTAGGAAAGACAGCGCAAGCGTTATCCTTCCTAAAGTTTCATCCAGATATCGCACTTCCATGTCTCTGGGTCTGCAAGAGCAAACTCAAGATCCAGGCCGTGAAGGAATCTCTAGATTGGTGCGGTATTGAGTACTTCCCTTGTATCATTGATTCATCGAAGTCATACATCATGGAAAATATGAAGATGTATGTGATTTCAATGGACTTGCTTAGAAGGATGCCACGTGAGAAAATCAAATCACTTGGTATCAAAACTCTTGTTGTCGATGAGATTCAGCATATTAAGAATCCTGACTCCTCTAGGACACAAGAGGTCAGAGCAATTGCTAATCAAGTAGACAATATTCTATTCCTCTCGGGTACCCCCTGGAAGAATAGAGGCTCTGAATACTTCTCTGCTCTCAACATGCTAGCCCCTGCTCGTTTCCCATCCTTCGCCCATTTCAAATCGAAGTGGGTTGATGTTTACCTGGACAAGAAGTCAGGTAAGTATCGTGAAGGGGGAATCAGGAACATTCACCAATTCCGTGAATACACAAAGGATATTGTTATTCGCAGAATGAGGAATGATGTTCTCCCTGACCTTCCGAAAATTAACCGTAGTATCAGATACGTTGAATTAGAAGATATCTACGGTGAAGAATACGAGAAGGCTGAAGAAAGAGTAGCAGCTATCATCAATGTAATTCTTCTAGAAGGTAAACCATTCTCTGCGCTCCAAGCAGAAATTATGGTATTGAAGCACATCACCGGCCTGGCTAAAGTTGATGCTCAGGTTGAAGATGCTGTAGAATTTCTAGAAGATACAGATGACTGGCAGAAGATAACTATCTTCGTCCATCACATTGATGTGGGAGATGAGATTGAAAAGAAACTCAATGTATGGCTCGCAGAGAATGGACTAAATCCTGCACTACGTTTGCGTGGAGGATTGAAAGCTGAGTATTCTGACTCAGTAATCGAAAAGTTCAAGACTGACGAGAAGTCTCGTGTAATGATAGCCTCAACTCTAGCATCTGGCGAGGGATTAAATCTCCAGTTCTGCCAAAATGCTTACATGATGGAACGACAGTGGAATCCAGGAAATGAAGAACAGGCGGAACTCAGATTCTCACGTCCTCTTAATTATAATGAATATCCTGATTACCTGCAGCGCGCTCTATTTGATGAAGATAGAAAGCCCAAGCCGGTATCAATTCGTCTACCTTACCTTATTTGTGCTGGGACTGTCGATGAGATTCTTACTGAAATCGTAGAACGTAAGAGAATCAACTTCAGAAGGAGCATGAATGTAGGTGAGGAAAATCTCAAGTGGGACGAGAACGAAATCATGCGGGAACTTGCGGAGGCTATCGTTAGGAAGCGTTATAAGGCTTCACTTAAAAAGGAAATTGCTGTATGATTAATGAAGATGAGAAAGATGATGAAGAATTGAAGCATGATAAGGACAAGAACTTCATCTCTAATCCTCCTGATGAATATCGGGATGCTACGACAGAGGAAACAGATTACATCGTTGAGGCAATAGAATGAAACGATTCATACCTGAATCAGTTGCACGTCAGATAGAAGATGCTGATCAATTAGATGATGATCTAGTAGAACTTCTTGAAGGATATGATGATTTCATATCAGCTACAGTAGCATCAGGAATGCTGCATTGGTTCCTGTTAAATGAAGATTCAACTCTTACTGACGAACAGAAGCTTATTGTCCTTGAAGGTCTACAGAAACTCTGTATTGAACTCTTCAATGATATGAAGAAAAAGATTGAGGGTAGGATAAAATGACAGAAGAATCTCCTCTTGTATTCAAGTTCAATACCAAGCGGAAGCCTCGCATGAATAAGGCGGGCAAGATGGTAATCCCCATGATAGATGAGAATGGGGAAGAATGCAATTGGATCATGTCATTAGATGACGTATATAGGATGTTCCAGATTGTTAAAGCCCATAGGGCGTTTGAGGAATTGGAAGTGATACTTGAGGACAAGAGTTCCTCCTAACTATCCAGAAAAAGTTGGCACGGCTCCCTTTAGGTAGGGGGCCGTTCCCCACTTTTTGATCGTGTCGAGGTTAATAAACTTCTCTCATGACTATATTTCGCCAGCTATGTACCTACTGTAACGAGAACTTCTGGCACTGCAAGTGTGACCAGTTCCATCCTACCGTGGAACTAAAGGAAACCTTCGAGCTTACAGCACAGGAGATAGCTGACCTAAGAAAGTATTTCGACACAGTGGGATATATCTCCCATGAATTTCACGCTCCCATCCATGACATCATCGCGCGCATGGATGTTTTCCTTAAAAAGGTTCTTTAATTATGTCAGATAAACTTTGTCCAGAATGCATTAATGAATTTCTCAAGACTCATGAAGTAATGGAATTAGGTGATGAAGTTTATGACCTGCATGAGGAAGGTCAATGTTCTTATGGCCCAAATGAATGTAATCATTCTCCTTTCTTTACTCAGCAGGAGTTAGCTAAGGCTCGTATAGCTACTTCGGACTATTATCAATCCTGTGTAGATTCAGATAGAGATCAGGAAGAAGCCGAAGAATGATAGCTTCCTTCTGTGGCGCACAGTCAGGCATGACCGACTGGCAAGGGAGAGAACTTGAAAAAGTTTTCCGACACTTTAATGTGGCTGAGTTATGTTATCGAGACTATATTGGTTCTGACGCTCGCGCTGTCGATATCGCTCTTTCTTGCGGTGTTAAGAATTTTCATATTTATCCTATTAACGATAGTAAGAAGCGTGCTTTTTCTTTCCCAAAAACTGATAAGCTTTATGAATGGATTGGATTTGAGAGTAGCAGAGATGGCCTTGTCCACTATAAGATGGAACCAATCCAGGCACCCCTCTTTGCGGGAGCCGCGATTGTAAGGGACAGTGAGATTCTTATCAGCACTCCCAAAGAATTCGTCCATGTCATACAATCAGGGACGTGGGCGGTCATTAGGAAGGCATGGCACGCTAAAAAGGAAGTCATCGTTATACCACCGATCGAGAGAATGGAAAATGAAACTGACGAAGGACAATCGACAGAGTGATGAATGGCCTTCTCGTACTGTCTTATTGACTATTAGACTGGACAAGAAGCAAGGAGGGAAGCTAAATATACCTGAGAGTGTATTGGAGGAAGAAGTTATTAACCTAGTCCTCCTAGCTTGTGGGCATTATGTTGCCGAAACTAATGACGTGGAACAATTTAAATTCAAAGAGGGCACTGTGATCAGATGCCGCTCTTGCTTCCACACTAAGCTATTACAGGATGCTATCAACTATGCGTTATCAAATGAAGGGACTGGACCGGGAAAACTTGTACGGTCTAGTGGAGAGAAAGATAAAGATTCGGATTCGTAAGATTGCTGAGCAAGCGCAATGTTCAATGCGCCTGGTTATTAACACAGCATTAGCTGATGCACTGCATATTGAAGCAGAGGATAAGTATTATGAAAAGCCAAAGACTCTCAAGAAAGCTATTAAGGAAGGCTATCGTAAGCCGGGAAAGAGAAATTGAAGCTCTGAACTCAGTTCTTATCTCCATGTTTGGTAACTGGAAGCGTCCTTATACTTTCAAGGATGAAGGACAGCAACGTCATAAAGTGCGGAAGATTATCAATGGTGACTAACGAACAAGCAGATCGTATGTGGACTGCTCTAAGAAGTGAGTTAGAAGCAGAAGGGTATACTCATATGGAGGCAATCTTTATCGTTGCCATATGTGGACAGATCCTAATTGAAATTGGGATGAGCAAGCATCTAAATACAGGGGATCCTCTATTTATCGAGGCGTTAAAGAGGACCGCCTCAGTTCTACAACTGTTAAATGAGGATAAAGTTTAATGCCGTTCAATAGGTTTCAGAAGCGAGAGTACGATCCAGACAAGGAAGTAAGATACATTCATTCTCCCTTCTCAGTTACTCAGGTAGATACGGAGACTGAATTGGTAATTGCCAGCGTAGACAAGGATGGGAAAGTTACTATTACCCAAACTGATAAGACTACTCAAGAGTACGATGAAGTAAATATTTCCGCTGCCATGATATTTAAGTTGGCTAACATGCTAAGGGACACGAGGAAGATTAGATATCAAGACAGAGAAAAGAAGACAGTATGATAGGAACAATAAAAGAGTTGAGGGATCAAAGAGAGCCGGATCCCTGGACAAACGTAATGTTTGATTCTCAGATACTTGGGACATTCATGTCATGTCCTAGGGAAATGGATCTGAGATTCAACAAACATTACACTCCCATTGCGGGAACAAGTAAGGCTCATGACAAGGGAACGTTAGCACATGAAGGTCTCAGAGCGTATTACGAGGGTATGCGTACTGGGATGGATTACTCTCTACGAGTAACAGCAGCACTTCAGGCTTGTAGGAAATTGGCTCCAACTCTCCTAACATTGGACAGTGACGATATCCTAGACTGTTACTCAACTCTGGAACAATACTTCGATCATAAGAAGAACGAAGTAATCCATGTTGTCTTCACGGAGAAGGTCTTTACGTATGTCGCTTACGAAGTCTTCCCCCTCCGTATTACCGTTACGGGTAGAATTGATCTTGGAATCCTCGAAGGATCCCAACTTGTACCAGTTGATCATAAGAGTGAATCAGAATCCTGGTTCTACTCTGCCCTCTCCAATCAATTCAAGATATATGCGCTCGCTTGTGAATCGCAACGTATATATATTAATCGAGTAGGATTCCAGAAAACAAAGAAGCCGGCAGATAAGTTCAAGGTAGAAACAATAACCTTTGACAATGATGCTCTCCTTGAATTTAGATATGAAGTACTCCCCTACTACGCTAAGCAGATGCTCCTTGCGGCAGAAGATAACTTCTATCCCCCTAACTATGCTTCATGCATTAAAGGACATTTTGGTTGCGTATTCTCTGATAAGTATCGGGGTGGTATCTGTAATGTATCAAGAGATGTTCGGCAACAGAAGCTCGACCAATACTTTAAGGTAGTGGAGTGGAATCCAGCGGACGATGAAACTCTGATCAATGGAAAAGAGAAGGAAGATGCCTAAACATATTCACTCTTATAGGAGAAAGGCATTGGGGAAAGATGGGCATTATATCGTTTATGCTTGCACTAAGCCTCACTGTACTCATTACGTTGTCCCTTCTCTCCTTGATGGAAAGATGGCAGAATGTCCTAGGTGCGGTGAACCCTTCATTCTCGGAAAATCCTCTCTTAGCCTCGCTGTTCCTCATTGTGATGCTTGCACTGTTAAAAAAGATACTATGGGAGAAGAATTAAATGCTTAAAACTAATTGGTGCGTCACTATGCGTAAGGAAGGTGATGAGTTTGAATGCAACGTTCAAGAATTTGAAAGGATCAATTACGAAGTCAAGGATAAATGGCTTACTCTCTATCTTAGAGATAGGGCTGTCTTCAATCTTGATGTAGATGAGTTTCATCATTTTCTAACATTAGAGGATGCTGAACTTTTTATCAAAGAAGCTGTAGTTATGCTCCGAAGTGAAGCTAGCAAGATGAATTAGGAGAAGAATTAAATGCCTAGTCCAACTCGTATTCTCTCCATGAAAATTGTTGATGCTGTTCTAAAGAACATGAAAGGACAGGAACTAACAACAGCATTGAATGTAATGGAACCAGAAGATTATGCTGATGTAGTTGAAGAACTAGAAGGCGTAGTAGAGAACATTCTAGAAGATCAGAAAAGATAATGCCAATTATAGCTCAGGATAGGAAACCAACTTCAGCTAACTCTTTCTTATTCAAAGGTAAGACAGGGACAGGGAAAACTGTCGCCGCGTGGGGTAAGGAATTCCGCCCTGTCTATACTTTTGACATGGAGAACCGCGCCGAGGGAGCCATTGACTATTATAAGCGGCTAGATGGACATGTCAACGATTGTGAATACGACGTCTTCCCAATGGGTCGTAGCTGGCACGCATTAGACGAGCGTATGGAAGAACTCATGCGCTCTTGTCCTTACAAAACTTTACATTTGGCAACGTTAACCTCTTACATAGGTTATATTCTCAAGCATCTTATACAGTCCAAGGCTACAGAAAAGTCGGCGGACGGGAAGCAGAAGGGTAAGAGCATCGGGGGCATCCCGGTCAACACATTGGAAGATTATAATGCCGAGGATGCAGGAATTGAGATGGAGTTGATCTCCTTCTTCCAAATTATGAAATCCCAAGGCGTTAACGTAATCCTTGAATGCCACGTTACTCCTTATGAAATGAAGGATGGGACGGGAAACGAGATGTCCACGAAGACTGTATATGAAATCTTGACGAAAGGGAAGAAAGCTCCGGCCAAGATTCCATCATACTTTAACGAAATATACTTATTCGAGAAAGGCTGGGAGGGTATGGTCATTGGGAATCAATCCAATACCTACCGATGCAATCCAGTAGGGGATCGAATCAATGATTGCAAGACTTCATGGGGTATCAAACCATTCGATTGGTCTGGGAAGGATTTCTCAGTAGAACTCATGAAGCAGGTATCACCTGAGATCAAAGCTGCACCGCGCGCTGATGGTAACATTCCGAAGATGGTAAGCTGGTGAAAAGATTGAGGGATGCGTCTCAATGACAACGCATGATTGTGCTTTGTGAGAGCACTTAACAATATAAACGAGAGAAGAGGAAAAAGAAACATGATCAACATGAATCGGAAAGACGTTCTTCGGTCCCAGATTGTTCCTCCTACCTGGTATACCGTAGAGGTGAAGGGACTCTCTACCAAGCCTGCCAAGTCTGATGGCAGCACTAACTTTCTTTACGAGTTGGTGATTGCTGAGGGACCATACAAGGACGTTCCTACAAAGGACTTCCTCATCAACGAGAAGGGGATCTTTGGTAATGGACAGGCGTTCTTTGTTGCCTGTGGTTTCCCAAAGGAGCTTATGGAAAAGCTCCGCAAGGGAGAAGAAGAGTCTGTTCCTATCGATGAACAGGCTCCTGTTGGTAAGATGATCCGTGCTTTCATCGCCAACACGAAGTGGGAAAATCGTGTATCCAACGAGGCTACCGATTTCCTGCCGCTTGGTGATCCGATCCCAACACAGGCGAAGTAACAATGAAGGAGGGGTGCTAACATAGGCCCCTCCTTTTTCTTTGGGAGGGAAGTGTCATGGCAATAGATTTCAGTGATCCTGCTCAAGTAACAAATGCTGGTGAACATATCCCCATCGACAATCAACAGATGTTCGATGATGGACTAGCTATGATGAAATCCTATCATAGTTTCTACAAGGTAAAGATGGATGAAGAAGCTCTCGGAAGATACGAGCAGAGAGTTAGGCAGGGCCTGAATATCTATGAGATTCAAACTGCTTTCTCTGATGACATGGTTTCCAGATACGGTGTAAAGCTCCAGGAATGAACGACATTCGGTATAATGAAACAAAGGTAATAGTCCTAGTCATATTCTTCATGACTATGTATTGGTCTGATATTATATGGCCGGACTTGCCCTTTGTTCCAGCACCGAACAAAAGTTTCAAAAGCTCTAGTCTCCCCCCAATCGTACTAAACGAAAGGTAGAGTGTAATGTCACAGAAGCTGGTCACAATCACAGGGATCATGACAATCCATGATGATCCTCCTGTTCAGCCACCTACTCCAGGTTGGCCCACTATGCCAGGTGGAACTCCTATACCTGGTTGGCCTGGAGGTTCTCTTCCTAACCCTCCTGGTAACTATCCTCCAGTTCCAGGTTGGCCGAATGTTCCAGGTAATTGGCCTGGACTATCACCTAGGCCTCCCCATGTAGGTTGGCCCGATATGCCAGGCGGGGTTCCTATTCCAGGGTGGCCGGGAAGTTCTTTGCCCCCTATCATGGGTCCGCCTAATCGTCCAGGTTGGCCGGGTATGCCTGGTGGAGTGCCTATTCCAGGTTGGCCTGGTAGCACTCTTCCTCCTATCATGGGTCCGCCACCTCATGTTGGTTGGCCTGAACTTCCAGGTGGGATTCCTATTCCGGGTTGGCCTGGTAGTTCTCTGCCTGGCAATCCTAATCCTCCTACTCCTCCTACTACAGGTGGACTACCGGGACAACTTCCAGGTTCTGATCCTGGTGGTAGTGGCTGGATTTGGGCATATGTCCCTGGCTATGGTTGGATGTGGGCTAGAGTTCCTGGTGCTCCAACTACACCTCCGACCGAACCTCCTACTGAACCACCTGTAGAACCAACACCGGAAGGGTAATGAACGGAATTACTAGTGAGGACTATCATAGCCACTTAACCGAGTAAGACTAGCTGAAACAATGTTAGGGCCGAGGGAGCGGTGGTATAGCCTTCTTGACCAGAAGGTGATAGTTAGTAGCTAGTAACGGGGAAGGGGAGTCTGGCACCTATTAAGGTAAGCGGACTTTCCCCTTCCCCACTTTTTATTTTCTATTGATGAGGTTATAGATGCCTGATACAGTTTATTATCTTGATGAATATGATTGGAAGATGAACCGCTGGAAATTAATGTCCAGTGATACTAAGAAAGTAGATGCGATCCAGACTGTCAAGAAGACATCAGTCAAGGGTCATAAGATGCGTATTCGTAAGGTAACTACAGAAATCATCTTCGAGTATGAAAAGAAATGACTAGGGTAGAAGGATACGGCGCATCTTCCGCCCAACTTATGATAGTGGGCATTGCCCCTGGGGCCGAAGAAGAATTACAAGGTCGTCCTTTTGTTGGTCCATCAGGTCATCTTCTTGACGAGGACTTGAAAGAAGCAGGCTATGTTCCTGTCTATAAGACTAACGTCTTCAAGTATCGTTTGCCTGACAATGAATTCAGAAGATATCAGGAAATAGGACTTTCTCTTCCTCATGCACTAGAGGAATTGAGACAAGAGATAGAACAGATTGATCCCAATTGTATCCTTGGCCTAGGTGATCCTGTTCTGGCAACTCTCGCTGGGAAGAGTGGCAAGCATAATAATATTGGAGTCTGGCGTGGATCAATCATCCCTATATTGGGAAATCGCAAGGCTATATTTACCTGGCATCCCTCCGCCCAATTACACGGAGAAGGTGCTGAGGGAGGGAATTGGAAACCTTGGCAGAAATATGTCAGAAAGTTTGATATCAAGCGTGCAGTTGAGCAATCGTGGTCTAAAGATTTCCCCTACCCTAATAGACTTCTCCACATTGCCAATAATTCATCTGATGTATACAGATATCTTGAGCGCAATATTGAAGCAGGACGGAAGTACTGCTCGGTTGACATTGAAGCGATTGAAGGTATTCCAGTCTGTATTGGACTATCGTTTGACCCAAGTGAGGGCATCAGTATTCCGTTATGGAACTCACTGGAAGTAGACTCAGTAAATTACGTCAAGCCTAAGAAGTCCTACAAGAATCACATCGAAGTCTCTACCATACCTGATGACGATCTCGCCTTCATATGGCAGATGCTCGCTCATTTCTTCCAGGATCATAGGATAAAGTTCGTAGGACAGAACTTCAAATATGATGAGAATAAGCTTAACCGCCTGGGCTTTTATCTTTGGGCTCTCTACGCTGATACTCTTATCAGTGGACATAGTATCTCGACAGAGCTTCCTAAGTCTCTTGCCTTTCAGACTTCTATTAATACTTTCGAGCCTTACTATAAGGATGAGGGTCGTAATTTCGTTCCTGGCAAGGATCGCATTAGTGATCTTCTTCTTTATAATTGTAAGGATGCTTGCTGCACTCTAGAAATTTTCTTCAAACATCTAGAGGAGATGAGAGAGATTCCAGGCTGCTTCGAAGGATTTGAATCCTTCCGCATGAAACTTCATAAAACCTACCTTGACATGGAGCAGATAGGTTTTGCTACTGACAATGATAGAAGGTTAGTACTCATCAAGAAGTATGTTGACGAGCTAATCATTATCGAAAAGGAAATCTTCGACATCTGTCAAGATTATGGTTATGAATCCCCTATCAACGTCAATGCTTGGCAGCAGGTAGATAAGTTAATCTACGAGAACATGAGAATCCCCAGAAGAAAGGGGACAGGAGAGGAAGTCCTAACTGCTCTCATGGCTAACGTAGTAAAGGATAAGACAAAGAAACGCGCGCTTGAGCTTATTCTAAAGTGGCGGCAGGTATCAAAGACGTTAGGAACGTACCTGGCGGCGCAGAATGATTACGATGGGCGGATGAAGACTACTTTTTTCATTACAGGAACTGAGTCCTATCGTACTTCGACTCAAGTCCTTAAAGAGCCACTAAGGCCCACTTGGAAAAATGGAAGTAAAGTGGAGGGTGAAATTGGCTGGGCACTCCAAACTGTCACCAAGCATGGAGATACTGGGTCGGATCTTAGAAGCATCCTGGTTGCTGACAAAGGTTATGTGTTTATTAACATTGACCAAAGTCAGGCGGAAGCTAGGGTTTGCTCCCTCCTTGCAGATGACGAACAAACTCTTGAGTTATATGACACTAATGATATCCATGCGCTTACAGCGTCAAAAATCTTTGGAGGCATGGAGGCAACGTGGAGTAAGAAAGTCTTAGGCTTCGAGTGTCCTGAACGTTTCTGTGGTAAGACAGCAAGACATGCTTACCATCTAGATATTAAAAAGGGCGAGCTGATGAAGAACATGAATACTGATGCTCGCAAGTATAAGATTCCTTTGAACATCTCAGAATGGAAGGCTGGTAAGATTCTAGAAGCTCTAGCTCAGATGACTCCGAAGATTCAAGAGGTATTTCATGCTGGAATTCAAGATTGTCTCTCAAGAGATAGGCGACTCTTTGGTACCTACGGAGCTTCATTTTACCTTTACGAAGACTGGGGACGAGACTTATTTAAGGCTGCATATTCTCGGATCCCCCAACAAACAGTATCAGATAAATCTAAAAGAGTTGCTATCTGGACTCGCGAGAATATTTGGGACTGTAGAGTAGTAGCTGAAGCTCATGATGCTCTTCTTTTCTTATGCCCCGAGCGTAAGCTCGACGAGTATGTTCCGTTACTTAAGGAACAATTTTTGGAGCCAATTGACTTCTCAGGTTGTTCTCTTCCTCGTCGCAGCCTAGTCATACCATGCGACGTTGAAGTAGGGTATGATTACGAGAATCTTGAGAAGTATAAGTTAGGAAAGGTAGCATAATGGATGACATGTACTTTGTGGAAGAAATCGAGAACAACGGGAAAGGGTTGACGGATTGGGAAGTCAACTTCATACTTTCCATTAAGAGGCAACTCGAAGAAGGGAGACATCTTAGCGCCAGACAAAGTGAGATATTGGAACGGATTTACCAAGAAAAGGTTCCATGATTGACTGGTTAGACAATTCGATTGCACAGTTCAGTGAATTTGAACCTCCCCTTCGCTATTACTATTGGTCCCTACTCTCGGCTGTCTCAGCAGTAGTAAAGGATAGAGTCTATGTGGATCGCTTCTCATACAGATTATATCCGAACATTTATGTTCTTCTGTTCGGGCCGTCTGGGATTAAGAAAGGCCCTCCAATTGGATTAGCAAAGGACATCGTATCACGGGTTGGCAACACACGAGTCATCAATGGACGAGCAACAATTGAAGCAATTATCAAGGAGCTTGGAACGGTACAATCTCGACCTGGTAAGCCGATACTCAAAGATTCTGCAGGATTCATCGTGTCAAGCGAACTCTCTAGCGCAATCATTAGTAATACTAATTCACTTGACATCCTTACAGATCTCTTTGATCGAATCTATAATGACGGAGAATGGACGTACCGAACCAAAAATAGTGAACCAATAAAACTGAGGAACCCTACGGTAACATGGTTAGCTGGAACCAATGAGGCACTGTTCAGAGAATTTGTGCCAGAGAAGAATCTCAAGGGAGGTCTTATAGGGCGGACCTTCGTGATAAGTGAACATAAGGAGAATAGGCTAAACTCCCTTATGTATGCCCCAAAAATAATGCCAGATAAGGCAGCAATCGCAGAAGCACTTATGCCATTGTCTCAGATTCAAGGTGAATTTACAATGGCTGATGATGTAAGGAGCGAGTTTGATGGTTGGTATCAAAACTTTCAAGTAACAATTGCTCCTAAATTAGAGGATGATACAGGTACTATCGGTAGGGTAGCTGATAACGTTCTTAAGATAGCAATGCTCTTAGCACTCGCGCGCCGTAGGGAAATGGATATCAAGATAGGAGATATAGAGGAAGCCTTACGGCAAGTGCTCCCATTGATAGCACCGACCAAACGGGTAACACAGAATGTTAAGGTTCAGGAAATATCGATTACTGAGAAACGCGGACTTATACTTCATCATCTGGCTAACAGTTCGGGCCACTCAGATAATCGCTCTAGCATTCTCCGTAAGTTTGTTTATAAGATGGATCATGAGGACTTAGATAGAGTAGTCAATTTTCTAGGTCAGGCTCAAATTGTTCTTACCTCTCATACAGGGGCAGGAATAGTTTACACACTAAACATGAACAAACCTGGTATCCTTGATTATATTAAGGGTTACCAGAAATGAGGTATGGAATAAGATGCGCGGAACTGTTCGTACTATGAAGGCTGAAAAGGGTTTCGGGTTTATCAAGGGAGATGACGGGAAAGATTACTTCATGCATCATACTGCATGTGGTAAACTCTTGTTCGCGGAACTATCGGAGAAGGCACAAAGAGGAGAGGAAGCTGTAGTAGAGTTTACTCCCTCTAAAGGTGATAAGGGACCAAGAGCAGAGGACGTAGTACTTTATGCCTAGGGGATTCCATAATCTAACGGAAGAGAAGAGACGGGAAATAGCCTCAAAAGGAGGCAAGGCAGTCCATCTATCCGGTAATGCCAGAATATGGACTACCGAGCAGGCTAGGGAAGCAGGACGAAAAGGAAGAGAAAAGAGGATGGAGAATAATAAAAGAAAGACTCCACCCCCTGATACTAGCGTCTAAGATTTAGGGTAGGTCCAACTATCCCAAAAATTTGTAGCAACCAAACTACAAGAAAGAGGACTACTATTACTCTGATAACAAGCTTGATAGGAGGTGATAGTGGGATATATGTCTCAATCAAATAGAGGCATAGTCCCACTACCACCAGAACGATTACGAGAGAGATCAGACTCATACTCTACCTCGAATATGTATTCATTCCCTGTCCTAGTGCTGCACCAGGAATCAGGAAAGGAATGAGTTCAGGTTCATCCTGCGCCAAATCATAGATGTCTTGTGCAAGTAGTGGGACGAATCTCTTGAGTATCGCGCTCTTTACTTCTATCGGCTTATAATCGAAGTCTGTTCCTTTCAACATAGCTACAGCGAAAGATTGGACTGGAGCAAGTCTCTGAGCAGCAAACTCTCCTATCATCTCAGCACTATTCCTCTGTCCAAATGCTCTTGGTCCTGGAGATTTTCCAATGCCAAATTCTCTAGCTCCTATGTCTTGGGCCGTCCTACCTAGATCAGACATCAATCTTTGGACAAGGATTAGAGGCTGCTGAACACCAGCATTGGGATCCATTCTGGTATTCCCAAACTTACTCTTTGCCAGATCAGTATCTCCCCAATTCTTAAAGGGATTTAACTTCACATCGGCGCCCGATGCTTCGTAAAGAGTATTCATCGCAGCACTGGCAGTGGCTAATGCTACTACAGACTTAAGAGCTTGTTTCCTAGCGAATGGCTCTAGCCTATAGTAGTACATCGGATTGATCATATCCAGTCGAGACTTGACGAACCTTGGAGAGAAGAAGGAATCTCGTATCGCTCCAGTAACTCCACCTGCCTGTGCCAATGCACCGATATCTCCTCTGCCAGTAGAAGTGTTAATGAACTTGGCAATATCCTTCATTAACTTCTCATTACCGTGAGGATTCAATCCAGCATCTTCAGCAGCCTTGACTAGCGTTTCAAAATGGTCAGCGCGCAGTTTGTTAAGGAATGCTGTATATGCCCTCTCCGAAGCTTTAATCCCAGGAATCTTCTCTGCTAGTCCTGAAGCAAATCTTTCCTCTCGTCCTCCTAGAACATCAGGAAGTGAAAGGCCAGCTCTCTCTGCATCAGAAGGTATCCTCTTTCCTCTAGCATCAAACTTCGATTGGAATAGAGGACGCTCAGTAATGGCAGATTTCATGTTATCATAGGCGCGCTTGCTACCCCAGGACTTGAACATATCCATCCAAGAACCCCAGAAGGCTTTAGTATGCCATAGGGCTAAGCCCTGCCTACCAGGCGCGCTGATATCATAGGAAGTGAGAGTTGATTTTGCGAAGTTATTAATTCTCCCTATAGCAGAAGGATTGTTCGGTACAGTCCCATTAGGCTCTATCTGATTCTTATGGATATTCTCGATCAGAGTAGCTTTCTGTTGTGGTGTGATATCAGTCCTACTCTGGACTGCATCAATGACTTCATTAAGGGTATTGAAGATTTGATTCGCTCTCCTTAATGCTTGAACTGACATAGTAGGGGCATCGGTTCCAACTACGGGAGGAACTTGTATTTGACCTGTAGCAACAGGAGCGGGCGCTGCCCCTGCGGGAACTATAGGCCGTCCAGTAGCAGGATCTACTGCTTCTCTCATTACTGGCTGGCCTTGTGCTGCAGCTTGTGCTACTGGAGCAACTGGAGCAGTAGCATCTTCTAGTTGATGAAGTGTAGGAATCTTAGGATTCTTTTCATCCCCAGAAGCTTTTAGGACTTCCTTAATTTTCCTTCTAACTTCTTGTCCAGCAGCCCTAGCACCTGCTTCATCCAATCCAGTATGATCCATAACAAACTTAAGATACTTAGCATCTTGTTTGCTTGGCTTAGTCTGAGCGATAATCAATAGTGCCTTATCTAGATCAGACTCGAAAACTGGATTGAATTCTTGTTTACCAATGTAGAATCTAGGTTTGGCTCCTGCTAGATCCTTGTCCAATTTAGGAGTAGGTTTGGGAGTAGGAGCAGCAGCAGCTTCATCTGCTATCTCCTTAGCATGTCTCCTTGCATCAGATAGAGTTCTCCATTCATTCTTTTCAGCTTCAGTAAGAGGCGGTCCCTTCTTCAATCTTGCCTGGACTACTCTACTAGCTAATTCTTTCCATCTTGGTTCATGTTCCCAAGGTGGAGGAACTGCTACTCCACTAGTAGCAGCTTGAGGCTGAGATCCAGCAAGTTCAGGATCTCCTACTCCACCCTTCAAATTGGGATCTACGATAGGTTCATTAGCCCTAGCAAATGCACTTTCTGAGGTAGGCCATCTGCCACTTTGTATTTCTTGATTAACAATATTAGCCTCATCTCCTACCTGTCCTAGTCTCCTTCCTACCTGAGATCGTACTGCATTGCCTCCTCTGGGGATAAATGTAAGAGCCCCTAAGCCCATTTCAGTGAGGCCCGTTCCTATTTGTCCGTGACCTACATCCTCTGCACCAGCTACGACATCTCCAGCACCTAGACCCCTTCCAGTCCATTTAAGAGCCTTCTCAGCCCCTTGTAGTCCTAGTTTAGCGGCTCCAGCCTCTAATCCTCCTACTCCCATAGTAGCTAGGGAAACAGGAGAACTCATGCCAGAGACTAAACCGCCGAACATATCCATTCCACGACCAGCCCAAGGATGTTGACTTCTAAAAGCTTCCTGAGCTTGTGCCATTTCAGGAGTCTGAGGGGACATGACATCTATTAGCGGAGTGCTAACAGTATCCCAGCCTCTCCGAAACATGCTCCTTCTATCTTTCTCTTCGGGAGGCTCTGAGGTACTTGCTCCCGTATTGAAATTAGAAGTAACACCTTTATTATCCGTTTGGTCTGGTAGATCAGAGAAATCAAGTTCTGGCTGATCTGGAAGATCATCAAATGTTATTTGAGGCTCTTGTTGACCAGCCATTTATTTCTTCCCTTCTGCTGCCTTCTTTAGTTTCGCAATCGTAGCATCGATATTAGCTTTAGTAGTAGGAATAGGAGGTTGGGGAGGATTTAGTCCTGCTCTCCTCTGATTTTCTCTACCAATAGCAGCTATGGCAGCATTCATGTCTACTGCACTTCCTACTGGAGCGGGTAATGTTCCTCCTCCTCCTTGCGTACCTGTCGCTCCAGCAGCACCAGGCCCAGTATCAGGTATCCCAACCCCTTGATAAATGTAATCTAGAATGAACTTCCTATCATCAGGAGAAAGTCCTGCATCTCCAGTAAAGAATTCGAAGAATCCACCTTCTCCTTCTTCAGAGATTCTAGGCTTATCACCATCAAAAGTAACGTACTTGCCAAAGGTATCAGGGAATCGATTCTGTATTTCTAGTGCTCTGTTCTTGATCTCTGCTGCCTTTTGTGTCTCACTTTGTCCTGAATCAGACGATCCACCAATACCTCTCTCTTTCTCTTTAGTCTTCCTGGTAAGGATAAGATCCTGTTGCAATCTCATACGATCTCTAGTGAGATCATTATTGTACTTCGCATAGTCCTTATGGGCCTTGTTAGCCATATCAACGATATCTTGTTGACTAAGATCATTGATATCCATGTCTACTTTGCTACCATCACCAAAGGCCATGTAGGTCTTGCCAGTCTCCTTATTTTTGATTATCTTTCCACCCTTGGCATATTGTTCCTTGATCCTTAATACTCTTTCTTTCCTTTGAGCTTCATCAGCAGCCCTTTTGATATCAAAGTCTAGTCTGGCATCAGCTCTAACATCATCTGCTCTGCGACTCCCTGCTAAAAGATCACGATAATAGTTGCTAGCAGTAAGAGATTCCTCTCTTGCTTCCAAATCTGCTACCTTGCCAAGAGCATCAAATTTACTCTTGAATTCTCCCATCTTACGATTGTAAGGAGCATTAAGGAAATCCTCAGCAGCATTAGGATCACGCCTATCCATACCAGCAACCATAGCACCAACGCGACGCCATTTACTAGGCTTCTCACGCTGTGGCATAGTATTGATCATGTCCAGCATTTGCTGTCTAGCAGCTATGGATCTTGGATCTTGTTGCTGTTCTTGTCCCACTTGTCTAAATTCGTAGGGAATAGCCTGTCCTTCAATAGCTGTAGGATTAGGATCCATTGGACTAGGAATTTCATCCATTGGATACCGTTCCATTGGAGGGGCACCAAGCTTTCCCCCTCCACCAGTATAAATCTCTCGGATGGCTCTTCCGGTATCAAAGATTTTAGGTACCATTCAAGCCTCCTTCTACTTCAAGCCTTTAACGGCACCCACAGCAGTATCTACGCCAGCAAGAACATTCTCATATCCTTGCTGCCATCCACCCTTAAGTTTACCAGCCTCAGTTTGGGCATTCATGATACCAAGACCAAGCTGATTCTGTAGCTGTTGGGTATCAAGCCAATTACGAGTAGCACCAAGAGCCTGATTACCATAAGTAGATGCCATTCCAGGGGCAGTACCGTATAACTGAGCACCACCAGAAAGGCCAAATTGTTTGCC
>JACCDR012229502.1_pt1 | contig 36826 bp, 38 predicted proteins | sample 7446431 | NCBI WGS metagenome assembly JACCDR01 (sample SAMN15323443, study PRJNA562643) | freshwater metagenome | isolation source: river surface water | place: USA:Blue River Watershed | collected 2017-08-17 | reverse complement strand
GACAGCACCGAGCTGACGTAGGGCAGCGCAGCAGCCGGCAGATTGTAGATGGTCACATCTGGCTCGCGCTCGTGCACTCCCCGTGGGAAATAGACCGACTCGTACAGGGCGTCGACGATGAGTCCGAAGTTGCCCTTACTGTGGCGTACACCCACGAACGATACCAGTTCCCCAGGCACGTGCGTTCGCCCGAGGAAGAGCGTTCGAAGATCGATCAGGCGGAACTCATCACCAGCAAAGGTGAAGGTTCCGGCGACGACCGGAGCCGCGCCAACTGGACGAGGTCCCAGCGTCCTGCCAGAGAGGAACATTTGGAATCCCTCCTCTGGTAGACCGTAGACGCACTCACCAATGCTGTAGGTTAGTGGAGAAATCTCCATTTTGCTCACTCCTGTAGTTTGTACAACCTGGTATACCCAGGGCCGACCTATATAAAAGCACGAAAGCCAGATATGTCAATAGACTACTGTCTACTTCCCTTCCTTTATCCGTAGAAACGCCAGAGCACCATGAAGACCAGCTTCGTCACCAAGCGTTGCAATTGTGATGAATGGGCACTCTACGAAGCCATCAAGCACCTCAACTGTATACTTGCGAATTGCCTCAAGCGGTATCTTGGGGTCACCAATAATCATAGAACCACCGAGCACAATGACTTCTGGTGACCAATATAAAATAGTGTTACGAAGTCCTTGGGCCAGGTACTCTGCAAGTTCGTCCCAGATGGTGTCTTCTTGCGGAATTTCAAAAGGCTTTACTCCCATACGAGCCTCTACTCCTGCACCAGAGACTAGGTTCTCTAGCGTTGGTGAAACATCATCTCCGAGAATGGTTCGATCAATATCAAGAACTTGGTGTCCAGGCTCAAATCCCGCCGAAGCTGTATCGATGGTTCCCGACTCAATCTTTACCCCACCAACTCCGGTACTCACCGTATGGTAGACAACAATATCAATACCCTTCCCCGCTCCAAACACCGCTTCTCCGAGTCCAGCAAGTGCTGTGTCATTCTCGAGATAGATCGGTACGTCATATGACTCTTTAAGTGAATCCGTTAGCGACTTCCCTGCCCAACCAGTGAGAACGGGGTCGTTCTGAATACCAGTTCGGTCTTCAGTAAGAAGACCTCGTATTCCTCCGGCGATAGCAGTAATCTTCTTGCCGTCAGTGAGTGTATCAATTGCTTTCTTAAGTGCGGTCACACCTTCTTTGAAGGACGTCTTGGTCGTAAACGACGTAACCTCTCCGAGAGTGCGCATATCCTCACTCACAGACACTCGAGTTTTTGTACCACCGATATCAAAGACAACGTAGGTCATAGAAATAGTATTTCGCGAGTCTTCTCTTTGTAGAGTTCAACATTTGGCTGATCAAAGGCATTGAGCTTGAGAAGATGAGCTGTATACATCACCTCGCGCAAGCGCATCGCCATGAACTGACCAATAGAGTACGCTAGGTTCTCTTCAAAAACAGTGGCGCGATACGGCAGTTGGCGCTCCTGATAGGCCGCGATGACACCACCATAGAGTGCAGTCGCCACCTCCTGAAGCGAGTATCCCTTTAGTTCTTTTGCCAACTTTGTCTTCTTGGGTATCATCACATCAAGCGACTCGTCATCAAAGCTAACGAAATCTGTATAGACAGCAGGTACACCACTCATGTAGAGTTGCCCGACTGAATGAAGCTCTACTGGTGTAGCGATAGCCGGTACCATAGCATGAGCTACCTTCTTACCAGTGACATCGGTTTCTTTACCGAGACTCTCGGCAAAAAGTTGCCGGTACCACTGCCCAAGCTTTTCAAGACGTGACTCAAACGCAAAGAAGTTGTAGTGCGGAAACTTAAGACTATTATAAATCGCTAGTCGAGCCGCACTCTCAGCTACAACCGACTCAAGTGTCGGACTCATAACATCGAGATAGCCAGAAATAAACTCATCAACATCGTGACCAAGAAGCGCCAACGGCACCAGACCAACAGCAGTCGCCACTGAGTAGCGTCCTCCTATGATTCCTGGCATCGGAACACACGTTGCACCATACTTCTTGCCATACTTCATGAAGTCGGTACCCGCATTGCCAATGAAATATACTTGTTCACGAACAGCTGCTCCGAAGCGAGCCTCGAGATCATCAAGGATGATAGCGGCATTCGCGAGTGTCTCTACGGTTCCACCGGACTTACTAACTACACAGACCGCCACCTGAGTTGCCTTCTTACAAGCTGCCAGTTCAGTCTTTACCTCATGGAGCCGACTTACCGAGACAGTGTCAAGAACAAGAAGCTTTGTCTTTCCTGCCAGTACAGCATGGACAGCCTCGGTACCAAGACTTGAACCACCTATACCGACGAGCACGACGTACTTGAGTTTCGAGGCCTTCTTGGCAGCGAGTGCCAGCACCTCGTGGAGTTCACTATCCTTAGCATAGTAGAGTGAAGCTTCAGGAATGGTGAGGTCAAAGCTAGCTTCAGCTTCTTTTATCTTTGTTCGATACGCAGTAAGCTCGCGCTCTTTACGCTTCATAAGACTCTCAGTCATGCGGGCATCATCGAAGTAGGAAATATGCATAGGATTTAATTAGGTAACTAGACTTGTCGTACGTTTGCACTCTTGGTATCTACGTTCTTAAGAATATACTTCATCGCATCATCAACAGAGTCGACAACCGCGAAGAGATCAAGATCTTCCTTACTGATTGTCTTATACTTCTTCACCAAGTCTTTCTCAAACCAGCGAAGTAGCGGGGCCCAGAAGTCTGCCCCGTAGAGAACAATCGGGATTCGTTCAATCTTCTTAGTCTGTATAAGTGTCACAATCTCGAAGAACTCATCGAGCGTACCAAAGCCTCCCGGGAAATAGATGTACACCTCGGAAGCAAAGGTAAGCATCACTTTGCGAGAAAAGAAATATTTGAAAGTTAGAGACTCAGTCGTATATGGGTTGAGCTTCTGCTCAAATGGGAGTTCGATATTGAGACCTACCGACTTACCCCCTACTTTGAAGGCACCAACATTTGAAGCCTCCATAATACCCGGACCGCCGCCAGAGATAATTGCGAACCCCTTCTTGGCGAGCTTTGCGGCTATTTCTTCGGCTGCCTTGTAATACGGATCATCTGGCGTAAGTCGTGCGCTCCCCCAGAACGTCGCTGCAAGACCGTAATTTCGTAAGAGCTCAAATCCCTGTACGAATTCCGACATAATACGAAAAACGCGCCACGACTCGATAGCTCCATCCTGTGCTGTCGGGTCTAGTAGCTCTGTTACGACACGACAATTTTGTAATTCTTTCTTTTTGCTCTCTTTCTTACCTAGTCCAAATATTTTCTTTACCATACTTGGTACATTGTAACATTCTACTTTTGCCACGGGATAGGATAGGCAGCAAATTCGGGGAGAAGCATACGATCATCGAGGAGTCGTGAGGTTACTTCAGCATGACAAAGCGCTCCCGTGAGGGCGTTGTGCGGTTCTGGTTCTTCGGGAATTCCACAATACGTAAGAATTACATCCAAATTCAGAGCGCTACGTCTGTGCTGTTCGTCTATTGGCGGTGTGAGTCCACGTTTCACCATATGCATCCACGCGAGCGTATGAGTATCAATAGTTCGATGTGCCAGGTCCCAGGCAATACCAGCTCGTTCGCATGCGGCTTTAATCATATCGCGATCAAAAGACACATTCTGTCCGACGAGAGTCCGGTCTGCCATATGCTGCGACCATTCCAAAAAGGCCCGCACGAGCTCGGACTCAGACTGCTTAGTTGGATCGGTCATCTCTGCCTCCGAAAGTCCATGAATAGCACTCGCCTCTTCAAGAATATGTGCCCCGTCCCAGATACGACATTCACCATAGAAACGACTACTTGGATTACTGTAATCAAGCGCACCGATTGAGAGGATTGAGTGCTTTTGATACACGACTCCTGAGGCTTCAACGTCAACAATTATCATACGAATTACAGACTAGACTGATTATTAATCATCCTATCATACATATGTGCTAGTGCTGCTCCATAGAGAATGACCACAGCGAGGCTATATACCCACACAAGAAGTACGAGTATTAGACCAGCGGCTCCAAAGATACTCAAGACCGGCTTCGTTGCCAAATAGATAGCCACCAGATTGTTGGTAAAAATAAACAACAGACCAGCTGAGAAGCCGCCAAAAATGCAGCCCCGCCAACTCGGTGCTGGCGTAGCCAAAAACTTATACAAGAGAATAAATACAAGGGACATACTGATGAACCAGATGATTTCAGGCAAAAACGGTAACTCACGAACACGGAACCAAGCCAAGAATCCTTCGGCAGCGATAATAAAAATGAAGTACACCTGCAGTATCGCAACAAAAAGCACGGAGCGCAGTGACTGCGCCACCCACTGCACCGCTCCCGAGCGATGACTCCCCCAGAGATGTCCGAAGCCTGATCCAAGTACATTAAAGGATAAGATGCTTACTCCGGAAAAGAAAATGACTGCCAGCAGCGGTATAGAGTAGGTCTGAACCTCGATGTCGAGATTTTGGACAGCAACATTAATAAGCGCCAGAAGATCATGCCCAAGGACAGTGCCCCACCCAAGAAAGATGTTCTTGACGAAATCGCTACCGTAGAAGAAGCCAGAAACAATAAGTGACAGGAGTAGGAGTGGTATAAGTGCGAGTGGAGCATAGTACGAGAATGCAGCAGCATAGTAGCCCATATCACGACTCACCCACTGCCTCCCAGCATGGTAGAAGAGATGAATATACCGAATCATAATTCATCTCATTTTACCCTACTCCACCGGCGGACAATTCGCCGCCGGGGTATAACCAGCTGCTGTAGCAGCCGCGGCTGTCGCAAATTCAATTCGGTTCTCAGGCTTAATCTGACTAGCACCAGGACAATCGTCCCGATGGTACTTAGTTCCATTTTTTGAAGCCACAAACAACTTTCCTGGTTCATTGACATTTGATGTTGATGTGGTATCGACATCAACTGGAGCAGATTTTCGCTTGGCTTCCGATATAACGACAGAATTGGACTCATGGCCACTGTCTACAGGAGAAGCTGCTGCCTGCCCCAGGAAAAACGAGGCTAGCGCCACCACAATTAGTAGCAATCCAAAGAAATTACGGTCATTTTCGAGCCATGACTTGAGTTTTTCGGTCATATAACGTATACTCCCCCCGTTACGTTTACATTAATTATTATATCGTATGGCAACCAAGAAAGCCGCAGGTACCGCTAAAAACCTGCGCGATTCACAACCAAAATACCTCGGCGTAAAGAAGACAGCCGGTGAAAAGGTCTCAACTGGCCAGGTCATCATTCGTCAGCGTGGTACAAAGATCGAAGCAGGTAAGAATGTCCGTGTCGGTAAGGATCATACCCTCTTTGCTGCCCTACCTGGCGTAGTGGCATTCCGCACTATTCGCAAGACTCGTTTTGATGGTAACACCGTTACCAAGAAGGCAGTTGACGTCATCGTCGCCTAACGATTTCCTACAGAAAACCGCCGGTCCTAGGACCGGCGGTTTTCTTTATACCGTTTTGAATGTTACGAACGTGAGATAGTGACCGTCTCGATAATAACCGGATCAACTGGCATATCGTTGTCGTTCGTCTCTGTTGTAGCTATGGCATCAATGATATCCATTCCTCGAAGTACTCGACCAAAGACTGGGTGCTTAGATGTGAATGGTGGCTTATCAAAATCAAGATTTACGTTATCAGCCACATTGATGAAGAACTGACTACCACCACTCTCTGGGCCACGATTAGCCATCGAAATAGTACCGCGTACATTCGTGAGATACTCACCAGGAATATGCTCATCTGGAATAGTGTACCCTGGACCACCGGTACCATACTTGAGATACTCTTCCGTCTTAGTGAGCGGGTCACCAGACTGAATCATGAAGCCGTCAATTACACGATGAAACTTCACTCCATCATAGAACTTCTCCTCGGCAAGCTTAATAAAGTTACCAGCCGTAATTGGCATCGTGTCCTCAAAGAGCTCGAGCTCAAAGGTACCGCGATTGGTAACGAAGGTGGCGATTGGATTATCCTTGTTTGTCATGTCTACTTGATACGCTTGTAATTCTTCGGCTGTGAGAGGAGCCATGAGTTGCTCGCTTGTCTCACCGGGTGTTCTCTCTGATACTTCCTCTTGAGGACCTAACCACGCCGCCATAGCCAAAACCAGCCCAGCGGAAAGTCCAACCACCCCTCCAACCAGTAGTATGTTCTTGTGTGTAATCATATGATGTAAAACTATTTTGATTTGGCAGTAACGTGCAGCGGCACAGCGAAATCCTGGCCAGAAGTATGGAGCGTAACGGTATGATCACCAACTGACTTAACCGGAGCTGTAATTTTGAGACTTGCTTCAGGTATAGAGAGACCACGCACCTGGGCAGCCGCTACAATGTCACGAGCGTGTACCGCTTGAAACAGATGGCCTTGTTCATTTGCCTCCATCGTAATAACTATCGGCTCTTTAGCACATGCTTCGGCAATAGCGCGAGCAGTTGAAAGCTCCATATCCTTAGTCCGTACGTCATTTCTATGCTTCTCCATCACACGCTTCACATTGGCTGGCGTAGCTGGTTCTGCATCACGGGCCGGAATGAGCTTGTTGAGAGCAAAACCATCCGGAACATCCTTGATCTCAAAACGCTTGCCGATACGCGCGACATCGCGGAGTAATATAACCTTCATACTGAAATTTCACTTAACTAAACTGCGTAACAGGAGCATCATAACAGCATTTTACGGAGGCTCCAAACTCCCCTACTCTTCACTTACAACTTCCTTTCCAGAAAGGAAATCAAGAGCAGCTGTAAGTTGCGGATCCTTGTCCGCCAACCGGTCTTCGGCGCTTCGCTTCACAGTAATGTCTGGCTTGAGGCCACCATCTGAAATAGAGAGGCCATTTGGTGTGAGCCAGCGGGCAATGGTTACCTTGAGTGAAGAACCACCATCGATATCGACGAGTTCCTGAACTGAGCCTTTACCAAAAGTATTGACGCCGATAAGGGTCGCGTACCCATGTTCGCTGAGTGCACCGGCCAAAATCTCAGATGCTGAAGCTGAACCGTTGTCGATAAGTACTACCAGTGTCTTTGGTGCTCGCTCACCAAGAGTACGACCTTGGCTACGATAGAGCTTATCATCGAGCACATCTCCATGACGCTCACGAACGACTACTTTGCCTGTAGGAAGGAAGTAACTCGCAATCGCGACCGCACTCTGGAGATATCCACCCGGGTTACCCCGAAGATCAAGGACCATCTTGGTAGCATCGCTTTTCACATACTCAGCAATAGCTTCTTGCATCTTAGCTTCTGCCATAGCATTAAAGCTGTAGAGGCTAATGACGAAGACGTCTCCCATATCTTCAGTCTTTACGGTAGGAATAACTATCGTATCGCGAACAACAGTGATATCTCGAATCTCAAGCTCACCCTCTCTAAAAATAGAAAGTGTGACTGGAGTACCTTTCTCACCACGAATCCTGCGCACCGCTTCGTCGATGGACATACCTTCAGTACTCTCGCCATCAATCTTAATAATAAGATCTCCCGAAATGAGTCCAGCTCGTTCAGCTGGTGTGTCTGCCAGCGGTGCTATCACCGAGACGACACCATCGCGGTTGCCTACCTCCATACCAATACCACTGAAATTACCAGCTATATCCTCTGCAAACGCTTCGCTCTCTTTTGGAGGCAAGAAAACGGTGTATGGATCACCATACGAGCTAACGAGACCTTGAATCGCTCCGTAAATTTTGTCTTCGGTTGTTATCTCGGTAGTCGAGGAAGCTGCAATGTATCGTTCTTCAAGAAGCTTCCATACGTGCCAAAATTCTGTCAGATCAGCCGTCTCCGGTGTCGCCACTTCTTCTGTTTGCGGAGCTCGGGCAAAGAGAGAGAAGATGCTTGCGCTCTGACTTTCTGCGTTTGCGATAGCATTAAAATGCGTTCCTGAGAAAAACGCCGCGATAGCCAACAAGAGCGACAAGGTTACGCCAAGCACGCTACTACTTCTTCGACTACCTCGCTCCCCTTTTGGTGTAAATTCATTATCCATAGATATGAGCATTATCGCACGAAGTGAAGCTGAGACCAAAACTTCTCTGGGTACTGTATGTTTTAGAGTGAGTTTGGTACACTAGACACCATGTTTAAAGACTTTTTCAAGCCAAAGCAGACCCCGGTGAATGTTCCCGAAATTCTCCTCTACAACACCGAAAGTGGCCAACTTGAAAAATTTGTCCCACTTAGGGATAAGCAGGTACTTATGTACTCGTGCGGTCCGACCGTGTATGACTACGCCCATATTGGCAACCTTCGCTCGTATGTCTTTTCGGATATCTTGAAACGTACGCTTATGTTCCATGGCTATGACGTACAGCACACCATCAATCTCACTGACTTCGGTCACCTTACGGATGACGGCGACGCCGGTGAGGACAAAATGATGAAAGGTCTCAAGCGTGAAGGTTTGCCAGTCACCCTATCTGCCATGCGCGAGCTGTCTGACCGCTTCATACACGCCTTTTACGATGACTGCGACGCGCTCCGCATCATGCCGCCGACCACCTGGTCACGAGCTAGTGATTATATTAAAGATCAGATTCGTCTCATCGAAACTCTCGAAGGTAAGGGGTATACCTACGAGACGAGTGATGGTGTGTATTTCGATATTCAAAAATTCCCCCGGTATGGACGACTCGGCAACATTGACATCACGAAGCTTCAGAGCGGCGCTCGTGTCGAAGTAAATCCCGAGAAGCACAGCCAAGCTGACTTTGCTGTCTGGAAGAAAGGTCTCCTTGGCTGGGAGAGTCGCTGGGGTAAAGGTTTCCCTGGTTGGCATGTAGAGTGTTCGGCTATGGCTATGGCGACTCTTGGTAAGTCTATCGATATTCATACTGGTGGTATTGACCATATTCATACCCATCACAATGCCGAAATCGCCCAGAGTGAGTGTGCTACCGGTAAGACTTTTGCCCGCTACTGGATGCATAACGCCTTCATCACGATAGACAACACCAAGATCAGTAAGTCGCTTGGCAACACCATCAACATTCGTCACCTCGTCGACCGAGGTTTTTCAGGTGAAGATTATCGCTACTGGCTCCTTACTGCCCACTACCGCTCCCCTATCAACTTCTCATGGGAGGCGCTCACAGCAGCCAAGCAAGCGCTATTCCGACTCCGTCGCTTTGTATTTGAAGAGTATCGCCAAACTGCCGGGACTCCTGACGAAGCCTATATCACAGAGTTTCGCGCACGAATCGCCAACGATCTCGATACACCAGCTGCTATCGCTCTCCTTTGGCAGATCACCAAAGATTCAACCCTCGATACTGCCACCAAGTGCGCCACTATCCATGTCATGGACAGCATTCTCGACCTTGGCCTTCGTGCTCCACTTGAAGATGGCGTGAAGCTGCTCGGTGTACTTGAGACAGGAGCCATTCCCGCTGATATTCTTGCCCTCGTAGAGAAGCGTGAAGCAGCCAGAGTTGCTCGAAATTGGCTCGAAGCCGATACCCTCCGCGAGGCACTCAACCTCAAGGGTTATAGCGTCGAAGATACACCGCACGGTCCAAAAATAACCAAAGCATAAGACTTTGTTGGATTAATTACGGCTATGCACTAGTCCACAGCACTGTGCAAAAACAGTCAAGCACTAGAGCGTGCTACAATGCCTCGTACCTATGGCCGAACAACCTTCAGTGAACCGTTCGTTGCGCACTCCGCCACGTAACATCGACGCCGAAAAGGCGCTTCTTGGTGCGATTGTTCTCAAGCCAGATGTCATGCACGACATCTCTTCTACCGTTTATCCTGAGAGCTTTTATGTCGAGAAGCATCGACTTATTTACGAAGCGATTGTTCAAATATTTAGCAAAGGTGACCCTGTCGACGTCGTCACGCTCGTTTCAAAACTACGCGGTAACGGTTCACTCGACCGTGTCGGCGGTGCTACCTATGTCACTGAACTCATCGAAACAGTGCCGGCTGCTGGTAATGCACACTATTATGCCGAACTCGTGTCAGGTAAGGCTGCCTTGCGTAACCTCATCTACGCTGCTGAAGAAGTGGCCGAGATTGGGTATTCAGACCCAGAGAGTGTCGACGAAGCTCTCGATCAAGCCGAGAAGAAAATATTCCACGCTACCCAGTCACCAAGCGCGCAGAAGTTCAAGACAATCGGCAGCTCCCTCACCGAAGCCTGGGAGCGCTTCGAGTACCTAAGTGCCAACCAAGACGAGAAGCGTGGCGTACAGTCTGGCTTCACGGCGCTTGATAATCTCCTCGCTGGTTTCCAGAAGTCTGACCTCATCATTCTCGCGGCTCGCCCATCGATGGGTAAGACAACTTTTGCGCTCGACGTAGCGCGTAATGCCGCCCTCAAATTTGGTGCCTCAGTTGGTATCTTCTCGCTCGAAATGTCTGACCAACAACTCGTCGACCGTATGCTTGCTGCCGAAGCCGGTGTTGACTCATGGAAGCTGCGCACTGGTCGCCTCAGTAATGACCAAGAGTTTGCTGCCGTACAAGAAGCTATGGCTCGTCTCTCTGAAGCCCAAATCCACATCGACGACCAGGCTGGTAACAACATTCTCAAGATGCGTTCAGCGGCCCGTCGACTCAAGAACGAGCATGGTCTCGACCTTCTCATTGTCGACTACCTACAGCTCATGAGTCCGACCGCCACTAAGGCGAGTGATTCAATGGTGCAGCAAGTAACAGAAATCTCTCGTTCACTCAAGATTCTCGCTCGCGACCTTGAGGTACCCGTGATCGCTCTCTCACAGCTCTCACGTGAAGTAGAAAAGCGTGGCGGTAAGCCACGTCTCTCTGACCTGCGTGACTCTGGTTCGATCGAACAGGATGCTGACGTCGTGATGTTCATCCATCGTGAGGACAAAATCAACAAAGAATCAGACCGACCAAACATCGCTGAGATTCTCGTCGAGAAGCATCGTAACGGTCCAGTTGGTATGGCCGAGCTCTACTTCGATGGTCAACATGTTCGCTTCATGAACCTCGACACTCATCACCACAGCGCCGCCAATAATCACAAAGACGACTTCTAACTCCTATGCCTCCCCTAGATCGACTGATTGCTCATTTTGAAAAATTCCCTGGTGTCGGACTTCGTCAGGCTAAGCGCTTTGCCTTTCATATCTTGACTCTCCCACCCGGTGAGACCGACGAACTCGCTCGTCTTATCATCTCGCTCGCTGAATCAGTGACGGAGTGCCAGAGCTGCCACCGCTTCTTTTCTGAATCTGGCGTTCATCAGACGCACTGCAAAATCTGTCGTGATGAAAACCGGGACACGAGCAAACTTCTCATTGTTGCCCGCGACAGCGACATCGACGCTATCGAGCGAAGTCGTATCTATGACGGATATTACTTCGTCCTGGGCGGTACGGTCTCTCTCCTCACAAACCCCAGCACGGAACAGAAAGTACGCGCCGGTGCTCTACGCGCTCGCGTAGAGACAGGAGTAGCAAGTACTACTCTCAAAGAAGTTATTCTTGGCTTCGCCATTAACCCCGACGGCGAGAACACGAGTCGGTTCATCGAATCCCTTCTTACAGAGCATGTAGCAAACAAAAAACTGATCATCTCATACCTCGGTCGTGGTCTCTCGACAGGTAGTGAACTCGAATACGCTGACCCAGAGACCATCAAGAGCGCCCTCACAAACCGCATCCATCACTAGAGTTTATTTACATACGCAAAAGCCCGCAAGAGCCATTGGCTTTTGCGGGCATTCAGTCTGGAATCCGAATGCGCTGACGGAAGCGGTGCACGGCCACGACCGCTACGAAGCTTACGGCGAGGGACCACTTGAGGTCTCCTCGCACCGCTTCAATCGCAATCGTCGACAGCGCGCCACTAAGGCAGAACACATTGGCAAGGAACCTGGCATACAACAGGCCACTCACCCACATCAACTTCACCTGCCACGGTGCCTGGGAGTAGCTGTAGTACAAGCACCGAACGGCGGTCGTCAGAGCCATGCTGACGGCCCACAACGTCGAAAAGAAGAGCAGGTAAACGAGCATGCCGAACGACTCGAGGTTCAGGTTCATGGGGACTCCTTCATTGTTTTGGGAACGCTTCGGACTACCGAATCAAAATCACTCTACCACAAAAAGCCAAAATGGCCAGATACCGCATCTTCTGTAGGTTGACGAAATTTATATTTCAAGGTTAACTAGAGACCCTTGTTCTTCAACCGGAGAGACCATGAACCTCGACACCCTCCCTGCCCCCACCGAAGCCGATGTGGCGACGGCTCAGCGACTCGATGGCACGAGCTGGCATTCGCTCACGTCAGGCGATCTCCAGCGGGCCATCGTGCTCCAGCGGGTTTATGGCATCCTGGGCATTAACCGCCTGGAGCGGGAAGGCCCGATCTGTGTCTACACCGGCCGTGCGGCCGAGTTCAACTGACCGACCGCCGTCGGTAACCGAAGCGCCCCACGAGGGCGCTTTCCTAATTTAACAAAAACCTTTCGGTTATCCGAAAGGTTTTTGTGTCTCTGTACTTTAGATAGACTCAATCTTGATCTGTGCGTAGTGCTGGCGGTGTCCAAGACGGCGATCGCGGTTACTCTTGGCCTTAAAGCGGACGATAGTGAGCTTTGGTCCTTTAGTCTCACCGAGATACGTCGCTTTTACCTTACTGCCAGTGTACGGTGTACCTACCTTAGCGGCAGCACCATCGTCAGTCATGAGGACTGTGTCAAATTCGACAGTATCACCCTCCTTATGGTCGCCAAGAAGCTCCACCTCGAGAGTGTCACCGACTGAAACGACGTACTGCTTGCCACCAGTTGCAATGACCGCGAAGGCGTCTTTATTAGCTGTTTTTGTTGCCATATGAAATGAGAAATTCATACATCCTGCACTCACTCGGTCATGTACGACTTCGCTTCTGTCGTCCACGAACCCTCGTTCGTTTGGCTGTAGTGCGGGCAATAGTACTAGATAATCATTAAAAATGCAATGGCTACGAGGACTGTCTCTAAACGGTACTCTAACGAGTATTGACCTGATGGATAACTCATGGTATCAAAATAAGCATATAGTTCCCTCAACCGCCACAAGGAGATGGCATGTCGAAAGAAACCAATTTCGCGACGAACCGCAGGCAGCGCAAGCGGCAGCGGGAAAGGAACCGCGAGCGTGATGGTGTCGTGATCATCCAGCCGCGGGGTATGTCGGGCCCCGGCTCGAAGAAAACCCGTCGCCACAAGAACAACACCTAGTGCCTACTCGGCACGCGCATCCCCTAACCCCGCTTTGGCGGGGCTTTCTTATTCTTCATCCTTCTGCGGGCGGTCGAGTGTGAGTGTTTCTACTCCAGCTGCCTCCCCGGTTATCTTAAGAACATCCTTGTCCACCTTACCGAGCTCTTTGTACCCAGCATTGTAATGATTGACGGTCGTACTAAGTGAAGTACCAAGTTTGTGGTAGTAATCTTCGTACTTCTCAATGTGACCACGGAGCTTCTCAACATTCTTAATAATCTCTTCTGCCTTCTCCTCGATCTCAAGTGCCTTGAGTCCTTGTAACACTGTCTGGAGATACGCTAAGAATGAAGTCGGAGAAACAATAATCACCCGGTACTTGCCCGCAGCGCGCTGAATGAGGTTCTCTTCACCTGCCCCTACTTTGTTCGACAAAAGGTCATAGTAGATACCCTCGTGCGGGATAAACATGAACGCGAAGTCCATCGTACCTTCGGTTGGACGTATATACTTGGCGGTCTCAGTAATGCGAAGCTTAAGGTCATTCAGGAAATACTTTTCGAACTGCACTTTGTCCGCACCATCAGCCGCTTCAGCAAGACGGTTGTAATTCTCGAGTGAGAACTTGGAATCTACTGGTATCACCTTCCCTTTTACGAAGACGGCTGCGTCCACAATCTCACCATCCTTGAAGGCATACTGCATCTTAAAGCTCTCCGGCGGGAGCACGTTCTGAAGCACGGTCTCGAGATAGTACTCACCTAAGATGCCTCGTTGCTTTGGGTTCTTGAGAATACTCTGGAGTTCCTTGAGCTGGTCAGCTACTTGAAAGACCTGCTTGCTACTCTCACTCACCTCGGTCGTCTTTGCGACCACATTGCGGAGCTGTTCGTTCACTTCCCGGTTAATCTCTTGGATGAGCTCACGACTCTCCCGGAACTGCATTCGACTTCCCTCCTGCATACTCTTGTTGGCTTCGGTGAGTTTGTCATCGAGTGTACGAGTGAGATTCTGAATCTGTTGCTGCATGATGAGAAAACTCTGACTATCATCCTTCTTCTCGACTGAACGAATGAAGAAGACGTAGACCAAAAGTCCCAAAATAGCGAGTAACAGTACGAGCAAAAAGATTGAAATCATTTCCATGGAATGTAGTGTAGCATATCTGTTTTGGGTCGTCGGCACGTCCAAAATATGCCGTGGTTTGACCAAAGTGAGCACCGTCTGTATAATATTGATAACCTGACAAGACGTGACGCTTTGTGGAGAGATTAATTCTTAGGCGCTCTTTTGTTCAGGTTGGGATTAGCAAAATCATGCTGAAAGGTTCCTATATCCCTCAACTGCCAGTAGTTCGTGAGCTAACTGGATCACGCTTTTGAGTGAGATGGTAAGGAGATTAACAGATGTACCCGCTCAAAAACACTCCGACTTTAGAAGACTCTGGTACTTCCGGCATAAGCCGGAGTTTTTTGTTATACTGTCTGTCTCAGATAATTTAAATGTTATGTCAATTCACACCGATCTACGCGTCACCCTCAAAGAAGCCATGAAGGCTAAGGACGAAGCCCGTCTCCGTACCGTACGCAGTATCATGACTGCCTGTACGAACGAACTCGTCGCCACCAGCCGAACCCCACAAGAAGAACTCAAAGACGAGGAAGTTCTTGCTGTCATCAAGCGTCTTGCGAAACAGCGTAAAGAGTCAATCGTCCAGTACGAAGCCGCTAACCGACCTGAACTCGCCGCCCCAGAGAAAGAGGAGCTCGCAATACTTGAATCGTACCTCCCTACCCTCATGAGCCAAGACGCAATCCGTCCAATTGCCGAGACCGTTAAGGCCGAACTCGGTATCACCGATAAGAGTAAGCTTGGTCAGCTCGTTGGAGCGGTTATGAAGAAGCTCCAAGGCCAAGCCGATGGCGCAGACGTGAAAACTGTCGTAGAAAGCCTCTTCTAACTCCCCCACCAAAATCCTCAAGTTGGCTCGCCTCCGTTATAGAGTACGAGCCAATTTTTGTTCGTCTCAGGCTATTTAACCTTGCTGGATATCCAAGTCGACGCCCAAACTCTTCGGCGAGCGAACGTATGTAGGTACCACTACTGACTCTGAAGCGGACTGTGACCGGAAGACGGGATGGGGTAGCTGTCACTTCTCCTATCGCCAAGAGTTCTGCTTCATACACAACCATACGACGTATTGGCACGTCAGTTATAATTTCTCCCTTCTGAGCAGCCTTTCGCGCCTTTTTATACATACGCACACCACCCACCTTAATGGCACTATACGGCGAGACCGGAAGCTCATGCTCACCCACCATTCTCGTGAGTATATCTGTGAGTTTCTCCTCGTCACAGTCACGCATATAGGCTCGCTCGGCGAGTATCGCTCCCTCAGCATCACCCGTTGCACTTTGCTCACCAAGCAGTATCTCGGCCACATATTCTTTATCAAGACCAATAAGTCCAGCCAGCTGCTTCGTCCCCTTCTCTACACCAATGAGCATGAGACCAGTCGCGAGCGGGTCGAGTGTGCCAGCATAACCAAATTTATGTATACCCGTACGACGTCTCAGTACCCGAATAACCGAGAACGAGCTCATGCCTTTTGGCTTATCAACGAGAATGAGTTCAGGGAGCGACATATCTCTATCGCAGCAGACAGTCTACAGAACGAGAAGACCCGGGTTAATGATAAGGAGTGCACCAAGGAGAAGCATGAGCACACCACCGATTAACAGTGAAAGCTGCGCATACTTACCACCATGTGCCTCAAGACGCGAGAAGCCCCAGATAGCGAGACCGAAGACAACGAGGTCGTCAAACATATACCCCAAGGTATAGACGAGAATGAACCACTGCCGCTGTAGAAACTCAAGACCGTTGAGCTCAAGTATCTTGGTGTAGGCCTGCGGAATACCGATAGAGCACGCGAACTCGATGATATTGACTGAGAACGCAATAACGAGAATAGCGAAGATGGAAGTGATTGTAACTGGTGAGTTAATGACTTGCTTGAACTTGTTGATGGTCTTTGATTGTGTCTCAATGTCAGTGATGTCACAGACAAGCTGTGCGTCTTTATTCTTATGCCAGCGCCAGAGGAAGAAACTACCTCCACCAACCGCCAAGAGACCCACAAGCGGTGTCACCACTTGATCCAGCGCTACGAAGTCCCAAGTCTTGTACCAGACATTGAGAATTAGGTTGTACATGATAGCTTCAGCAAGCATGAACACACTCGCCAAGAAGATCATTTTCTTCTTACTACCGGCCTGTGAGAGGAGCACCAGGAAGGTCACCAAGACCCACATCGCACAGGGATTGAAGCCATCAATAACACCCAGGATAAGCGAGAGTGAAAAGAGTGAGAATGAACGAAGATCAACAACCCCAAGGAATGGGAGTTCGAAGGTGAATTCAGCCGCATTACTATCGCACTCAAGTGGTGTACAGCTATCCTCTTCCGCCACAACTTGCGGTGCTACAGAGGCGAGATGGTCTTCGACAGTTTTAACTGTCGAATCCTGTGCCTCTGCAATTGCCTTCTTCATTTCAGCCCCTGTCGTCCGTGGCCCGTTGAAGCCAACAAAAACTCGCTCGCCAATGACCGTAACTGGAGTCACCTTTGAAAGTGTGTGTTTCGCTGTAACTTGTTCGTAGAGTTCGGCCGCCGTGGTATCGGTCACTATATTGAGATACTCATACGCTATGTCCTCGTCCTCTAGATACGTCTTCAGCTCACGACAGTATCCACAATCATCCCGACCAAACATATAGACGACCGCATCAGCCGAATCTCCGGAATTCGCCTGTGAAGTCGTAAGCGGACTTAGCATAAAGAGCATTGCTCCTAGCACAAACCAACTGGCGAGTATATTTTTCATGAGTAGTAAGTTAGGCGGTGATTATAGCAGAATTGGTAACCGGCTGCGACGACGTGTGTGGCACCACCACGTGTGCCACAAGCGCGGCTGGTTTAAGCCGCGTGGTTCTTTCAAGTACACGAAACTCTGCAATCATCGCTGCATAGTCAGGACACTCTTTCGCTACAAGCGCCCAAAACGCCGGTCCATGATTCATCTCAACGAGATGGCATAGTTCGTGGATGATAATGTAGTCAAACAGGTGTTCCGGGAGAAATACAAGACGGTAGTTGAAATTGAGATTGCCACGAGAAGAACAACTCCCCCATCGTCGACGTTGGTCACGAATAGCCACTCGATTCCACACTACTCCATACCGCTTCCCATAATACGCAAGCCGCGCGAGCACACGGGCTCGCGCGGCTTCCTTATGAAGCTCATACTGCTTCCGCTCTTGTTGACCGACACGACGACGTCTCCTCTGCAAGAGTCTGCGAAACATCGGTTAGAAGAAACGAGCAGTCTGTCGACAGCCGTCACCAGAAGTTGATTCATCAGACAGAATCGGTGCGCGATAGTCGATTATATCCTCGACATCTTCGAACTGAGCATCAATACCCTGAGCGAGAAATTCTATGAATTTTGTGACAACCACCTTATCTGACGAACGGTAACAATCGAGAACTTCTGGGTTACTTACCGATGGAATACTCGCTGAGTAGTAGGCACTGTTTCGAGTAAGGAAGCGCATAAGTCTGCCATCAAAATCTGAGATAGCTCTTGTAAATGGCACATCGGTAAAGAGGCCGATCACAAAGTCCAAAACCTCTTCTTCAGCAACGTCTCTATTAGTATCCTCATATTGAGCAACTTCCACTGGTTGTTCATCAAATAGTCCTCCCGTTGTTGCAATTGGTGCTAGATCAGATGGGAAGAAAAACTGAATAAGGTACGTATACGAACGAAGAAACGTACCATCCTCATCAAGGTTACGCTGTAACGTAAGACGGAGTGTCTCATTCTGGTCAGTTGAAAACTCCAGCACGCCACTGTTATCGGCAGGACGAAGTTCAATCTGATCTATAATCGAGAACTGAGCGAAATTTTCAGCTAACTGCCGTGCAAAACTTGAGTTCTGCTCGATGCGGGTTGTATCACGGAGAGGATTCCATGACGTCACAAACATAATATCTTCTACATCGTCTTGAAGAACACCAGTGAGATCTGAGAGCTGTGTCTGCATGTCAGTAATAACACGTGATAACTTATCACCGTAGGCAGCGGTCGTAGGGAGTGCAGTGAAATTGTAGGTACGCTCGAGCGTTGTAGTCGAGAATCGCATCGTAACATCTATCACCTCGGTGTCTGAGTCGTACGCAACTATGATACGTTCTAGTTCAGCTTCCTCCGCTGAGATCTTGTCTTCTTCAGATACAGGAAGTGGTGATGAGACAAGACCACGCAAGCGGTATGTCTCTCTCAATGAAACAATCGAATTACTTACCGTAATAAGCTGTGTCATCAGGGCAAGACTCTCAGCATCCGTAAGTGTTGTCGATGTCGTAATAGCCTGTCCGATAGCGAGAAGTGTCGCAGTAAGCTCATTAAACATCTCGTCTGCAGATGGCTGCTGAGCCATGACAGTATCAAATGGTGCATACGCCATGATAGTAATGAGGAGGGCAACAATAAGATTTTTCATAGGATAATTGGTAGTAACATGTCTCTTATATATGTGTAATACTCGTACTATATCATGCACACCTACAATAAAACTCCCCGGATGGGGAGTTTATTGTGTTAGATAATCAGCTACTTCATGAGGTCTTCAAGTTCAGCCTCGGCCTCTTTGGCTAGTTCCTTGGCCTTGAGAGCCTTCTCATAGGCATCTCGATAATCGTTATCAGTAAAATCATCCTGAGCATCATCGAGCTTATTCTTGGCCGCCGCTAGAGCATCTTCAGCTGCTTCAACATCATTTTCATCTAATTCCTCATCATCCTCAGCCTCATCAATCGCCTCGTTAAGCGAACTGATGGCGTCCTGCGCTTCATCTATGAGCCGAGAAGCAGTGGTCGTCGCAATCTCCATCTCATCAATCAATTCATCAATTCCGCGCTCTGAAAACTTGAGCGCGTTCAGCGCATTACTGAGTGCAGAATCATAGTCTTTGTCCTGATAATCATCTCGAGCATCAATGAGTTCCTCCTCCGCGAGCAAAAGTCTCTCCTCTGCCTCATCGATAGCATCCTGGTCGTCCGCCTCAGCAATTGTATCTTCTAGTTGTTCAATGGAATCATCGGCGTCATCGATTGCCTCCTTAGCCTCATCAGCGGTTACGTTGCTATAGTCATCATCTTCATTTCCATCCTCATCTTCAGTATCCTGGTCATCCTTACAGAATGGTCCAGCCGCCTTCTTGTCATCACAGTCTACAGACTGCTTACCATCTCGTTCTCGCAGGCGATCTTGCATTTTCTTGGCTATACCTGGGGCACGCAAGAGCCCTGGTGGAAACGTGCCACTTTTCCGTTCCCGGAAATATTCCTGCATAAGCTTCTTGGTTGCTTCATCAACGGTACCGGTAACTGTCAGACCATGACGCTCCTGGAACTTCATGATTGCTTCTTTGGTCATTGGACCATAGTAGCCAGTGACCTTGCCTCCTGGATAGATCATTGGGTCGGTTGCCAGCAACTCCTGAATCTTCTTAATGTCATCATCGCGCATTCCTTCACGAAGGCCACTCTTGAGCTCTGACTGAACTTCAGCCAATTGCTTCTGCAACATCTCCACCTGCTTCATCAGACTCTGCAAAAGAGCCAGAAGTGCAGTCGTGTCAGTCGTAGATTGTGCCCGGACACCGGTCGGAACAGCGGTCGCGGCAATCACTACAAGACAGATTGCGATTACAAATTTTTTAAACATATGAAACTACTGATATTAACCATTTATAAATACTAACCTTCTCGCGAAGACTCTCCTAATCTTCAGTATACTCCGCCCTCCTCACTAGCTAACCCTGATGCTCACACATAAAGAGGATTCGGTAGAGACGGAGCAAGATATAGTCATACACTCCTTTAGTAGTCTCGTAGAGGGGCTTTAGCTTTTCAACTCCATGCTTTGTGATAGCAGCGTACACTTCAGTCTTAATCTTCTTGGTGCCACCAGCAGACACAATTAGCGGCTCGATATCAGCTGCAGTTAGTTTGCCTTGGGCAGCCAGTTCCTCAAGATGTCCAACCACCGTACCAACAGTAAGATCACGTCGCTTGGCGATTGCCTCTACTGACGAAAGTTCACCAAGGAAGGCTTTGGTCTGCTGCTCGGTAGGTATCGTTGAGGCCTTAGGCTCACGAATTTTCTCACGAGCAGCACTCACCGCTGCTTCTGTCGGAAGCGTCCCCCCACCCGCTTTCACAAAGCGTTCATGCATCAGAGCAAGTTCTTCCTCATCCATTGCCACAAAAGTCTCTTCGGCCGCTTCAGACTCGGTCCGGAACCGTACATCTTGCGCAATGATCTTCGGATCAACCATCAGAGCATTTGGATTCATCCCCAAGACTTTGAGTCCGGCGAGCGAACGTACGCGCGAAAGCGCCACGTACCCTTGTCCATACACAAATGATTTCGAGAGGTCGACCTCAGCGGCATCAAGTGACATACCCTGGCTCTTGTGTACGGTAATAGCCCACGCGAGACGAAGCGGAACCTGCTCAATTGAAGCCAGTATCTTCCCCTCTTCTGCTACTTCCCAGGCTACCGGCTCGATAGTTATACGACGCTTGTCAGCTGTCTCAATAATGGGATACCCCTCAAACGCATCAAAACCAACCACTCGTGCGAGCGTACCATTCACATACCCCGCCTCAAAGTTATTTTTAGTACACATCACCATAGCTTCCTCCTTCAGTGAGAGTGCTTGGGGTGACAGACAGTTACGCATAAGCGACTCTTGAAAGGTTTTATTTCCTCGACCAGTCATCGTAAAGGTCTTACTCATTCCACCCAGCTCCTTGAGCTTCGCACTATTGACCGCATCAACGTCTGCATTGTGAGTATAGAGCCGAGTCGGTTCAATATCCTCATAGGCAATATCAACTTGTTCACGAAGAAGTGTGTAGTGATCCTCTTCAATTTCACCACGCCGAATGGACCCTAAGAGCGATAGTAGAAGTTCATCTTCTTGTCGATGCTGTTCGGTGAGATAACAAATGAGTGGACGTAAATTCTCCCAGGCCCGCGACTCAAACGCATATCGTGTCACTTCACCCTGACGACCAATCGGTGGCAACTGGAAAAAGTCGCCGACGCAGATAACCTGCATCCCACCGAACGCTTCAGTAGATTGACGAATGGTCCGACAAATAACATCAACCATATCGAGAAGTTTGCCATCAAGCATCGACACTTCATCGATGATAAGTACTTGATTCTTCTTAATTCGACGTACCAGCTTTTCCTTTGTCGCTATCTGATCGAGGTCGTAACGACTGAGCGTGTCTCGAGTACCAACACCGCTCCAAGAATGAATAGTGAGTCCACCAATGTGCGTGGCTGCTATGCCAGTTGATGCTGTGACTGCCACCGAAAGACCAGCCGCTTCAAGCCAGGCGATGTATTGGTTAATGACATACGTCTTACCTGAACCAGGTTCACCGGTAAGAAAAATGTTCGCACCGGTTTTCAAGATCTCTAGTGCAGTCTCTTGTGTCATGTTGGGAATAAGGGTACCACATTTCGACAACTGGTGCGTTAGAATAGAGTCATATGGCAGCTCGTTCTTCAGTCAGAGTACAAGTCAAAAACGCGACCGGCAAAAAGCCCTCGGTTATAAAGGCATCTACTCCTAAAAAGCCTTCATCAAAGTCCTCTTCACCACAAAAGGGTTCAGGGACAAAGCCGGTACCTGCAGTGATCGCTAAGCAGACCCTAGCTCCTATCATCAAGCGTAACCCGCTCGGTCATCTCCTTATCGAAAAGATGTTCCGTGAAGCGGGATTCCGCGGTGGCGTCTCCTCTGGCAAGCAAGTGCTCGAACGCTACAGTACAGACGAAAGTATTTTCTCAATTCGTCCCCAAGTTGTTATCCAGCCCAAGAATAAGCAGGATGTTGAAATCGCCACTACAGTTATCGCCCGTGAGACGAAACGCTTCACTTCCCTCTCCCTTACACCGCGTGCCGCTGGTACCGGTCTTTCTGGCGGTGCCCTCACTGACTCTATCGTTATCGATGTCTGCACCCATCTACACCATATCGGTGAAGTAGTTGAGAAGGGCGACAAGATAACCATCACCTGTGAACCAGGCGCAATGTGGCGAGACGTCGAGAAGAAACTAGCACGACACGGAGCCTATCTTCCTCCATACACTTCTTCTAAAGATATCTGCTCCATCGGTGGCTCTATCGGCAACAACGCCGCTGGTCCAGACTCACTTCGCTACGGACACTGCGCTGACTGGGTAGAAGCACTTGATGTCGTCCTTGCTGACGGTCACACCTACACCATAAAGCCTCTCACCTATAAAGAATTTAAGGTACTTATTAAAGAGAAGCACGAGTATGCTCGTATTGCTCGAGAAGTCTTCACGCTTATCGAAAAGCACGAAGCGGAAATACTTCGCAACAAGCCTGCTACCAAGAAGAACTCCGCTGGCTACTCACTCTGGCATATTGTGAGTGATGGTGTTGCCGCTTTCAAGAAAGGCACCGGTACCTTCGACCTGACACGACTTATTTCTGGTAGTCAGGGTACCGTCGGTATCATCACGAACATCACTATGCGGGCACTCAAGATCCAGCAAGATACCACCCTCCTCGTTGTTCCAATTTTCGACCTCCAGGAAGCCGCCGCTATCGTAAACAAGTCACTAACATACAACCCGATCAACATCGAATTCTTTGATGCACTTTCTTTTGACCTAGCTCTCAAGAACCCGTCCTTCTTCAAAGACCGTCTCGACCGCAGCACGTACTACCAGACGATGCTCGCCATGTATACGACATATCACATTCGATATGGACGCAAGACACCCGAGTTCACTCTTCTCATCACTCTCGATCACGAGACTCTCGCAAAGCACAAAGCTGCCGAAATCGTAAAGCACATCAGCACACCAAAGACACGTGCTCGTGTCGTCACCAACCGCTTCGAAGCAGAAATGCTCTGGCAGATCAGACGAGCCAGCTACACCCTCTCAAAATTCCAAGACCCCGGAAAGCGTCCCGCAGCATTTCTCGAAGACATGGCCGTCCCACCCGAGAACCTCTCCAAGTTCTTCATCGAGGTCAAGAGACTCTTTAAAGAATTTAATGTCACTGCAGCGGTCCACGGGCACGGAGGCGATGGACACTTCCACTTCTATCCCCTCCTCGACTTTACTGACAAAACTACTCCTCTTCTTGTCGAGCGAATGTCCGAGAAATTCTTCGCCACCGCAGTGAAGTATCACGGCAACATCTGCGGCGAACACAACGACGGCATCATCCGCACTCCCCACCTCTCCAAACTCTTCACCAAGAAAATGCTCGAAATCTTCAAAGAAACCGAACACATCTGTGACCCCGACGACATATTCAACCCTGGCAAGAAAGTAAATCCCCGCTTCGACATCAAGACCACGATGCGCACAACCAACTAACAACACCCGCCAGTGGCGGGTGTTGTTTTGTGTGAGCCTTCTCGAGATAGAACCTTCTGGATTCATTGCCCCGTAAAGATTTTCTGGCTATTTACTTTTGACTCGCCTCAACCATTCTCTAGAGACTATAGACATCTTGCAAGACCACTTTTTAGGATGCAATTTTTAAATTCCAGTAGTTCAGTGTCATCCTTTTGGATTATTGTTGTAGTGGTTGCATTTTGAGACTCATTAATACGTTTATCTATTTCAGCAATTACTTCCTCTTCTGTAAGATATAAATTGTAGTCACCATTTTGATAGCCGAAATATGCTGACACAAACCCTGAACCCATACAAGTTAAGGCAGCAATAAATAAACCCGCACGTAATTTTCCTGTTGTTTTAAAGCCATCAAAAGCTAGATCAAGTAGTAATACAAAAAAGATTAATGCACCTAACATCACAAAGGTTAAGCCAACGAGAGTAAGTGTTGATTGTGTTGCTTTGAAAATTTGAGCTTCAAATACAATAAATCCAAGCAGAGCGGTAAATATACCAACGACCTCAATCATTCGAAAAGCACTGTCCTTGCTTTCGGACTTAAGCTTATCTATTTCTTCTTTTAGGTCCTTTGTTTGTTTTTCTTGATTTTTGTAAAGTTCTTTTTGCTTTTGACTTAACTCATTTTGCTTTCTGTTTATCTCTAAGTATCTAGCCTGAAGTTGTTCTTGCTGAGTTTGTGAGATAGTCTCCAGAGCTTCGTTGATTTTATCAGAGGTAACTCTTCCTGAAATTGCTGGCTTCAACGCTCCTGTTTCGCTATCTTTTGTTGAGGGGATTGCCGTTGAGGTAGATTCTCTTCCGTTCATATGCATTAGTTAATTAGACCCAAATCCTTAGCTGCTTCACTTTTAAAACTTTCCACTACACTGGTTAATTCTGCAATTGATTTAAGAGAAAGTGGACTTTCGTTGGGATTATTATTTACATCTCTCTCAAGCAATAGCGACATTCGGTCATTCATTAGTGTAATAGTTGAGAGGTTGTTGCAGATAATTCCATCTAAGTTAGTTCGTTTATTAACTCGCCAGCTTGCTTCAAGTAAATCGGCAAAAGGTAGAGAGGTCGTTCTGTCTCCGGAGTTGAGGGCAAGATTGTTTATGATAAATACTTCATCTTGAGTAAACTTTCTACGAGAGATATAGCCAATCCGAGATACTGCCACACCAAGCTTTAGTACTGTTGCGAAAAAACGTTGCTCAATATCTGTTGTCAGTTCGTCTGCATCTAACACAATGTCCGCTCTTAAATTTGAAAACTGTACAAATAAGTTACCGAGCTTAGCCTCAAGTCTTGGTATTTCAGCAGGTGCATCTTGTGGTATTGGGTAGATAATAATCTGCGGGTCAAGTTCGGGAAAATTTTCTAAAAGAGCTGTTCGAATAGCATTTGAACTACTAACAAACGCTGTTTGGTAAAAGAGGGCGATTTGAGTGCTATGTCGTTCCATGTAAATATTATATCAAATTTAGACTAGTTACGCACAAAAAGCGACCTTACACAAATTTAACTTTTATATAAGAAAAGCGCCTAAAATAAGGCGCTTTTCTTATATAATAATTTGAGCCTTCTCGAGAGCTCGAACTAGCTCTCTCTTTGGTGACCCTACGGAGAATCGAACTCCGGCTTCAAGGATGAAAACCTTGTGTCCTAACCACTAGACGATAGGGCCCTGATTTGTGTGGGACATAAATCAGTTGAGTGAAATACTTACTCAACTATACCGTGTACCCATCTGCTCATCTTCTAAATTCTAGAAAACAAGTCGGCTATTTATAGCAGAAAAAACTCATTTCGTGAAGTGTGCACGAGCAAAGATTATTCAGCCAAAATTTCACGCTTTTGTTATACTGGCACTATATGGAAATAAACCAAGAAATTAAAGAGCAGCTCATCGCTGAAGCTGTCAAAGCGCTCGATAATCGCTATCCCAAGAATGCACCTTTCGCTTATGCTGCGGCTGTCCTTACTACCACCGGACATATCTACTCTGCCAGTAGCTATGGTTCAGTAACCGCATCGCTTACCCTTCACGCTGAACAGTCAGCTCTTGCACACGCCGCCGCACACGGCGAAGGCGACATCATTGCTATCGCAGTCGCTAGCACCGAAGATCTGGCTCCTGGGGAGTTCACGCCTCCCTGCCATATGTGCAAGCAACTCCTCTGGGAGAGTCATCTCAACTCCAAACTTCCAATGACCCTCATCCTCACAAACGGACACGGCGAAATAAAAGAAGTCGACTTACTCACTCTTATGCCACTACCGTGGCCTCGTAAGTAACAGTCATATGACTGACAATAACCTTGCCCAGCAACTGCTTACAGAGAAGTACCACGGAGTTCCGTCACCACTCTATGAAGCAGACTGTGCCCGCCTCGTAGCCGGCGAACCATATGAATACGTACTCGGCTATGTCGACTTCCTCGGCGCTCATATCGACCTTTCGTACACACCGATGATCCCTCGACCTGAGACGGCGTTCTGGGTTAAGCGCGCTATCGCAGAACTAGCAGCTCTCGAACGACCTCTACGTCTCGCAGACACATTCGCTGGTGCTGGCAACGTTGGCCTCGCCCTCCTCACCCACCTCCCTACTGCCACTGTCGATATCTCAGAACTCGATCCCGCTCTCGCTCCGCAGATACAGAAGAACCTAGAGCTCAACCATATCGCTCCCGAGCGCGCCAACATCATTACCGCCTCGGCGCTTACTGGACTCACCGGCTCGTACGACGCTATCCTTGCTGTACCACCGTATGTACCGTATGACGCACTCCCCGACCTTGATCCAGAGATGATTCATCACGAACCTCATCTCGCCTTCTTTGCGCACGATAATGGACATGAGTTCCACCGTATCCTTATCACCGAAGCTTATAATCTTCTCGCTCCGGGCGGCACCCTCTACATGGAAGCTGACTACGACCACAACGAGGCTATCAAGAAGCTCGTAGCAGAGAGTGGTATACCTTGGCGATCTCTTGAGTTCTGGCCCGACCCGTACGGTGCCACACCAAACGTTGTACTCCGGAAGTAAAATATCTACATAGAAAGTTTGTACTCGCTCATAATTTAAACACCCGGGTGGAAAGCCACCCGGGTATAAACCTCCTTTCGTTACTTGTCACTTGAAGCGTGCCTTGTTACTTGAAGCGTGCGTAGAGCACTTCCCTTCGTCTCTTAACCGAAGTCGCGAGTTCGTTGAACGTGACCAGTGCACTGTTCAGGTTAGCCAGCATCTGATCCACCTCGAGTGTGTTCATCTGACCCAAGATGGAATTGACGTAGCTCCTGTACTCCGAACTTCGCCGCTCAGCCACCAGATGCAGCGACAACCGGTTAAGGCTGCGGCAAGTATTCATGAAGATCTTCTTGTCGTCCGAAGGAACTCGGGAGCGAGCACTACTCACCACACCCCGATTACGCATGTCATCAGCCTGCTTGGCGATGAAGCGAACCATGAGCTTGACGCCACCCTTCTGCCGAAGACCGTTTGCCTGCTTGAGGAGTTCGGTCTGGTTGACATGTGGGAGTCGAGCCAGACTACACGCAACGGTGAAGTTCAGTCGCGTGTCTGGATCAGGGTCATCCAAGAGTGACACGAGATCAGGGTGCAGGTCGACGAGCACACGGTAATTGAGGGCCCACGCCCGACTCTTACCGAAAGCTTTGGCCACTCTCCCGAGGGCCGATTCGTACAGACCCCACATCTTGTCTCCCCGGTTCTGGCGCTCTTCTTCGATCACCAGCTTCATGACGTGGATGATTTCAGCGTGGGTGTGTGGTTCTCGAGACGAATTCTCGGCCGCCTGCGCGAGAGTCCTGGCGACATCGAACTTCCCCGAATACACCTCCGGTTCAACCACGACCAAGATCGTGTCTCTCTTCAGGTGCTCGTGTGCCCGATAGCGCCGCTCCCCTGCCTTGATGACATAGACGGGTTCTCCATTCTCGTCGTGTGAGTAGTTGACCGTGGGAAGTTGCTGCATCTTCTGGCTCTTGATGCTTTCAATCAGCTCCGTGAGCCTGTCCCGATCAAAGTGCTTGCGTGGCTGATTCGGGTCAGGCCTGACCTGACTCAGCTTGAGTTCAACCACCGCTCGCGAGCCACCTCTCGGGAGGACAGCCGCTTGACGTACCGTACGATTCTTTCTCACGTCTGTTCTCCTTGTGAAAGTGCCTGCAACGAATATGTACTCTTCGCACCGCGCGAATTACCTCTAAAATACCAGAAAAATTACCCAATGAGAAATAGTGTCCGTTTTGCTGTAATAACCCACCCCAGAGAGCACATCTACTTTAGTTGCCCTGCACTTGATTGAGGATAGGAGTGAGTTCCGGGAGAAGGTACTGTTCTACCACCTTACCGTACCCTGTTGCGTTGTAATGAATTCCATCACTCAACTTGTTGCTACTATCAAGAAATAGTTCCGCTGTAAGGAACGGAATAAGGATAAGACCGTACTCACCAGAGAGGTCTTCATAGAGCGCGTCAAAATCGCGCTTATACCCGAGTCCAGCATTGAGTGGTGCCTGCATCTTAAGCAACGCAACAACGGGTGGTGTATCTCCACTCTGCAGAATTTGAATTGTCTCAGCTATATTCTTCTTCGTCTCCTCAAGCGGCAACAATCGAAGTGCGTCGTTGCCACCGATACCAAGAAGGACAATGTCGGGATTCTGCTTTCTGATAAATGGTGCCCGCTCAAGATTACCGCGCGTTGTCTCTCCACTTACTCCAGAATTAATAACTTGAACACTATACCCACGATTAACTAGTGCCGCTTCGAGCTGAGCGGGATACGCCTCACTTTGAGGAAGACCATATCCTGCTGTCAGACTGTCACCAAAGGCGATAATTGTAAGACGAGACAGTGAGCTATCACGCTCAGGTAACGTCGCAACGATATCGCTATTGTCAGAACTGCTCAACCAGTACCACATACCACAAAAGATCAGGATGCCAATAAGTCCGATTTTTATACGTGGATTATTCATATGAAAGCAATTCTCGGAGAGCGACCCGGTCAGTGGTGAAAAGATATACTGCAATACTCGCTATACCGCCAATAATACAGAGCATACCAATAACCACCTGTACATCAAAGAGTGCTGGTGAATCAAGTTCCAAGAAGTATACCGACAAGCCATACGCAATACCGACACTCACAACGTACGCCACGAGAGCAGACACAACCGTAAGCGAAAGGGTCTCGGCAAGATACTGCCAGAAGACAAAACGATGAGTCGTCCCGAGAGCTCGAAGACGCGCACCTTCACGTCGACGTGTCGCATACGAAGAGACGACGAGCATTGCGATGAGCAAGGTCGCGATAAGTAGTGGTGGTAATGTCACGAACAACACGAGCACCATGAGCGTGGTCACCACCTTCACTATGAGCGGACCAAGTGTCTGTGTCTCGATGACAGACACGTTCGGCATTGTCTGTGCGAGATATCGACCCAAAGCATCCTGTGTTAGCTCGTCATAATAGGCGTAACCAAAATAGACTGAAGGAAATTGTCCAATATCATCAGGCGACAGAACGAAATAGAAGAAAGGTAATCCCGAGCGAGAATCGGTACTGCGAAAACTAGTAACCGTTCCCGTTACTTCAAATCCTTGAACAGAAAAGACGAGCCGTGAACCAAGCTTAATATTGGCGCGCTGTGCGAAATCTTCGTCAACTGATATTTCACCTGGACGACCACTTCCCCACGAACCAGCAGTAACAGTCTCACTTTCAAGAAGCTCAGCTCGAGCCGTAAGATTAAACTCACGACCAAGCTCTCGGTCCACCTCTGTACTCTCACGAGCAAGTTCATCTTGAATTCGTACTTCATCAATCGCTACGATGCGCGCACCAATATTTGAGAATAGTTCGAGGTCTGGGTACTCCGCAACGAGACTATCTCGTTGCGATGGTTGCACATCCAGTACATACGTTGTTGGTACCGTCTCCGCCAAATCATTAGCAAGAAAACGTTCAAGCGAAACCTGAATAAGTGCCAAAGTACACAACGCACCAAGAGCCACAAAGAGTGAGGTAAAAGAAATGACTCCAAAGAGACCGTCGGCTTTCTTTTGGCTTATGATACTGCGAATAAAAAACGGCCAACGTGCGCGCATCCGATAGACTAGGTCGAGCACAAAGCTATACAGCGTAGCGACAGCAGCATACACAATCACAATCGTACCGATAACGAGCATGCCGTTAACAAAACTCGACAAGAGAAACGTTGCTAGGACAATGAGAGGTATGAGTGCCGTCAGTGTAAGGGTGGCAAATTCACGGAGTTCTGCCTGTCTCGTTTTAACGATAGTCCCATCTGCACCACCAATAAGTATTTGCTTAGGCGTCTCTCGCAGACTTCGCCTGACGGCTGGAACGAATGACGAAAGGGCGATGGTCGCCATGAGTACAGTCGTAATAACCCCATACAGCAGAAACGATGGTGTCGGAAGATTCACTAGATAGATCTCTGCTATGTATGACTGCAGCTCACTAAAGAAATAACTACCGAGCCCTACCCCCACAGCGCTCGCAATAAGTACAACGAATGTTAAAGCGACACCAAGGACAGCAATGAGACGTCCTCGCGTAAGACCAAGAGCGAGGAGTATTGCAAGACTCTTCCGCTCGACCGTTACGAGATAGAGTGTGCTCGCATACACATTCACAGCAGCCAGAACAGCCGTAATGAGCACAGCGATAGTAAGAAAGTCTGACACTGTCGCAAGACCAAACTGAAGTCCTCGACGGTCTTCACCAGCTATGTCGACATCAAGTTCTGGGTACTTTTCACCAAGAGCACGGGCTGCTACCTTCATGTCACTAGTGAGAGCTGGAACACGAGCAGCATACACATACTCTGCCCGAAGGAGTGCAGGCTCTATCCCCGCTGCCGTAAACCTCTCAAAGCTCATGAAGGCTCGAGGTAAAAAGCGAAAACCACCAAAGAGTGACGTCGGTTCGGCTACTACAATTCCAGCAACGGTAAGAGTCGACTGACCGAAGCGCACCTGGTCGCCCACCCCAACTCCCAGACGTTCTGCACCGGCTGCGTCAAGATAGAGCTGCGGGAATTCTACCCCCACAAAATCACCATCAGCCAGAGTGAGCGAGCCGTAAAGTGGATAGGAGGTATCCACGACTTCAAGTGAGAATGGGGCTGTCGCCACCTTACTCTCGAGAGTAGCTTGAAACGACAGCTGCTTAGAAACGGCTTCGGGAACAATACCAGCCTCCGTTAAAAGCTCGTCACCAGGAAGCGGTAGGCTGCTTTCTAAGACAACATCTCCTCCCTGCAACTCACGAGCTTGCTCGGTCAGAAGTAGGCTACTGGCCGTCGTGAGGAGTAAGATAAGAATAAGAACAACACCCGTGATAGCGAGCGAAATGAGCGGGAGGACGAAGCGACGCCACTCGCGTACTACCAATCGATAGCTATAGAGAACAATGAGTCTAAATGCGCTCATGGAGAGTCTTATCCCGTAATTCAAATACCCGATCCATACGACTCGCGATACTCTCATCGTGCGTAATGATAATGAGTGCAGTGCCGGTAGAGGCTACAGCATCAAGAAGGAGCGTGAGCACACGCTCTCCAGTAGCACGATCAAGGCTACCTGTTGGTTCATCAGCCAAGATAAGAGCTGGCTTACCCGAGAGTGCCCGGCCGATAGCAACACGCTGTTTCTCTCCACCAGAGAGAGTGTTCGGCATAGCAGCTGTACGAGCAGAGAGTCCGAGTGTCTCGGTTAAGCTCAAAATGGCTTGCGGATCTTGTTGTTCACCCGCAATATCAAGTGGTGCAGCAATATTCTCTGCCACTGTAAACGGAGCAATCAGCTCAAAAGATTGGAAAATGAAACCAATCTTTTTGTTACGAAAAGCCGCCTGTTCTACTTCTGACAGTGCACTCGTGTCGACGCCATCAATGAATATCTTGCCATCACTTGGCTTATCAAGGAGACCAATGAGTGACAAAAAAGTTGACTTACCTGAACCAGACGGACCAATAATAGCCACCTTCTCACCAGCTCGCACCGTAAGATTCACACCGCTTAGGATTGAAAGCTCTCCTGACTGCGTCATGAACCACTTCGCAACATTCTGAACAGACAAAATAGTACTTTCTGACATACGTTGCCTGAGTATAGCACGGATCACACTACGGAGCCGAGACCCGCAGTAGGCACGATATGCTATTCGATAGCCTTCCACTCCTCGTCTTGCCGCACAAGAAGCTCTGGGGCTCTGTCTGGCTCTTGCATGACTTCTTCAACCACTCGTTCAGTACGCATACCCTGCGATCCCTTAACGAGCACAACATCACCTGGCTCAAGGTAGGCCTGTAATTCACGACCGGCTCGACCGGCTTCTTCATACTGGAAGATAGCAGTCTCTGGCAATCCGTGCGCAAGCGCTGCTTCAGCGGTCTTCTGTGAGCGAATACCGATAGTAAAGAGCGCGTCAGCGCAGGTCGCGACGATCTCACCTATCCGCTCATGCTCACGCGCAGAGAAACGACCGAGTTCGAGCATATCACCAAGGACAGCCACTCTGCGCTTAGCATGCTTGAGCTCTTTTAGAGTACGAAGTGCTTGTTCGGCTGCAGCTGGCGAGGAGTTGTAGGTATCATCGATAAGAACTGAACCCTTAAGTCCAGGGAGTACCCGCATACGACCTGGAGCTGGTTGATGCTCAGAGAGCGCATAAGCTGCATCCTGAAGTGAGATACCACACTGCATACCAACTGCGATAGCACCCATGTACGTATAGAGAAGTTGGAGCCCAACAACACCACTAACGCGTATTTTTTGCGTTTCAGTGAAGTGCGTCACCACAAAACTAATACCAGCTGGTTGATCATCCGTATAGAAAACTTCATCACCACTAGCAACAAACTGCGACGGGAGGAAGCGACTAAAGCCAATCGCCTGTTGTCGCACATCCCTGAGTGCCTGTGTAATCATCTCGTCGTCATGGTGATAAATAACCACACCTTCTGGATTGAGGGCAGTAACCAACTTCATCTTCTCAGCGACGACAGCTTCGGGGTCACTAAAAAATTCAACATGAACTGGTACATCAGGAAAACGTGTGAGCACAACAATATCTGGCTTCACCCAGGCAGTGAGTCGATCCATGTCACCCGGTCGGTCGACTCCTGTCTCAAGAATGAGATAAGCCGGGTATGAACGAGAAAAAAGTGCGATGTAGAGACCATCGACAATATTTTTGAGCCAAAGAAACGGATTGTGCCAAGCGTTTGGAAGACCAAGCACAGTGAGCGGTACACCAATTTCAGAGTTAAAGCTCTTCTCGCTCTTCCGAGCAGATACATGCTTCTTGATGACGCTATAAATAGCATCCTTCATTGATGTTTTACCGACACTCCCCGTAACAGCAATAATCATCGGTTTATGTCGCTTTAGCAATAACTTAGCTTCAGCTGTGAGAATAAGGACAATGATCTTTCTAAAAAAATCTTTCATACGTTATCTATCAGGTGGTACGTCGTAGTAATTGATGAGAAACTTGGCAATTTCCATGAAAGGCTCCGTAAGCGTCTCAGATGCATACTGGACCCCTTGTGGTTCTACAGTATACATGAAGACGAGAAATTCTGGGTCAAAGGCTGGAAAATAGCCAAAAAATGAGTGTAAAAACTTATCTTCATAGTAGCCACCATTCTCAGGATCAGGGATTTGGGCAGTACCAGTCTTGGCACCGATGGTGTGGTTTGGCAACGCCACCGTACCACCGCGGAGTGCCGTATCCACAACCACTGTAAGCATGCGAGATATCTCCTCACTCGTCTCAGGACGGAGCACTTGCGCTCCTTGCGGATAAGTAACTTCCCGCTCAGTACCATCTTCGTACACGATTTTCGATACCAGATGCGGGGTAACTAGATAACCACCATTACCGAGAGTAGCGAAGGCACGAGCAGCTGCTATTGGTGTTAGTGCAATACCTTGCCCGAACGAGGCAGTGGCATACTCAACATCACGGGGTGAACGAAGGTTGTCAGTGAGTCCATATGCTTCATTCGGAAGGTCCACTCCTGTCTCACTTCCCAACTTATAGTTGAGGAAGTATTCACGGAAGCTATCCTTCCCCATCTTCTTTACAATATGTGATACACCCGTGTTAAGTGACTGACTCAGTATTTCTTGTATCTCGACAGTGCCTCGCCCTTTACCGTCAAAGTTCTTAATCGTAAACCCATCAAGATCAATCGAGCCTGCGTCATAGTACGTTGAGTCCCGACTGATGACGCCGCTATCAAGTCCAGCCGCTACCGTGAGCGCTTTGATAGTAGAACCAAACTCATACACGTTCTCTACGAGCGGATTTTGAAATACATCAATCGACGTCGTTCCGCGATCATTGAGGTTAAACGTCGGCAAAGCGCTCATAGCGTAAATGGCGCCCGTTTTCGGATTCATGATGATTGCGCCCGTAAACTTACTTGAATACGTAGCCTGAGTATTCTCGAGTACACTATCAAGCATTCGCGCGACAGTTGGCTCTATCGTGGTCACTATATCACCACGTGCACTATCCTCCTTGCGATACACCATTTCACCAAGGTTGCTGAAGATTTCCGCAAAGATGTTTACAGTCCGTACTTCCCGTTCCTTCATGAGCACGTGATCGTAGTACCGTTCAAGACCATATTTACCATGAAGTTCTGTATCTGACTTGTCAGTAAACCCAACAAAGCCAACCGTACGTGCAGCGAGATTGTCGCCCGGATAAAAACGCCACTGGTTGCGATGAAGCTGTACGCCAGGCAACTTGAGAGTATCAATAGCATCAAAGGCCTCACGCGGGAGGGTTCGCTCGATTTCTACATACTTACGATTAGAAGAAGTTTGTTCTATACATCGCTCCTCTGTAACTGTTAGATACGGAAGAAGAGCCCCACAGGTACCCACAGGATCAGTGATGAGCTGCGGATTCACTGATAACAAGTATCCCGAACGAATTGAAGCTGCCGCCACCGGCTTACCATCTCTAGCGGTAAAGAATATACTGCCACGCGAGTAGAGTGCTTCCCGCGTCTTTACATACTGACCCTCAGCACGCTCACTATACTTAGCCCCTTGAGCTATCTGGACGTAGTAAAGTCGACCAACGAGGATGAGAGCTAGCAGGAGAATGCATCCCGTTATGACACGTATACGTAGTACCATGCTCTGTCGCATACCAGTACAGATTACTCGTTAGCCGTACGAAGTACGAGTCCTTCCCCGCCACTTTTAATGAAAACTTTATCCTTAACCGCACTAAATCCATCAGCGGTAGCCACCTGCTGACTAATAATGTGATTGGCTTCTATATATGAAGACTCTAAAAAGGCAATTTCAGACCGAAGCTGATTAATTTCTTGAAGAACTTCCTTACGCATAACAACATGCACTACGGAGAGACTGAGGAAGTACATATACGCAACCACACTCACAATAAGTACACCAAAGCACGATACCGTGATGAGATGCCGTTGTGTGTGTAATTTCTGTGCGTTCATGTTATTCAGTGTGATGTGATTCTTCCAATCTTCTAATACCGCGGAGTTTTGCGCTGCGGGCGCGAGGATTATCCTTGAGTTCCTCGTAACTTGCTACAAGTGGCTTCTTAGTGAGGATTTCATACTCACCCGTCTGTGCCAGTTCTCGAAATGCAAGCTTCACTTGCCTATCCTCAAGACTATGGAAGGTTATGATAGCGAGCACGCCACCTGGTGCGAGCAGTCCTACTGCATCCTTCATAAGAGTCTCAAGAACCTTAAGTTCATCATTGACGGCAATTCGGAGCGCTTGGAAGGTCTTCGTAGCAGGATTTACCTTGCTATGACGACCACCAGGGATAGCTTCGGCGACGATAGTCGCGAGCTCCAAGGCAGTAGCTATCTTTGCTTTCTTTCGAGCGAGGACTATCGCCTTCGCGATACGTCTAGAATGTCGTTCTTCACCGTAAGCGTAGATAACATTCGCAATATCCTCTTCAGCCCACCCATTGACGATATCGTCAGCGGTAAAGAGATACTCAGCTGGGTCACCGTAGGTCATAGAGAGGGGTTCAGCGGCACTAAATGAGAAGCCCTTGCCTCCATCAGTGAACTGATCCGTTCGCCAGCCCAAGTCAGCCAAAATTGCGTCAACTTCTGTAATATTCAAAGAACGAACGACTTCACCGATATTGGCAAAGTTGTCATTAATGAGATGGAATTGTGGTCCATCCTGTAGTGAATGTAGAAATGAATCTACAAACGCTGTCCTGTCAGCATCCATTCCAATGTAAGTACCTGACTTCCCGAGCACGGAGCAAATCTCCTCTGCATGGCCGCCAGCCCCGTAGGTCGCATCTACAACAACACTGTCTGTGCGGAGCTCGAGTAGAGCGACCGCTTCTTTTCTAAGGACGGTGATGTGCTTCATGTTTGGTAGTAGATGGAGTTATAGGACGCCAATCTCTCCCAGCTTTTCCGCGAGTGCGTCAGCTTGGGTTTCGATCTTACGTTTATACTCAGACCATTTGTTCTCATCCCAAATTTCGATGCGATTATGGATACCTGCCAACACAACATTAGTTGCAAGCGTCGCAAAATCTTTCAAAAAATCTGGCACGAGAATACGTCCAACTGAATCTACCTCCACTTCAACTGCTCCACTCAAGAAGAATCGATTGAAACTTCTTGTATCCGCTTGTCCGAGCGGGAGTTGACCAATTTTTTCAGTGATCTTCTCCCACTCTCGGAGCGGATATACAAAGAGACAGTTATCAAGTCCGCGAGTGACAACAAGCTTCTTCCCAAGTTCCTTGCGCCATTTAGACGGCAAGGACAGCCGTTTCTTAGGATCCAACGTGTGCTTGTATTCGCCGATTAACATAACTTGATAGTCGAGCTAATTTGGTGACCGGCCACAACTGAATGTGGAGATCGTTGTAGCGGGTCACCAAATTAGCTCCGACATACT
>JACCDR010771990.1_pt1 | contig 36832 bp, 36 predicted proteins | sample 7446431 | NCBI WGS metagenome assembly JACCDR01 (sample SAMN15323443, study PRJNA562643) | freshwater metagenome | isolation source: river surface water | place: USA:Blue River Watershed | collected 2017-08-17 | reverse complement strand
CAATATGGTGACTTGGGTTCGTAGCTGTCTTAATTACATTCCATTTATAAAAAATAAAAATAAAAATGTTGAGCTTAATGATTTATTAAAAAATAATTTTTTAAGTGTTAAAAATAAATATGGAAACGAAGATAAATGTTTAGATATTGACTTTTTAAATAATATTAAAAATTTGTATGATTATTATAATGAAATTACTAATTACGATACATATTATAATGCTTTAATAAATAATATACTTTATAACATATTTAATTGTTTAGATGAATCAAAAATTGATACAATGTATAATGAAAATAAAAAAATATTTGATAAAATTAAAAAAATATATGATGATATTACTGGATCTCCTGGAATTACAGGTGGTATTTTATCACAACAATATGATTTATTGTTTGATAAAATTTTTAATGATTGTGTAACTTATAAAAATTTATTTGTTCAAGAAATAAAATCTACAGATGAAAATAAAAAAGACATGACTGTTTGGTTAAATCTTGATCCTAAGGATAAATATGATATATATTCATATTCAGTAGATGATGCTCCTTTAAATCTAAAACCTGATGTTAAATTAAATTTTGATGTCCATGAAAAAATGTTAGATATAGAAAATGTTTTTGTAAAAAATAAAAAAGATGAATTTACAACTCTTTGCGAACATCCTAATAATATAGATATATTTCAAAATATAAAAACAATATTAACTACAACACAAATTCCTGCTTTAGATACAACTGATATTAATCGTTATTATGCGGAATTTAATACTTGTATAGCAGATGGTAAAATTACTGCTTTAAATAATGGGGCTTTGACACCTATTTATACTGCTTTAACAGATGCTACAATTATTAATAAAATTGATGAAGTACGATTAGCTATAGCAGCTTTAACTACTAATTTTGATATATTAATTAATATTCCTTTACAAACTGAAATAGGTAAGTTGATAGATGGTATTGATGATGCAACATTAAATGGAATAATACTAATATTAAAAACTATAAAAGATAAATCTCCTGGAACAGATTTATATAACGAAATAAATTTTGTTGAAGTTATTTTAGATAGAAGTGATGAATTAAATACAATATTAACAGAAGCAACAAATTTGTTAACAGAAAAAAATACATATAATGCTGATATAAATACATCAAGAGAGGCTATTAATCAAATAAAATTGTGTACAGAAAAAATAAATTTTATAATAAATTTTTGTAATGATTTAATGAAAAAATATTCGCAGTTTGAATGTGATGTAGATTTTGCTATTAATTTAATTATTAATTATATGAATTGTAAAAGAAAAAAAGAAGCAGATTTGGTTTGGATTCATGCAATATTAAAAAATTTTAGAGATTTTAAAAATAAATCTGCAATTCAATTTATTGAATTATTTATTGAAGCAGATAGAACTATATCAGAAGATCAACGATTAAGACGTATAGCATGTTTAATGAATATGGCTTTAAAAACAACAAATGATGTATACAACAAAATATTTACATGGTTGGGTATAGCCTATGATCCAAATCAATCTATTGTTGATAGTAATAAATTAATTGCAAGTTCATTAAATGATCCCACTAATGCTACATACAATTTTACCACATTTGTTGCTCAATTAGATATTATACAAGGTGGTACTTTTTTTAAATATTTGTTTTCAGATATTGATATAATAGGAAAAGGTGGTAGAAATTTATTTAAGCTTAGAGATATTTATTTTGACTTGAAATTTTTTCAAAACAAAATTAATGATGTATATAACAAATTTAATGATCCTGCGTACACAGAATGTGAAATGTTAAATAAAGATAATTTATTGTCAGATGAAGCTGTTTATAATACTTCTATTGATGAATTTAAACAATTTGTTACATCATATAAAGCTCCACTTGTATATTTACATGATGAAAATGGAAAATTACTAACTAAATTTACCGAATTATATAATCTTCATACTCATCTAAAAACTTTCAATGGTGCTCAGATAATATCTGTTGGCGATGCTTCAATATTACTAACTGGGACACAGCCTTATTGGAAAGATGGCGATCCAGATCCTGGACCGAATACGCCTAATGTTCCGACTACAGATAGTTCGGTATGTCCGACTATTGATGATGTTGGTATTGATGCGTTTCATATAGCATGTTTTGAAATTGATAAATTAAATGTCGAAGACACAGCTAGAGAATATAGAATTTCTTTAAATGATATTATACATGATCATAATCAATATATGAGAGTAACAAATTTGGGAGCAGGATTGTGTTATGAAAAACCAGGTATGACTGCTTCAAAATATTTCCATATAATAAAACCAATAAGAGAATGCATAGATAGAATAAAAGAATTAGTAAATGAAATTGTAGAAAAATATAAGGAAATACATAAAGATAAAAATTCTTTTCTAGATAATAAAAAAATACACGATAATAAAATTATAATAGAAACAAATAGTAAAAATATTACTAATAAAATAACAGAATTAAGCAAAGCAATTACATATTTATCAAATTATGATTTAGATTTAGTGTTAAAAGACACCGTTTCTGCTTTAGATAATTTTAATAAGTATTTTAAAGGAATTATTAGATCAACAGAAGGACCAACTTATATTTATAAGCAGGTTTATGAACAATATGATGATTATTTTAAAAAATTTAATACATTTATAGATGATTACAAAACAGGAATTAAAAAAAAATTGGCAGAATATGAATGATATTTTGAAAATTTAAATAGAATGGATGTATTTTTTAATTTTTATAAAAAAGAATTAATTTTACCTATTCTTATGTCAGATCCAGAACAAACTGTAACGAGGTTAAACTTAATTAAAAATGATATTTTAGTTGATTTAACATTAATTGACATACCAAAATTTGTAATATTTGAAAACGATTATCAAACAAAAATTACTGAAGTAGAAAGTAGTTTAAACCCAGCAGGTTTAAATGATTACAAGCCAAAATTTGACAAATTACTTAAAAATAATAAACCAACTGGTGCATTATTTCCTGGTTGGGCAAAATTTGATGAAGTAATACAAATTAAAGGTGGTAACGAAAGCATTAATAAAATGATTAAATTAGCTTTTGATAATTTTATTTTAGTTTTAATTATAATTATAATTATGTACATTATGTATCATTTATTAGTAATTAATAAGAATAATAGATTATATAAATTAATTTATGGAAATAAAAAAAAACAATGTTATATACAAAATAAAGATTATCAAATGGTTGCAAAATATAACCGCGAACTATACGATTATTAACTTGTAAAACTTATCAACTTGTTAACTTGTTAACTTGTTAACTTTTTAATTTGGTATAAAATTTTGAAAGGTTAATTATATATTACATTGTTATTTATTAGTTTTATTTTTTACCATGAATTTCATGATGAATTATGATGATTTTGAAGATGATATTAATACCATTACAAATCACAACACACATACCATACATAACAATACTAACACAAACACAAATAACAACGCCATTACAAATAACAACAATAACATAAACACCATTACAAATAACAACAATAACATAAATTACACACCTAATGGAAATAATATTATTTATTTAACAAGATCGGGTGCATTTATAAATTTTACTGATATTGTATTGCCTCCTAATACATCAGAACAGAATAAAAAACAAGAAGATATTATAAATTTAAATAAACTAATTAACAAAATAGACAATTATTTTACACTTACAATACAAAATGTAGTTACAGGTAAAGTTATGAAACGTAAAACATGCCAAGTAGATAAAAATAAAAACCGTATCATTGTTCCAAGATTTGGTATTTTTGAAATAATTTCACCTAATTATGGTATAAATAATATTAAAGTAATTTCACAAATACCAGCAGGCGATGACCCGTCTAATATAGATTTATTTAAATGGCAAGGTACATTAACTCCAAACCAAAAAATAATTTCAGAATATATGTTAAAAAATATTTATAATCAACAAAAAATAGAAAGCGGAAGCGCAAGTGCTATATTAAATCTTGAAGCTGGACAAGGTAAGTCATATTTAGCTGCTTATTTTATTTCAATATTTAAGAAAAAAACAGCAATTATTTTACATTCAACAAGCATGATTGAGCAATGGAAAAAGGTACTTAATTCTTGTTTTCCTGGAGTTAAGATAGGATGTTATTATCATAAAGAAAAATCACACGGAGACATAATGATTTTTATAATCAACTCAGCGACAAAAGACAAAATTATTATAGATGGCGAAGAAATGTTGGCTGGAACTTTTCATAATAGATTTGGTTTTGCTATATATGATGAATGTCATTTATATAATAATCTTTATTTAGGTAAAGCATTTAAATATTTACAAACTCAAAAAATGATCGGGCTTTCTGCTACTCCTGATGAAAGTAAAACTGATAAACTCTTTTGGTGGGAACTTGGTCCAGTCTTAACAGCTAATAAAATACCAGGTTTCCAAGTAGAATCAGTTAAATTTAATGCGGATGTTTATAAAATTCGATATGCAGGTCCTCCAGATTTTACACAAGTTATTAAAAACGAATATTATGACATCACTAATGCACCATTAACAATAAATATGTTATGTGAAGATCTCGATAGAAACAAAGTTATTGTTGATTGTATTATCGAATATATGCAAGAAAATAGATTTTTATATGTCTTTTCTCAACGTCGTGAACATTTAACTATATTATTAAAAATGTTAAAATACGAATTACATAAAATTAAAACAAAAAAACAAATCAAACATAACATCACTCAAGAAGATGATTTTAGAAACACTTCTGATAGTCAAGAAATCAATATTATTCCCGATACTGTTATAGATGATAATGATTTTATGAGATTAGTTGGTGGTTCAAAATCTATTGATGCAGAAAAAGCGGAATTAAAAGCAAATGTAATTTTTACAACTTATCAATATGGAGCAACTGGTAGAAGTATTATTAAAATGACTGGAGCTATTTTAGCATCGCCAGTTAGTTCAAAAATGAAGCAAATCATTGGAAGAATATTAAGGTTAGGATCAGATATTAATATTAAGAGAAAAATTTATGATATAGTTGATACAAGGTTAAAATTAAAATCATATTGGGCTAAAAGAAAAAAATATTATGATAGTATGGGATTTAATATTATCGAGCAAAAAATAATTAAAATAGATACTCCAATTATAACAAACATACCAGAATTAAATACACAACTCAATATACAACTTAATACACAACTCAATATACAAAAAAAAAGCAAGAAAAAACCACAAATTACAAACGAAAACAACACGACTAATATAATCAACACAATTAACACAAATGAAAACAACATGACTAATATAATCAATACAATCAATACAAATAATACAAATGAAGACAACACAATCAATACAATCAATACAATTAACACAATCAATACAAAAAATAATTTAATTTCAGATAAATATAATAATATAAAAAATATTATAAATTCTTCACTTATAAATAAATAAGTAAATAAATAAGTAAGTAATTAATTTTGGTATAAAATTTGAAAATGATAAAAGATATAATATAAAATGATTCTAGGTGTTCATTCGTCTACTTCAGGAATATTTAATAGTAAAAAATCAATAGAAAATGCTATACAACATGATATTCAATTACTTGGTGGATTAAATGCGTGTCAAATATTTGTAATTAATCCAAAAGGATTTAAGTGTTTATCAAAAGTAAATACTGAAGAAGTAGCTAAAGTTTGTAAAAATGTTGAAATTAGTGTTCATAGTGCATACGCTACTGTTGGAGTATGGAAAGTATTTAAAGATAATGCAAAAACTCCCGAGTCAAAAAGAAAATTAGGATTTTTTGAATATCAATTAAAACTTACAAAAGAAGTAACAGGAAACTGTTTAGTATTACATTTAAAAAAACAATACCCAGAAGAAATTGCGGAAACTATGCAGATATTAAAAAAATATGCAAAAAAACATAAAGTTAAAATTGGTTTAGAAATGACTGCTATTAAAGCTGACCCAAATAAAACTTATGAAACTCCAGAAAAAATAGATAATTTAATTAAGTTATTAGGATATAATGAACCTTATTATGGAATAGTTGTTGATACTGCTCATCTATGGGGAGCAGGTGAAGATATTTCCACATATGCAAACATGCATAATTGGTTAGACAGATTAACTTTTAAAAAAAAAATAATATTATTTCATCTTAATGGTTCATACTCAGAGCGCGGTTCAGGTAAAGACAAACACGCGATTCCATTTAATCATGATGATCTAATATTTGGCTCAGTAGAACCAGAAAACTCCGGAGTAAAAGCAGTTATTGAATTTGCAAATAAATATGAAGTTCCAATTATATTAGAAATAAATCGTGGAACAGTTGAAGAGGCAAAAAAAACTATTAGTATTATAAAAAAATTATTTTAACAAATTAGTCTGCCAAAACTTGATCAATGGTGATGACTGATCGTTGTGGTCTGACCAATGGTTTATTTCTGTTAAAAATCTCCAAACCTTGGTTAGTCACAAGAATTTTTGCATGAGTGAATAAGAATTGCAGTGTTGTTATTTTCAACTTTGTATCATTGTCATGAAATCTTAAGTTCCTATAACACATGTCATTTGTCTTAACGCAAACATTTTCCAACATTGGATAAGTAATGGTTTTGTCCATAACATTAATTTCCAATTCATCGCACAGAATTGTCAGCTTTTTCACATTTGAATTACTATTCGAAAAGTATTCTCGAAAATAACTATTAAATGTAAATTTAAAACTTGTTACTTTTACCCATTTGATGGTATATGGAAGTTTCGTGAAATCAAAATTATCACTGACAATACTCACCACTTGGCAATTAGGAAAAGTATCAAAAGGATTCATTTTGTCAAAAGCTTCATCAAATAATTTGAGAATGATAAATTTTGATTTTTTTGCAACTTTGTACACTTTTTTGCATGTAAAAGCAAACTTATGCGAAACTCCCAAATGCCAAATAATATGGTCAATAATCACATCAGGCAATTTTTCGAGAGACATGCCGTATATTAAAAAAGCTAAAATCAATTTTTTATTTGACCATTTAAGTTTCGATCAAAGTATTTGATCAACAGATTAATGAAATTAATTTAACCATTTATACATCAGGTGTTGTTATTTCTATTATTGCATTTGGAAAAACATAATTAAAAATTTCCATAAGTTTAGTTGTATTTTTATGTATACTATAACTTATTTCATATGTATCACGTTTATCAGGATCGGATATGTATATATATAATGATTTAATATTAAATTTTTTGACATTTGGAAATACGCTGTTATGAGAAATATTATCTAGAAAAGTATGCATTTCGATAAAATCTTCACAGATTATTGTTAATATTTCTACTTTATTAAGAATGTTTGTATTAATACTACTTGCGGAATACATAGCATCATTATCACTACCATAATCACTTTTATCATCTCTAATAAGATCATCACAATTTATACATTTATTTATCGTACACATATATGTCTCAGAAATACTACATTCATCTACAATTAATTCTTTACAATTAGGAAACTTATGAAAACAATACAAATAAGTAGCAGATTTTACAGTAAGTGAAGTAACAGAATTAGAAATAATTTTATGTAAATACTTGCATGTTTTTGATAAATTAATATAATCTTCCGTATTTAACATTGATTTAATTAAAATAATTACATCGCTGTAAAAATTAACAATACTCATTTTGTGTTAGAAATTACTTAAGGGCAATATATTACACCTAACTTGTTAAATGGTTAAATGATAGTAATTTAAAAAAAATCAATTTTAACAAGTTAACTTATTACAATTAACCGTCCCATGAATGATTACAATTAACACATCTTATTAATAATCCAACACCTTCATCTGCGGATTGTTTTATTTTGTTTTCTGTAGTACATTTGCTTTCTTTGCATAACCTACATGTATACATTTTCGAAAACTTTTTTGTTAATATGATAGATTTACCTTGCTCGATTTTATCTAAAATATTTCTGTATTTTCCCCTATTAATATCACATGAAGATAATTTCGGAAGACTTTGAATATTAATTTTTCCACTTAATATGTCTTCAGTTAAATTAGGATTTTTTATTAGATCTGATGATATATTAACACTTATTTTATAACAAATAGAATTATATAAATCTACAAATAACTCACAATCCCAATGTGCTATAATATTTTCTTTATCTGCCTTATTAATGCAATAATTATAACAAATTTTTTCTAATTGTAAAAGCAAATTAATTTTTGCCTTATGATCAATTTTTTTATAATTTTCATATTCAGATAAACTATTGTCAAATAATATTATTTTAGCACGCCTTAATGGAGTAATATCATAAGGAGGTTTATAAAATATAACTGGTAAACTAAAATTATGATTAATATCTAAAATCACATTATTGAGATCTATATCTTCAGCTTCTCTGGCTACAGATACATCTATATTGATGTTATTAATTCTTTTATTTAGTTCATCAGAAACATTGTTATTATTTGTGTCCATTGTTTATTACTTATATATAAAATTCAAAATTGCTTTTATAATAAATAAATTAGTTATTAGGTTAAAAATTGAATTATATTTAATATATAAATAAAGATTTTAAATATGTTTTCTCTGATATTAGCTGTTGATAGTGATTTTGGTATTGCAAAAAACGGAGTTATACCATGGATAATAAAAGAAGACTTGAGTCATTTTAGAGTCACAACTACTGATAATATTATTATTATGGGAGGAAAAACATACGAAAGTATAGGAAGTAAACCTCTATCTAACAGAATAAATATAGTAATATCAAGAAAATTAGCTAAAACTTCGCTAACAAATACTAGCAATACACAAGTTATATTTGTAAATAGTATTGAATCATGTATAGAAACATGTAGAAATCTTGATAACATATCTAACCCAACAAGGTCGTTATCAGCTAACAACTTAACTAACTTGCCAAATAACTTTTTAAATAACTTATCATTAGCTGGTAAGAAAAAACGATTTGTTATTGGTGGGGCAGAAATTGCTAATGAGTTTATTGATAGAGATTTATTTGATGAATTAATAATTACTCATATTAATCATATTTATAATTGCAATACTGTATTACCAAAATTAAGTGAATATATGAAAAAATTTAAAAAGAGTTTATTAACACATTTATTATATGATGTTAATATTTATAAATATACTTATCGTAATGTTGAAGAAGAAAAATTATTAAATTTGATGTTTAATATAGTTGAAAATGGAAATACTAGAATGGAAAGAACAGGTATTGGAGCAAAAAGTCTTTTCGCCGAACAGCTAAAATTTGATTTATCAAATAACAATTTTCCATTAATAACTACAAATAAAATCTTCTTAAGAGGAATTTTCGAAGAATTAATGTTAATGTTAAGAGGTCAAACTGATTCAAAGATATTAGAAAGTAAAGGTATTAATATTTGGAAACCAAATACTACTAGAGAATTTTTAGATAAACGCGGATTAAAAGACTTACCTGTTGGCGATATGGGACATAGTTATGGATTTAGTTTTCGACATTTTGGTGCTAATTACATAAATTGTGAAACTTCATATGAAGGTCAAGGATTTGATCAATTGAAATATATATTACATGAAATTAAAAATAACCCCACAAGTAGAAGAATTAGAGTATCATTATGGGAACCAAATAAAATGCAATATGCAGCTTTACCTCCCTGTTTAGAACAATATCAATTTTATGTTGATGGAAAACACTTATCATGTATTATGAATCAAAGAAGTAGTGATATAGCTGTAGCAGGTGGCTGGAATATTGCTGCAGGAGCTCTTTTAACTATTTTACTTGCCAAAGTTTGTGGATTAACTCCATCAAAATTAACATGGAATGTTGGTGATGTTCATATTTATAATAATTTAATTGAACAAGTTAAAGATCAAATAATAAGACAACCAAAGAAATTTCCAAAATTAGAAATTGTTGGTTTACCACATAGTGATATAGAATCAAACGATTCAGGTGATTCAAATTATAAAAATAATCATGATATTGATGCAATACTTTATTCATTACTTAACATAAACTTTGATAATCTTAAATTGTCATACTATTATCCTGATCCTCATATTAAATTTATTATGAATCCATGATTATTATAATATGAACTTTTTTTATTATGAAATATATAAAAATGTCAAAAAATGATAATGAAAAAAACTTTTTTTTAGTTGAGTTATATAACAAATATGGTATTAAAAACACATGGGGTTTAGCGTTACTTTCTGCTTTTTTAATTATAGGTATTATCTCTGCTATGATATGTTTTTATTTATATTACCTAAAAGACAATATAACTCAAACTGAGAACATAATTATATTAAGTATATGGGCAGTATCAACATTTGTATTTTTGGGTGGTGCAATATATTGTTTTTATGCAAAGCTTAATGTAAAACCAGATCCAGTTAAAGAAAGAAAAACAGGTATAGTAAGACAAAATTATCAACCAAATATTCCTAAATTACCTAGTGAAACAGTTATTTTAGAACCATCTACTACTGATTTATCAACTACTACGCCTTCCTATACAGCACCTTCAACTACAGCACCTTCAAATAATAATAATTTATTAGCAAATGGTGGTCCTTTTGGTTAATATATTAAAATATTTTTATAGTAATCTAAAATTTATTAGTTTATCATATATGTCTACAGTATTATGTTTTGCCGCGAAATAACTTGAATTGTACTTTATAATACTCAATGTTTCACACATAACACTCGGAGCAACTAAAAAATCATACCATGGAATATTGGATTTTGTGATATTTGACTTTTGAATATTGTTATAATTATTACACCAATCAAGATATAGTAAAAATAAATACATAATAATACAAACTAAAATAATTGTTAGAATTATAGACATCGCAACAATGTATATTAAATCTTTTAAATTTTATACAAAATGTTTAAAAATAATTATATAAAATGAGTACAGATTCAGTAAATGATAGACCTGATAATATTGATAGTGATGTAGATTATATGTCAGTTGGAAGTAGTAAAATAGAAAATGATATAGATGAAATTGAAACAAATAGTTCAAATATTATTAATGATAAGCAAAATAACCTAATAGATGAGTTGTATATGTCAATGTCAAAAATAATTGAGTCTTTGTCATTAGATAATTTGTTGTTAAACAAACAAATTCAAAAACTTAAATCAAATGTTGATGAACTTAATGCTAGAATTTATGAAAAAAAAGACATCAGTAATGAAATTTTATTGCAAAAAATAACTCATGATGTTGAAGAGTTAAAACAAAAATATGATACAAATATAATTCTCAACAATAGAAATTTATTTTTACAATTAATTAATGATATGAGAAAAGAATTTAATTTTAAGCTTAATCAATTAGCAACAAAATATGAAAATAACACATAAGTGTAATATGAACATAACACCTAACTTGTTAAAAGTATGAAGAATTTTCTATAATAATTGATAATAATAATACATTATCATGTTTATGTTTTACTATAAATTGATGTTGTCTTGTATGATCAAAAATAATTAATTCAGAATTTTTAAAAAATCGCTTTTCTCCATCACACCAAATATGATCTTTTTTGTTTTCGGCACATTTTACAGGCAGTAAACATTCCAATGTATCACTAGAATGAGATTTTTTATTTGTTGAAATGTAATTTGTAGGAATATTAACTAATTTAATTTTTTTAATATTTGGTATATTTTGTAAAATGTTATAAGTGTAATTAATTTTATCTATGTTTTTATGAAAATAAAATGTTTGAGTTTTTTGTTGACCAAATTGAAAGTTTTTAATATTTGGTATATTTTGTATCATAATATATGTTTCTTTTATGAATGAATTTATTTTTTCATTAACATTTTGTTCAGTTGAGTTATTATCTGTATCACTTATATCACTTTTTGTCTCATCAAAATCACTTTCTGTTTCACTTGTGTCGCCATTTTCATTTTTATCATTTTTACTCGTTTCATTTTTATTTGTTTTTAACAGACTATCTTCATATAAAGTTAATTCAAAATATTTTTTTTCATTTATATTATTTTTTGCAAATTCTTCAATTTCTTTTTTTATAAAATTAAAATTTTCATCTTTTTCTAAAAGTAGTAATTCTTTACATAAATTGATTGGTTGATAATATGATTTAGGTTTAGGTAAAAATATAACAGCTAAGAAAGTTATTATTACTAAAATAATAATAATTGCAAATATTTTAGTATAATCTAAATTCATAATAAAATACTTTGTATTAGTGATTAATATAATATATAATTATAAGCCTTTTAAATTTAAAATATAACTAGTAATTTGTTCTAAATTATTAATTTCTTTTTTGTTATAAATATTAATATAGATGTGTATTTACTAAAGCAATATGTTAACAGATAAATATATTGATAACTGGAAAAACCTAGGTACTATTATTAATTATAAGTCCAATAATTTTCAATTTAAGCAGAATATAATCATCCTTGAATTAGATAATTGTTTAATTAAAAACAAAGTTAATTGTGGATCGCTTTATCGCGAGTTTAATCGTTCACAAATAGAAATTAACATGTCACTACTTAAAAGACTTCAAAGAGAAACAAGTAAAAGTATAGTAATTTTGAGTAATCAAGTAGAAAATTCTAAAGCAGTTATAGTAGCTATCAAAGATAAATTAGAAGCTATACTCGAAGCATCGCAACTTGATGGTGTACCACCAATAGAAGTTTTGGCATTTTTTGCTATGGAGAAAAACTGTTTTTCAAAACCGCATACTGGAATGTTTAAATTACTAAAAGCTTACTATAATAAAATGTCATGTGAGATCGAATCTGCGATAGTCGTGAGTAATAACTCAGGCGAAATTATTAATAAAAGATCACAATTAGTTGAAACAGATGATACAGATAGGGCATTTGCTAATAACATAAGTTTTTCTTGCAATGTTAAGTTTGAACATGTTGAAGCGTATTTGTATAAACACAAAAAATTATTGAATCATGAATATAATTTTTCTTGGAATAAAAATATTATTTCTCCGGAAATAAGAAAAAAATATATTTCTGTAATTAATAAAACTAAAAATGTTGATATCATAGATTTGATAAAAAAGAAAGAACAAAAATATGACTTATATGTATTTTTTATTTTAGGAGCTCCAAGATGCGGTAAATCAACTTACGCAGATAATTTGTTAAAACTATGGGAACGAAGTGAATATGGAAAATACAATGAACTTGTAATTTTAAGAAAAAAGACAAAAAACTTAATCTTTAATGATTATAAAAAATTAACAGAAAATAGAATTAATATTATTATTGATGAATACTTAACAGAAAACGAAAGAGAGAAATATATTTCATATATTAAAAATATGAATGCTTTAGTAATTTATATAGAAATTGAAGTCGGGCTCGAAATGGCAAAATTATTTAATCATGTTAAAGTCGAAGAAGATACAAAATTAAATGTTAAGTTAACAAAATTAATTGATTTTGAAATTTATAGAGGAAAATATATGAAACCAAAATTAGACAAAAATTCAATTTATATAATACATAATCCAGAAATCATAGAAAAAGACACAGTAACGAAGTTTAGATACTAACATGTTAAGTATTTGTAGGACTCCTCTTGAATAAAACTTAGATTAATTTCATTAATCCGTTGATCAAATACTTAGATCGAAACTTTAAAAGGTTTATTGAAAATTGAATTATATAATGTAATATATTATGGATAATTCCAATATGCTACTTGGGACATCAGAGCCAAACGACACTAATCAATATCATGAAATGTCAGTTATTGATTATCCTAAAACTCAAACAAATATTAAAGATAAAAAAATAAAAAGAATTGCAGAAAAAATTAGTAAAATAGATTTAAAAATAACATTACTAACAAATGATATGCAAATATTTATAAGAGATCATAAGATTATTAAAAACATATTATTGTATGTTATAATTTTACTTTATGTTCCTTCTCCAATAAAATTTATAATAACACTAGCATTGATAATTTCAGCAATATTGTATTATTGCGAATTATCTGGTATTGTAATATATCCTTATTTAACAAATTTTGATAATATAATAGCAAATATCATAGAAAATTTTCTTCAATATATATTTAATAAAATAGTTTACTATTGTGATTATTGTACGCAGTTTATTTTACGATTTATTTAACTTTTTTAACCATTTCACAAGTCAGGGGTAATATATTACCCTTAAGTAATTTTTAACTTGTTAAAATTTTCAATTAATCATTGAAAATAAGTTAACTTTTAAAAAGTTTTAATTTGGTATAAAACATTAAAAGGTTAAAAATGAATATATATTTGATATAAAAGAAACAATCAACTATAAATATAATACTTTATCAATTATCATAAAATGAGTGGCAACCCTAAAGTTATTATGGATAAACCTGTTATTGATGATTCGCTACTTACACAAATCAATCAAAATATTGCAAATATTAATGAAGAAGAAGATTATATTGAGAACATGAGAAGTGAAGCAATTTCAGAACATCAAAATATTATTAAAAATGACGATGTGATTGAATATAATTTTGTTAAACAATTACTCGAAAAAGAAAAACAAGATACCGAACCTGTTTATTCAATACCAAAAAATACTTATGAAGCAATAAAAGCAGAACAAGATAGTATAATTATCAAACAAACAGAAGAATTTATTTCTAAATATTACAAAATAGAAAACAATAATGATTCTGAAAAAATTTACTTAAACAGTGAATTAAAAAATTATCGTTTTAAGAGTTCACAAATAAAAAAGTGTAAAAAAAATGTGTTAATTGGATTGATTGGACCTGCAGGTAGTGGAAAGACGACTGTTGCAGATATGCTTAAGAGTCAACATTTTAAAGAATTAACATTTGCAGAAAATCTGAAAAATGTTGCAGCAAATTTTGGTTTTAATAAACGTGAATTATATGGTTCACAACAAGATAAAGAAAGAGTTAATAAAAAATTGGGTATTTCTTCGCGACAATTTATGCAAAAATTTGGAACTGATATTTGTAGAAATGTGTTACCTGAAGTATTACCTGAGATGAATATTAGTAGTTCTATTTGGATCAAACTTCTTGAAGATAAACTAGAAGAATTTTCAAATGTTAATGTTGTTATTAGTGATTGTCGATTTTATGATGAAGCGGAAATGATCAGAAAACATGGAGGATATCTAATTAAAATTGAAAGACCAGAAAAAATAACTCCAAAAGAATTAAATGATAAAATTAATAAGATTAATAAAATATCAAATCTAAATGGCGTTGAACAGTTCTTAAAACAAATTAATGAAATGACAAAAAATCATGCATCTGAAACAGAACAACTAAAAATTAAACCTGATTATGTTATTGTTAATGATAGTGATATATCAGAATTATTAGATAGTGTTATTTCAGTAATGTCTGATATCAATAGTAATCATGAATTTGATAGTAAAGAGTTTAATTATAAATTTAATAGTAGTTTTAATGATGACTTTGATACTATACAAACATATCGTGATAACATTAAAATCGCGGAAAAAATTGCTGTATATTCATTCTTAATATTTAACATTTATGTTGCTGTAAATAGTTATTTTTCAGAACTAACCTCAAATTTTTATACAAATGCCGGAATTGTAGATGGATTTTTAATACTATTTTGTAATGTTCTTAGAACATTTTATGAAAATTTGCAGTTTTTAATTGCTACATTTGAATATAAAAAATATGATTGTTCTCAATGTCCTGGTTGTAATTATTGTGGATATATAGATTACGAAAACGATGAATGTGATGATGACAATGATCCTAACTTTAGTTATGAAATTGTTGATGATGATAATGACGAAATCCAAAATAACCAAAATCAAAATACTCAAAATCAAAATACACCAATAAGCAATGATCAAAATAATCGCACAGAACAAGACAATAATAATATGCCAATGAGTAATAATCAAAATCAAAATACACCAATAAGCAATAGTCAAAATCAAAATACTGGTTCTCTTAGTACCAATTTAGAAAAATATAAAAATTATATGTTTAAATTTAGTAATTTATTTATTCTATTTATTACTGTATTTGATATTGTATACTTTTACAATTATCATACATATGAAAATTCTGGAACATTTATTATATTACAACATATTTTGTGTGTTATTTATTATGTAGTTGTGCAATTATATCTTGACAATTGTAATGTCATTACAGTACATTGCGGTGTACAAAATAATACACAACAACTCACTACACAACCTATTATGCAACAAAATAATACACAACAACCTATTACACCACAAAATAATATACAAACTGCTAATACACAACAAAATAATAAAAAGATTAATGATTTTGATTATGTTACAAGTAGTTTAAATATATTGTCTGGAGGTCTACTTTTAATATTAATTTCTAATTTAATAGTTGGATATACATTGGATCAACCTGGTAATGTTGTGATTTTGTTTCTATTAAGTGTTTCTATTGTATGTCAAATTACTAACTCGGCTACAAAATATTACTTTATCAGGAAAGAAAAAATTGAATAAATGAAAATTATTAAAAGTGCTTTTAACCAATCAAAGATAATAATATTGTCTTTTAGTAATTTTTCATTTTAAAAAAAAGTTGATATGTTTGGTTTCAATAAAAGTTTTATTAATAAGTTAATAATTTTTATAATATTAGTTATATGGATAATAATATGTGATATATTAGCATATACAAATCCAATACTTGAAATTACATCTAACGTGATTGTAGTGTATTACTTTATTATGCTTATTTTATAATAATTTTTTGTTTTTTTCTCTTTTTTTTTCTTATTTTATATTATATTTTTCTTTCTTATTTTATTATATTATGACAAAAAAGAGAAAAGAGAGAAAAGAGAGAAAAAAACAAAAAAGAAAGCATTTTGCTATTCTTAATTTCACGAGAGACTTTTGTACCAGGTGAGAAAATGTTCTTTCTGTCGTGCTCTTGCGTACTTGAGAGACAGAGGTCCATAGGTTTCAATGATTTCCATCATCGGCATTTTGCTTGAAGCGATTTCGTTGTACATGCTGTTTTTCCAACTTTTCCATGTGGCAAAACAGGGCATACTTCCAGCAACTTCAAACCATTCTTCCAGGGTGAAGCTAGCTTTAAAGCTAAGCTGGCGGAATACATTTGTATATTCCACGATTCCAGGAAAATTGGATGTAGCTACTTCTTCCGGACGAACTACACCTGCAATAACTGATTTCATTCCATCCCCACAATGAAAATAAGTGAATTTCTTTGAATTTTGTTTCACCTTATCATCATCATGGTTGGGATCCACGATAAACTGGCTTTTGGACGTATAAGGTCCATAGTTTTCAGGACACGCGCTTGACGAACTTGAAGAACTTACTGAATTTTGAGAACATGAAGGTTTTGACAAACTTGGTAGGTTCAAAGAAATTGGTAGTTCCGAAGAATTACCATAATTTTCCTCAGGTAATCCTGTAGACATCGAAGCCCAAATATCTTCATCATCAGTGTGAGCGTTGTTCTTACGAGCAAAAGACATTTTGAAATTTCTTTCAATTGGTCTACTTAGCAATGAAATATTCAAATTTTTATGATATATTATAAAAATTGAAAAATATTATAAATATATAATCGTATTAATATAACTCAATAGAACTAAACATGTCTAATTCCCAAAACCAAAAAGAAGAAATACTATTGAAAGGCGATAATGAAAGATTTACTATTAAACCTATTTTATATCCAGACATATGGAAATTATATAAAATTCAAGAAAATTCTATATGGAGAGCTGAAGAGATTAAATTGAGCGATGATTATAAAATATGGGATAATCTTGATAATAATAGTCAAAGATTTATTAAGTATGTTTTGGCATTTTTTGCAGCTAGCGATGTACCTGTTTCTAATAATATTAGTCAAAGATTTATTAACGAAATTAACATATTAGAATGTAAATATTTTTATGATTTGCAAAAAATGATGGAAAATGTTCATTCTGAAACATATAGTTTATTACTTGAATGTTATGTTAAAGATACAAAAGAACAAGAATATCTAATTAACAGTATTGAAAATATTCCATGTATTGCGAAAAAGATTAAATGGATAGAAAAATGGTTTAATAGCAATGAAAGATTTGCTGTAAGACTTGTAGCTTTTGCAATTATTGAAGGAGTGTTTTTCTCTGGATCATTTTGCGCGATTTATTGGCTTAATCAAGATCGTCCGCTACCAGGATTAGCAACTGCTAATGATTTTATAGCAAGAGATGAAGGTTTACATACTGTATTTGCGTCTCTATTATATAATAAATATGTAGTTAATAAATTAACAAATGAAGAAATTTTTAACATCATAACTGAAGCAGTTGAAATAGAATCAGAATTTATTACAGAGGCTCTTCCTTGTGCGTTAATCGGAATGAAAGCAGAAAGTATGATTAAATATATTAAATATGTGGCTAATAGATTACTTGAACAATTAGGACATTCTCCAATTTATGAAGGAATAGTTCAACCTTTTCCTTTCATGGATAGAATTGCATTAAAAAATAAAAATAACTTCTTTGAACTTGAACTTACAGAATATCAAAAACATTCAAACGACGATGATGATCCTTTTGCTGACATCGCTGATAAAATTTACAACAATTAACAAGTTAACTATTAACAAGTTAACAAGATAAAGTTATTCCAAAAGATCCTATGTTACTTTATTGACTTGTAAGATAATTATATTTTTTTGTAAAATAATAAAAGGGTAAATATAACTAATATTAACTTATTATTTTCATGTTGCTTGATAAATTTTTAGGCTATTCTCTTTTGATAATTTGTATTATATTACTTTTAGACAAGTTATTTATATCTTGTAATAACCCAAGTGATTCAAAACATGAAATTATAACTGTTTTGTTATTTTGTTATTCTATGTATTATCTCTTTAATGATGATAAAAATGATTATAAAATATTTGGAGATTGGGAACCCAGCTTTTTAAAAAAGTAATCATTTAGTTAATTAAATTTAGTTTTAGTTTTTATTTTAATATATAAATATATAACAATGTATGTTGTGTTTTTGATTTTACTATTTATTTTTGCATCAACGTTTTTATTTAGCTCGTGTAATCTTGCTAATACAGTTGTTGGTTTACTATTAGTATGTTTATTTGTAGGAACATGTCATAGTAAATATAAAAAAGAAAAAGGTAATTAGATATTTTATTTTTGACTATTATTTTATTTTTATTAATATACAACATGGGATTGGGAGATTTTTTATTAGAACGTAAAGTCAAAGTTAATGTAGCTTTAATTGTTATTATTCTACTATTGATGATTTTTGATTTAACATTGGGGCCATGTTCTGGTGATTATTATAAATTAGGACCAATAATAACATTCATTATAGGATTAGCCATATATTCATTTGTAAAATTATGAATATAATATTCATAATTTAAATAATAAATATTATATTTTTTAATTATATACCTCACAATGAAAGATCAAGCATTGTTAATTATAGTTGTGATAATTCTTTTAACAACATTGTCAAATTTTAATGTTATTTGTCATTCTTTGGTAAATGATTTCGCTATTGGGTTTGTTGCTACATTAGGATTTTTTGTAGCATATGATTTATGGCATACACAACAGTCATCGCCACCATTATTACGATAATAGTCATCATTATTTATTAGCTTCCACATAGTTCACATTCATTTTTTTCTAAAGTTTGGAATGATTTATGTATTTGTTCGTTAGTTAAGTTTAGCATTTTTTGTTGTAACTCAAAAGGAATTGTAAATTTTTGAGCAGTGATGGCTGGCGAAGTATGAACATAATACTTCATTGTTTTTAATCCACCTTTCCATGCTTGGAATGATAAATTAGTAAATTCCTTTAATGTTAGTTTATTAACATACCAATTCAATGATTGCGATTGATCTACAAATGGTTGTCTATCAATTGCTAATTGTATTAACACTGACTGATTAATTTCAGCAGCGGTTTTGTATCTATTTTTTAAAGCGATAGGTAAATTATCTATGTATTGAACAGATCCTTCAGATGCAATTATGATGTTCTTAATATCTTCATTCCAAATACCTAATTTTTTTAAATCATTAATTAACCATTTATTGATTATGATAAATTCTCCAGATAATGTTTTTCTTTTGTAAATGTTTGCAGTATATGGTTCAAAACATTCATTATTTCCAAGTAGTTGGCTTGTTGAAGCCGTTGGCATTAACGCTACGAGATGCGAATTTCTTACACCAAACTTTTTAATATGAGCTCTAAGAGTTTCCCAATCATACATACCACTTAAATTTTCAGGCTTAAGCCCACATAATTCCCAATGAAAAATACCATGAGATATATGAGAACCACCATTTTCTCTCATTGAAGGATAAGGTCCTACAACTTCATAAGTTTTTGTTTCTGGGTTAAATACTTTATCTTTACACATTTTACTTGACTGTGATAATGCAGCATAATAAATTGTTTCCATAATATAAACATTAAGTTTTTTTGCTTCTTCGCTGTCAAAATCATATCCCATTTTCATGAAAACATCCGCAAGTCCTTGAATACCAATACCAACAGGTCTATGTCTCATGTTCGACAATCTAGTTTTTGGTGTAGGATAATAGTTTTTATCAATTATTAAATTCAAATTAATAACAATAAGTTTAACAATTTCTCTTAATTTTTTGAAATTAAATATATATCTTGGTTCTTTAACATTTTTTTTCTCAACTTTTTCACTCGTATTTTTTTCAACTTGTTCTTTTTCATTAACTTCTTTTTTCTCAACATCTTCATTAACTTCTTTCTTTTCAACTTGTTCTTTTTCATTAACTTCTTTTTTCTCAACATCTTCATTAACTTTTTTTTTCTCAACATCTTCATTAATTTCTTCTTTTTCTTCTTCTTCCTCAATAAATGCTGGTAAACTAATAGAAGATAAATTACATACAGCAGTTTCTTTGTGATTTGAAAATAAAGTTATTTCTGCACACAAATTACTTGATGGTACAGCGCCAATGTTATTATGCATGTTAGCTTTATTAACATTATCACTTGAACATAAATATGGAACACCTTTTTCAGTGTTTGCTATGTAAATTTTTTCCCATAAATCTCGCGCTTTAATTTGTTTAGTATACATTTTTTTGTTTTCATATTCAATATATTTTTTTCTGTATTCATCACCATAATATAATGAAAGATCTTCTGTTTCATCAGGATCAAACAATGACCACATTTCGCCTTTTTGAACTCTTTCCATAAATAAATCCGGAATCCATAATGCATAAAATAAATCATCAGCCCTTTCTTCTTCTGGTGTGTTGGGAGATTTTAATTTTAAAAACTCAACAATTTCTGGATGATGAGGCATTATATAAATAGCAGCGCTGCCTTTTCTTTTACCTCCTTGATTCCATGCTCTCATTGCATTATTGTAAATTCTTAATATAGGAACAATACCACCAGATACGCCATTTGTACCACGAATAGTTCTTCCTTTACCTCTCCATGAATTAACATGAACTCCGAGTCCTCCTCCTAAAGTTGATATTATTCCCATATCAAATTCTGTTTCCATTATTCCTATTTGGCTATCCTCGGTACCCAATAAAAAGCAACTAGAATATTGTGTATGATTAGTACCCGCATTATAGTATGTAGGACTAGCATGAGTATAGTATTTATTACTAAGTGCTTCATATGTCTTTTTAATTAAATCTAGTTCTTTTAATACATTAATTTCATATTCTTCTGGAGTATTATAATCATTATTTGCATATGAATTCATTGCTAAAGAAATAGCAGTCCTCATAAATAAATCTTGAGGTCTTTCAATTGCTTTATCATTTATTTTTAAACTATAGGAATGTATAAAAGTTTTTAATCCAAAATAATCTATCAAATAATCTCTATTGTAATCAATTAGCGATTCAATATATTCTTGATGTTTCTCAACATATTTAAAAAACTCTCTTGATATAACAGGAGTACATTTACCTTTAGAATCTTTATATGTATAAAGTAATTTCATTTTATCATGAAAAGAATTAATAGTATTCTTTCTGTGATTATTTACAGCTAGTCTTCCCGCAATTATGAGATAGTCCGGATTATTAAGGGATAAATTTGCACATTCTTTACAAATAAGATCATCGATTTCTTGAGTTTTAATACCTGGTTTAATACTCTGAATTATAATTTTAACGATTTCATGTGTATTAATTTTGTTAATCTTAAATGGTTTGTCAATCATTTCGTGGATTCGATCAGTTATTTTATTATAATCTAAAGCTTCGTATTCTTCTAATCTATTAACAACATATATTTCGTCATCATTTGGCATGTATTTTTGTGGTTTCGAGTTTGTTGAAGTCATTGTAGAAGTATCACAATAATCGTGTATGTATATATATTATATATAATTCAAATTTTATTATGTAATTAAAAAAATAAAGTTAAACATTTAACAAATTAAGTATCATAAGAACCCCAAAATAAAGTTAACTTAATCATCGTTAACTTAATCATCGTTAACTTAATCATCGTTAACTTAATCATCGTTAACTTAATCATCGTTAACTTAATCATACTTAACTTATTATTTCATCCTGATATTTTTTTTAACATAGTCTTTTGTATTTGCTCGTACTTCTTTAGCATTTCTTTCTAGTTTCCTAGATTTGTTATTCGAGATGTGTTGTGTTAAATACAGTAAATGCTTATTAAGTTTGTAAACTGTTTGTTCATATAATGTTCTTGGTAATTTTAAATTAGTATGTTTGATAACTTCTTTAATTTTATCTAGTATTTCATCGCGAGATACTTCATTTTTTCTTAATAACAAGTAATCTCTAATAATAAATATAAACAATGTACAATCATAACAATTACATACGTCATATGTTTTCAAATCTAAAGGTCCAATAATATCAAACTCAGATTTTCTATTAACAACATTGTGATAAAATAATTGACTTTCGTATTTATTATTATCATATGAAATATATTTTGCATTTTTCTCAACTATTAATCTTGTTTCAGTAGATTTTGCTCCGCAAAATGCTTGTATACAAATCATTCCTTCTGGATAATTTGATTTATTTTTGTCAAATGGTAATCTAAATTTAAACATAGCTAAATCTGGCTCCATTATTTTCCACCAACCAAATTGCATTTTCATATTTTCTTGAATATCTAATTCTGATGTATTAAATGGATTATTATCATCAGACGAGTCTTCTGTTCGTATATCCGAGCAAAATAATATATTACAATCGCGGTATTTTTCTTTTATTTCAAAAGCAGTTTTATCTAAGAAGTAATCATTAATAATTTTGATTCCTTCTGATTCTTTTATATTAAATTTTGCGGGATCATATAATAAGAAATCTATTGTTGGGAACAAATTTCTCAAATAAGGAATATGTTCACCAGTTGCGGCACCTGCATACACAAATACAAATTTCTTTGAATTAGTAATTTTTTGTAAAGCTATAGTTAAAAATTGTATTTCTGATAACAATAATTTCAATTGTCCCCAGTGTGTAACATATTTAAACTCATTATTTCTTCTATAATATTGCATCTCTTTATCAGAGTCTCTTATAACATGAGAAAATTGTGTATTATTGTATTTAGTTTTTTCTATCATATCAAGAGTTATTTTTAAGTCTATATTGTCAACGGGTTCCTCAGTAAGTATTTTTTCTGTTTCTAAATCGACTTTATCTTGAATATTACTATTTTTTGAGTTACTTGAATTAACTTTTATTAAATTTTTTGTATTTTCTACATGTTGAATTTTAACAAATTTATTTTTATAGATTTCTTGCAATGTTTGATTAAGTTTATCTTTATTTCTTTCAAATATAGATAAAGTATAATCATTCAGTGCTAAAACATCCATATTATAATTATTATTAGGTCTTATATATTGTTTAATATTATTCAATTTTGCAATATCAAATTTATCATCATCTGTATCAGAAGAATCAGAAGAATCAGTTAGTACATTAACTTTTAACTTTTCATCCTTATCAGTAAGTTTTGTAAGAAATTCTTTATAACTTCTCCTACGTGATTCTCTTTTATTAATATGAATTTGTTGTTTTTGATGATTATTGTTTTGAATTTGTTTTTGAATGTGTTGTTTTTGATTATTGTGTTGAATTTGTTTTTGAATTTGTTGTTTTTGATTGTGATGATTATAATTTTTTAATTTAGTATTTTTTGATTTTCCTCCATAATATGATGTATTTATATTAGAAGATTTAATAGGATTTTGTATTATTTTTACTGCGGTATAACACATTGTGATAAATAAAGATTTTATAACAATATTTGGAAACCAAATTATATAATACACTAAAATTAATATAATTACACATAATACAGCATGATTCATTGTATATTAAACAAATAATAATAGATATAATATAAAATTATGTCTGATACATCGATTACATTTTCCGATGCATATGATCTTGTATCAAAAAAAATATTAATTAATAAAATGTCTATTGAAAATTTAAATTTACAAATCAATTATGCTACAGATGTTATGAAATTGCAGGCTTATACTATTAGAGCAGCAAAGTCAAAACTAAAATTAATTTCTGATATGAATCCAATTTTGGAAAAACAATTGAAAGAATTTTGCGAAATTCGACAACAAGAATGTAAAAATATTATTGATGAGATTAATGAAATTGATGAATGTCCTGATCCTGAATATTTTCCAACATTAAAGTCTTGCGAAAAATACAAAAATCAATTAATTGAATTATCAAACAGAATTCAACATATTAGCAATACTCTTCCTAATGAAATTGATGTACATAATTATAAAATTAAATTACCAACTGTCAACACAACAACCTGTGCTGAAGAAGTCAATGAATTAGATTAAAATAACAAATAAGAAATAACATGTCACAAATAACAAATAATAAAAAAAGTAATAACAAATAACAAATAACAAAAAAAGTAATAGCATTAAAATAAGGCTCACCCACGGTGTCCTACAAACTAACACTATTACTTTAAACTTGATACGAATTTTCAATTTTTAGTTTTTATTTTTTTTTAGTTAGAAAATTGAAATTAATAATATATATAACACCATGGAATATCAATATAATCAATATCAGAATTTATTTATTTATGCAACGGAATGGTTAAAATATACACCAAAAGATGATATGGATGATATGACATCATTTAAGAAAAATATGCAAATTTATCAATACAGTAAATTATCATTTAGTAATGATATTGGTAAAGATGTTTATATATTTCTATTAACACCTGACAGTAAATATATGTCTTCCCAAGAACTTGATAGATTATTGACAAAAATTAGAGAACCGAGTGATATCATTTTAATAACACATAGTGAACTAAAAACTTATGCACTAAGAGTGATAGATAAACATAGTCATTTAAAAATAAAAACTTATCTTCAATCATATTTTAATTTAATTGCTCCAAATGGTCCTTTATGTTCTAAACATCGTATTATGAGTTTTGACGAAGTTTATAATTTATTTAACAATGAATTATTTTGCTATTTAACAAATTTGCCAAAAATATTAGTTGATGATGTACAATGTATATGGATAGGAGCCGAAGTAGGAGATGTTTTAGAGATCACTTCTCCTTCTGATATAGCAGGATCTTGGGTACATTATAGAGTCGTTATACCTAGATCAGGTAAAATAATTAGTTTCAGAGACACACCTGAAAATGTAGTTGTTGATGAAGATGAAATTATTAACAAAGAAATTAGAGAAAATAACGAAATAGATCAAAATGAAATTAACGAAAATGATCTTGAAGAAAGTGATAATGATTATGAAGACGAACTGTAATATAACATTATACAAAATAACATTATACAAGTGCATCGGTGTTTAATATTTCTCTAGCTTTTTCTGCAATGTTATTAATTTTTTTCGATAAGTCAATATAATAATTTTCATATAATTTACCATACTCCAACAATGATTTTCGCGTTTCAATAATTTCTGTAATATACCATTTTATTAGTTTACTTTTATTTTCTTCATTATTTTTATAATTTTCTGGAACTTCTTTATGCTTTATGTTGATATCTAATTTAGGTTTTTCTATTTTATTTTTAAGTATATCATCCATTACTGATTTTAATTTATTATAATCAGGAAATACTATAGAATTATCAAATAATTTTATCACATTTACAAAGTCATCGAGAGGAAATGTTAATAAATTATTTAGTCTTATATGTGGAACTTTTGGACAAAATCCAGGATAATAAAAATTCTCGATTTTTTCATACAAATTATTAATAGCTTTTGAAATAGTTGGGTTATTTTTGATTTCATAATTAATGTTTGATTTCAGATCAAGTTCTTTTGGAGGATTTAAAAATAGCAAAATTACAGAACTAGAGTTTAGAGATAGTTTATCATTTTTTCTATTCCAATGCTTTAATAACTTTTTCCAATCATTTTTACTATCACGTAAGTTATGTTTTTCAATATAATCATTTCTTGATTCAATAAATAACTCTACAATATTTTCAAAATGATTTTTAAATATATTAAAACAATTTTGTATAGAATATGATAATGACTCATAAGTAAAAAACTGTTTCACCATACACATAAGCTGATGTTCTGGAGTTGAGTTATACATTTTTTCTAGTATTGGCAAAATATTTTCTTCTACATTTTCAGATTGATGTTTATTAATATCTAAATCTAATATTTTTACGGCTTGATCAAATAATTCGCAATAATCATTAGTATCATTGTAAATTTCTAGAAATGAACCCCAATCAATAATATTATTTCTTAGAAGTGATTTAAATTTATTATTAACTAAGTATTTAATATTATTTATTTCTAAAATTTCTTCTTTATCGGTATCATTTGGTTCAAGTCCACCAATAATATTATATAATGTATTATTAGAAGACATAACAAACTATATATAAATAAATATAGTTATAAAATGAATAATACAGGACAAAATAAAAATGGATTTGGCGGTACTGATTTGTTAAATGAAAATAACAATTTAGTTGAAAAAAGTGATTTTGGTGATACTGATTTATTAGATAAAAATATAGTTGAAAACAACACTACAAATGAAGTTAATGAAAATAACAATTTAGTTGAAAACAAATTTAATACAAATGAAATGATAAACACATTTGGTCATACTGATTTGTTAAATGAAAATAACAATTTAGTTGAAAACAATTTAGTTGAAAACAATTTAGTTGAAAACAACATTACAAATAATATCACAAATAATACCACAAATAATACCACAAATAATACTACAAACAATAATATAACTGAAAACAACACTACAAATAATACCACAAACAACACTACAAACAACATTACAAATGAAAACAACACTACAAATAATAAAGTTGAAGGAATGGCAGAAACAGGTAAAATTGAAGATGTTGTAAATAAAATAATTTTTAAACACACTGAATGTCATTTTACAAAAGATCATAAAAATATTTGTTCAGATGATTCGACAATTAAAGCAATGAAAGATTACCTAGAGAAAAAAAGAAATACAAAAGTACCAAATGAAGCAAAAGCTATTGTTGAAAAAATGAAAGAACAAACAAATTGTAATTCAGAAAGTTGTATTTACAAAGATATTGATTTTTTAAAATTTGCTAATATAAAAGATGTTGATTCTGTTTTAGATAATTTATTTAAACCTGAGGGGCCTGCTATAGGATTTGATTTATTATCAAATTTTAACATTGATAATGTTTTAAGTCAATTTGAAGAAAAATATAAACATAAAAAATTTTTACATATTCCTTTTCAAATGCGAGATTTTGAAAAAGTAGGATCAGAATTAGCAACAATAGATTTGGCAAAAAAACTTGGAGAGTCTCATAAGACTTTTGGTGTTGTCTTAAATACTGATGTTAGTACAGGAAAAGGAATTCATTGGTTTTGTTTATATGGGGAACACCATGGAGATAAAATAGAATTTGAATATTTCAATTCATCTGGAAAACATCCATTGCCTGAAGTTGAGGCGTGGTTACAAAAAAATAAACATTATGTACAAAAAAAACTAAACATACCCACCGACATTTACTCGACAACCGGAATACAATTTCAAGATGATGAGTTTTCATGCGGTGTGTACTGTTTAGCTTATATATGGTTAAGATTAGAAAATGTACCCGCTAGGTGGTTTAAACCACATACATTCAATGATAATAAAATGCATATAATTAGAAAAAATATGTTTCGACATGGAGTATAATATAAAGTATGAAATAAAGTATGAAATAAAGTATGAAATAAAGTATGAAATAAAGTATGAAATAAAGTATGAAATAAAGTATGAAATAAAGTATGAAATAAAGTATGAAATAAAGTATAATATGTTATGAATATAGTTTTATTCTAAAAATCCAGATAAATCTATTTCTGTATCAACATCCATTATTTCTTTTAAGAATTCATCATGAGGCGCTTCTGATGAATTTAAACTATCTAATTTATTAAAATATGTTTCTAATGGCGTTTTAATAAAATCATACCATTTGGGATCTTTTTTTTCGATTATATTATCTGTCAATAACAATTTCCACGGTAATAGTCCAATAAATACTCCTTCCTCTGCTATTTCATCTTTTAATTCTATTATGTATTCTGTCATTCTTGCGTCAATATTTAATTTATCTTCAACTGGCTTTTCTAATTTATTTTTTTTAATAATATCAAGACTATTTATAACTTTATTATTCCAAATTATTGGACTATATTTAACTTTTACTACTTTGTCATCCCATAATTTTAATAAATGTTCTAAACTTGTATGTTCTCCAAAATCAACAGGTATTTTTGAACATTCATATAATAATAATTGTTCTTTATCACTTAAATTTTCATTTTCTGAATACCCCGCAATATAATTATTAACATCAGAGTAATCTATATTTACATTTAAATAAGTTTTATGATCAATGTAAAAACACATAACACCACACATAAACATTTGCATTTTGTTCATATGAATTTTTGGTTTACTATTATCAGATTTGTGGTAAACATAATCATACTTAATATCATTTGATAAATCAGCTAATTTACATTTTCTATAACAATTATTAATAAAAATGGCATATTCGGCTATGTTAATAGATAACAAACCAGTTTGTACTTGACATTTATAATTTTTCGCGATTTTACCATTTGGTATTGTACATGATGGAGATTTGTACTCAAACAATACGATATTATCTTGATTATCTAATAATTTAACAATACCTACACCATCAGGACTATATCTTTGACGTGGTATAACACCTTCTACACTACCTAATTCAGTCATACATTTAACATTAAAAGCATACATAGCCCATTCATTGGTAATTGGTTCAAATATTGTACCCCATCTAGTATGAATATTTCCATTAAAACTATTAATACCTAATTTTTTACTTATTAATGAATTCATATTTTCATAACTATTTAATCCTAGCAATGCAGAAATTTCGCTTCCTCCAATAGTTGTTTTTCTTAAATCATACCATTCATCTGACCTCTGAGGAACAGAATGCAATTTCGAAACATAATTACTTAAAATAGAAATTTTATCGACTTCGTCATTGACTTCGTTTTCACTATTAACATTATTCTTAACTTCGTTATCACTATTAACATTAACATTAGTCTCAACTTCAACTTCACCATTAACATTAACATTATTCTTAACTTCACCATTAACGCCAACTTCACCATTAACTTCATTTACTTTACATAAGTTAATGCAGTCATTTATAGTATCTATTAAAAATCTTGTTTTTTCTTGATCATTTGAGATACTCATAAGAAGTTCATTAATGTCATCTGATTTAATTTCGCTTTTATTAATTATATCCATTATATTATTGTATAGTTAATTTCAGTTTTGTCTTTTAATATATCTAATTTTAACTTTAATATATTATAAACTTTATAGCTAACTATACAATATAGCCAATATACAATATAGCTAAGTATTATAATCAAATGAATAGAAAAGATAAAAAAGATAATTATGATAGTGAGGTAATAAAATCAAAATTAAAAAATATAATTGAATTAAAAAACATTAGAATACAAAATAATGATATCAAATTGAATATTTATACAGAGTTATTAGATTTATTTGAAAATTCAATAAAGCAAATAAAAAACTCTATTACAATCATAAAAACATCTGAATACAAACATCAACAGACTGATATTAATAATTATGTTTATCATGATAATAATGGATTTTTAAGTTATAAATCAGATGATAATAAAAAAGATATAAAAAAATATCAAACAAATAGTAAAAATAACATTGAAGAAGTTTACTTAAAAGAATTTAAATATAAATTAAAAATTAAAAATGTGGATTCATTAGCCGAAATTAAACCCATGATGAGTTATTTTAAAGGAGACAAAAAGCATTCTGCTGGAGTTTATTGTTGTTTATTAGAAAATGTGTACATAAAAATCCCATTTCCTGAAATGATAGATATAAATAAAGATTTTAATAAAAGTAGAACAATAAAATGCAAATATGTTACAACAGAAAAATGTAATGAATACAAAAATAAAATGATGAAATTTAATTCTTATAGTAAAAATTGTAATTTTGCACACATAGGAGATAAAATAGTCAAGATATGTAATCATTCTCGATGTGATAAAGTTTCAAATTATGGAAATCCAGATACTTTTTTAAATGACGTGGAAAAAATAGGGATTAATGACATTAAAAATATATTATTATATGGTTTGTCTGATGTAATGAGTTCATATTTATGGTTTGATTATAGTAAAAATAAAAATATGGTTCTTGATAAATTAGATATTGCATAAGATTAATGAAATTAATCTAAGTTTTATACATAAGTGTAATATATTATATTAAACGGTTAACTACTTATATAATATATAAAAGATGAACAATACATTGCAAGATTATTTAAATAATGCTGATAATATTATAAATAAAATTTCTAAAAAAAAGCTAAATTATTCTGAATTAGAATCTTATGTAATTACATTACAAAAAAACATAAAAGACATACAAACTGTGGCAAAATATATGGCTGATATTTCCAATAATATTAACGAAATTTTAGTTAATAACAACCACACTATTCAAAAAGAAAAGATAATTGATCCATATCCTTTGTCAGGTGATCATGCTATGTTGCGAACAAAATACCAAGAAGAAACAAAAGAAATAATTAAAAATATTAACATTCCTGTAAAAATTGTTAATAAAAAAGAAGAAATACCTATTTCATATTTGTATTATGTTAATGAGTTAAAACAATATGCAATTAATGTCAATGGATTAATAATTAAAGGCAATTTGGCTAATATATCAGACTACAAAGACTTAAAAACATGTAGATGTGAATACTCAATCAGATGTAATTCGCTAAAAAAAGATATTCCATGCAATTATTATCATGATCCTGAAGATTATATTGCACTAGGAAAACCAATTGTCGAACAAACAAGATGTTTTACGCCAGGTTCGTATATTTACACAAAAAAGAAATTATTAAATACTTATTACAACCGACATGTTGGTAGTAAAGATACATTAATTTATGATTTAATAACATTAAGAAAAATGCAATACAAAGATGAAATGTATAACAGAGAAGGTCAAATGATACATGATATTTTAATTTATATTATTTTACACAACGAGGGGTTATTAGATAAATTTAAATACTATTAAAATGTTAAAATAATTTGAGTTAAATTTAAATACTATTAAAAGTTTCGTTCAAATACTATATTATAGAGATGAGGGTGATTAAGTCTTATGGTATTATTTGTTTAAAGAAGAAAATTAACACAGAAATTAAATTTCTTATGGTAAAAAAACCGATAACTTATCATTTTGCCGAATTTGTTAATGGGCATTATAAAAAGAAAAACGAACAACATTTAATAAAATTGTTTAATGGTATGACTTATTATGAAAAAATGGATATTTTAAGTTTTAATTTTGGTAATCTTTGGTATCGTATATATAGAAATTTTCCTGACAAGTTGCAAAATAATAAAACTATTCATTACTATCATAACAAGAAAAATAAATTTGAAAATACATTTATCCATGATACAAAATTTCTAAAAAAACTTATTGCAAATAGTAAAAATGCCGATACAATTTGGGAATTTCCAAAAGGTAGAGCTAATATTAATGAAAAAAACATTAACACCGCAATTCGAGAATTTTATGAAGAAACTGGAATTACTGAAGATAATATTAAATTATTATGGCACTTGTCTCCATATGTTGAAACATATAAAGATTTCGGTACAACATATCAAAATATTTATTATTACTCAGAAGCTATAGGTGATTGGGAACCAAAAATAAATTTCTTAAACAATTCACAAATTTCAGAAATCTCAGAAATAGCATGGTTTGGAAAATCTGAAATTGTTCATTTTCGGCAGCCCGCAAGATTATTAACTTTTATTGACAAAGTATTGAAAAAATATAATAATCAAATCAAATTATCCTATTAAATATTTAACACATATAAAATATAAAATGAGCATTGAACTGATTGAAGAAGATAAATTGCCTAATAAGCAAAATACAAGTCAAGCATCAAGTTCACGAGATAATCCACAACAACCATCTGCCGACGAAATATTGCAAAATTTAGAAAAAAAATATTTAAAAAATGTAGAATTACTTAATGATAAAAAAGCAAATATTACTAAATTAAATGAAGAACTAATATCAATTCAAAATGATACATTAAAATCGCTACTAGAATTATCTAATGCTAAAGAAACATACTTAGTTTCACTTGTTAAAGCACAAAATGCCAAATTAATGGAAATTAATGCAAAAGACAAATAGTCATTGCGTTAATGCAAAAGACAAATAACAAAAAACAAACAACAAATGATAAATAAGTATGATGAAATACAAATAACAAAAGACAAATAAGTAATATGAGATACGAATAGATAAAAAATATTACAAAAGATATTATGTTATTATATTTTTTTGTTATAATTTTTTATTAAAGTAAATTGTCAGTGATAATATATAAAATGAGCAAGAAAAAAATTAAAGAAGTAATATATTTTGATAATAATGGCGGAACTTTAATGTGTGATAAAGCAGTAACTGCATATAATAAATGGTCAACAAGTTATAATCCATCAAGTGATTCAAAACTTGCGGAAGCACCAAAACACTTATTAAATGATGCTCAAGAGATTATTTTAAATCATTGTGGTGTATCAAGTGCAACACATACTGTAGTATTTACCAGTGGAGGAACAGAAAGTAATTGTTTTATAATTAGAGCATGTTATAAAGCTTTTAAAAAAAAGTTGACAGATTTAGGAAGTGATGATAAACCACATATTATCATATCAGCAATTGAACATTATTCATCATTAGAATGCGTTAAAGATTTATTAGAAATGAAAGAAATCGAAGTTAGCTATGTTCAGCCAACAATTTATGGTAATATATTACCAAAAGAGGTTGAAAAAGAAATTAAATATAATACATGTCTTATTACTGTTATGTTTGCAAATAATGAAATTCCTACTATTAATAATATAAAAGAAATAGGTGCTATTGCACATAAACATAAAATACCTTTGCATAGTGATTGTGTTCAAGTTTTTGGTAAATTTAAGATAATTTTGCCAGAACATAATATAGATGCATTATCAGCATCTGCACATAAATTTTATGGTCCAAGGGGAACTGGTTTATTAATTTTAAATAATGACTTGATTGAGGGATATAAATTAACAGCAGAAATTAGTGGTTCTCAACAAAATGGACTTCGTGGAGGAACTGAAAATGTCGCAGGGGTTGCTTCAATGTTAGCCGCGATGAAATATGCTTTTGAAAATAGAAAAAAGAAAAATAATCATTTATATGAATTACGCGTACGTTGTTTAGATTTATTAGCAGAACAATACAAATTTGTAAAATATGAAGATTACGATCCAGATAATTTTAAAAAAATTCGGCTCGATATTGGAGTTAATATTCCAGATATAGAAATGATTTCTCTTGGCCCTCCTCCAGATAAAAAAGCATTTATACTACCAAATACTATTTTACTAGCAATTTGTAAAAAAAATGGAAAACCATTTTGTAACATAGATTTAAAAAAATATCTCGACACAAAGAATTGTGTTGTGAGTATAGGTTCTGTATGTTTAACAAAATCTGAAAAAGCAAGTCATGTTGTACAAGCTATACATGCTCCAGCAGTTGTTAAAAGAGGTATTATTCGCATATCATTTGGTGATCATAATACACTAAAAGAAGTTGAAACTTTTGTTAAAATAATGATCGACGGAATTAACAAACAATGTAGATAAATAACAAAAATTGAAAATAACTTAACTTTGTTATTATTGCGGTGAAGTATATGAGAGTATAAAATTTAAAAAACAAATTCATAGAACTTATAAAATATTAACATGTTTATATTACTTAATTATCATCACATGTATTTTCAGTTTAATAATTAAGTTAACCATTTAACAAGTTAATAAGTTAACAAGTTAAACACCCATAATGTCCCTTGGGTTAATCTTAATAAGTTAACAAGTTAATTATTTTTTACAATCACGTTCATGATAATGGCAATGAAATTCAAAACATTTTTTACAATGAGTAGTTTTCTGAAGACTATTAATATATAGTTCTAAGAAACAATTATCATGCATTTTTATCTTAGCATCACAAGTAATGCATATTACAGTTTTATTATAAATCTTGAAATTAGGAACTTTGCAAAATGCACATAAAAAGTTTTTCTTATCATTTAAAGATTCATGATATACATCTGTAAATTCAAACTGCGATAAATCTATTTTATTTTTTTTACTAAATTTATTACAACTAGATGCTAACTTGAATATAACATTTACTAAATTTTTGTCATATAATGAATGAGTTGTTTGTGGAATATTAGGATCTAGTATACTTGGTCCATATTTTAATGCTTTTGAAATACAATAAAGTAACTCTTCAGTATCCATTATATACAATGTATTATTATGTATTAATGTGTATTAATGTATATTATGATAACATATTCAATTTTTTAAACTAAAAAAAACTTTAAAATGTTAATGAAGAGGCCAATTATTGACGGATTTCATGTTTTTTTCTTGTGATGACTTTTTCTTTTGCAAGCACTTAATGAAGTGAAACGAGCAATGAAATTGAAAACAAAATCCACATTGAGTAGTATTTTGAATAGTACCACAGTAGATGAAAGAGTTACATTCATCAAGCAATTTGGTATTAATTTTGCAAACATTGCATTTGAAAAACCCATTTTTTATGGTGAAACTACAAAGATTTGATTCAATGCTACTTGATGACGAACCAGACGAAGATGACAAACCAGATGAAGATGACGAACCCGACGAAGACGACAAATCAGTTGACGACAAATTTTTTGCAATTACATTATTCGAATCAACATTTTTAGCTGCTGAATTTTTAGCTGCTTTTTCTTGTTGAACAAGGCAATTTTCGCAATCGAAATATTCGCCCAATTTTTCTTGTGGAATAACAAGTTTCAGCATGTTATATTTGTTCATATTCAAAAATGACTGGTCATCTATAATGACTTTTCCATCAGTTTTGTAATATGAACATCTTGTAACAAAGATTAACACAATGTTGATCAAATTTTTATCGAACAAAGGCGAAAGAACTTTTTCGTTCTCATTATTCTTGTCCTTATTGTTTTCATTGTTTTCGATCTCATTATTCTTACTCTTGCTAATACCCTTGTAATTATTGTTTTTTATCTCGTCCTTGACGTTTTCGTCTTTTATCTCGTCCTTGACGTTTTCGTCTTTTTTGACTCCATATTGCAAAGCTCTTTTCAGAATTAAATAGATTTCCCAATTATCCATGGCTTTTTAAATAGATTAATAATCAATTTTTTATATAAAGTTACTATAATTATAAAATTCTAATAAATTACTTTGTGTATTAATAACAGAGATATTTGCATGAATTTTGTTATCAACAGTACGTGAATACGCGTGATATTTATTAATACGAAATATTTCCTCCACAATTGTGTTAGCTATAATATGATCACAAATTAATGCTATATCATATGACTTTTCTTTTATTGAATCTGTAGATTTTGTTTCAGTTAAAGAAGTTGTTGATAAAGTTTGTTCAAATAATTGGTCTTTTAAAGAAGACTTTGAGCTAACAATTTGAGCATTAACTTCTTTTAATTTAGTCAGAAGTTCATCATAATAAAATATATTAAGTTTTAGAGACATAGATTTGTCCGATTCTTCACAAAGATTTTCATATAATTCTGTATATTTTAGCGATCTTTCACTTAAATCTAAATCTGTTAATTGTTCTTTTGCAAACAATATTTTTTCTTTGCTATCTTTTTTGTATCTAATTTCTAAATTTTTTCTTGCTTCATATTTAACATCAATGATATTTTTTATAATATTTTTCGTAGTTATAGATTTTTTAGAATTTGCATGAATAATATGTTTGATGTTATAACTATTTTTTATATATGTTGCTATATTACT
>JACCDR011065316.1_pt1 | contig 36843 bp, 37 predicted proteins | sample 7446431 | NCBI WGS metagenome assembly JACCDR01 (sample SAMN15323443, study PRJNA562643) | freshwater metagenome | isolation source: river surface water | place: USA:Blue River Watershed | collected 2017-08-17 | reverse complement strand
GAAGACTTTCCACTTTAATTAATTTAGATAAACTGGTTATCGTTTGTTTTTTAAACACACGCAAAACATTTTGATTGCCCTGTTTTGCAATATTAACAACACTACGATTAGCATCAATTTCTTGAATGTAATCTGAATAAATTTTTTCAATATCAATACTAAAATTTTGATTATTCTGATAAGTGTTGGCATTAGAAATTGGCATTAATTTATAACCCCTTCACGAGCGACATCACCTTCGTCACGTCGTGGCTGACCATCGCTGGTATTGCCTGTTGAAGTATTAGAGCCCGATGCTACAGGTGTAAAGACAAAGCTATAATCAATAATTTTTAGATCATGTGTTGGTGTTGCATCACCTTCTGGAATATTATTAGTACAAAAAATATTATCATCAAAAGATATCATCATTTGTCCTTCACCGGCAATTGATGCTGTTAAATTAGCCGTAAAGCCGCCATAACCATCATAAGCAAAATTAGAAACTTCACCTAATGTTGGATAGGCTTTAATACGTGGAGCCATTTGTGCACCCAATTCGGGAGTTAGACTATTAACTAAAGATAACCCATTACTATCATTAATATTTACTTTTATAATAATTGGTCGAGAAGTAAATTGAATATTAGGTTCCAAAGTAAAATTACTATTACAAGGGTCATAACCAATACCAACTAAAGAACCAATTGCAGCAACCGTATCGGTTTTAAGTTTATTTAAACATTGTGCAGTAGTAGCTTGAAATACTGCTACACCTTCTGGCGTCATATTACTACGAAGAGCTGCGAGCGCAGTTTGAAGACATTGTTGAGTTGCATCTGGATCGGGAAAAGTTTGCCCTGAAAAGGTACCATCTGCATTTGTTGAATTAAGAAGTCGAATTAATTCGTCTGTTTTAAAACCAATATCACCCGCAAAAGTATCATTAATAAATGCCTTATCAAAAGCAACTGAAGGATCACAACCAAGTGTAATTAGTTGTTTGCCAATTAAAGTTGAATAAATTGGTGTAAAAGTATATTCTACATCTGAAAAAGTGTAGCCATCGGATGATGTTGGTATAATATCGCCTGTTATACTGAATCTTTCAGGTAAATGAAGGAAATTTTCAAGAGTGGCGGGGACAAAAGTTTCTGTAATGCCATCGGATGCAAATCCAAAAAGGGGTGTTGTATTATCATCTTCATAACCAATACCACCGACAAGAGAGAGCGTTCCGGTTGAAACTGGATACGTATAACCATCATTAGCAACAAGAGTATTAGTTGGTGCTTTTTGAACAATGCAATCATTAAAACGAATAAAGCGGCTTGGTCCTACACGACCCCAACTAATGGGATTATAATACATACGCATATTAATAGTATAGGCAGCTTGCGAAGGTGGGGTTGAAGCAGTATAATTAGCGTCGGTTGGAAAAAATACTGGTTTTGGAGTGGTAGTGACGTCATAGGCATCAACTATATTGATAAAAGCTTGCTGAATTTCTTGAGATACGTCGTAAATGGTCCAACCTTCAGAACGAACTATAGTAGAAAAATTTGGAAGACCAGGAAATGGTGTGGTAGGTTGAAGTCCTAAAGTGTTAACATATTGAAGGGTGCCGGTGAGACGAGTGTAGTCGGTTTGGACTATAGCGGGACAAACATCGGGAGAACAGCAACTATCATCAGTACTTAACCCGGAACGGCGAGAATTATCACATGGAGGTATATTAAAAGATTTGGAAAGAATATCACGAATAACTGCGAAAAAAAGATTTATCAAACTAAGTAAAAGAAATACGTTTTGCAGATCGCACATCATAGAGCCGATTTTTTTAGCAATAGCAAGAACAGAATTTTCGTCGGCGTCCGAAAATGATTTAACAAGTGCATTTAAATTACGAAGAATGTCATCAATAAGTTTATTAATTTGATCTAAAATATATTCAATGAGGGCAAGAAGAAGTAAAAGTAAAGAAATTATAAGAATAATTAATTGTAGCACAGGGAAAAGATTTAGGAATTGGGGTAAACATTTTTTGAATAATCTTCGAACGGCTCGAATTAATTTAAATGGATTTGCAATGGCGCAAATTACCTCAATTATACAAACTATAATATTAAGCAATGGTAAAATAAGTTTGTAAACCATAAGAAATGGCATAACCTTATCTAACATAGACATGATAGCATCAAACGCATCTTTACCAAAATTAATTGACAAAGAAGGTTTTATAATTCCGGGACCAATTAAAAATTGAAATTTATCAAATAAATCTAAAAGATCTTCAGGCATCCCATCAATAGTTGAAATAGGTATTTGTGGTAATGCAAATGGCAGTCCGAAGCCGGGCAAAGCAGGACCAGAAGGTCCCGTAGGTGAAGGTAATATAATATCGTCAGGATTACAAGGCATTGTTATTATTATATATCAATTTATATTTATTCTTCACCTAGCACTTTTGGCTCTAAAGGACCAATTCCTGTTCTATTTAAAATAAATTCCATTTCTTCGACCATTTTAGAAGCCAATCGTTCCATCGCTTCATCCACTAATTCTATATTAACCGACTCCGCATCATGATATTTCATAACACAAGTTGCCAATTTCCACAAACCTTTATGCACATCATCGGACATTTCGTTCCAAGAATATGTTATTTTTTCGCTTTCTGGTATAGCGGTTAAAGATCCAACAGCGGCGTTAGCTAATTTAATCATACCTTTATCTTTCGCCTCTTCAGCTTGTAAAAGGATTTTATTATATAAAACTTCATTTAATTTTTTCATCACATATCTCCTTAAATTGATCCACCAAATGTTTTCTTTACTAAACGACCCTGTAAGATTAAACTTTCACAATCTACCTCTATATTAGCATCTGAACTCATTTTTAGATTACCTTTAGCATGAATAGAAATGTTTCCAGGCGACATTACAGTAATACCATTTTTATCAACTCTAATCATATTAGTATAACCACCAGCTGACACAACTCGTAAATCCAATACTGCGCCATAACTGCCATTATTTAATTCCGCAAATCGACTATCTCCAAATACTCCAAATCCGCCGATTTGCATATATACATCTCCATTCATAGATATCATTGCGCTACGATTTCTAATATCACGCCCAACATTCATTACCATTCCGCCAGCTAAGTCTGCCCAAAGACTTTGTCTATCAATGGTATTTGCTCCAATATTTAATTCTAAAGATCCATCTAAACTAAAAGATCCTGATCTTCCGCCCGCATTAGCTGCTGGACCGGCAACCGTAATTATTTTTGATACGACATCTTCTAATGGTGTAATATTTTTAAGATTAACAGTGGTGTTTCTACTGGTTCCCGCTTGATAATTTAAAAATTTATTATCTTGGTGAACATAACATGTTTGTAAAACATCATGATATGCCATACCATGTTTTAAATGTTCTCCCGTAATTCTATCCTTAGGCAAGACATAACCGTCTTCATCTTTAATTTCAATAGATCCCCTACCATTACTATACAAAAACCCTTCATTAATTGGTTTTGCTGTAGGAGCCGCAAAGCTATCTTGAAAAATATCTAAATTATCTTCTCTAAATATTAATTTATTAGGATTATTATTATCTTCGGGACCAAATGTAGAATAATTTTCATAGCGGGTTAATAATGGAATATTACCCGTTTCGCTTGACGCTGGAACATTGATTTTAAATTGCCCCTCTTTATCAATATCCATAAAAAACCGCGATCTATTTCTAGCATAATCGGCGTTAGAATTAATATCTGGTAAAATTACTTTACCATTTTGATCCGTTAAATCTTTCCTTGCATTTATTTCAAAATGATATGCTAAACTTTTACGTTCTAATTCTTTAATTCTTATAAAGGAAGAAACTTTATCAGCAGTTTTATCAGCTCGAATTGTATTTTGATCTTGACCAATTGGAATTGGAATCCTATTTAAATCTAAAATATTTCCAAAAATATCTATAACGGTACCTTTAACGGTTTCCATTAGATAATTTGGTGATTGTAAAGTTAATGATAATGTATCAGAACGGCTTTTACGACGATTTAAATAAGTAGTATCAACTGTATTGATGCCTGTGCCAGCATATAATTGTGATTCTATTAGATCATTATCAATTTCTGATAATAATTGAAACTCATATAACATTTCCCTTTGTTCCACAAAAGGTGGATTTTTAGTAGAACCGGTTGTAATAGAGTTTGGCGTAGTAGAAGGATCCATCCCAATTACCGCATAATTATCTTCTTGTAATTTATTATCACTATCATAAGAAAGATTGATAATTTTATCTTGCCTATCTCGGCGGACAATACCTTCAATACGTTTTGCTGCTTGAGTAAAATTAAATTGATTATTAAATGAAGAGCTTATATAATTTATAGATCCAGTATTAATATGAACTTTTGTATTATTGGAGCCAATTTTAATATCGTTTTTTAAATTTAATGTTATGGCTGTATTTTCATTTGAACGAATAAGTAATTCATCCATATTAAGCATAGGTAAAATTGGTAAATTTTCTGCCAAATATGATACGAAATAATATTGTCCGCCGGATCCTTGACCAACAACAACTGGTGTTCCTGGTTTGGGGCGTGTTCCGATATAAAGACCATTATTATAAAATAATGAATGAGGAGCTGGAACATCTATAGATGGATTACTTGAAGTGGCGGATGCTACGTTAAGTTTGACTTTAATTACATTTCTGACTTGGTCGAAACTTTCAATAGCTCCTCGTTTTAGAAGACCAACCTCTTCATTTAAAATATTGGGATTATGAACCATTTGAATTTCCTAATTCAATATTATTGAGTGAAGAATTTGCTTCTTGCGGTTTAACAGGCTCAAATTTAATCCAACAATCAACTAAATAATTAAATAATGCAAATCTTATTTTATCTTTAATTTGAAAAGTCCCCGTTGCAGGAGCACCAGTTCTTTGTAATTGATTACGAGCAGCATCAATAGCAGCCTGAGATGGCGATCTAAATTCATTTTCATCTGACATGTTAATTTCAACAATATTAACATCATTTTTATCTAATGTCGGATTTCTTGCCGAGTTAGTATTGGCATTAAAAATTTGTTTTGGTCCGCCCTGATCTAAAGTTAGTGCGTCTTTAACAGCGTCAGCAAAAGATAACATATCGCTACTAATAGGATTTAAATCATCATAATAAATACGAATTTCAACTGATGCTTTTATGGTATTTCCTTTTGTATTATTAGCTCTAATTTGATAAGCGGTGGTATAAAGAATATTATTTATAGTTTTAGCATTAGCTGCGGAAAAACTGGTTGTAACATTATCTTCTTCTCCAGTATTGAATATTTGATTTGGAAGATAATTAACGCTATCTTTTTGAATTACACCAATATTAGCATCATTAAAAGAATTAAATTGGCGCTGAACTACAAAGCTTGATGTGTCTCGATTATTATAAATTAACTTACCAATAACATCTAACATAACAGGAATATATTCTCCTGGAGGATGTCCGTAAGTTAATTCCATAGTCGTTGTAAAAGAAGATCCGAAATTAAATTCATGACGAACAGATGATACATAAAATAATAAATTTCGATCTTCTAAATAAATAACTTCGCCTGGTTGCATAAATTCGTTGCCAGAAATTGTAAGTGTTCCCCGTAATGTATTTCTCCGGGCACGACTTAATATCATAGACGCATAAGGCGCACATTGTGAATTTGGATCACTTAAAAATGGTACGTTGATTGACGGAGTATCTCTTAATCCATAACTACGCCACATATCATAATCAATAGCATGAGCGGTGACCAAACCATTACCACCATCCGGAAAAGAATTAAATTCCGCGGGGACAGCATTTGGCGCGAATGGATTTTGAACACCACGAACTTGAATATAAGTATAATCGGGCGCTTGTTCTTGTATATTTAGATTTTTAATTTGAGCCCGTTTAATAATATATCTTGATCCAGATCCAACACCATAATCATCATATTGCTCATCTTCAATCATATGTTCAAAAACTTCTGGAATATTAGTATTATTATAAGCTCCTGAATAAACTAAATCATTAGCAATGTTTTCATTTGCATCTAATGATCTAAATTCGGTTGCGTTTTTAATTGATCCATAAAGAAGTTTTAAAATTTTTTGTCTTTCTCTAATTTTTTCAGAAAGTTCTTGAACTACTTTAAATACATCAATTGATATTCCAACCGGAATTGAAATATCATTATTAATAACATTTTCTGCTTGAACTAAATAGGATGATTTTGGTATACGTAAACCGGAAACTGTTTGAATGCGTTGAATTAAATCATCAATACGGCTATTGGCACTAAATTGTGGAATATCATTAATTCCATAACCTGATTGATCTAATTTTTGTTTAGTTAAAGAATTTAATATAGCTGATACTTTTTGATCATTATCAAACTGTAATTTATTAGATTTTGCTTGTCTTTCTAAAGAAGTAAAAGTTCTTGTTTCTTCAGAAATTTCGGCATCAGGATTTGCAGCCTCTAATACTTTATCAAAATTGCTAATTTCACCTGTATTTTGATTAGAAATAAAACTAAAAGTTTCTCCCATACCAGTTATAGGTCCATTTGATAATATAAAAGATGTTGCTTCAGTATCGCTATTAATTCCCAAAACAGCACAATCTAATCTAATTTGATCTTCAATAATACCTAATCTTTGACTTAAAGCATTAATTTGATCTGTAAATAAATCATCTATAAATTGAGGAAAAATTTGAATGCCTTGAGTTTTTTTCAAATACATCATTTTATAAAAAACTGATGATGGCATCCGATTGTATTGTGGCGGGCGAACACGAATATGCCCTTGAGTGTCACAAAAAACTTCTAAATTTAATAAATCGGCGGTCGCACAAATTTTATCTTTAACGGTAGAAAATTCATTATTAAATAATTTCAAACCATCTGTTAAAGCCTGATCATAAGCAATTAGATCATAATCTTTATCATAAAAATCATCTACAATAAATAAATTTTTATCTTCATTGCCTCGAACATTGTAAGACATTCTTCTTGTTAAATAATTTAATTGCCGTCTTAAATTTCTACGAATATTTGGATCTGAAGCTTGTAAATTGATTTTAGTGCTATCAATAAAGGTAGAAAAATCTTGCGAAACATCATTATTAATATTTTGCGCATAGGAAAAGCTTTGATTTTCTTTTGCATTAGATAACAAAAGACCTTTAATATCGGCAGTTAATCTATCTACTTCTGCCCGAGCTTTAGTAAAATTAGAAGCATAATTACTATCTTGCTGAAATAGATCCGCTCCGGTCCCAAACAAAACCATATCTCTACGCAGGCTAGCAAGTTGTTGTAATTTTGCATCTAAATCAGAATTCCTTTGCAAAACTCTAAATTGTGCTTGTAAAGCTTGAGCATAAGATTGCTCATCCATAACCAAATTTTTAAATGGAATAAAATTGCCCCAAATAACATTTGCTTTAATCAAATCATTTTTTAAAGAAGCATAATAAGAATAAGCACTATCTTGCTGATTATTTGGATCTTTATTAAAACCATCAAAATTTGAAACTGCTTTCCAATATGTAGCAAAATTATATGGTTGTCCAGTAATTAACAAAGAAATAACATTCATTGTATCTTGTCCAGCAAATGGATTTTGGGTTAATGCTGGATTACCTGTATATAATGGATTATTTAATTCTAAAGAATTTCCAAATTGAGTTAATACACCAATTCCTTCTTTCCATTTATAAACTAATCCATCAGGCGCATAAAAAGTTCTTGTCATAAATCCCGTATTTGGATCTATACTTTTATCCTGCAAATAATTGCTTTGATTTACTCTTTGCCCCGCAAATGGACCGCCTTTAAATTTTACAATGGGGCTATCCGTATCTTGTTCTGTGCCTAATAAAAATTTGTTTTCATCTAATAATTCTGGAGTATCATTTTTAGCTGTACTACTTATCCGATCAAATCTTGTTTTAAAAGGTGTTAGCGGATCAAACAAAGATCCATTAAATGTATCGACTCCGGGCTTGAAATTAATTCTTCCCATTTCAAAATACGCTGAATTATCAGTTCCATTTACTGAAACTGTAAATTTTCCATCGTTCCACGCCGAAGAAGCGGTGTTTACTATACCTCCGAAAACATGTGTTCCCTCATTTTCTGTTGTAAATTGACTTCGTATTAAGCTCCACAAAGAATTTGGAAAATCAGGACCAACATAGTTGATTTTTTCTACTTGAAATTGAATACTTCCGGACGGATTAAATAAAGTATCAAAAGCATTTTTAAAATCGATAACAGTTTTATTTAAATTTTGTAAAATCCCAAAACCACTAAACATATTAGTTATTCCGGTCATTAATTTTGTATCATAACGACTTTTAGAATTAATATATACATGCAAACTGTCCATAGGTTGAATAATTAATTTACCTAAGAATGAAAATCTCATTTTTCTTCTAACATAATTAGTATTTTGGTTGTTAGTTTGAAAAATGGTTTGCATATTTGTCTGCAATTGCATTTGATTATAAATTGCAGCAACTAATTTTTTAAAAATAGACAATTCACTATCTGGAACCAATTTTCTAACTAAAGAATTGGCGCCAAAAGTAGGTTGTTTATCGGTATCCAATCCATTGGGACCAGCAATTTGTCCACCTTTCAAATAATCATTTGAAATAGAAACGGATCCGCCCAATCCACCAAAACCAGCATCATAGGTGAAAGGTAATTCAATTCCCATTCTATCAATAATCGCAACTAATTTTTTATTTACTAAAGTATCTGGAGATTGTTTAAATGAAATAGATGACGCACCACGATCGCTACGTAATTGATTTAATTCAACCATCAAATCATTAATAATTGTTTCGGCGGCTTCTTGTCCAAATTGAACAACTTTACTATTAAAATAAGCGCTCGTAGCCTCATTAATTGCTCGTTCAATATAATATTCAGTAATAAGCATTGCCTCATATGGATCAGAGATACTTAAATTAATTGTTCCAGGACTTCTAATATCTAAAGTTGATCCGCAACTAAAATTAGTAAAATTAGTAATTTCAATAACGCCGGTTCCTTGACCATATTGCGTTTGAAATAAATTAGTACTATCAGTAATCCAAGATGTCGTATTAGATGTAGTATTAAAAGCATAAATGCGTCGAATTCGGTCTACAACTTTAGTAAATTGGCTTACTTCGCCATCTCCATTAATTCCGCCAAAAATATTAAAACCACCATCACTAAATCCAGAACCGGCATCATCAGTTAAGCTAATAATAATTGGAACTAATTGATCCGAAATATTTCCAACCGCCGATGTTATTTTCTGTATTTTTGATAATTTTTCTAAAGCAGAAATTTGTTTACATTTATTTTGAAATAATATTTTTATAGCTTTAAAATATAATTTTTCGTCCTGGTCCATATAGTCAGGACGATAATTTTCTGCAATTGACGAAAACATACGTTTTTTAACCAAAACTGTAGCGTTTGGTTCTTGCATTAATATTTCTATAGCCTTGGGCGAAACATTTAATTGATCTTTTCGAAGATAACCCTCTTCTACATATCTTCGATGTTCTGATTTATCAATTTGTTTTGCAAAATCACCCAAATCAACACTTCGTGTAGCATTTTCTCCTACTCCGAATGAAGCATTTAAACTATCCGCTAAATCACCTAAAAAGCCCATGATATTTTATATATCACCTAATCACTTCGCCCGAAAACGAGTGGGGCGTATTATAGGTAGATGGACCAAATGCAGGTGAACGATGAAATGGAAAATAATTAGTTCGATAGCCGCGTTTTTGCGTGACAACAAAATTCATATTATAATCAAATAAGAAATTATTGGCTCTTTCATTAACAGTAAAGTTTTCAAAATAACCTCTATAAACTTCTCCCATATAATACATTTCTATTGTAAATGCTAATTGAGCCAATGATGGAATATTTTTAGTAGCCAAAGTATTATTAGGACTATCTAAGCCTAAAACCCCGCCAACAATTGAGCCCGCGACCCCACCTAAAGTGTCAGTTAAAAATCCTTGAGCCTTATTAGCAATATTTGCTGATAAGTCCGCTGAAGCATTATTAGCCGCTAATGTTAATCCAAAATTATCGAATGCTAGTTGTTCAGCTTGATAAATTTCATATAACATATTAATTCCTTCAATACCTGAACTGGCAGTTGTTCCAGTAATATTTAATGTAGATAAATCATTACCCCAATATTGTAAAGTAAAACCTCCTTTAGTTCTATCTTTGGTAATTAATTTTTTATGATTATATGTTATACCTTCTGGGTTAACAAAAAGTCGGACGAGCCCAATTTCAGGTAGGAACCATGTTATTATATTTCTTGTAAACTGTGCTTGTTGATTTGGACCAACCTTACTATAAGGTAATCCATTTCCATCTGCTGAATAAGTATCTGGCATCGCAAAACCAGTGAAAGTTCCATTTGCCGCGGCGGGATTATTAGCATTAATCGACTGTTGTGCACGATCTAAAGTATTAATTGCCGTTTTTAAAAATTCCGCCATTTTATCTCCTCACCTTTTGTCCCACATTTACAGAAACAGTTTGCGATCTATCATTCATTCGTTGCCCACAATCCAAACAATATCCTTCAACTTTTACTAACATTTCTCCCAAAACATCACCTTCTTTAGTTTCTTCTTTATGTACAACATTTACTGTTTCATTTCTGGTAATAGATGTATTACTGGCTGATGCTCTAACAGCATTTAATACTGGAGCTGAAGGTTGAGGAACATTTACGGTTCGCAAATTAAATTGCTGTGCTGGGATTGTTGCAGGCAAATTTACATTCGGTTGTGTAGTATTTGCTACATTTGTTGGCAATAAGTTGGAAACTTGTCTTTCTTGATTAATTTGCGCTAATCTATTATTACGATCTGTGCCAATAGATTTCATTGCTTCGGCTTCTCTTTGCATTAAATCAGAGCGATATTTTTCATATTCATTCTGAGCTTGTTCAGTTTGCCCAGAACTAAATAATCTTTTAATATTTTCAATTGGAACTTGAGCTGCGGTGGGTAATTCTTTTAACATTCTAACAAAATCTTGACCTGTTTGAAATACGGCAGCTCCTGTTTGATTTGTAATATTACCTGTTTTAATTCCTTCTCGCAATTGTTCATTAGCGTTGCCGCCTCTAATTCCGCCTTCTACTGAAAATTGTCTTAAATTATCTCGCATTTCGGAACCAAAATCAGCAACAGGTAATTCCTGTCCCATTCCAGCTGTAAAACTTGCTTGTGTTGTAGCAATATTAGCAAAACTTGAGCGGGCACTTATTTCTTGTAATAAATTACGAATAACAGTTAATTCTGTATAAGATTTATTTTGAATATCTGTTCCAGCTTTCATAGTATCTTGCACAATAGTATCGGATAGTCCTTTGACTGGAACTTTCCCCTGATCACGCATTCTAAAAGCTTCTAAAATTCGAATTGCTGATTGATCGTCTTGAGCAAATCTTCCTAAAGGTCCTTGTTTTAATAGTTGAATTTGTTTTGTTAATTGCGCCGCAGCACCTTGACTTTGAGATGCTTCATCCAAACTAACAATTGATCCAAATTGACGACCTAAACTTTGTCTAACTTTTTCAAATACTTGATCTAATTTGCCTTCCCGCAATTGTTTTTCAATTTGAAAGGCTCCCATTAATCCACCAGCGCCGCCAGTTTGCGATGATAAAAAGCTTTTTTGAGCTAAATCCATTCCTCGAATGCCAGCAGTTAAATTTCCAATAACCTTTAAAGCGACATTTCCGCTTATCCCCGTTTCTTGTAAAGCGCCCAAATATTCATTCATCATATGAGCTGCGCCTTCAGCTTGATTTCCAAAGATAGAAAACATATCGGACGTGCTTTTTAAAGCCGCACGAACATCCGTCAATTCAATTCCGAAATTGTTTGAAATTTCTCCCATACGAGCGGTAAATTTTAATGCTTCTTCGCCTGTTATATTGTAATCTCTAAAAGCTTCTCGCATATCATCAACAACATCTGCATATCGACGTCCACTACCAACAGAATATAATACGGAGGCGCTTAATAGACTTGTTGCCCCACGAGCATTGTCAGTTGAGCTTACGATACTTTCTAAAGCTTTAGGAACGGTGCCCAATACTGCATAATATTCTTCCAACACATCACGCGACATTTGTGTTTCTCGTGACGCATTACCAATAACTTGATCTTGAACCATTAATAAATTATTAATGCGTTCGAAACTAGTTCCAGAAGCATCCATAATAGCTTTTAAATTGCCAGTTTTAGCGGCTAATTGGATAAAAGAATTCTGCAATCTTAATACGTTATCAGAACTTTCTGCCATTCTTAAAATAGCATCAAAAGTACCATCAATTCCCTCTTTAATTTTTTTAGTTGCAGCGGTGCCAATTAATCCAGTTGTATTAAATTGATTTCTAAAAGCCTCAAATGCCGGGCTTATTTCAACCATACCTTTTAAATCATTTATCTGTTTAGTAAAATTATTTAAACCGCGAGTATCAATATCTACTAGACTATCAAAAGCTTTTCTAACACCTAATACTTGAGCGCTTATGGCTCCAAATGCCGCGGTTTGACCTTCTGTAGTGCTTTGCATTGCACTCATTCTCGAAGTCATTGCCATCATACGATCGGATAAGCTGCCCAACATACTTTGCACATTATTACCAATTGAATTAAATTGATTTAATGCTTCGGAGGCTTCTTGCGCAGCTTCGCTGGTATCTTTTAGATTTTCAGCGGAAGGATTGTTGGGATCTTCGGGTGGCAAAATTTACCTCTTAATTGGCTTTTCTACGACGGCGGCGTTTTTTGGTTTCTTTAGGTATAAGGTCTTTTAATGTTGCCTCTCTTACCATTCGCATACTTTCTTCCAATTCAGCATCGGTTGAAATATGCTTATTGGAATTAAGCATTTGATTAACGGCTTCGGGATTAATAAAAGACCCTACTAGATATGCCTGATTTTTGGCAAGTTCGGCAGCTTCATTTTTATCGGCGATCCAATTATGAAACATCCAAAGTTTTTGAACCGGGTCCAAATTGATAATTCGTGGATCATCGGGGGTAGTTTGCCATAAATTACATAAGTGCCAAACGAACCGATGTTCCGGTTCAAATTCTATTTTCCCAAGTCGTTTTTAACTTCCTCCACATTTTCTGGTTTTAGGGCATATTGCTCTTTAACCTCATTAGCGAGAAGCAAATATTCGTCATATAATCTTAATGAAAGCCTATCATCTAATTCATCAATAAAAGAAAGCCTAGCCTCAAGTGATGAGGAGCTAAGAAAATCAGTAATAGAAAGATTGGCAATATGAACTATTGAGCGAGCTAATAATTGTCGTCGCAATTCGAAAGGAAATTGAAGGGTCCCATCAAAATCAGAAGCGGCAAGATAAGCTTCACGCATTTCTTTGGAATTAAGGCTTTGAAAAGTATATTCTACTTCACCAATTTTGGTAGATCGTTGATGGCGTGTCATACCAATTAACATTTCAATGCGGCGGCGTGCACCTTCTGGCATTTTTTCGCCGCCTCGGGCTCGGGCAGCTTTAGCAGCTTGCACTTCACGCTCAATTTGAGCGGTATCTTGCTCTGCATTTACACGATTTTGAAATGCTTGAATATTATCTAAATTGAAATGATTAAATGCACCTTGAGGATGTGGTCCCGGACCGTTTGATCCTTGTGGTCCAGGGGGCTCTGGAACGGCATTAAAATGATAGTTATGAGCAGTGTAAGCCTCTCCCGTACCAGAAGCATCGGGCACGTTAAATTCGCGCAGAGACGTTCCGGAAATGGTTTTACTGCCGAGGGGCGAATCAATTTTAGGCATGAAAAAACTCCTGATATTTTTAAAGGTATCAAGAGTTTATATATCAAAAGAAATATTAATATTTTAGAATAACGTACTTCCATTTGAAAGGTCGATCAACCCGCTAGCCGATAGTGATCCTCGTAATCCAACAGCATTAACATCGCTCATTCTTTCAACGTTTACGATACCATCACCCATAATCATTGGTTGTGCAAAGGAGATGCCTAATTCGCCGCCTTGAGCTGCTGGTACGCCTCCTGAGAATGGGCTTGAGCCACCATTTAGAACAGAGAAAATAGATTCGGCTTCCCATTGCATTGAATCGACAATTACCCAATCATTGGCGCTATAATTTGTATCAATTCCGGAAATCCAAACATTTTTTAAAACGGTAGAAATTTGGCTGGCGACATCACGTTTTTGTTTATCTAAAATGACAATATCAAAGGGGTAAACTTGTGAAGATGCATGCAAGAAGCCCCTACTAAAAGCTTCAGTAATGCGTAAACGATCAAATCGAACGCGGCGACAAGATCCGGATATGTTAGTAGATTGGTTTGGTACCGAATCTATATGTCCATCAAAACCTATCTCATCAATTTGTTTAATTGATCTTTTCTCACTTACGGATAATTCTTGAACGGCACCAACGGGAGTGTCATTAACAAGAATAACAATATTAGTGGAAATAGATGTTGATGTTTTATTACGCCCATCAGCAAGCGAAAGTGTCGAGTTTGAATTTAAAGCGTTAGCCAAAATAATCTCCGTTAAAAAGATAGTTACTAATTATTATATCTTTTTATGCCTTATTTTTTTACCACCTTCTGTTTGATTCTTTTTGGCACATAATGGTCGTAAATTTGACAAATCCCAACATTTTCTAAATTCATCACAATCCATCGATAAATAAAGAAACTCCGAATGAGGAATAATATGATCTATTTGCCAAACCCATGTTGTTGAATCTTGATCATCCCAATCAGGTTTTTTATAAGCTCCATGATTTTCCCAATTCATCCAAATTTTTCCATTCATATCCAAGTTATCGGGATGTGAAAATAATTTTTCTAAATGATTTTTTAATTCTTCTATTTTAAATGGTAAATATTCAACACATGATGCATTATTTTTACTAACACCTGATTTAAACAATTGTTTTAAAATTGCATTTCGAACATTATTTCTTAATTTTAATATTGGATTATTATTTAAATTATCTTTAGCGATTTTATTTAATTTTTCTCTATTATTTTTTCTATATTCTTTTCTTTTATTTTTAGCATGTTCTGAAGAATGTTTAATTCTATGATATTCTTTTTGACATTTTATACACTTAGGACAATAGCCATCAGATCTATTTTTATATTTAACAATTTTAAAGTTTTCTATAGATAATACTTGCTTACATGGACCAGTACATAATTTACCATTACTAACATCCATTTTATCTTTACCTTTTATTGGCGTTCTATCTTTAGAAGTGAGATTTAATTTTTCAATTGAAATTCTCGCAATACCTCTATTTATATTTAGAATTTTTCCAATTCTTCGTTCACCAAATCCTTTGTCAAATAAAATTTTGACTTGAGCTAAAAAATCTTCCGAGTAATCAAATTTTTTCATCTTTAACAAAATTTCTTATCCAAATTTTTTTAAAAACTTTCCAAAAACCTTTTGCACAAACGAGAAATAAAACAATAGCGCCAGCTATTTGAAAATAAAACATTTCTCCGGCATGAAGGAATCCATTTTTCCAAACATTTTTAAATAAAACAATAGCAGTATCCGCCCCACTAACATAAGCTAACATTTCAATTATGTTTTCTAATTTTGGCCACTGTTTATTTTTTAACGATCCGCAAAGAAAAATTAAACTTACCAAAATAACAATAACATGATGATAGCTATTTAAAATATTTTGTAATAAAATCATTTTAATTTGGTCTGTTAGCGATAGATGCTATTACTAAACCAATAGCACCAAAAGCCATAGCTCCAAACGGTCCGGCAATAACAACACCTGCTAAACTTCCAAAAAATGCGCCGGCAATTGCTGCTGTCGATCTAATTGGTTCTTGTTGATTATTTAATAACATTTTTTCATTCATTTCATCACCTTTATTAATATATATCAACAAAATTTATAGTTGTCCAACTTCAACACGAATATATATGAAATTAACAGGATAAACGGGTTCCACTCTAACTGTAATATTAAACTGAGTCGGTAAAACTTCATCACGCTTAACCGAAAGATCTCTAAATCCTTTAATCAACTTCTGACTCACCAAAGAATTCAATATCAATACCGCTCTTGTATTCAATACCGCCTGAGTATTTGTATCTTCCGGCGTACCGATAAAGCCAGAGAACCCAGCTCTTAAAGTCTTCGCCACGCGGTCCCTAATAAACACTACTGAAATTTCCTGTTCTTCTGGGAATCCGCTTTGTGAAGTCGTAATACCCCAAACCACGCGACCACCACCAGCAACTGGTTGCAATGTAGTCACGCCTGCCCCAGCTAATTGTTCTAATGTTAATTGCGAGAATTGTTTATTACGTAAGATAGTAAATCCACTTAGCACTTTATTAGTTAATGGATTTTCTAAACGTACGTCGGCACTTTCATATCCTGCCGCAGCCGCTGCGATATAGAAACCGTCCATCAATACATTCTGACCACCAGCATTGACAACGATTTGATCTGGATAGAAATACACACAACGATATGTATTACCAAACGCATCCGCTACTGAATAATTAGCTAAATCTTCTACGTTATTAGCTAATACTTCAGTAATAGAGTCGCCTTGAATACCTTCAAGGGTTCCAATATCTTCTACGGCAGCATCGTCTACGCCAGTTAGATTTTCCGGTGTTAAACCATTAATTGCACCAATAAACAATATTCGCTCTCTACGATTACGAATATTACTCATAGTCTTACAATGATTTAATGCATTTTGAAAAATTACTGAAATAGTTTGTTTTGGTAGTGGGACAACTATATCACATTCAAAAGCTTCTAAGCTTTCTAACGCATTTAACCATCCTGAATCATAGAATGAAGCATCTTTACTATCTACGATAGAAACGCGCAAACCATAACCATTTGGTACGACATTTTGATTAATTACCAAATAATCGGATTGATCATCAATATCCAAAACTTCAAATCGCATATTAGGTTCATTTACAACCGCTTTGGTAATGGTGATTGTCCAAGGACCCGAACCGGTTGGTAAAGATACGTCATAAAGACCATCATTAGCCGCTGTTCCGCTTATTTTTAGTTTATAATCAGTGATATTAACAAAATTTGTAAAGTTAATTGATGCTGAACTTAAAATTGCTGATTCTAGACCAACGTTAGCGGTAATAACGCCGTTGGCGCCTGATGAGCCCGGAACCACACTACCTGTAGCTGGATTTATTAATTCAAAACCAACCGAAGATTGATTAGTAAAATCTGGAAATTGACCGCTATAAGTTACATAAAGTTTACCATCTATCACATTATCAACAGTATATTCGCCAATATTAGCAACATTTTCCGCGTCAATAATTTTTAGAGTTTCACCAACATACGAAGCATCATATCTTGTTGAAGAAGAAAACACGCCTTTATGCGTAAAGCCGGTAATTCGACCGATATAACCATCTTCACCTGCTGAAAGCGCTTCATAACTCTTAACAACAGTATAGAAATATGAATAACCTGAAGGTGCAACGGTATTATTTCTAATAAATTGATTGGTAGTTGGATAACCAGCCGTATCAAGAGTATAAAAATCTAATTTATTAGGTAAAAGTTGAGTTTCTACATTTGTTGCATTATTGCGGACAAAGAAATGTATATTTGACTCAGGATCTGGAGTAACGCCAAGTGGGAATGGGAAAATAAAATCATCATCATTTGTAGATAATGAATTAACTGCATTTTCCATCACGTAAGATTGACGTCTTGGCATTGCTGGAGCTGCTTGAACCGTAAGCACTGCGGGCGCGGCGTTGGCAAAAGCCAATTGAGCCCCAAGAGCAAGATTATTATCTACTGAAGGTAGACCATGACGCTTAACTACATCGCCTAAACCTTGAAGTAAAACAGGATCATTAAGATAAGAGGTGGGAATATAATTTGCAGTTAATGAGTCATTTCTAGCAAGAACGCCCGATGTTACTTTAACTGTAAAAGCATCACCTTCTCGGAAAACTGAAGTTGCAACATTGCCGACTTGTGTTTCATAAATTGCGAATGAAAGAACACCATTAGAAACCACATAACCATCAGCAACCCAAACAATAGGATTACCATTAGCATCTAATTGCTGACCAGAAATTGAACCATAAGCTAAGAATTTAGCTGTGCCTTGAATTGGTTGATTTGAAGAATTTCTTTGTACACCAACACAACGAATTGACCAAGTTTCATTAAAAGCATCCGCATCAAGCAAAGTAAGATTAGAAAGATAACCATCACCTACGTTTGTTGATAATTCGGTCCAAAAAGATCCACCCTGATCTAAAAGATGTGCTTGTTGTAATTCTATTCTACCTGTTGATGGATCAAATCGATAATCATATTTAAATGAAAACGGATTTGAATCAATTGTTGATTCCACGCCATTTAATCTAACACCATTTTTGAAAACTTGTGTACGATTTTCAATCACTGGAAAAATTGAAAGCTGAAAATGGCGACCATCAGCACCTGATGTAGATGTATATGTAGGATCCAAACCATCTTTTCCGCCACCAATTGCTTGAATTACAAGAGTTTCCGAGGTTAGTCCCTCACCAATTAACGCGGCAATTCTAGAACCGCCTGGGATTGAAAGACCTCGACTTGCTGTTACGGTATCAACATATGTACCCGGGAGAGCTCCTTGACCGCCTGGAAAATTAGCCATTTCGTTTCCTCATTAAAAAATTCGTTAGCATCCTTTGATATATGATAATATTCATTGGATTACTAGAATATCTTATTATGCCTCGTTTTTAGGGAAAATTATCCACTAAATCTAATTCAGTTTGAATTGTGAGGTTAGGCGCTATAATATTAGGTTCTGTAGATAAATTACCAAATTCAACAGAAAAAAGAACTCTTTCAATAACATTTCCAATTGGAATCATTCTTCGCCATTCTGAGCGAATATCAATAGTAATAGATTGTCGATAAAGTTTATCATGACGATCGTCAGTTTCCATAGGAGCCCCAATTTGCATCGGTTTACAAATTAAACCCACATCATAAAGGCTATCAAAATAAATTTCAGTAAAACACATACCTATAAGTTCAATAAGATCATCACGCGCCCTAGCAGAACGAGTTAATACATCAATGATAATCGATCCTTCCCAGGCGCCAGAAGTGACGAAATATTTAGGTTGTTTTACGATAAGACTATGACCATACCCATCTTGAAAAAGAACATCTTCATATTGAACTGTAGTTTGATCCCTATTTATAGAAATAGGAACATAACGTGAGCCGCCATTTTTAACAAGAATTGCAGGATAATGAATAACATCAAATCTCCAATTTTCCCCAATAAAAAGTCTCGTGCTTAAATCTTTAGTTAAGGATAAATCTGGTCGGGCTCCTGGTCCTCTTGGCAAATCAGCTCCAAGAGGCAAATCCGTATGATCTGTGGTATTAGCAAAACCCCAAGCATCTTTTTGATAGTGATAATAACTATCTTTAGCAAAAAAGTCTTTAAGTGTTGCAATAATAACTTCTTTTGGATACACAATCATTGAACTTTGCACTATATGGTGCAAACGTTGAAGATCTGAACGAAAAAAATTATTTGTTGACATGTTAATAAATGTATTGTATTTCCATTTCTCCAATATTGACAAGAATGGCTGATCCAACAGCATCATTAATCATAGAAAATAATATATAATATCGTGCAGAACTATATAAGTTAATTATTGATCCACCAATATCAGAATTGTAATATCCAATACGATATTGCGATGATGTCAAATCGGTTGTAGTCATAGCTCCCACTGTCGTTCCACCAAGGGCCGCCGTAATTTCATCAGTTCGAATAATTACATCATTTTCATTATCGGCGCGAACGCCTTTTTCAATTAACTGCATACGAAGTATTTTATCACCAGCAGATCCAGTAATGCTATAAGGTATGCTATATTTGACCAAAGTAGCGCCTTGTGGCAACATATTTAATGGAATATGCCAATAAATTACTTTATTATTAATTAAATTAAGACTTAATGTGCCGTTTCCTGAAGTATTTAATTGAGAAGTAAAACCATAACGAGCAATAGTATTTGGTGAACCGCCCTCATAAATTGCATTATAACTATTTGCTGGTAATGCCATATCTACCATTTGTCCGGGCGGTCCAATTCCAGAACCTATATCAACAAATCCAAAAATTCTGCCGGTTTCTGTTGGGCGAGCTCGATAAAAGAATGTTTGGTTTTTATTTCTATATTGATCGGACGTTACGGCGCCTGGACCTGTAATTACTGTAGTAAGAGTTTGGGCAGCATCAGTATAACTTGAATCAAAGAAATTATCTGTAATATTTGCATTTGTTTGACCAACGCCAATATAACTAGTAATTGTAGTTCCATGCCTATAAATATCATTGTGTTGAATAATGTGTCGAGCGCTACCGGTACCATCACGACCAACAGAAATGCCAATTCCAATATTATCTACTCCACTAATATGAATGGTATTATGATGAATATTAGATGATGTTCCACAATAAATTCCAAAAGAATATTGATATTGCGTAGCTGTTAAGAAATCGGGACCTATTACGTTATTATTAATAAATACATATTTATCGTTATTTCCAGTAATAGCATTACTTGTCACATAAATTGCATAATTGTTTTGTGCAATACCAAAAATACTTTGTCTTGTACTTGCTAAATTATTAGCAAATAATCTATTATTAGAAATAGTAGTCATACCAACATTGGTATTAGTAATATTTCTAGATTGAACATGAATAAAACTAACATCATTATTATCAATAAGAACATTACCAGTTGAATGATTTAACACGGCGCCGCTATAAGTTCCATTACCATTTAATGGACACATAATACCCATAAGTTTATTATTATAAATAGATAATGAATTACGATTACCTTTTACAGTACGTGAATTATTATAATTTCCTGAAACATCATAACCGATATAGCCTAATCTATTATTATAAATATTAACATTTAATGAAATTAAACCAACATTAGTGGTTAATGCGCTTGTTGATACTATATAAATCGCTTGATTTCTATTACCAATATTATAACAAATATCTACATTTGAAACAACGGGCGACGAAGTTGAAGCACCATTATTAACAATAGCGACGGCAGGTTCATGATCCGAAACAGTATCATTAAAATAATTATTTGATATTATAATATCTTCAATAAATGAATTTCCATTTAAAGTAAATAAAATAAATGGACTTCTACTAGAAGTTGAACTATTAAAGATACAATTTGTAATTCTAATATTGGTTGGATTTGTGTTAGAAACTGTATTTGTAGAGGCAAGAATGCAAGCGCTCGTAGATTTGATTAATCCCGTTCCATCAACTGGGCTATTATAATTGAATTTAATGTTATTTAAATAAACGTTAGAATCAAGCCACATACCTAAACTATCTGTTGGCATATTAAAAGTAGCTTTATCACCATTAAAAATTAAAGTAGATGATTTATTTAATCGTAAATCTAAAGTGCTGGTAAAAGTAAATTCTCCACGAACAGTAATATTATTTGTAGACGCTCCAAATTTACGAATGTAAGTTAATAAAGCATCGATTGTTCTAAAATGTCCACCTTGTTCTGGTGAAGTGCCCGGCGTCCAAGTTAATGGTATTAAATCGCTTTCATTAAAAATAAATTTACGAACATCATTCGTTGTTAAAGTAATGGTTGGATTTGGTCCTGAAGAAACAACAGAATATGCCGTATAAAGAACAGTTAAATCTTTTCTTGAAGTCACTAAGGTTGCAAATTTTACGGCATCTACTGGATACGAATTTGACGTTATTACATTAAAAAGATTAAAAATTCTATCACTGGTTGGAGGAGTTCCACCCAAAACTTCATCAAAGTCTAATAATGGAATTGGTTGTATTTCTCCTTGGTCATTTACACAAATTGCCCAATTAATATTGTAAAGGCTTCCTGCTAATTCACGGACGGCTGGAATTGCTACCGTTTGAGCATTCATTTGAATCATTTTACCATTTACTACCGCTGTTCCACCTGATAGAAACATTTGTCCTTGCGTAGTTGTTGATTCTAAATCAAAACCACGAACCACACCATTGTTATGTAAAGCGCGGGTTGGAGCGGCAATATAATTTAATGCAGAGGTTGATAAATCTTTTTCTGAAGTATTTCCAAATTGACGTTCATCAACAATATTACTGACTAAATTGCTAATTTCATCATATTGACAACCAGCAATTTGCATAATTTCACCATCTAATGCTAATGATGGAAATACTTGAATATCAATATTTTGATTATTTACGGTTGCCATTGAGGAGGTAATATCAAATAACAAATCAATATAATCAATATTACTATCATCATAAAATCTTACAACTTCTCCTCTTCTTCCAGAAGTTATTGGACCACATTTTGTAAATGTGGAACCATTAAAAGATCCTAAATAACCATCAAAAAATCCAGTAATATTATTAGTATTTGAAATATGTAAAGTTATTTTATTTACCGATCCAAAATTAAATCCTTTTAATTTAGGTGATATTTTTAGAATATTAAATTTTGCTAATTCAGTAGAAGTAAATAATGGTACTGAACCATTAACTACGGTCGTCACCGAACCAACATTCATTCTTGCACGTTCATGAGTAAATGTTGCTCCATTTTGGTCCACATATACTTCAAAATAACGTTTAAATGGTACAGAAGGTGAAGGTGCGGCAAAATCAGTTGCAGTTTCTTGATTAAATGATACTGAATCCGAATTGAAATATAAAGCAACAGTACTTCCAACATTCAATGTTGTTGTTGGCGAATTTCCAAATGCATGAACGGCATCATAAACAGTAATATCAGTATGCCCAGTAGGATTACAATCTAAATTAATACCTTGAATTATAAATCTACCAAAATTAACAAGATTACCTGTTCCCAAACTTTGAATAACGACTGTTTTACCAATTTTAAGATTAGAGTCTTTAAGATTATATGGAATTCTATATGTAGTTTCCACATGTCCTGTAGGACCCGGAAAAATATTTTTTGATAGAATTGTTGCTACCCAATAACCATCACCATACCCATCTAAAACTTGATCAACTTCTAATTTTAATTTATCTTTTTCAATACCATTAACGTAATAGTTATTACGTCGCATTGGAATGAAAAGTTTTGTTGCATTTACGGCAGCTTCGGGAGATCCATATGCAGTTTGATATGGCGGCGAAGCAATGGCAGCATTATTTGGACCAAATCCTAATGCATCAGGTGGAGTTTGACCAGCAGACGCAAATGTGCTAATAACATTATTTGGAAATGAAGTGTTTGTAGCTAATTGATCATATAAACCATTACCGGAAACAACAGAACTAATGATAGAAAATCCGGCATTATTATACGAATCAGCTAACATTATACCAAATTCACCTTGATGTGAAAAAGCAATAAAACGATAATTAAATCCGGCAGCACGCATTGCTTTATTTGTTGCATTAACCACCGTTGCTAATGTATATTGTCCTGGGGTTGTACCCGCATTTCCAGAAACATCAATACCTGGTAATACTGTATATCCATCCGAAGGGTGCCCTGTCGGAAATAAAGCTAAATATAGTAAATAATGTGAATTATCAATTTGATTAGGATTAAAATTTAACCCTAATGCCATGGCGCCGGTGGGCGAACCAACAATTAAACTAGGAATTTCAGAAAAAGAATTATTTGCAGCCGCAATTGCTAATACGCCGTACTTATTACCATTAACTAACGATCTGTCTACACGAGCCGTAGCGGTAATAGATTTAAATAAATTTTTCCCAGCAATTCTAACAATATATTTTTTATTATTATTATCTTGAATATATTTTTTTTCTTTAATAATAAAAGCAACTTCAATTGTACCATAATTAATTCGAACAATATCGCCGACATTTACCAATGCAAATTTTTCATCAAAAGAAGATGATGACATCTCCCCAGCTGATGGTTTAAATTCAATAATATCATCACCGGTCGAAATATCATCGAATGGTGTAGAGCTATATCCATCATTGCAAAGATATGCAAAAGCTGGTGTTGGAGGAATTAGTGGTGCACCGTATCCATCCATCGATAATGCTGATGATCGTGATACTTTTGAAATGCCATTTGTATACAAATTTTGAATTCTTGTTCCATACAAGAAAATAGATGCTGAATCAATAAAATCAGCAAAAGATTGCATATCTTGGGCGGTTTGAGGAATAACTGAAAATCTATCGGTATTTAAGAAGATGCCGCCGGCAGTATGTCCATAATTTGATGGATATGTTGAACCATTATTTGTGGTGACGTTTTGTGTTCCTGGTAATGGTGAACCATCAGCCCATTGGTGTTGTAAAAATTCAGTATTTAATCCATCAAGAGCATAAAAAGCATCGGTATTATCACGTAAAGTATTAAATTTATTTTTAAAATAATAATTCGGATCATGTGATATTTGAATGGCAAATAAATCATGATTATAAATAGCGCCCATAATATGAGGATCTAATTTTGCGCCTGAAATTGAAATCCAACCTAAAGCTAAATTAGTATCATTTTTAAGATCTGTAATATAATTAAATAAATCTTGTGTTCTATGATCTAAATGTAATTTACTTTCAACAATTCCAGCAGTTTCTGAAATTTGATCATTAAAAATTGGTAAAGTGACCAAACCCATAGAAGCAATAGCTGATGGTTTTATAGTTCCATCAGGAAATAATGATGTTGTTAATCGATTAGCAATAGAATTAACAGATCCTGATGCGCCGATACCGATTTCAGTTTCAATATTAAAAACTGCATCTCGAAGCGCATTAATGGCATCAGCGCCAACCGTAGTAATATCATCATTTACCGGCGGCAAACTGACATCATCGTCTAAAGATGAAGGAAAATTACTCAAACAAACTCCTATTATCCATTAGAAGGAGGATCACTATTTGTTAATGAAATGGCTTTTGACTTAAGAAATTTCTTAACAATTCTATACGCTATCGGGCAAATTAATCCAGCAACTAAACCAAAAATAACACGACTTCCAGCAGATTTTAAATCATCAGGATATGGATATTGTTTTACTAAAACAGCAACAGTTGGTCCTAATATTATAGGAAATATCGGTAAAACTAAACCTGTCCAAACAGTAGAATGTTTAGTTGTTGGAACTGATGGATGCTCTAAAAAATATTCAACAATTTTACGAACTACCGAAGTTATTGCCACTAATGCTAAACAAAATAAAACAAATTGCCAACTAAGAAACGATTGCAAGCCATCCATAAAATACTCCTTACAATCATACATAAATATTGATATTAAACTACGTTTGAATCATATTTTTCATAACCAATCCATCCGCTGGAGGTTCTTAATGCAACGCCGACTTGCCCAACAGAGCCTCCACTACCAATTAACGTAAATAATAATGTTGAGCCTGGATCTCTAACAAATAAAAGGTTGCTATCATAATTAGCAAATTTTATAGTTTGACCAACCGTGACGCCATTTGCTTCAGAAATAGTATAAGATCTATTTGCCGTTAAAGCTGTTGGTCCAACATAAACCATATCATATAATCTACAATTAACAGTAGTAGCGGCATTTCCACCAATTAATACTTTATGATTAAATCCACCATAATTTTGAAATTGAATTGGACAATTAATAACTGCCGTAGAAGATTGACTTAAATAAATAGACGCACCATCGCTAACGGATAATTCATTTGGCGAATTAATCACTGCATTACTATTAAATAACATATTTGCATTAACACTTATATTTCCATCAGGATTTAGAATTAAATTACCATCAGGATTTATATTTATATCACTATTAGATGATAAGGTGGTTCCAGATACACTATCAATAATAATATCTTCAGAACCATTAATAAACATATCTAAAGTGGAAGTTATATTAACTGATCTTGTAGCATTAAGATTAATATTTCTAGCCGCATTTAAAGTAATATTTCTATCAGAATTAAGTTCCATTGAATCCACAGTATTAAAAATAGTTTGAAATTGTGAATTTACCAATAAACTATTTTGACTATTTAGTTCAATATTACGATTTGCATTTAATATAATATCGTTTACCGAAGAAGTTAAATTAACCGAATCAGCTCCCACTAAATTAATATCCCCGCCCGAAGTTGATGTTAAGTTAACAACCGGACCATTAACAATTAAAGAATTGATAGTTGCAGTATTAGTGACAGTCAAATTTTCAAAAATATTACCGCCTGAACCGCCAATAGTTGCGGGACGCCAAGTGGAAGTTCCAGAATCCCATGTTAAAGCTTGACCATTAGTTGGCGCCAAATTACTTACCGCCCTACCTTGTAATCTGGTTACAATCACATTAGTTGCTGTACCAGCAATATCGCCAGTTAATTGAACAATACCTTTAGTTGTGGTGGAAGCGTCAGGAATATTAATAGAAAGAGAATTAAATGCTGTTATTAATGCTTGTAGCGCCGTTTGAACATTTGTGTAAGTATTTGAAGATATTACTACTGTTGGAAATAAATCTACTTGATTTGCCTTATGACGAAATGCATATCCATCTACATGATTTTGAAAATCATAACGATCTGTCGCAAGGCGACCTACACCAGGAGTAAAATTAGGAGCATCGGGAGTTTGATTAACCATAGTAAAATATGGTTTTATTGCCAAATTAGATTATGATCGTATGTGTATGCCCTAAAGCTTCAAGAATAACTGGAAACCCGCCCTGGATAATTATTTGATGATTATGTCCCGCAGCCACTTCAGTAGTTTGCGACCATGTGGAAGGATCGTGTTCATTTTTATGTAAAACATGTGAATGCGGCATCAATTTTCCTGGAACTGACGAAATACCAGAATTAATTGTCGTCGGAAACATAGAAGTATCTCTAAAAATTCTAATTTGATAAATTGGATCTGTTTTTCTTACTCTAATTGCTCTAAATTTTTGGGCACCATATTCACCTAAAATGGTATTATTGCGAGTTATAGCTCCAACTTCATACCTAAATTCTTCATTTCCATCTAAATCGAACAAAACAATAATATCGCGCTCATGAATTGTTGGAATTACCAAAGACCACATATCTAACATAACTTCGCTTTCCAAGCCTGCTTCATATGGTTTTACGGCGTCATCAACAGGACTAACACGAACCATTATACGACCATCAGAGCGGCGAGGATTATAATATTGTTGAAAACCGACAACGAATTTGGATCCATTACACATCACGCAGCGATCATTTAATGTTTCCGCTGATGCTAAATAACATGAACATACAATTCCGGTATGACGTCTTTCAATTAAAACAGCTGGACGACCAGTAATTCGAAGAAGCTCTTCTTCGCGTTGGGTATTTGTATCTTGTAAATCAAAACCACGAACAATGTGTGATTGTCCATAAGCATCAATACATCCTCTTTGTCCTCCCAAATAACTATTATAACATTCACCATTCAATAACAAAGCTAAATCTTTTCTTCGATATCCTGAATGATCTTGTGTCGGAAAATCTTCGTTGGCTTCATCAGAAGCGCTTAGATCAGTATTTAATAAATCTTTTAATACTTGTTTATAACCATCTTCTTGAGTCCAAGCAAAATTTGGATATTCAAATCTATTTTGACACAAGAAAATACGATCTGAAGCCAAATTTTCCCCTAAAGTAAATAAACTTATAATTGGTGACCAATAATCATAACCATCATAACCATCGGTAGTATGGAATCTTGGATCGGTATTATTAAATCCTCTATCTCCTATTCCTGATAAATATAAATCTTGACTTAAATTATCAATAGAGAAATATTCAATTAATTCAGCACCTATTTTAATAATTCCAGTATTTGGAAAACCAAAAACATCTACTAATGGTATTACTAAAGAAGTATCAGTTATATTTTGTCGTAAAACTGAAGATGGATATACTCTTAAATTATCATAGGCTATTGGTAAATTTTCTAAATCATAAACATTGGAATTATATTCCACTGCACGAACAGAAAAAAAGTACACTTGCCCAGGAATTAAATTAGTAATATTAGCGCAAAGATTTCCATCAATGGATAAATATTTTACACCTTCATTAAACACACATTCTTTTTGTGTAGAATAATAAATATGATATGCTATACGATTGGTCGAAACTTGTGCATATGCTTGCCACCATTGTAAAGAAATAGTATATCCATCTCCCATAGAGCGAACTTTTTCCAATCCAGCATTAATTGGGCTAAGATAATAAGCCATTTAATCCACTTCCGACATTAATGTATCTTTTTTATCTTTCACATCATCTTCATCAACTTCATGATATTCTAATAAATTATCTACATATTCTTCGGCTTCATCATCACCATCGACATCTGCAATATATTTTACTTGTTGTTGAAAAGCTTTTTCTTCATGTTTATTATCTAAATAATTATCACCTTCTGAAGATGCTGTTGGTTTTGTTCCTAAACACTGATCTGCCCAATGTTGATATTCATGCACTAAATAAGAATAATTATCTTTAAAATTTGATGTTAATAGTTTATAACTAAGAATAACGACACCATGATTAGTCTTGGCGGAAACATCTAAATTACCAAACATGGTGGGAATATAATCAATAATATCAATATCTTCGTCATATTTAGCAAAGATTTCTTTCATAGTATCATCGTTTTTTAGATGTTTTTTTGCTTGATTAATAAATCGTAGCAAAATAGCGGGCGGAAGCGCTTTCACCTCTTTCAAAGACATATTAGACATAATAAAATGCCTAAATATTATATATTAATCTTCACCAGCAATAACTTTTTCTAATCTAATATCAAGAATATGAATTTGTGGTAAAATATTTTTAATCGCCTGATCAATTAATTGGGTTTGTTCTTGAAGAATGGATTGGGCTTTTTCATAATTTTCTTGTTCTAAATCATCTAAAAATTTAGAATTTACTTCATGAATGGCAATAATAAAATCTTCTAAAGCTTCTGACATTTTTTTTCATAATCAAGAATAGTTTTGCCAAAGTTAGAATAACCTTCAGAAACTTGGGCAGTTTTTATTTGATATTTTTTATCAAATTTATCAGCTAATTTTATTAATTTACTCATAATTATATGTTTTAATATGCTCTATTAGAAAATTTTTCAAATAAATTTATATTTGTATGTAGATATGCATGTTTTTTAGGTTTTTGTAATTGAAAATTGACAAATAAACGATCATCGCCATGGTCTCCGCCAAATAAAACTAAATCATGTACTGAAAATTCTATTTTATCAATTTCAAAATCATCAAAACTATCTTGTTCCGCATAAGCTAAAGTAATATGTGGTTTATATTCTTTAAATTTTTTATTATATGGAATTTTTAATTCATCAAATTCATGACATAATTTAGTTCTTAAGTTTTGCAATTCATCAGAACTATTAGATGCTATAATTGGAATAGGATTATCTTCAAATTTTGGAAAACTGGTAATTTGTTCTAATGTTAAAGTAAAAGGTTTAACATCTTGAACAACATTATATGTTGCTTTTACTGCATTAGCAATATGATCAATTGAAAAATCTTTTTCAAAACAGAGAATAGTGATATGATATTCGGATGCAGTTTCAGGAATGCCGGGAACTTCGATGGTGGAAAGTTGACGAGCAATATCGGGATTGATTTTGATGCCAAGAAAGGACATGTTGTATTACCTGTAAGAATGTGGATTTATGCAATAATAATTAATGTTAAATTGAATTAAGTATTTGATTTTGTTTGAAAATTCCCATCGAATGATATATAACTGCACGTTAGAGGAAGTGTTTTATGAAAAGAAAAATTGTACTATCAGCGGAACAAGTTCAAGAAATTATTAAATTATATCAGACAGGTTTGACAGCTAAAGAAGTTGGAAAACAATTTGGATACCATGGTCCTGTTATAACACGAATTTTAAAGAAAAATAATGTAAAATTACACAAGCATCGTAAGTTAGAAGATTTAACTGTAGAAAAAGCTATTGAAATGTATGATGAATTTGAAACTTTGGATGCAATGGCAAAAGAATTAAAAGTTAGTGTTGAAGCAATACGACAGTTTTTTATCAAAAATAATATTTCATATGAATTAAGACAAAAACATACTTGCGATCATGATTTCTTTGGAAGAGATACTGAAGAGGCGTTTTATTGAGCTGGATTTATGGCTTCGGATGGTAGTGTTGATAAAAATAGAAAAAGAATTCAAATTGGACTAGCAACAATTGATAAAGAACACTTAGTTAAGTTTAAAAAATGTATTAATGGTACGCAAGAAATAAAAGATAGTGAAAGAATTATTGATAAAAATAAACCATTTTATAGTAAATTTAAAAAAGATATATGTTATTATTCGTGTATTCGTGTAAACTCACAACAAATGGTTAAAGATTTAGAAAGATTTGGAGTTATGCCTCAAAAAACATATTCATATATGGTTCCAGATGAAATAATTAATCATCCATTATTTTGCCATTTCGTTAGAGGTGCTATTGATGGTGACGGATCAATAAGTTATAAAGAAAAAGAAATTGGTGTTCATTACATAATGTTATGGGGTAGAAAAATTTATGTTGAAAAGGTAATTGATTTTATATTTAATAAATTAAAGTTAAAAAGTAGAGGTTATAAAAAAAATTAGAGATGACTGGTTTTGTCATTGGATAAATACATTATTAGAAGATAATAAGAAAATTTTACATTATTTATTTGATAATGCAACAATTTATCTTGATAGAAAAAAGATAAATGCTGATATTATATTAAATATAGAGCCGTGAAAAATAGAATTAGAAAAAGAATTACTTTGGACAACTTTTTTGAAACATAAAAATATTGATGATGTGGCAAAAGAATTAAATTGTTCTGGTCCAACAATTAGAAGAAGAATGGAAGAATTTGGGTATGGTAAAGAATTTAAAAAAATTGTTTTTGAAACATCGGGAAATAAATTATTAACAATAATCGATAAAGATAAATTAGTAAAAGATTTAGAAGAATTGAAATTTGCTAAAATAGTTGCTGAAAAATATAATATAACTCAAAGTTGTGTTGAAAACGCTATAGAAATTTGTAAATTAGACGTTAATAAATATAAAATATCACGTGGTTTTAATAAATCTAAATATTCTAAAGAAATTTATGAAGAAGCGTACGGAAGATTAAAAACATTTAGGGGCGTTGCCCGCGAATTAAAAATTGATAAATCGACGGTTAAAGAAAATTTAATAAAACATAAAATAATAAATAATTAGAAAATTAGAAAATTTTACGTTCGCGTACATGGCGAAGGCGTCTCGCTGCTGGATTTATTCCACTATTCATACCAAAAACACCTAACGAAAGTGATGCTGGACGTAAAGAATTTTTGATATATTTTAATTTGTCATAATATTGCGTTAATAATGTGTTATATTGTGTTTGCAACATATCAGCAATATCGGGAGGCGTCCATGTCACGCCATTATCGTTTATGATCGATAGTGAACCTTTTTCGATAAGTGCTTGACTTGAAAGAGCATATAGTGTCGCACCTTCAACCAAAATTTCCCCAAACTGATCCACAAATTGACAATCATCAAAAGTAAACATTGTAAAATACGGAACTTGATTAAAATCCATAAGAGCCGCCGCTAACATTGATACTAATTGATCAGTTGAAAAAATGTCACAATCAACAAATGTGTCGTTTCCAAAACTATCTTTTGATTTAGCTTTACCTCTACTATTCAAACGAGCACGTAAAATTTTCAAAAGTTTATTTATATTTTTAATTGCCAATTGCGAATAATGAAAACCGGGATCATCTCCGAGCGCAACATAACCATCACTATTTGGTGCAGCTGGAACATCAGTTGGCATTACGGCAATTGAAAATTGTTGTTCAACTCTAAACCCATTAATATAGGCAACCCACACATCAGCATAAATACCAAATTGCGCTCCAATTGGAACTGTAAAAATATAACTATATCTTCCTGTGCCAATATTTGCGACACCCATAGATGTTGGAGCTAAAAGCACTAACCCAGAGGGGTGAATTATACTAACGGTTGGAAAACTGTCCGCATTAATTCCATCACCATTTTGATCTCGATATTGAACAATAAGATTAACCTGATCATTCGGTGTTATTAATTCACCTCTCGCTTTTATTCGCATTTTAAAATACTTATTTATTAGTAAATTTAAAAATTTCTTACGCCAACACTTGCGCCATAAGGTCTTGCTGTTATTATTTGATACGCTTTTATCTTTGGATTACCATCGCTCGGATCCACATATCTAACATTCAATATATAATTACCAACTGTCGCATTTCCAACCGGTAATCGCACCTTTGCATAATATCTACCAACATCAAATTTAGTCATCGCTACAGCATTTGGCGCATAACCATCATCTTCCCAAGCAATCAAATATCCATCCGTCAATTCATATCCGTCATAACCATCCGCTATGAAGCTGCAACCTGATATAATCAGCGGCACAATCAAACTATCCGCAAAATATCCATCGATATCTCGCACTTCCAATAAGATATTCGCCAATTGTCCTGGAAAATAATTTAATACTTTCATATTAAGCCAATTGCCAATTTAATTCTTCTATCCAATTAGTTCCATTATATCTATAGCTTCGACAAAATCCACTTAAAACGCCAGTTAAAGCGCCCGGAGTTCCACCGTTATTTACTACATTTAATGTTAAAACGCTTCTATTTGGAATAATAATAACACTTCCTAACACGGCGCCAGTTGCATCCAAAGTTATCGTTCTACTAACTGATTGAGCATTCATGGGGCGAATAACACCATCATTAACATTAATTGCGGTATTTGCATTGGGCAAATCGGCACCGACTCGCATTGAAATTAAATTATTGGGCGGCATACCTATCCAAGCCGCCAAATTAGCATTCCAAGTTAAAGTATAACCGTCAGCAGGCGCAACAGAAGATACGGCACGAGTTTGAAGACGTGAAACAACCGGATTAGGATAAGTTGCTGTTAAATCTCCACCAGCAGCATCTCCTAATTGTACCGCATAACCATCGACATAAGTTTTAATATCATTAATGGTATTTCTTGGCTGCCATTGCCCTGAAGTTTGGTTCCATGCTAAAGCATAACCGTCTTGACTTGGTAAAATAGAAGTATCAACTAAATGCGTTCCTACATGGGTATCAGCATAAAACTTATTAACTGCGGCGGTATTATTTGCAGGCGGATCTGTAATACTTATTTGATTGCCAGTTGAAATAACAATATTATAACCATCAGTAATATTGCCATTGGCAAGAATTTGTTTTAAAGTAGCAGTAGTTCCAGAATTATTAGATGGTGTAGTTGTGGTTGAAACATATGGTGCTACAGGACCGAAATTGCCGTGCGGAGCGTTCAACATCAGTGAATAATTTTTAGATTTTAAAAAATTGTTTATTGGATCTTGATATTGTACATTTACTAAATAACTACCCAAACTCGTCGAAGTTTTTGGTAATGTAAATTTACCAAAATAATTGCCCGTTGATATTTTGGTCATTGGTTGTTGATTGGTTCCACCAGCAACACAATAGCCATCATAACTTGAATAACCATCAACAGCGGTGAACCCTAAAATATGAGTTATAAGTGGGGTTGTTAGACTATCAATAAAATATCCATCGGCATCTTTAATTTCTAATAGAATTGTCGCAACTTGACCGGGATAATAACTTAAAGTTTGCATTACAGCAATGCCAATATATTAGCATCTTTGCATGACAAAACCAATCGTCATCAAACACTGCTGGATCACTAATATTTCCAATAGGAACGTATGTTTAGCCGATTTAGCCTTTACCATACCAGCATACGCAACAGTAAATCTATTAGATACTAAACACTATCATTATTCAATTGAACAATTAGAAAAATCAATTAATTCTGGCTCAATCTTTAATAAAAGAAATAAAATTATTGTTAGAATAAAGCCGCCTGAAGTTCCCTTAAAATTAAATGCACCCATGCAAAATGATGTTTTTTTTCCGTCTCGTCAAAAATCTATATTAGATGTGCATGAAGAAAAATACGAAGAATTAAATTTATCGGATGAAGTATTTGCAGAACAAAATGCGGAATTGGCAGAAATTGATAGACGGCGTTAATGTTGTGAAGGTATTTCTTTACGAAAAGATTTAACTTTATTTAAAATAAGTTCTAATTTATCTAATTGTGATTTATAATGCTGCTCTATAGCTTCTTTTTCTTCTGAAAGAGCTTCTGATAATTCTTTGGACCATTTTTTTGCTATATTATTTTTTGGCATAAGTCTCCTTTAATAGTAAATCTAATTTATCATCAATTTTATCTCGATATTTGGAGCTTGCTGAAATTTCATTATTAATACGCTCTTCTAACACTTCTAATTTAGTATAATCTGCATAAAAATCATCAAAACGTTCTTCTAAATCATCAATACGTTCAGATAATTCGTCAAATTTATCCTGCAATTCCTTAGACTTATACGTATCTTTTTTAAAAGTGTAAGTAAGATATCCAAAACTTAAAGATATAAGAATGGATATAATGGAAAAAACGCTCGACCATTGCATTATTAAAATGTCTAAATATTAGTAATATAAAAGGTTTATAAGAAAATTTTTAACCTCTTCCACCGTTCAAATTTTTTTGCGGTAAAACCACCCTCTAATGATCCAAGAAATTCTCTATTATACCACCACTCTTTTGTTATAATCCAATCTATTGCGGGACCGTCTTCTCGATGGCAAATACCATGAAGATAATAAGATTTATCACCATTAGCGTATTCAACGGTGGGACCATCTACACGATGAAGTTGATTTTGTTCATTATAATAACGAACGTTACCAAATCGGTCTATTTCTTTTATTATTGAAATGCTTTTAACCTTAACCATTGTTCGAATTTTTTTTGAGTAAAACCTTCTGTAGAAATTCCTATACATTTTCCATTATACCACCAAGCACAATATCCTTCGGCAGTTTTGACGGCGGGACCATCTTCACGATGAAATTTAAAATGTTCATTATAGTATCGTGTATAATTTCTTTTGTTTTCTATAAAAATCATAAAAATACTTTTAAAAATTTCCACCGTTCGAATTTTTCTTGAGTATAACCTTCTTTGGAATTGCCAAGAAATTCCCCATTATACCACCAAGCTTTAATACCTGTCATTGATCCCATCAAGTTAGATAATTCAAGCGCAGGTCCATCTTCACGATGATATTTATCATCATCATTTTTATATAAAACACTATATTCATTTTTAATTATTTTCATTTATAAAATAATTACATTAATGGCTTTAGGCTCGCCAGAATTATTGGTTCCAACTTCAAAGGATACTTTTTGCCCCTGTTTTAAACGTCGGAAACCTGTACAGCTTTTTTTGGAAATATCAGAATAATGCACAAACATATCTTTTTGAGGCGAGCCATCAATAGAATAGGCAATGAAACCAAACACACCTTTAAACCAAACAACCTCGCCAATGTGAACGATAGGATTGTTAAAATCGGTCATACTAAAAGCTCCCCATTTACGTATATTTTTTCATAATCGTCAAGAAGACGTTTTAATTCGGCAATGCCAAGTTTGGAAATTGCATCTCGTTCGACTAGGTTAGTGCAACCACGAAGCAATTCGTCGTATTTATTGAATATTTTAATAGCGTCGCCTTCGCAACCAATATTTCGGCAGTAGGCGAGAACTTGTCGGCGGGTTTCTTTTTCAGTTAGGGGCTTACTCATAAGGGAATATATATCGATGATTTTTAACTGCCGGACCATGCATGAACGGTTATATCAAGCGGACCTGTCGAGCCGGATTTTACTCTAAACCAAACTTTACAAATATTTCGTTTATAAAACGTAAATGTTTTTGTAAGACTAGCAGTTGATACACTCATTTCACCATGAACATCAGTTCCATTAAAACTATATTCTACTATTTTAGTATCGCTGGTAGCGGTTTCATTAATAAAAATCACCCCACCATCAACTGTTGGAAATTGAATAAAAACATCGGCGGCATATCCATCAGATGATGTTCCAAAAGTTGTTCGAGAAACGCTCAGTTTTTTGAAATAGTCGTAGGAACGACCGTAAGTGATTTTACCTTGATTGGGTGAGGTCATAAGAAAATGTGATTTTATGCGTAAAGAAATGAAAATGATGTTATATAGGTGGTCATGACTATTCAAAAGCCAGAATTAATTATTCAAGATTTTCAAGGATACACAAACGAAAATTTACAAGAGTCTCGGGCAAGATTATTAAAAGGCGGAAGTTGGAAAAAACAACGTATTATAATGATATTACCTGCCGCCAATATGATACCAGCTAAAGTGGCTTTAGCTTTATGGAATTTAGTATTTCCGCCAAATAATGGAGTTGTTCGTATTTTAGCTCAAGGTATGGAAGTTGGTGATGCATATTCAACAGCAATTGAACAAGTTCTTGCTGATCCAAATTTATCACAATGGGAATACATTTTAACGGTTGAACATGATAATCTCCCGCCCCCTCATGCAGTTACGGATATGTTAGCCGCTTTCGAAGAAAATCAACAATATTCAGCGCTTAGTGGTCTATATCATACGAAGGGCTGGT